>WNEZ01000108.1_pt1 | contig 62993 bp, 45 predicted proteins | sample 5400521 | NCBI WGS metagenome assembly WNEZ01 (sample SAMN13153339, study PRJNA577476) | soil metagenome | isolation source: 120 cm saprolite under Douglas fir tree site 2 hole 1 replicate 1 | place: USA:California | collected 2015-04-18
AAATTTCTTAAGAGTCCAGCCAATCGGCGACAAATACAGTTTCTCAGCTTCGTCTTCTCGTTTCTTCTGATAGGCGTCAGAAACGATGCGAGTCGCCTCTTCGATGCGTAGCGCGTTTTTCCGGGAAAACTGCTTCCGTGCGTCGTCTATTACGTCAAACGCGGGGGAAATTCCGTTGCCAGCCAGCATTACAAACCAGTTTTTGTGTAGGCGAAAAATCTTACTTATATCGGGTTCAGATTCCATTCCTGCCATGCCAACCATCTTGTCGGCTGCCATCACGATCGCCATGCGGTCGTCACACAGTGCAGCAACGCAGCAGGTCATATGTCGACTCCATGATGAATCAGAACCTTTCCGTGCATTGAAGGATACGCTTTGATCATAAAGAGGTCGAGTAGGCTTGGTAGGCGCGAGCAAAGAACTTGGTAAACGACGAGGCACAACACGTGTATACTTGACGTATATACTTTGTGAGGGAGGTTGAAGATGGCGACGGCGAAGGTGTTCAAGTCGGGGAACAGCCAGGCGGTGCGGCTGCCGAAGGCGTTCCGCGTGAAGAGCAAGGAAGTGGAGATATCGCGGCGGGGGGATGAGATCGTGCTGCGGGAACGTGCAGGGACGATGGCGCGGGCGTTTGATCTGCTGGCGGCGCTGCCGGCGGACTTGAGGCTGACGGGGCGGAAAAAGGATAAGCCGCAGAAGCGCAAGGGGCTGTGATGGAGGCGCGCTTCCTGCTGGACACGAACATTTGCATTTACATCCGGCGGAAAAAGCCGGAGGAAGTGCTGCGGCGGTTTCGCAGGCTCAAGCAGGGAGAGGCGGCGCTTTCGGTGATTACGTTTGGGGAGTTGGTGTACGGGGCGGAGAAGAGCACGCAGCGAGCGGCGGGGGGAAGAAAAAGCAGATCCCTCACTGCGTTCGGGATGACATCGGAGGAGAAGAGCGGGTCTTTTTTCAAGGCTCGCTTGCCGCGAGACGCGCAGCGGGCGGGGGCGCTGGAGTTGTTGCGGGAGTTGGCGCGAGTGCTTCCGGTGCTGGGTTTACCGGAGACGGCGGCGGAAGCTTATGGAATGATGCGGGTGGAACTGGAGCGCAAGGGGCAGATGATCGGGAACAACGATTTGTGGATTGCGGCACATGCCAAGGCGGCGGGGTTGACGCTGGTTACGAATAACGAGCGGGAGTTCCGGCGGGTGCGCGGGTTGAAGGTGGAGAATTGGGCCGTGTAGAGCGGTAGGTGGCGCGGCTACAGTGTTGGTGGGCGGCGGGGTAAACGGCGAGGTGGGAGGAGCAGAGAGATTTCTCACTGCGCAGGCCGACGCGTTCATCCCTCAAAAAGCGCGGGATGGAGAAGAGTGCGCAGGAGCGAAAGCGGAAGAAAAAGTCGGCCTGCTCCGTTCGAAATGACGTGGAGGCGGGAGCGGCGATTCAATTTTTCTTGCGCGCGAGGTGGAAGAGCATGGGGATGTCTTTGCCATCTTCGCGCCAAGTCCAGGTTTCCGTGAGGTGGTCGGCGTCGTCGAAGCGGAGGACGAGGTGATGCTGGTGGCCGGCGGAGGGAGATTTGAGATTGCCGGCTCCTTCGAAGTCGAAGCTAAGTTCCTTGACGTCATCGGATGCGGGCACGACGCGCATGCGCGGCTGGTTGTTGGTGGGACAGTAGTGAACGAGGGCGATGCCGTCGCCGTCCATGCTGTAGAGGGTGACCATTTCTTCCATGCCTGAAGGGGAGAGCGTTTCCATCACCGCGGTGCCGGAGGCGAGAACCTTGAACGTGGTTTTCACGGGCATGCCGTGTGCGTCCTTGCCTTCCCAGTCGCCGGCAAGCGATTGCAACTTTTTGAAGGCGGCGGTGGAATGCGCGCCGGCCCAGAGCGGTGCGGCGATGAAGGTGGCCAGCAGCAGATGCAGCGAGAGTTTGCGTTGTGACATGGATGCCTCCTGGAAGACAGCGGGCGCAGGACGTGGCCTCCATAGAACTATGGTGGGCCGCGATATGAGGGCTTTGACGCTGGAATTGCGGGAAGGGAAGCAGCGCTGTAAAGAAGGATTCGCCGGGGCAAAACCGCTCGAGGCGTTAGAGGCTCCTTTGCACCGGCCGCGATTGTGACTCTGGTTGGCGCGCGAAGAGGTGGCGACCCGTGTTGGGGAGACGTGGTGTAGTATTTGCTTGAGGTTTTTCGCTAACGGAAGGAAATGTGACCATGCGATGCATGAATAAAGGACGAATTTCGATTTGGGGCGCGATGGCGCTGGGGGTCTTGCTGATGGCGGCGAATTTCGCTGCGGCGCAATCGCCTTTGCCGGCGCTGCTAGTGCTGGAGAAAAGCGACAATATGCTGGCGATTGTTGATCCGGCGAATTTGCAGATTGTGGGGCGCGTTCCCGCGGGGCCGGATCCGCATGAAATCGTGGCGTCGGCGGATGGCAAGCTTGCCTACATTTCGAACTACGGAGGTTTGGACAGTGTTTTAAACACGATCACCGTGATTGATTTGACGGCGCGGAAGGCGCTGACGCCCATTAACCTCGGCGCGCTGCGTTCCACGCATGGATTGGCGCTTGCCGGCGGCAAGCTGTACTTCACCGCGGAGACGAACAAAGTGGTTGGGCGCTACGATCCCGCCACGCAAACCGTGGATTGGATCCTGGGCACGGGGCAGGACAGAACGCACATGGTGGCGGTCTCGGAAAGTCTCGACAGGATCTTCACCGCCAATGTCAGTTCCGGCACGATCAGTATCATCGAGCAGGTTTCCGGGCCAATTGGTGGCTCCGGTCCGCCGCCGGGGAGCAGCGGTCCACCGGCGTCCGCGCCTCCGGCAGGCGGTCCTCCCCCAGGAAGCGGCCCGCCGCCCGGTAGCCCACGGAAAACGTGGCGAGTGACGAACGTCCCAACCGGCCACGGAACAGAAGGCTTTGACGTGTCTCCCGACGGCAAGGAGATTTGGGCGGCAAACGCGCAGGACGCCTCGGTGACGATCATTGATATTGCCAGCAAACACGCGACGCAAACTTTTCCCATCGCCGTGAGAGGCGCTAACCGGCTGAAGTTCACGCCGGATGGAAAACATGTGCTGGTCTCGGGGTTGGGCGCGGGAGCGGGCAGCAATCTTGTGGTGCTGGAGGCGGGAACCAGGAAAGAGATTAAGAAATTCGACCTGGGAGGCGGTGCGGCAGGGATTTTGATCGTCCCGGATAGTTCCCGCGCGTACGTGGCGGTGAGCGCGAAGGATAAGGTGGTCGCCGTAGACTTGAAGAGTCTGGAAGTGACCGGCACGGTGTCCACGGGGAAGCAACCGGACGGTCTGGCGTGGGTGGAGCGAAATTAACTTCGGTTCGCGCGCCGCATTTATTTGGCCGGATAGCCTTCCTGCAATAGCGGCGGGGTTGCTGCGATGCTGCGCAGCTGACGGACGGGAGCGGGTCCAGTGGACTGGCGAATGACGAACTCAGGCTCGATGGCGATTTCTGGAACGTATTCTCCGCGGCCCTCGATAAGATCGACGACCGTCTGCGCGGCGATTTGCCCCATCTTTATGAGTGGTTGCCTGACGGTGGTGAGTCCGGGATTCGCGTACGCGGCTCCGGGAATGTCGTCGAAACCGACTACGGAAATATCTTCCGGCACACGCAGGCCTGCTTCGTGGAACGCCCAGATTGCGCCGATAGCCGCAATATCGTTGTAGGCAAAAAGCGCGGTGAAAGAATGCTTCCTGGCCAGGAGTTGCTTGGTGAAGGTATATCCAATACCGGGCGTCGAATCGAAGCCCTCGAGTTGGATGGTCAGCTCGGGACGAACGCGAATACCGAGTTGCTGCGCGACCTCGCAGATCGCGTTCCAACGCACGGTGGAATCCGAACTCATAGTCTGTCCTTTAATGAAGGCGATTTCCTGGTGACCGAGATCGCGAAGATGTTCGAGGGCCAGGTGTGCGGCGCGCGTGTGGTCCAGGATGATGTTGGTTAAGCCTTCGACCTGCTGGTGGCCAGCGACGGCGACAGTAGGTAAAGCAAGCTTTTCGGTGAGGGACGTGTCGGTGGTGATGAAACCTTCGACGCCTCGGGTCAAAAGCATTTGCGCGTAGGTTTGCAGGAGCTTCGGATCATGGCGGTGAATCACCGTGAGGAAGAAATAATTGTTCTTGCGCAGAAATTCTTCGATGCCGCTGATCACCATCGAGCCGTAGGCATCGCCGATTTCTTCGGCGATGACGCCAATGGTATAGGTTCTCTTCAGGCGCAGAGTGCGGGCAAAAAAGTTGGGCCGGTAATTGAGAGCCTGCGCGGCTTCGATGATGCGATTCTTGGTGTGGGCGGGAATGGAGCGCGCCGCAGGAGAGTTGTTGAGCGCGGCGGAGACGGTTCCGGGGGTCAGGCCCAGACGTTCTGCAATGGTCTTTAGAGTGGCCTTTCCTTCGCTGCGAAGGCCTGGCTTCTTTCTCGGTGGCGGCGTCATTTACAAGTTCTCCGGGCATCTTCCAAGGCTGCGATAGGGGGAAGTGCCGTGTCCAAGCACAAGAACGCATTCCGCCAGGTCCACCCGACGTCCCGTAACCCGTGATTCTAGCTTAACTTGGGCCTTGACAGGCAAGTTTTCGGCAGACCGTGACGGAGGGATTTCATCTCACGAAACGGTCGATGCAGTTTCGTCCCGAAACGTGCGGCGCAAGATATATCGTTAGCATGCGATATAGAATAGGGCCCTTCGAACCGCCATGAAAAAGTTGCGTTTCTTGGTTTCCCTCACGACGAACGACAATGACTACCAGATTGAACAGGCGAAATCCGCCGAGCAAATGGCCCGCAAGCTGGGCATGGAAATCCAGATTGTTTACGCGGATAACGACGCCATTACACAAAGCACGCAAATCCTGAAAGTTGTCCAGGCGGACGACAATCAGCGGCCCGACGCCATTGTTTTCGAACCCGTGGGCGGCACTGCTTTACCCCAGGTTGCGCGAGCGGCGGCATCCGCAGGCATCGGATGGGCGGTGCTGAACCGCGACGCCAACTACATCCTGGAACTGCGTCGATCATCCTCCGCCCCTATTTTCGGCGTGAGTTCCGACCATCTCGAAATCGGCCGGATCCAAGGGGGTCAGTTTGCCGCTTTTCTCCCCCACGGCGGCGCGATCCTCTATATCCAGGGACCGACGGAAAATTCCGCGGCCAAGGAACGTGCCATCGGCATGCAGGAGACAAAACCCGCCAATCTTCACGTCACCGCGCTCCGCGGGCAATGGACCGAGGAGAGCGCCCATCGGGCTGTGCGCTCGTGGCTGAAACTCAGTACTTCGCAAAAGGCAGCCGTTGATTTGATCGGGGCGCAGAATGATTCCATGGCTCTTGGCGCCAGGAAAGCCTTTGAAGAATTGACGAATGAATCGGAACGCGAGCGCTGGCTGAAGCTGCCTTATACCGGCTGTGACGGCTTACCCAAAACGGGTGAGTCTTGGGTCCGCACCGGGTTGTTGGCCGCGACCGTCTTTGTTCCTCCCAATGCCGGTCAGGCCGTCGAAATGCTCTTCGAAGCCATCCAGAACGGCAAGAAGGCCCCCGAGCGTGCCCTCACCGTGCCCGTTTCTATCCCTCCCTTGAAAGAATTGAAACCGCGCTGATCGTCAAGGACGAGGCTCTCCAGTCTGCAGGTTTTCTGTCGGTGCCGCGAGATGCCCTGAGAACGGCGGTCTTTATTTTTTCGGCGGCTCAGTAGAAGTTTCGCTTGGACAGGGACTGGCTAAAAAACAGACCTCGGCCCGCCACTAGCCTGCTTGAAGAGAAAGTCGCGTCCCGCATTCCCCGGAAAGAATCCTGCGAGCATGTTTCTTATGGTGATCCTCCGCAGCACCCTTCCAACGCTCTTTAGCCGGACGCACTGCTCTTCGACTGCTTCACACGCGAGCTTTCATCGCCGGCGGCGTTACCCGGGGACTTGTACGCGGAATGAAAGAAAGAGACTTATTGGGCCCAGTCAAACTAATAATCCACGCGCGATTGTCGTCGTCTATGTAGGTAATTTCCACTCCAATTTCCGCTTTCGTTGGTGCTATCCAGCGAACGATACCCCGTCCTATCACCTTGCGCTTATCAGCTTCAAAAATCAGGAGCAGATTTACTGGGCCTTCCCTTAGATTGAGTGTTGAGTGGATACAAAACCCTGCGCGGCCAAATGCGAGGAGCCCTTCGCTCAGCGCCTCTGCAAGGCTGCCAAAGTTGGCATCGAGCAGGGCCTCGGCCTTGTCGCTGGGCGACAGGCGCCACAGCTCGTCCCGCTCTGCCAGGATCCTCGTTACTGCGGATATCAACTGCTTCCGCTCCACCGGCTTTGGCATCATCGCCTCAATACCCAGATCATAGGCTTCCCCTGGCTCGATGTCGCTGAAGCCGCTGATAAACATCACGCTTGGCTTGTAGCCCTCGCTCGCTTTTATGTTCTTTAGCAGCGTGATTCCATCCATTACGGGCATTCGGACGTCCGACACAACAACATCAACCCGATTTGTGTGAATCATGTTCAGGGCTTCGGCTCCATTTTCTGCGAGCAGTACACAGCTCCCTTCGCGTTTAAACCAATCTGCAATGATCGAGCGCCAATCAGGCTCATCGTCGACTACTAATATTGTGGCGTCCTTCAGATGCATATTCCGCCTCCTTAATCAAAGGAAGAAAAAAGGAAAAGCAAGTGTGGTTTTCAACTTCGGACACCTTGAGTTCTCCTCCGTGTTCCACGACAATCGCTTTCGACAGGCTCAGTCCCAAGCCAGTGCCTTTGCCCACCGGCTTGGTCGTAAAAAATGGCTCCATGATTCGCGCTTTGAGCTCGGGAGGTACGCCGTTCCCGCTATCAATCACTGCGAAAACAACCGACTTCTAAGGTTCGTCACCTCAAGCCGGATCCATTTTTCTCCCTCACAATCGACAACAGCGTCAAATGCATTCTGCAGCAGGTTTAGCAGCACCTGGGCAATCTGCACTTCACGGCAAGAAACACCTAGCTCGGGGTCTAACACAGGGGTGTCCAGTCGCACGGAATGCACCCTGAACCGTTCTTTGCATAACTCCAGAGCTTGCTCGACAATTTCGGCGACGAAAGCGCGCTGAAAAGGGTCGCCGCTTCCTTCTCGCGAAATCTGGCGCAGGCTCTTCACAATCTTGCTGATGCGATTGGCTGTCCGCTTTATGCGAATGGTGGCGCTCTCCAATGCTGTTAGCGGCACCGTCCCTGTTTCCGCCATCTCCATCAGATCGCTCACCGAAGCGTGGATGACTCCAAGTGGATTGTTGATCTCGTGGGCGATGCTTCCGGCCATCATCCCCAGGGCCGAAAGACGGGCCGAAGACACAGCCTGGGCTCTGCTAACTTCCAATTCCGTCTCCATTCGCTTGCGCTCGGTGATATCACGCGCCACCTTCGACGCTCCCACTAGGTTGCCCAGTGGGTCAAAAATCGGCGAGATGATTACAGAGACCTCTATCTTTCGCCCATCCTTCCGCCTGCGCACGGCGTCATACGGATTGGTGGTTTCCCCCTTTTTCAAACAATCCAGAATGTCCAGTTCTTCATCTTCGCTGCCGGGGGGGAGCAGCATGGAGATCGGCTCTCCGATTGCCTCTTGCGCGGAATAATCGAAGATTCTCTCCGCGCTTTGGTTCCAACTGGTGATCACTCCGTCCATCGTTGTGCCGATGATGGCGTCGCTTGAGGAGTTTACGAGCGCCGCCAGATGAAACCTGAGTGCTTCGCCGGGAGCGCGCTCGGAGAGATCGCGGATGAGGCTTAGAACCAATGTTCCCTGTCCTGTCTCAACAGGACTGCGCATGAGGTCAATCAGAAACTCTCTGCCGTCTTTGTGTCGGCCGCATAGTTCAAGCCCCGCACCCATTGAGCGCCGTCGAGGGCCATGCAGGTAGTAGTGGCCGTGTCCCAGATGCACTTGACGGAATCGTTCAGGAAGCACTATCGCGATCGGTTGTCCGCGTAGTTCATCAGGGCTGTATCCAAACAGGCTTTCTGCTTCTGCATTGATCCGGACGATGCAGCCTTTATCGTCGGAAACCACCACGGCTTCCGGAATCGACTCGAACAGAGCCTCCAGCATGTCGCGGCTAACTTGAAGCGCCTCGCGAGTCTGCTTCTGCGCACCTAAGTTAGCAATCATGGTCGTTTACGGTGCTGATCCGAAATAGGTAGAGACAAGTTTTGTGTACCTAAACGCGAGAGATGACTGAGGAAGGGGGGTGAGACAACTTCTTGTTCACTCTGGACCCCAGGCGAACCCGTGTCAAGCAGAACACTCAGACCGGGGCGTTTAAGTAACTCTCATGTATTGCGCGAACCGGATGCGCAGGCCAGGTCACGTGGGACAGGAGAAACTGGCTAATGTTGCTTTAAAAAGCGCCGGATCGCCTTGCGATCTTCCATTCACGCTTGTTCTCTCCCGCTTTTCGGAACCAATTGAATGCCCTAGAAAAACGATTTTCAACCCTTGTTTGCAGGGCACAGTGAAGTATAATGCCGCGGAAAGATTGGTGCATACTCTAGTGCTGCATTCTTCGAGGGCACGCGCATGAAGAAACAACCCAAGAACTCCGCCATCGGTCGGAGGGAGTTTCTGGCCGCTAGCAGTGGTCTGCTGGCGGCTGCGGTTCCCGGCGGGGAAATGCTCGCCCACGCGGCAAATTCCGACACTCCGCATTCGAATGCGGCTGGAGCCAGGCCTGCCGGTAACTTGCGCAAGATCCCCATCGGCGTATTCGATCCTGTCTACGACCATCTTTCGCTCGATGCTATGTTGGACAAAGTTACAGCGCTCGGCCTCGAAGCCATGGAGATCGGCACCGGCGGATACCCGAACAACCACCACTGTCCCCTCGACGATCTCATCGCCGACCGCGCCACAGCAAAAGCCTGGCTGAAAAAATTTGAAGACCGCGGGATTCGCGTTGCCACGCTGAGTTGTCATGGCAATCCCGTCCATCCCGATCCCAAGCACGCGCAAAAAGACATTGATACGTTTCGAAAGACCGTCCTTCTGGCCGAAATGCTAGAGGTGAAGGTTATCGTCGGTTTTTCCGGCTGCCCCGGCGGTACGCCGCAGGATACCCAGCCGAACTGGATCACTTACCGCTGGCCTCCAGAATATGCTCAGATGCAAGACTGGCAGTGGAAAGAAAAAATCATTCCGTATTGGAAAGACGCCGCGAAATACGCGCGCGAACACGGGATCAAGCGCCTCGCTTTCGAAATGCACCCCAATTTCGCTGTCTATAACCCTCGCACCCTCATCAAACTTCGCGAAGCCGTCGGCGAAGAAATCGGCGCGAACTGCGATTTGAGCCATCTTTTCTGGCAGGGCTGCGATCCCGTCGAAGTCATCCATTTTCTCGGTAAACAGGGTGCCATTTTCCACGCGCACATGAAGGACACCGTTTTCTTTCCCGAGAACGTCAATAAATATGGAGTGCTGAACTTTGCGTTCGCCACCAACGAACTCGATACGGCCTCGGAGACTTTCCGCGCTGTCGGCTACGGTCACGGCGCGAGTCTTTGGAAGTCCATCGTCAAAGCCTACATGGACGTCGGGTTCGAAGGCATTCTCAGCATCGAAAATGAAGATCCCATTCTTGCCGGAGAAGTCGGCGTCGAGCGCGCCGCTTACGTTTTGAAAAACGTACGCAGAGAGCTTTTGGGTGAATAATCCGGGCTGCCGCTCGAGTTTTTTACGCTCGCGCCCCTGGTGCTAAGGCATTCGAATCGTGCAGTAGAGTTAGGGGGGAATTATGCAACGGCGTGAAGCATTGAGACTGCTAATGGCTGGCGGTGTTTTGCCCGCCCTGCCCACGAATCTTTTTGCTTTTTTCCATGAAGCGCACCCCGCCTCCGGATACACGCTGCGCACACTCAACCCTCATCAGAACGACACGGTTGTCGCCATGATCGATCAAATCATTCCTGCAACCGACACGCCCGGCGCCAAGGGTGCGCGCGTCAATGAATTTATTGACGTCATCCTCACCGAATGGGCCGACGACGAAGAGCGCAAGAATTTTCTCGATGGTCTCGCCGGAGTGGACAAACAAACTAACGACGTCTTCGGGAAGAACTTCGTGGACGCTTCGCCCGCGCAGCAAGTCACATTGCTCCGTTCCATGGACGAATCCGTCGCCGCGCAACGCACTCGCAGGATGCGCCACGGCAACACCATTCCGGAGGAGCGCGATAAACAGTTGCGCGGCGAGTTCTTCAACGTCTTTAAAGGCATCACTGTTCACGGCTACTACACTTCCGAAATCGGCTTCTCACAAGAATTGAATCTGCAAATCATTCCGGGCGCCCATCATGGCTGTGTGCCGTTGCCCGCAGAAAAAAAGGCATAGGGGAGATCCACATGGCTACCAATACTTACGACGCAATCGTCGTCGGCTCGGGCATCACCGGCGGCTGGGCGGCAAAAGAGCTCACCGAAAAAGGACTCAACACTCTGGTCCTCGAAGCGGGGCGCTCCATCGTTCCGGAGCAAGATTACGTCGAGCACGTTCCCATCTATGACCTGAAATACCGCGGCTGGGACGATCGCGCCGAACGCCAGCGGACGCAACCTATCCAGCGCGAGGTTTATTACGCTTGCGATGAGTACTCCCACAAATTTTTCGTCAGCGATAAGGAAAATCCTTACACCTACGATCCCGGAAAAAAATTTTCGTGGATTCGCGGCCGCCAGGTCGGCGGAAAATCCATCACTTGGGGGCGCCAGAGTTATCGCTGGAGCGATCTCGATTTCGAAGCGAATTTGAAAGACGGAATCGCAGTGGATTGGCCGATTCGCTACGCGGACATCGCCCCGTGGTACGACTACGTGGAAGAGTTCGCCGGAATCAGCGGCCAGGCCGAAGGTTTGCCGCAATTGCCCGACGGCAAGTTTCTCCCGCCCATGGAAATGACCTGCGTCGAACAGGATTTCCGGGCCGCGCTCGCGAAGAATTTCGATGATCGCATCATGACCATCGGCCGCTCGGCCGTGCTCACGCGAGTTCACAAAGGCCGCGCTGCCTGCCATTACTGCGGCGTTTGCCACCGCGGCTGCATCACGCAATCGTATTTCAGCAGCCTGAATTCCACTCTCCCCGCCGCGCAAAAAACCGGCCGCTTCACTATTCGCCCGTATAGTGTTGTGCACAGCCTGGTCCTCGATCCGCAAACGCGCCGCGTCAGCGGCGTTCGTGTGATTGACGCGCAAACCAAAAACGCGCTGGAATTCAAGGCACGCGTTTTTTTCATTTGCGCTTCCACGCTCGAATCCACGCGCATTCTGCTGAATTCTGCAACGCCGGAATTTCCCAACGGCCTCGGCAACTCCAGCGGCGAACTCGGCCACAACCTGATGGATCATCACATGGGCGCCGGCGCCGGCGGTGAAATGCCCGGCCACGAAGACAAGGTGTCTTTTGGCAACCGCCCCAACGGCATCTACATCCCTCGTTTCCGCAACGTCAAAACAAAACAGAAAGAATTTATCCGCGGCTATGGGTACCAGGGCGGCGGAAGCCGCGACGGCTGGTCAGCAGCCGCCTCCCGTGCCGGAATCGGTGTGGACTTCAAAAACTCGCTGAAAATGCCTGGCCCCTGGCGCATGGGAATGGGCGGATTCGGCGAGTGCTTGCCCTATCACAGCAATTACGTGGAAGTGGACAAAGAAAAGCTCGACGCGTGGGGGATCCCCACGTTGAAGATTCACTTTGAGTGGCGCGATAACGAACACGCCATGTCGAAAGACATTGCAGTGCAGGCCGCGGAAATGCTCGCGGCCGCCGGCGGCAAGGAAATTTTTGTCTACCAGGAGATTTCCACGCCGGGTCTTGGAATTCACGAAATGGGCACGGCGCGGATGGGCCGCGATCCCAAAACTTCCGTCTTGAACGAGTATAATCAGGTGCACGACGCGAAGAATCTCTTCCTGCCCGATGGCGCATGCATGACGTCTGCCTCATGCGTGAATCCTTCGCTTACGTACATGGCGCTTACGGCGCGGGCTTGCGATTTCGCGGTATCTGAATTGAAAAAAAACAACCTGTAGGAGAAAGCGTCGTATGGCCCAAGTAATTCGCTCTCCAAAACAGTACGACGTTTGCATCATTGGCTCCGGCGCGGGCGGAGGCATGGCCGCAAAGGTTCTCGCCGAGGGCGGCTTGAACTGCGTGTTGCTGGAAGCCGGGCCGAACGTAAATCCCGAAAAAGACTTCAAGATGCTGATGTGGCCGTACGAAGCGCCGCATCGCGGCGCCGGCGTGGGCGGCCATGCCCACGAAAATTTCGGTGAGTTTCTGGCGCCAAACGGCGCGTGGAAAATCGAAGGCGAGCCATACACTTCCGCTCCGGGCTCGAATTTCCAGTGGTTTCGCTCGCGCATCGTGGGGGGGCGCACGAATCATTGGGGCCGCATCGCGCTGCGCTTTGCTCCGATCGATTTCAAAAGCGCGACGCGCGATGGCCTCGGCGACGATTGGCCCATTTCATACGAAGATCTCGCGCCGTATTACGACAAAGTGGAGTCGTACATCGGAGTGTTCGGAACGAAAGAGAATGTTTCCAGTGCGCCCGATGGCGTCTTTCTGCCTCCTCCCAAACCGCGCTGCACGGAATTGATGGTCAAGAAGGCTTGCGACAAGCTCGGTATCATTTGCATTCCGTCGCGCCTTGCGATCATTACGCGTTCGCTCAATGGACGCCTGCCTTGCCACTATTGCGGCCAGTGCGGCCGCGGCTGCATCACGGCTTCGAATTTCAGCTCCAGCCAGGTGCTGCTGCCGCCGGCCATGAAAACGGGAAAGCTGACGCTGGTTACCGGAGCGATGGCGCGCGAAATCCTCGTCAACAAAGAAGGCAAAGCGGAAGGTGTTTCCTACGTAGATAAAGCGACGCGCACGGAGAAGCGTGTCCACGCACGCGCGATCGTCGTGGCTGCCAGCGCTTGCGAATCCGCTCGCCTTCTGCTGAATTCCAAATCGTCCGCTTTTCCTGCCGGCATCGCCAACTCTTCCGGGACAGTCGGCCGGTACCTCACTGATTCCGTCGGCAGCAGCGGCTATGGCATTTTCCCGCAACTGGAGAAGATGCCGCCGCACAACCATGACGGCGTCGGCGGAATGCACATGTATATGCCGTGGTGGAAATTCGACCGCAAGAATGATTTTCCGCGCGGGTATCACATCGAACTTAGCGGCGGGCGAGAGATGCCCGGCGTCGGCGAGTTCCACGGTCTTTGCCACGACGAAGAAGGTTACGGCGCAAAATTGAAGCAGCGCGCGCGCCAGGTCTATGGCACGCACATCCACTTCGCCGGCCGCGGTGAAATGCTTCCTAATCCGGACACCTACTGCGAGATCGATCCCGAGGTTGTGGATCAGTGGGGCATTCCGGCGCTGCGTTTCCATTTCAAGTGGTCGGATTACGAGTTGCTCCAGGCCAAGGACATGCAGGAGACGTTTCGCTCGATCGTGGAAACCATGGGCGGAGAATATCGGGGCAAAACTTCCATCCACGGGGATTATCCCTTTGGTATCGAGGAAGGCGGCAAGATTATTCACGAGGTGGGCACCGCGCGAATGGGGGCCGATCCGAAAACGTCTGCGCTCAACGGATTTTGCCAGGCGCACGACGTAAAGAATCTGTTTGTGACCGATGGGGCGTCGCTGGTTACGAATCCGGACAAGAATCCGACGCTGACGATTATGGCGCTTTCGTGGCGCGCCTCGGAGTATTTGCTGGAGGAAGCCAAGAATGGCAATTTGTAGCGAGGGATCGAAAGAGGAAACAGGAATAAAGAATAGATAACGCAGAGACGCAGAGTACACAGAGAAGCACAGAGCAAGAGGGAGCGGCACACGATGGCGAATGAGGGGATAAGCAGGCGCGACATATTGCGAACGCTGGCCGCGGGGGCGGTCGGCGGCTCGGTGCTGCAGATGATTCCCGCGGAGGCTGCGGAGTATGCGCATCAGATGGTGCACAAGGAGAAGGCGGCGGCTCCAGCGGGCGCTTACACGCCGAAATATTTTTCCGCGGCGCAGTACGCGGCGCTGCTGTTTCTGTGCGACACCATTATTCCGAAGGATGAAAAATCCGGCGGCGCCGTGGAAGCCGGCGCACCGGAATTTATCGACTTGCTCACCAGCGAAAATCCGGGGTATCAATTGAAGCTTGGCGGCGGGCTCTTCTGGCTGGATGCCGCTTGCACCGACCGCTATGGCAACCTGTTTATGGAATGCACGCCGGAACAGAAGAAAGAGATTCTGGACTTGATTGCGTATCGGAAGAACGCTAAGCAAGATCCCTCGCTCAGCCAGGGAGTGGCCTTCTTTGCGTTTCTGCGCAATCTCACCTGCGACGGCTTCTACACGAGCAAAATCGGCATCGCCGATCTTCAATATATAGGCAACACCGCGCTACGCGAGTTCCCCGGTTGCCCACCGCCGCCGGAATCCTGATTTGTGGTTGTGGGGCCCGCCTTCCTAGGCGGGCCGCTCTCCGTCCCGTGCCCCGCTCTCCCCCGATGTGTCCCAAGCCAATTCACCAGTCAATTTTGTCCGGGAAGAATTCGGAGACGAGCTCTCGATAGTAAGGAAGGATTTCCTTTGTGTTCGGGCGCTCGCGGCCCTTCGAGTATAGATCGTAGGGATTGAACTTCCGCACCCACTCGAACATGGCCTCGTCGTGCTCATTCATCAGATGGCGGTAAGCGCCATGCCGGTGTGCGGCATAGAACGAATGATACCGGAGCATGGACTGCGCCTGTTCGGGCAGATATTTCTGTGTTACTCGATAAATGTATTCGTCGTGCCCAAACGAGAGGTGAACGTTATCGAGTCCGCAGTTCGGCTCGTAGATGCCGCATTTGGTCTGGTATTCGGGAACGTTGCTGTCTGGATTTGCGGCAAAGAATTCCGGAAAAACGACCTGATCCGAATAGGCGCACGCGACGGGAAACGTATCGCCTACCACGGCCCATTGTGGTTCCCCATATAAGCAAAGCACCTTTCCAAGATCGTGCAAAAAGCCGGCGAGAATGAACCACCGCGGATGATCATCCTTGCGAATCGTTTCCGCGGTCTGAAGCAGGTGCTCGATCTGGGTTACATCGGTATCGGGATCGCTATCGTCAACTAAAGTGTTCAGGTACTCGGCCATTTCCCAGATACTCTTTTTTCCCCGGTTCAGGCCGCAGTATTCGGCTTTCTTCTTCAGGACGAAATCCAGTGACTGGTATTTGTGGTTCTGCCGGTAGAACTCGGTCACCGTGGGGTTGGCGTCGGCCTTATAGTTCCGGAACTCCTCTTCCGATTTGCCCTGCCGGTAGCGTGTGGCGACAAAATCGTCCCACTCATCCAGCTCTTTCAGCGGCGCCTGATCCGCTTGCAGAAGCGTCCGATCTTCTTTCAGCGACGCCTGATCTTCTTGCAGATGCGAATGTTCCTCGGTCTGTTTCATAGCCGTACTCCTGTCCCGATTATCAGCCGTTGCCCTTCGCTGCACAATAGGGGTTTTCCCGCGGCGAGCCACAGCCCAGGAGTGGTTTTCTTTGCGTTTCTGAGCAAAAGCGAATGCCAGATTCGTTGGGAAGAAATCTGGTTAACCATAACCGGGACCCCTCCCCCGTGTTTTTTGTAAGTGTTGCATCTAAAGGACTTAAAGCAATCGTGGGCAGTGACCCCGACTGGCTCGGGGCAGGAGGATGAGGCAATCGTGCGGTAAGGAAATAAGGAGGTAACGATGTAACGAAAGGAGCAAAGAGATTGTGCGGCGCGGAGGGCGACGGGGCGTCGATCTGCGGTCGAGGACGGGCTCGAACTATCACGGGAGATGGTAGCACGAGAGTTAATGCCTGTCAAGGATAACTTGTTAGCAATCAAAATGGGCGTGGCAGAGTTGACACAGTGGCGTTTAAGTTGGCTGAGAGAAAGGGTTTGCGGGAGGGGTGGGATTCGAAGGATTGTGGAAATCTGTGGAAAAAGCCGTAAGGGCAGAGAGGAAGAAGCGGGCGGCCTCAGAAGGCGCCCCTACAGAACCTACAGAACAAGGAGGGCAGGAAGGCGCTGAGCCGCGGAGGCCTCACTCCGGAGCGGGCTATAGTAGGATGCGAAGCTCGGTGAGGGGGGAGTTGCGGGAATTCGGCGAGTGAATTGGAAGGAGCTAGTTTATGACGGCCCAGGACTCGGCCAGACGATTTCTGATTACCGGCGCTACGGGCAAAGTGGGCGCCCATTTTCTCGGGCGCATGCGGCAGTCTGCGGAACATCAGGGCACGCAGGTGCGCGCGCTATGCCATAACCGGCTGCCGAAACCGGACACGCGGCTGGAGGTCGTTCAAGGGAGCATTTCCGACCGCGCCGTGGTGCGCCAAGCGATGGAGGGGATTACGCACGTCCTGCATTTTGCTACTTGCAAGGAAACGCCGGAAGACGTGATGGATGTGGCGGTCAAGGGATTGTTCTGGCTGCTGGAAGAATGCCGCGCGAGCGCTACGTTCAAACAGATCATTGTGAGCGGGGGCGATGGCTCGGTGGGACATTTTTTCTACCCGCACGCGGTTCCCGTGACCGAACAACAGAAACACACGGCATATCCGGGCTGCTACGCGCTTTCCAAAGTTCTGGAAGAGGTGATGCTGGAGCAGTATTACGTCCAATACGATCTCACGGGGTGCTGCTTGCGGGCGCCGTGGATTATGGAGAAGGACGATTTCAAGTATTCGCTATCGTTCGGCGAGGACGTGTTTGGAGGGCCGCGCTGGCGCGAGTTGGTGGGAGCGGCGCGCGCGGACGAATATGTGAAGAACGGCGCGGTGCCGCTGATGCTTGATCCCAAAGGCAAGCCGGTCAAACGCAACTTCGTGCACCTCAGCGATTATGTGGATGCGATTCTGCTGGCGCTGGATCATCCGGCAGCGAGGCAGCAAACTTTTAATATTTGCATGGATGAGCCGGTTGACTATCAGGCGGTGGCTGAGTATTTGCGGGAGACGCGAGGGTTGCGGGCGGTGGAGATACGGACGCCTTATTGGTCGACGTGGCTGGATAACACGAAGGCAAAGTTTCTATTGGGGTGGCGGCCCCGTTATGACCTTAGGAGATTGATTGAAGAGACGTGGAGTTATCAAAGAGGTCTGAATGAGCCGCGGAAGATTTGGTATCCGGGTTAGAGCCCAGGGTGTCAGGAGCGCAGAAAAAGGGCCAGCGGGGTACGGCGCGCGCTGAAAAGCGGCCGGGAGTATTGCCGGTGGGAGGGCGGAGTTGTATAATGGCGGTCAATCCGAAGGGCCCCGCAACAATCCCTGGCAAATCCTCAATGGAGAAAAAGCGATGAAAAAACCCCTACGGTTTGTATTGCTGCTTTCCTTGCTGACGCCCGGTCTGGCTGTGGCGCAAAGCGCCTTCGATGGCACGTGGAAGGTGGACTTGAAGACGGCGCAATTCCCAAAGAAACCTGACGTTTACCTGTTACAGGACGGTATGTACCACTGCAAGACTTGCGTTCCCGCGATTGCCATCAAAGCCGATGGCCAGGATCAGAAAGTCACAGGCCACCCGTACTACGACACAGCGAGTATCAAGGTCGTGGACGATCGTACGATTGAGGAGACCGACAAGAAAAATGGGAAAGTCGTCGTAACTTCGAAAACGTGGGTATCGGCTGACGGAAATACGCTGATGTTCGATTTTACCGACAGTAGCGCCACGAACGCCGATCCCGTGACCGGCAAGGGAGAAGAAACGCGCGTGGCTAAGGGTCCGGCGGGATCCCATGCGATCTCCGGCTCCTGGCGGACCAGCAAGATGGATACTGTTTCCGATAACGGACTGACGTTCACGTACAAGGTCGCGGGCGACAGCTTGACAATGACAACACTGACCGGACAATCCTATACGGCGAAACTAGATGGGACGGAAGCACCGTTCAAGGGTGATCCGGGGACAACGAGCGTCTCGGTGAAGAAAATGGGCATGAACACGATGGAAGAAACCGATAAGCGTGATGGGAAAGTGATCAGCGTAGCGCGCATTACGCTTACACCTGATGGCAAGGGCATGACGATCGCCGTCGATGACAAGCTGCATGGAACGAGCAGCAAGTTCATGGCGGTGAAACAGTAGGCTACGAGCAGACTTGCGAGTTACCAGCCGGTACGCCATGGCGTGGCAAAACACGCCATTCATTTAAGACTTGATTTGGTTGGAGGCGGGGTCCCAGGTTACGGCGGTTTTGCGGAAGTAGGTTTCGTTAGCCATGTGGCAGGCTAGGGCGGCGTGGTGGCCGAAGACGGCGTCTTCGGTGACTTGCTGATGGTTGCGCACGCCCTGGAAAAAACGCCAGAGGTGCGGTTTTTCTTCGTCCCAGGATGCGCCGCGATAGCGGAAGCCTTCGGCGACGGGTTCCTTGCCGGGCTTGGGGTCATGATCCTCGTGCCACTTTTTCAGATAAGCTTCGCGCATCGCTTTTGGATAGCTCGAAGTGTAATAGCTGGGAGATTCGTCTTCGCCGGATTGCGGGGAATAGGTGATGGTGTATTCGGTGACTTCGAGGATGCCCTTGGAGCCCTGGAAGCGGTAAATTTCCGGAGTCTCGCAGCCTAGATTCAGGCGGAGATAAACGGGGACGCGGCCGTAGTCGAAGAGAGTGGCGTGGACGTCGGGCATGTTGCGGCCGTCCTTGAAACGAAGAATATCGCCGAGAGCCATGGCGCGCTTGGGCGGCTCGTTCCAGCCGAGCATGAAATTCATTCCACTGACGAGATGAACGAGCAAGTCGCCGGCGAGGCCGGTGCCGTATTCCTTCCAGCAGCGCCAGCGCGCAAATATATTGGGATTGAAAGGAACTTTGGGCACGGTGCCCTGCCAGGTGTCCCAATCGAGATTTTCGGGGGAGAGATCGGGAGGGGGAGGATATTCCCACGCGCCGTTGGGATCGTTGCGGCCGAGGGAGCCTTCGACGAGCGTGAGAGTGCCGATGATGCCGTTGGCGAGAAGCTCTTTGGCTTTAGCGCAGAGGACGGAGCTGACGCGCTGCGAGCCGATCTGCACGACGCGGCCGGTTTTTTGTGCGGCGGCGACCATGGCGACGCCATCGGCGGCGGAATGGGACATGGGCTTTTCGCAGTAGATGTCTTTACCGGCGCCGACGGCGTCAACGACGACTTGCCGGTGCCAATGGTCGGGGACGGCGGCGATGAGGCAGTCGATTTCTTTGTTATCGAGGAGATCTTTGTAACGGCGAGTGGTGGGGATTTTTTTGCCTACAATTTCCTGAGCGAGGGTGTGGCGGCCGTCATAGAGGTCGCAGGCGGCTACACATTCCACGCCGGGGAGCTGAATGGCTTCGTGGAGCAGGCCGTTACCCTGCATACCGACGCCGATGATGCCGAAGCGCAGGCGGTCGCTGGGGGCGACGGGCTGGAATGGAAGCGCGATGTGTTCGGGTTTGAGGAGAATTGCTGGAGAGGCCGCGAGCGCACCGGCGGCTCCGGCGGTGCGATGGAGGAATTGACGGCGGGAGAGATCTTTTTTCATGGCGCGCTCCTGAAGAAAGTTGAATGTTGAAAGTTTAAAGTTGAAAGTGCAAACAGCGAGTCTTAACGAAAACTGAATGGGCCTTGTTGCGATCCTTGCTGCGGCATTTCGCACGCAGCGCACGGAAAAGCGGCGGCAAGCCGCCGCACTCCAAAATTACTTTAGCGACTGGATGCTGACTTCCTTGAAAAAAACGATGTCGTTGTCGCTGTGATTCTGGAGGCCGATGTAGCCTTCGTTAGGGCGAGTGCCGCGATGCGGTTCGAAATCGAATTTACGTTCGGGGACGGGCTGGCCTTCGGTGTAGTCAGTGACGGTGACATCGTTGAGGACAACGATGGTGTGCGGGCCGTCGAGAGTGATGAGCATGGTGTTCCACTCGGGACCGGGCTTGCCGGGTTTGGCGAGAGGCTTGGTGAGGGAGTAGAGCGTGCCGGTGACATGGTAGTCGTCTTCCTTTGAAGTTTCGGGATGGTTGTCAATCTGGACTTCGTAGCCGTAGTGGACGGGCATCCAGGGCTCGCGCGGCTCGATGGGGATGCGAATGAAGACACCGGAATTGTCATTGAAGTCGCGCATTTTGTAGACCACGCGGATGCGGCAGTTGGAGAGCTTGCCGCCGGTCCAGTAGAGAAGACCCATGCCGCCGTGCGCGCGAATGAGGCCGTCTTCGACGTTCATGTCGCCGGGGCCGACGTGCTTCCAGCCGGTGAGATCTTTTCCGTTGAAGAGCGGCTTCCAGGAGGGAGATTGTGGTGGTGAGGCCACGGCTAGCAGAGTCGAGGCGACGGTGACCAGCAGAATTGCGATCCATTTCGATTTGCGCGGAGTCAAGTGGGTGCTCCTGGAGAAATCAAGCCAAGCTAGGGGCGCTCCGACCCGGTCGGGACGCCCCTACAAGAAAATTTTCAAAACTGGAGTTTGGCCAGGTAGTTGTAGCTGACTTTGATGTCGTCGAATTCTGATTTGGGATAGTCGTTTTCGACAAAGTAGTGTTGGATACCGGCTTTTCCGGCGTGGGCGAAAAGATTTTTCCAGTCGATGGAGCCTTGACCGACGTCGGCCATGCGGCCTCCGAATTTAACGGACTGGCCCATGGCTCCCTGGTAAGCGCTCGGTGTAGAGGCATCCTTCACCCAGTCCTTGACATGAACGAGCGGGAAGCGGCCGGGATACTTTTCGAAGTAGGACAGCGGGTCCTTGCCTGCGACGCTGATCCAGCAGAGATCCATTTCCATGGCGACGAGTTTGGGATCCGTTTCGGCGAGGAGAAAATCGTAGGGGAGCTTGCCGCCGAGCGATTCGGCGGGATCGAATTCGAACGAGTGATTGTGATAGCCGAACTGAATGCCGGCTTTTTTGCCGGCTTCGCCGGCTTTGTTAAAGAGGTCGGCGGCGCGCTTCCAGCCGCCGGGTTCGACGCGTTGCTTTTCGTCAATCCAGGGACAAATGATGTAGCTGTGGCCGACGATTTTGGCGGCTTCGAGAGTTTCGGGCCATTTTTTTTCGACGATATCGTAGCCAACGTGGCAGGAAGGCGAGGCCAAGCCGTTCTTGTCGAGGAGCGCGCGGATATCTTTCGGTGAATGGTCGAAGTAGCCGGCGAATTCGACTTCCTTATAACCGGTGGTGGCGACTTTCGCGATGGTGCCCTCGAAGTCCTTTTTCATGGATTCGCGAACGGTGTAGAGCTGAAGGCCGACGCGGTCAATGCGATGTGCGGAGTCCGCAGCCCAGGACGGCTTGGCTGCGGTTGTGAGAGTTGCTGCAATGGAAGTGCCGATAAATGTGCGTCTATTCATGGGCGGCATTTTACTCCTTCCCGATGAAAAGGGAACCGGGATTCGCGGAAAAAAAAGGCGGCCCGGGGTTGCCCGGCTGAACGCAAGGACGAAGCGCAGGCTGAATTCCCCGGAGTCAAGAAAATGGCTGACTCCAGCTACTCCAAAGACATCGAGTCCTGCAGGGAAGGGCGCGTGCCGAATCCAGAGCTTACTCAGCAGCCACCGCCATGATCCCCTAGGTTATTTCAGGAAACTTAAAGAGGCGGAGGTTGCCACTGGCCGCGTACGGCTTCGATGGCTTCAGCGACGGCGAGGACCAATTCGTCTTCGAATGGCCGGCCGATTACTTGCACGCCGATGGGAAGTCCCTCGTTCGAGCGGGTGATTGGGACGGACACGCCGGGGAAGCCGGTCAAGTTGAGCCACTGGGAAAACCGCATGGTGTCGCGGTAGCCTGTGCCAGGGAGGTAATTTCCCTGGCCGTGACGGAACGCGGGGCTCGCGGAAACCGGGGAGAGCAGAACGGGCGTGTTTTGCATCTGTCGCAGGACTTCGGCGCGGAGAAGATCGCGATCCGCGCAGGCTTTCGTGAATTGATTGAGAGTAATGGCATCTCTGGAGGTTGCGCAAGCGAGATACTCGCGCAGCATCGGGCTGATTTGATCTTCGTGGCCGACGATGCTGTGGCGTAATAAATTGCCGATCACCGGGCCGAAGAAAAACCACCATAGAGCAAGCGCGCGATCGAGTCCCGCGAGCTGGAAGGGCTCGACGGTGAAGCCTTGCTCACTGAGGGATTTTGCGGCCCGCTCGACGGCCGCGCGTGTCTCCGGCGTCGCCGTACCGAGGGTGTCGCTTTCGAGAATTCCGATGCGCATACCACGTAGTTCACCCTCGTGGTACGCCCGCATTGACACCGGGGCGGAAAGCGCATCGCCAGCGTCCGGTCCGGCCATCACTTCGAAGAGCGTCCGCACATCCGCGATGGTGCGGGCCATGGGGCCGACGACGCCAATCCATGAAAAAGCGCCGGCACCCGGCGGAAAGTGTCCTGTAGAAGGAATGCGGCCGGGCGTAGGTTTCAATCCACAGATGCCGCAAAAATGCGCAGGTACGCGAATGGAGCCGCCTCCGTCGCTGCCAACACCTCCAGCCGAGCATCCTGCGGCGATGGCGGCCGCTTCACCTCCGCTTGAGCCGCCCGCAGAGTGAGTCAATTCCCACGGGTTGCTCGTTTTTCCGGCGAGAAGGTTATTGGTTTCGTAGGCCATTAAGAATTCGGGAGTGTTCGTATTTCCGAGGAGGATGGCGCCGGCGGCTTTCAATCGCGAAACGAGCGGCGCGTCCTGCTTGGGTGCGTAATCTTTACGGAGAAGCGATCCTGCGGGGCAGGGCCAACTGGCGACATCAATGCAGCTTTTGATGCTGAGCGGTATGCCAAGGAGGGAGCCGGGTTGCATACCTCGCGTTACAAGGGTTTCCGCCGCGCGGGCCTCTTGGCGGGCTCCTTCGGCGTTCAGATGTACGAAGGCATTCAGTTTCGGCTCCAGCGTCTCGATGCGTTTGAGGTGGAGCTCGACGACTTCGACGGGAGAGACATTCCTGGACCGAATTTGCTGTGTGATTTCCGCTAAAGTGCCGTAAGGGAAGAAGCTCATGGCTTGAAGCGCGAGAGTAAGCGTACCGGCCGTGCAGGTCAAGCGCTCGCGGAAATGCACAACTCGGCGCGCATAATAACGGTTGACGATGCGCGGGGCAGCCGGGAGAATTCCAATTGCACCCGGATGAGTCGTACTCGGAATTCGGGCATCCCGCGCGGACAGGAAGAAATATTTTCATGCGTTCAACTTATCAGCTTTCAGTGACGGTGATTTTCGCTTGTTCCTGCTTGATTTGCGGTGCCGCGATATTGTCGCGTTCGAATTCGCCGTCGGCTCAGGAGAAAGCTGCTGCCGAGAAGAAGCCTGGAGCATCGGGCGGGGGAATTGCGGAAGCCTATCGTCTCAATACGCTGGGCGTGGCGTACTTGAACCAGCAGCGGCCGGCGGACGCGCAGAAATATTTTGAGCAAGCACTCGGGGCCGACTCGAAGTTTGGGGTGGCCCGGTTGAACCTGGGAATTTCACTGCTCGCACAGCAGAAGCTGGAGCCAGCGCGCGCGGCTCTCGAAGCGGCAGCGCAACAGCTGCCGAAAGATGCTTATGCGTGGTACAACCTCGGACTTGCCTACAAAGACTTCGGGGAAGCGGAGAAGGGCATCGCTGCTTTTCAGCACGTCACGGAGATCGTGCCCACCGAAGCGGACGCTTATTATTTTTCTGGCTATTTGTACTCTCAACTGCAGAAATACGGCGAAGCCATTGCGGCGTTTCAGAAGGGGCTGGCGTTAAATGCGTTTCATGCTTCCTCGGAATTCGGCTTAGCGCGTGCGTTGCAACGGAAGGGCGATGCTGCCGGGGCGCGCGAACATCTGGCGCGCTTTCAGAAAATCACGACAGAACATCTCGGAGCGCCGTTCGGCGCAGGTTACGGCGATCAGGGACGTTACTCGCTGGCAGAATTGCCGCTGAACTCGGTTGTTGATGTGCCAGCGGCGATGCCGGTGCGATTTGCACAGGAGAGGAATGCGTTTGTCTCGAAGGGCGCGGAGGGAGGCCGCGTCGAGATTGGACCGAGCACCGGGGCATGCTTCTTTGACTTCGATGGCGATGGTAAGGCAGATCTTTTTCTAGTCAGCGGAGCCGCGGACGGCTTCAGCCGCTTGCTGCGCAATCTAGGCGACGGACGGTTCGAAGATGTGACTGCGGAAGCTGGCATCCATCTTGCGGGGAGCGGCTTCGGATGCGCGGCGGGTGATTTCGACAATGACGGCCACACGGACCTGGCCGTTTGTCTGAGTGATGGTGTGAAGTTGCTACGGAATGGCGGAGATGGAAAATTTGAGGATGTAACGGAGAAGTTGGGAATCCGGCGGGAAAAAGGCTGTGTGGGCGTTACATTCGTAGACTACGACCACGACGGTGATCTGGATCTGTACGTCACAACGGATGCGGGGACGCTTGGCGGGCGGCACAATGTTCTTTGGCGCAACAATGGGAACAGCACATTCACGGACGTATCTGGTGAAACGGCGCTCGGTTTTGCGGCCACGGGCGCTGGCGTAGTCACAACCGATTTCAACAATGACCGCGCGGTGGACTTCGTGATCGCCGGCGGACCGGCGGGAGCTTCGATCTATCTTAATCCTCGCGAGGGGAAATTCACTCCACTTGGCGGAATTGATTTCAGCAAAGAGAAGCTGCCGCCGGCGGTGGGCGTAGTGGCATTCGACTTCGATAAGGACGGTTGGATGGATCTGGCATTCACCCACGCGGGCGCGCCTGGCATCAGCCTTTGGCGGAATGTGGAAGGGAAGCGGCTGGAGCGCGTTCCACTTCCCAACTTAGGCTGGCAGAAGGGCTGGGGAATTGCCACGCTCGATTACGACAATGACGGCTGGCTCGATCTGATCGCTGCGGGTGAATCGAGCGATGGAGGGGAACTGCGTTTGTTGCGAAATCTGGGAAGGAAGGGCTGGGGCGACGTCACAAAGGATGTGCATCTTGATGCCGTCAAGCTGAAGCAGCCGCGTGCGATTGCAGTTGCGGATATCGACGGGAATGGCGACGCGGATCTGGTCGTGACGCAACTCGGCGGCCTGCCCCTTGTTCTCCTCAATGAAGGCGGGAATCAGCACAATTGGATGAGCATCGACCTCAAGGCGCTCAATGACAACAAGAGCGGAATCGGAACGAAGGTCGAACTCTACGCAGGCACCCTGTATCAGAAGTGGGAAGTGGCCGGCGCGTCGGGCTATTTGGGGCAGAGTGCCGCGCCGATTCTCGCAGGGCTCGGCTCGGAGCGCAACGCCGAAGTCGTGCGATTGCTGTGGCCAACAGGCGTGCCGCAGGACGAAATCAACCTGGCCGCGAGGAAAGTGCAAAGCATCGCCGAGCTCGATCGCCGAGGGAGTTCATGCCCCGTCTTGTTTTCGTGGAATGGCCGCGAGTACGAATTCATCGCTGACATGATCGGGCCCGGCGTGGTCGGCCACTGGGTCGCGCCGGGGGAAAGAGACGTCCCCGATCCGGACGAGTACTTGAAAGTGCCAGCGCGCAGCGTTAAGCCCCGGAACGGCCTGCTCAGCTTCCGCTTCATGGAGCCGATGGAAGAGACCGTGTATCTCGACCAGGTGAGGCTGCTGGCCATCGATCATCCTGCGGCGTACGAAGTTTTTCCGAATGAGCGATTCGTCAGCGCGCCTCCCTTTCCGAAGTTTCGCGTGATCGCGAGCCGCGAAGCGCATCCGCCCATCGGTGCGTGGGACGACCGCGGAAATGATGTGCTGCCGCTGATCTCCAGGCGCGACCGCCAGTACGTTACGAGTTTCGAGGAGTTGCCGTTCGCGGGATTCGCGAAGTTGCACTGGCTCGAACTCGACCTCGGTGTTTGGGATTCGCAAAAACCTTTGCGATTGATCATGGACGGCTACACGGATTATTTTACGGCCACTTCGATGTACGCCGCGGATCAGGCGGGAATCAAAGTGATTCCGCCTTACGTCGAAGCCCTCAATGCGCAAGGCAAGTGGGTGCGCGTCGTGGAAGACATGGGGTTCCCGGCGGGGCTCGAACGGACCATGGTTGCGGACTTGACCGGCAAGCTTCCCGCGGGAACACGTCGGATTCGCATCGTCAACAATCTGAAAGTGTATTGGGACGCGATCCGGATTGACCAGACGCCCGGCCCACACGATTTGCGGGTGGTGCAAGTGCCACTAGCGAAGGCGGCGCTCGATTTCGTTGGCTATCCGCGCGAGACGCGGCTGAAACCCGCGAGCGATATGGTTTATTCCTATTCGCAGCGGAGCAAGACCGGGCCCTACGCGCAGGCTGCGGGAAATTACACACGCTACGGCGATGTGTATGACTTACTGAGCGATTCCGATGATCGCTTTGTCGTTTTTGGCTCCGGCGAGGGATTAAAGCTTGATTTTGATCCGAAGCGGCTTCCCGCGCCGCCGGCTGGGTGGGTTCGAGATTATTTCTTCTACGCGGACGGCTTTGAAAAGGATCTCGATTTCTACGCGGCACACGCGTTCACCGTTGAGCCGCTGCCGCGCCATTCATCGCTGCCGTATCCGTATCCGGTGGGAAGCGACTATCCTGCCGACACTGAACACCTCGGCTACCAGTTGGAGTACAACACACGGCCCCGCTCGGAACGCATGCCATCCAGCCTGCGCTACCAATATTCTTCACCGCACTGAGGCGGAGCCGTTCGTCTCAAGGCCCTCCCACATTCCGGATTGCAGAAGAGCCCGAAGCAAATCCGCTTTCGGCGAGTGCTCAAACCGAATCATCGAAAAACTGAGAATTTGGAATATCCAGTCCGCAGGGGTACGATGCTCGGCAAGGAGATACCCGTGCACACCCCGAAATGGAAGCTTTGGCAAATCGTTATTTTACTGGCTGTTTGCACTATTGGGACAATACCGTCCGGCGCCGATGACGCTGCTTCGGGAATCGTTGATAGCCAAACATTCTTGAAGAAAAATATGACTCCCGCAGGTCCACCTGCGAGCGCTTCCGCCGCCTCAGTCGAAAGACTTCTCGGCCAGATGACGCTGAAAGAAAAAATTGGCCAAATGACGCAACTGGAAATTGGCATGGTCACTGATGGACAGGGCCAGTCCATTCGAATCAACCCGGAAAAATTGCACAAAGCTGTCGGCGAGTACGGCGCGGGTTCCCTTCTTAACGTAAATGACGAAGCCTTGTCCCCCGAGAAGTGGCAGGGAATCATCTGCGCGATCCAGGAAGAAGCAAAGAAAACCCGGCTGCACGTCCCCGTGCTCTACGGCATAGATTCCATTCACGGGCCGAACTACATACTGGGGAGCACTCTATTTCCTCAGCCGCTTGCAATGGCTGCGACGTGGAATCCGGAGCTGATGTTGCGCGGCAGCCAGATCGCCGCGGCGGAAACCCGCAAGGCGGGTATTCCCTGGAATTTTTCACCCGTACTCGACGCCGGGCGGCAACCGCCGTGGTCGCGTTTATGGGAGACCTTCGGGGAGGATACTTATCTCGCGTCCGTGATGGGTGTGGCCACGGTACGTGGTTATGAAGGCAGCGATCTTTCGAGCCCCGTCAACGTTGCTGCTTCGCTGAAACATTATGTGGGCTACAGCTATCCCACTACGGGCGGTGACCGCAGCCCCGCGCTCATTCCGGAAAATACGTTGCGTGAATATTTTCTTCCCACCTTTGCCGCGGCTTTGAAAGCGGGGGCCCACACGGTGATGGTGAACTCCGGCGAAGTCAACGGAATCCCCGGCCATGCCAACGGCTATTTGCTAAAAGATGTTTTGCGAGGCGAACTCGGCCTGCAGGGATTCGTTGTTTCCGACTGGATGGACATCAAGAAACTTGTTGGTGAGCACCACATCGCGGCAAATGAGAAGGAAGCTACGCGCATCGCCGTGCTTGCCGGGATTGACATGAGCATGGTGCCAAGCGATTACAGCTTCAGCGATCTGTTGCTCCAATTGACACAGGAAGGAAAAGTGCCCGTGAGCCGCATTGATGGAGCCGTGCGGAAGATTCTGACGCTGAAGTTCCAGCTCGGGCTTTTCGACGATCCCCTGCGCGGGATCGATTCGAAAACGCTAATCGGCTCGCCGGAATCGCGACAGGTTAGCCTGGAAGCCGCGCGCGAGTCCATCACGCTTCTGAAGAACGAAAACCACACGCTGCCGCTCGCGAAGACGGCCCACATTCTCGTGACTGGGCCGGACGCCGATTCCTTGATTCCCCTGAATAACGGATGGAGTTATACGTGGCAGGGCGACCGCGCGAGCATGTATCCCAAGGATCGTGCGACGATCCTCAAGGCCATCCAAGAAAAAATTGGCGTGGCCAACGTGACCTATGTCCCCGGCACGACTTACAACAAGGAAGTGGACATCGCTAAGGCTGCAGAAGCCGCCTCCAAAGCGGATGCGGTAGTGATCTGCCTCGGAGAATGGGCGTACGCGGAAACGCCGGGCAACATAGCGGATCTCACGCTACCAGACGGGCAAATCGGCCTCGCCTTGAAAATCATGGAAAAGAAAAAGCCCATCATTCTGGTGCTCACCGAGGGGCGCCCGCGCATCATCAGCCGCATCGCCGATCCTGCAAACGCCATTGTGATGGCTTACAACCCCAGCAATGAAGGTGGGCAGGCCATTGCCGATATTCTTTTCGGCGACGTAAATCCCAGCGGCAAGCTGCCAATCACTTATCCGCGCTCGCCGAATCGCCTCTTCACTTACGACCATAAAGTCTTTGAAGGAGATGATTGGGGAGAAGGCAAAGTGATGGCCGCGCAATTCGAATTTGGCTCTGGCTTGAGCTACACGTCTTTCTCCTATTCCGATTTACACGTGACTCCAGCCACGGCTTCGGGAAGCCAAACCGTGCAAGTGGACGTGAAAGTGAAAAACACCGGGGACTGCGCCGGAAAAGAAGTCGTTCAACTTTACTTGAACGAACGTTTTGCCAGCGTGACGCCGCCGTTGCAGCGGCTCAAGCGATTCGCCAAACTCTTACTCCAATCCGGCGAGAGCCGGCAAGTCTCTTTCGAATTGACATCCGACGACTTGTCCTTCATCGGCGCCGATAACAAGCGTGTCGTTGAACCCGGCGTTTTCGATGTGAGAATCGGTGGACTCCAGCAATCTTTCGAATGGAAATGAGCACAGAACATTCCTGCCCTCCTACGTCGTTAACACTTTGAGCGGCTCACAGCTTGAGGGTCAGCACTGCCGCAAACAGATCCATTGGCCAGTGCATGACGATCATCCGCGGGAGACGGCGTGTACGCAGATAGATGAGTTGAAAGACGACTACTAGTGGCAGAAACTGCAGGAAACGAAAGACCATTAGGCGCAAGTCGAACACCAGCGGGAACACGCTGTGTTGGAATGCCCACCAGAAAGCTACCAGCGTTACCGTGGCCCACGTACTGCCGGTCAGGACCTGGAGGCGGGCTGCGCAATAGGCTTGGTAGATGACCTCTTCGGTCGGCGACCAAACCAGCCAGAAGACCGACAAGCTGTAGACGACCGCCCAGTGCGGAAGTTGACGCTCAGACAAAAGTCCCGGCGCCAACATGGCGGGAGTGAGTTGCGTTGTTCCATACACCAGCCAACTTGCAAGCTTCGAGCCAAACCCCGCGACAATCGGAAAGAGGACGACAAGATACAAGAGACCCCAAAGCACTTCGCGCCCGAGTCGGGAGCGGTCCATTCCGAAGAGGTCGGCTAGCCGGATGCCTTCCCGCTGCGCCTGCCGCCGCAGCACCAAGAGACACCCAAGATCAACGAACGTGGCATACACCGTCCACCACGGCGCTTGAGCGCGCCAAGGCGAAGGATCACCATGAATGAGGAAGGCCGTCGCCACCACGACCTGCACCAAGAGAATCAAACCGGTTCGGGCTGTCGTCAGAGCGAGAGGTCCCGCCCAACCGATGCGGCCCGACTGAATGCGTTCCAGGATCGCGGGCGGGGAGTTGGAGGCCAGCACTTCATCCATCATATCAGTGTGTCTCGAGTACGACTGCGATCCTATTCTCGCGGTTTTGGCGGGTGGCCGGGCCTCCCCGGAGGCAGACCGATCACCAACTGATGCGGAGGAGGGACAGAGCCTGCCGCGGCAAGGTGAATAGCAAATGAGCTTGGCCGTGGTCGAGCGAAACCCAGGCTGGCGAAGTGAGGAGCTGCAATTGTCCAGCGGACTGCAACTGATCGTATTGCGCGGGGGAAGGAGATTGCGGGGAGCCCATTTCCTTCCAGGCGGTGAAGGCATTGCTGCAATGCGCGTCAATCCGGAAATGTTCGACGAGCGCAAGAGGAAACGGCGCACCTGTCGCGGGTGCAAGTCTGCTGGATTCGGGCACTCCGGTAATCGCCAAGTCGATCGGCGCAGCAGGAGCATTCACGTCCTCATCGTGATAATTCCAGATCAGCACTTCGATTTCGTGATTCTTGCGCGTGGCGATGGCGCCGATGTCCGGCTGCTGCCGCACTCCGGAGCTTACGACCTGCTCGATTGGAAGCGCGCCCATGCTCGAAACTTTTACGCGTTCGCTGCCGAGCAACCCGAACATCCGGAAGGCATTGAGCACCGGTTTGTCTAATCCGTTGGTCGCCAGTTCGCGAAATCCCTCGAAGTAGGGCTGGTCTTCGAACTCGAACGACCAACTTACAGAGCCCGCAAGACGAACTTGCTCGCGGGCCGCCAGTGCGTATGTGGCGTTGAGCGCCTCCGTGGTGTACGCGGCGTACAACGCGCCGTTGCGGTATCCATTCTGCGGATTTGTGCGTGCCGAACACGCCGCGCAGCCTTCCGGATCGGATTCCCCTAGAATGATGGGAGTGTCACGCCACTCCGGAAAAGATTTCACAACTTTGAATCCCTGCTCGATGGAGGCGAGTTGGCGCGCAATCCCCATTACCACGTGACCGTCTTGCCAGGTGGGTGACCCTTTGGGATGAAAAGCGATGAAATCGAGCTGCGAGCCGGTTTTCCCGGTGACGTAGTTTTGCTGGTGCCCGCAATGATCGAGAAATTTGCGCAAGAATTCGGCAGCCTTCGGAGCAGCCGGGCCGGTGGAATCCGGGCCGCCGACGCGAGCGTCGGGAATCGCGCGCAACACGGCATCGACCGAGTAATCGTAGAGCTTTAAAAATTCCTCGGGAGTGCCCTGCCAGTACGGGATGTCTGGTTCATTCCAAACTTCCCACAGCCAGGTTTTTACTTCCGCGTCGCCATAGCGCTCGCGAAGATGGTGGACAAATTGAAAGACGACTTCCGACCACTTCTCATAATCCTTCGGCGGATAAGTCCAGCCGGTAAAAACCGGGCCTTGTGGAAAACTGTGGCGGTACGGCTGCGGGTGGGTGGAAAGCGCTTCGGGCATGAATCCAATCTCGACGAGCGGCTTGATTCCAGCGGCGTGAAAGGTGTCGAAAATGCGATCGAGAATTGTCCAACTATAGATGGGCTTCCGCGCGGCGTCTTCCGTGTAAACATTTGTGGAGCCCCATTTCAATGCAGCGGAGCCGTCGCCAGTGGTGAGCAGATTGTGGACACGAATGTAAACCGGTGTGGGACTCAGGGCGGCGAGCTCGCCGAGTAATTTCTTTCCATTGGGCGAGTAGGTGTAATTGGGCTCGTCGTACCCGAAATAATTCCAGACAGGGAGCATTGGTCCATCGGGTTGATCGGCATGCACGGTGACACGGATGCTCTGCGGGGTGTCCTGGGGGCGGTACGAAGGAACTACAAAGAACAGAAGCGCGAGCGCAGCAATGATTCGAAGCAAAATTCACCTTTTCGGAAGCAGGCTTACGAGACGTTCAGGTCAAAGAGTATAGGGCTGGTGTCGACGCTGAGGCAATACGTCGCGGTCAACATTAATCCCCACACACTTGCAGACGAGTGTGGTGCGGCGGAGGTGGAGATTAAATTGTCGTCCGATCTAAAGCACGTTGGTTAGAATGTTGGCATGCTCATACATACTTTTGCATTTCGGTGGAAGGCGGGCGTTCGCGCGGAGCAGAAGGCGCGCGCGATTGCGGAGATTCGCGCTCTGCAGGGACAGATTCCCGCCTTGCTGGAGACATTGGTCGGAGTCAACATCTCGCCGCGCTCTCAAGGATACGAACTTGGCGGCGTGATGAAGTTCTCCGATCGAGCTGCATTGGACTCTTACGGTGGGCATCCTGTTCACCAGAAATTGCTGCAATGGCTGATGCCCCTGATCGATCCGATCGAAGTGGATTTTGAAGCGTGATGGCTTTAGGAATTGCCGGCTAATCCTTCTGGGCAAGCAGCGAGGCGCGGACGGCTTCCAATTCTTTCTTCTTGGCTTCGTCGACATCGGGGAAGGCCAGATCAAGCCCGTCCAGCGTTTCGATGATTGCCGAGGCGACGGCGAGGCGCGTGAACCACTTGTTGTCCGCCGGAATCACGTACCAGGGTGAGTGTTTCGTCGCCGTTCGCTGAATCATCTCCTCGTAGGCTTGCTGATAATCCTTCCAGAAGTCGCGCTCCTGGACATCGGCCATGGAGAACTTCCAGTTCTTTTTCGAGTCTTCGAGTCGCTCGAGAAATCTTTTTTTCTGTTCTTCCTTTGAAACGTGCAGGAAGAATTTGCGGACTACGACGCCGTTGCGAGTCAGGTAGCGTTCGAAAGCGTTGATGTCTTCGTAGCGCTCATCCCAGATATGCTTGGTGATCAGCTGGTCGGGCAATTTTTGCGCTCGAAGAAACGGCGGATGAATGCGCACGACGAGAACTTCTTCATAATAGGAACGATTGAAGATGCCAATTTTTCCGCGCTCGGGGATCCACCTGTGGGCGCGCCAAAGATAGTCGTGGTCCAGTTCCTCGCCGCTGGGAGCCTTGAACGAGTGAACTTCGCAGCCCTGCGGGTTCACGCCCGACATCACATGCTTGATGGCGCCGTCCTTTCCGGCGGCATCCATGGCCTGGAAAATCAGCAGCAGAGCCCAGCGATCCTGGGCATAGAGCTTCTCCTGCATGTCGCTGAGCAGGCCCACACGTCTCTCCAGGATGTTTTCGGCGTGTTGCTTGCTCTTGACCCCATTCGTGTCGGCGGGGTCGTAGTCTTTCAGCCGGAATTTTTCGCCTTTTGTGATGCAATACTCTTCGACAATCCGCGAGGCTTCCTTCACCTGTTTCCTGTGTTTCATAGTTCAGGAAGTGTAGTACAGGCATACGGCTCAGAACAGGGTGCCTAGTCCCCATCCGAAGGCGGAGAAGCGGTTGTGGGCATGGAATAAGGAATTGTCCGAGAGGGAAATAAAGCGGTTCATGCGCAGAACATTCACAGCGTAGTAAGCGCGAACGGGCACCTGGACGCCGGGCACTGTCCAGCGGAGTTCGAATCCGGCGGAGCCGTGAAGTACGCCATTTGTTCCGCCGAGAAGCAGCGGCTTGGTGCGGCCCAGCCAGTTGGGCAGCAACAAGCCCGAGCCGATGTCGAAGAAGCCGGCAGCCTCAGTCCCGCCTCCGAGTGGGAAACGGTATTCGGCGCTGGCAGCGGAGACGAGATTTGCGCCCGCAGGGGCAGCGGAATAAGTCGTCGCCCCGCTCGATGCGATGCTGGTTGCTTCCACGTAGGGGCCAAGTTCGCCGGGACGAAGGCCGCGCACGAGTTCATCGCCGGAGAAGATCCGCGAATAAAATGGCATGTCGCCGCGATAGCTGCCTGCGGCGCTGACGTTTGTTCGAAATGCCCATGCACCTGTGGGGGCAAAAATCGGATTGCGAAAAATGCGGCTATATTCCGCAGAGGAGCGGACCACGTTCTCGTCGCCTCCGAGCCGGCCACCGGAAGCGGAATTCGCAAATAGAATGCGCTCATTTCCCATATCACGGGTCCAGCCGATGCCTACTGAGCGGCTGGAAACTTTCGATCGAACATCACCGAGCGCCACGCCGGGCACTGTCGTGGGAGAAGAAGAAAAGTATTCAGTTGTAGAGCGTGAGAGAGTGTAGTTGACACTGAGAGAATCGGTGTTGGTCAAGGGATAGCTCCAGGGAATATTGACGCCCTCGCTGTGGGAGGAGAAGAACGGTCCTTCCGCGCTGCCGGCAAACCGCGGCCGAATCACATTATTAAAAACCGAGAATGCCAGCGAGGCGCGTGTGCCGAAGATACCTTCCTTTGCCAAGCCGAGCATAATTTGCAGAGTCTCCGGGCCGCCCTCGAGTTGCGTCGAGAGGAGTTCCTCCCGATTCATCAGGTCGAAGAGGGTGTAGGCGATGCCCAGCGTGCTGCCGAATTGTGCGGTGCCTCCCACCAGAGAGGCGCGCTGCCGGCCAATCTCTTCGATGCGAATTGAGACGTTGGCGGTGTGAGTGGCTTCATCGAGCTGGACGCGAATATCTTCCTTGTGGATCGGCTTGAAGTAGCCTGTCCTCGCCAAGCGCAAGAGACCCGCTTCGAGCGCGCGGTCATCGACGGGGCGGCCTTCACGCAAGAGAATTCTGCGGCGCACATAGCGGTCGCTGAACTTGTGGAGTCCAAGAAATTCGATGCGCTGCACGGTGTAGGGTGGCGAGTCGCCCAGATCGAATGCAACGCGGGCGGTGTGATTCTCCGGGTTGAAAGTTCGCAGCACGTCCACGGAATGGGAGGCACGGGAATTGATTTCAGAATTTCTCGATTGAATGCGCGTGGTCCACGATCGCTGCAACCTGTCTATCTCCTGCTGGGAAAAGGCGCTGCCTTCGTCCAGTTCATGAAAATTGGCGGGCAATCGGCCGCGCTCTCTGGCAGCTTGCTGAAGAGCATCAGTCACGGCAACGGATTCGAAGCGGTAAAAAGGGCCAGCTTCCACCGGAATGGAAACGCTTAGCCCCGACTGCGCAGACTCATGCGGCCAGGGAAGCCAGCGGTGCGAGAGCTCGGTGGACTGAACGGCTCGCGCGCTACCAACTCGGGCTTCTGGAAAGCCATGGTCTTGGTAATAGGTGAGGATTCGTTGACGGTCCTCTTCAAACGCTTCGCGCGTATATGCATTCTTGCCACGCCACGAGGCGAGCGGCTTCCACGGCGCGATGCTGCACATCTGCGCGCGCAATAATTTTGTGGGGACTTGAGGATGGCCATCGAAGGCGACCCGGCGCACTCGCAACAAGGGACCATCGTTGATTTCGAACCGAACGGTGACGGTTGCGTTGCTCGCTTCCTCCCTCACGATTCGGACGTTCGCCTCGGGATGGCCGAGCTCATTCAGTCCGGCGCGAATTGCGAGGGCGATCCGATGAAGCGCCGCCGGATCGGCGGGTTTACCGAGCGCGGGCGCTCGTGCGGAGGGGAAGGGCCGTTCTTTTGAAACCAAGCAAGCTCGCCCCGAGATTCTCGGGGCGAGCTTGTCATCGGATGCTCCAGTCGTCTTAGCGGTCGTCGTTATCGCCATCGCGGAAGAGGCTCGAGATCACTTTGGTATCGGCATCGCAGGCGTGATTCAGGCAAGGCAGGCGGAAGCCGCCTTCGAGAGATTTCAGGAGCGAGAAGTGCGTGTAGAAGTTTCCGTCCTTCACGCCATGCACGCCGTAGTTGGTGTCCACGATCAAAAGAACTTTGTTAGTCGTGGGCGCCACGCTGTAATCGTCTTCATCCCAGAGAACCACGATGGCATTGTGGCCATCTTGCCAAACGGGAGAGCTATGGATGGCCTTGACGATGTTTCGCAGGGTCAGATCGCCCAGGAACATCAGCGCGGGGTTGACTCCGACCAGGGTTCCATTGTCATTGGGGTCGAAGTCGCACTGCGGGCCACCGTTTCCGCGGCCGTGCTGATCGTTGCACTGATTCGGTGCAATGAACGAGAAATGCGGCACATCGCCGGAGCTAAGGTCTTCGAAGAGCCCGCGAGTCCCTTCAAATCCAACCACTCGCTTCAGGCTGAGTTCCGAGCGCTGGCCTTCCTGCACGCTACGAAAATAAACAAATGGGTTATGCTTCGCGGCGTATAACTTGATCAAGGTCTGTTTCTCGCCGGCGATGGCGCCGGGAATATTGCTGGCGTCTGTGAAGAAGCCATCGGCGAAATTCACGCCATCGGCCCCGGTGGGAGGCAAACTTTCCTGATAGGTTTTCCAAGTCATCCCTGCCGTGACCAGCTGATCGGCGATGGTTTTTCCGACGATGTTTGTCGCGGCAGGGATGGACTTGACCCCATCAATATTATTTTCGCCCGCGTTGTTGCCCGGGGCGCAGGTGACTTCGTTCGTGCAGTCGATCGCAGGCGTGGCCGCATCGGTTCCCGTGCCGTAGATAGGGCAAACGTTCGGGCTCGCGGGAGTATCCGTATTTGCAGTGGCGGAGGCCAGGTTGGTGGTGCATGTGGCGTTGTGCCAATCCGGGTTGTTGTCGCTATGCACGCCGAAGTTCGAGCCGCCAACCATTTCCAGATAATTGGTCAAACTGGGATGCGCAACGGCGAAGTAATTCGTCGCGGAGTTGGCAGAGTTCGCATACGCCTCAGCGAATGGCGTGTCCGGGTTGCCAATGATCTGGTTATAGCCGTGGTTCTCCATCATGATGACGAAGACGTGGTCCAGATGCGGGACGCCTGTGGGAACTTTACCCTCTTGTGCGCACACCGCGCCTGCCAGTGCAGCAGCCAATAGACCCAATACTGCGACGTTTTTTATCATTGAACTAACCTCTTTTCACTCTCGACTTTAAGATGTGTCTGAAGGTCAGCGCGCGGGGGGCTGGCTAGACGCTTTAGACGCTAACTGAGGATTGTTGCTGTACGGTTACACTTACGCTGAAACCTGATGAACACCGGCTAGCGATGGTGCGGGAAAAAAGAAGCCCCGGATCGCCTTGTACGAACTGCGACGATCCGGGGAGTTTGCATGAAAACGAGTGGAACGCGGGACTCTTCCGCGCGCGGATTTGTTATTCAGAAACGACTGTTCCGGTAGCGGGATCCAGAATGAGCTTTCCTGCCTTCGGGCCGCCGCTGAACTCAAACATGTTGTTCAACGCGCCCGCAATCGCATCCGTCGAGCCGCTTCCGATTCGGCCGAGGTCCCAATTGTCTTCGACGAACCGCAGAATCGAGGATTGATCCGTTATGGTATCGTCGATGAAATTCTGTTTTGCCCAGGGCGAAACCACCAGAAGCGGGAGTCTTGGGCCAAAACCGCAGCGGCCATTCTGCGTCCCACCACTGACGTCATTGGCCTTCGGAGAGCCACAATTACCGGGGCCGAGCAATTGATCGTCCGAAACATTCGACTGGTTTACGATGGTTCCCATCTGGTGGTCGTACCAACCGTCGGAGTCATCCCACGCGATGATGACGGCGGTTTCGTTCCACTCCGGGCTATGCATGAGAGTGTTAATCGTGTTCACGACGAAGATCTGTTCGTCAATGGGGTCCGAATAGCCTGCATGGCCATCCTGGTAGGCCCCGGCCTTCAGATAGCTGACGGCAGGCAAGCGATGCAGATTCAACGCAGAAAAGAAGTCAGTCAGGTCATACTGATGGTTTGCGCCGTCGCGCGAGGTTCCTATTAGTCCTGGATCGCTCGGACGCACATGATGCTGGTTGGTGGTCTGCGGGTAATACATGAATGGCTCGTGGTGCGGGATGTAGTCGCCAGCGTTCACGACGGCATCGTCTCCCGCGAGACTCGTATGATGCTGGCCGCATACGGCGCGTCCTTGAGCGTCCACACCCGTTGGCGCGAAGCCGCCCTGGAACCAGCCCCACGTGACGCCCTTGCCATTCAACAAGTCACCCACGTTCTTACCCGACACGTTGATCTGGCTTACGCCCTGGAACTTGGGATTTGACGCCACGCAATCGTCGAGCAGGGGACGCGGGTCGCCAATCACAGCGCCAGTGGTTGCACCGCCAGCGATATTCCCGTTGGCGGTCGCGGGCTTGCCGTTCGGCCGGGTTGGAAAGAGGGTGCCTGGGAAAGTGTTCCCCGCAACCAAGTTGAGCGCTCCCGGAGTGGATGGTCCAAACGTGGTGCCCCAGGAGTTGTCACTCATCGCGAATTGTTGCGCGTAGTTCCACATCGCCGTGACGGTGTTGCCGTCGTAGTAGCCCATGGTGCTGGCGGGCCCGAGCACTTTATCGTTGCAACTCAGTTTCTCCACGAATTTGTCCATCAGGCCGCTGTCCGCTGCCGCCTGTTCGTCGCCATAGTTGTGGTCCTCGTCGCACGTCACTGGAACGCTCGGGGGGATTCGGAAAGGATTCACTTTGTTCGGGTTGTTGGTGAGCAGCCCGGAAGAAAGGAGCGTGTTGGATTCTGGCGTGTCCTCCTTGGCGTGGAACGGAATCTCGCCTGGGAGATTGAAGGCGTGAGGATAGGTGCCAAAGTAATGATCGAACGAAACGTTCTCCTGAAAAATGACTACGACATGCTTGATGGGCGTCTTCGTCGAGGAATCGTCTCTGTCCTTTTGTGCGAACGCTGGGTACACGGGCAAGAGCGTCATGGCTGAAGCAGCCACCACTGCCATAGCTCTAGTAAGGCGATGATGCATGGGAAGTCTCTCCTTGAAATTCATTGTCTCGAACCACAAATGGAAACACAGGGGACGGACGCACCCACGGGGAGGCGCGAACTCGCAGGCGTCGCAGCCCGTTTTCCTGCGTGTCAAGTTCTAAACCGATTCTGTTAGAGGCAGGTTAACGACTCGTCAAAACTGATGGCGCAAAAGGAGAAGCTGTATAGAATCGGGGCGCGCCCCTGGGAGCCATGACTACACTCGCCCGCAAACTCCGCATCACCGATTACTTTGCCCTTGCATTTGGAACGATGGTCGGCGCCGGGTGGCTAGTACTCATGGACGACTGGCTCGGACGCAGCGGGCCGCTCGGGGCGATTCTTGGTTTTGCTATCGGGGGAGCTCTGCTGCTGCCCGTCGGCTATGTTTATGGGCAGTGGGTGCAGAGGCTCCCGGACGCCGCCGGCGAAGCTGCCTACACGGCGCAGGTGTTTCCGCCAATCGTGAGTTATTTCACCGGGTGGATGATGCTGCTAGCGTACTTCATCGTGTGCCCGTGGGAAGCAGTGGCTGTCGGAAAACTTGCGGCGTACATCTTTCCGTCGCTGAATTCGTTCGAATTGTATCGAGTTGCGGGGCAGCCCGTGTTTCTGCCCCGTTTGGTGCTGGGCGTGGGCCTTACTGTTTTTCTTGCGGTGCTGAACTACCGGGGAATTCGCTGGAGTGCCAATTTTCAGAGCTGGACAACTGGGATCGTGCTTCTGCTGTTCGTCATTCTCCTGGGCATCAGCAGCGTTCGCGGCGCTCCGGCCAATTTTCATCCGGCGTTTCGCACGACGCCCTTCGTATCCATCCTGCTGACGCTTCAAATCGTGCCGTATTTTATGACTGGATTCGAATCGGTGCCCAAAGTGGCGGAGGAAGCCCATCCGGGATTTCGGGCGACGGGATTTTTTCGCGCGATTGTGATGGCACTTCTGGTCGGCGCTGGTTTTTACGTCTTCGCCGTCGCGGCTGTGGCTTATGTTGCGCCCTGGCAAGGTTTGATTGGAAAACGATTTGCCACCGCGATCGCGTTCGAACAGGCTCTGGAAGCGCAGTGGCCGGTGCGGTTGATTGTGGTCATGGCCCTGTTTGGGCTGCTTCAATGTTTCAATGGCAACTTCGTAGCGTCGAGCCGTTTGCTATTCGCCTTTGGCCGACGCCGGACCATTGATCAGCGCTTTGGGGAAGTTCACGAAAAATTCCTGACGCCGAGCGTGGCGATTCTGGGGATTACGGCCGGAACGCTGGCCGGTCTTCTTCTGGGTGATGCGCTGCTTGTTCCCGTCACGGAAGTGGGCTCCATGGCGTCGGCTTTGGGATGGTTCGCGGCATGCCTCTCGTTTTGGATCGTGGACAAGCGCGCATCCATGCGGATTGTGACCGGGCTGGGAATCGCCGTCTCCTTGCTGCTCTTCCTGATGAAAGTTCTGCCGGCGTTCCCCGGACATTTTTCGCCTGCCGAATGGATCGCCTTCGGGATCTGGATCGGTCTCGGACTCGTCCTACGCGTTCGGGGATAGAGTGCGAAATTATTCGGGGAGCTTCAGCAAAGACCAGAAAGGAATGAGTTTTGAAACGAGAGCGGCATTCGAGCTAGAGCGAGCCCTCGTGTATACTTTTGAGGGCGATGCACTCCGCCATCGATGATTCCTTTTCTCCATCTTGGGCCGCTGACAATTCCAACATTTGGCCTCATGGTCGCCACCGGTCTTTTGGCTGCCGCGTACGTCTTGCAGGCGGATTTCGACCGGCGCCGCGGGCAATTTGTGAAAAGCGGCTACATGAAAAATGGCGTGAAGCCGAGCCATCACGACGAAGGGTTTCTCATTATCGGCGTCGCCGGACTTGCTGGCCTGGTGGGAGCACGTCTATACCACGTTTTGGAGAGTCCGCGCGAATTGATGGCTGATCCATCCGTACTGATCAGCCGATTCGGATTTGCCTGGTTCGGCGGATTCCTGGGTGGCTTTGTGGCGCTCCTGTTTCTGGCGCGGCGGTTTAAGATTCCGGCACTCGAATTCATGGACCTCTGCTCGCCCGCAGCGGCAGTTGGTTACGCTATCGGGCGGATCGGCTGTTTGTTGTCTGGCGATGGCGACTACGGCGTGCCGACGACTCTGCCCTGGGGCATGAGTTTCCCCAACGGCGTTGTGCCGACCACGGAACGGGTTCATCCAACGCCGCTCTATGAATTTTTTATCTGGCTGGGGATCGCCGCGATTCTCTGGCGAGTCGGGAAGAAGGCCGCGACCGGAGCGGGGACCAGGGGAGAAGTCTTTAGCTTCTACCTGATCTTGACCGGTGTGGCTCGATTCTTGATTGAATTCATCCGCATCAACCCACGTTCTTTTTTCGGGCTTTCGAACGCGCAGACGGCCAGTCTGGTGTCAGTGGTCTTGGGTGCCATCCTTCTTTGGCGATTCAGAAGTCGTTTACAGGCCAGCAAAGAAGCAAATGGCATCATCGAGCGTGCCGGCTAGCAGAGGGAATTCTCCGAGGATCAGTTCCCAATAAACCAGCCGTCAGGCCGTCAAGGCCTTCCTTCGCGGCGCCTCAGCCATTCCCACAATAAATTTAATCACATTTATTGCTAATTTTCTTCGCTGAGGTCCCTTACGAACCTTGACGAATAGCGTCTGGCGGAGTAGAAACAATAGCAACACGGACGCCAAAGGTTGGGGACGCGGCGTTCATTCATAGGCACAGTTTTTGTGTCTCAACACGGAACGGGGGGGATCTATGGGATTTCTTCGAAGTGTCGCTGTTTTACTATTTGCGCTCTGTGCAGTGAGCATTGCTTCTGGGCAATCTCAGGAGGGCCGCATTCTAGGCACCGTGACCGACCAAAGTGGCGGCCTCGTCAAAGGCGCGCATGTGACCATCACCAACACGGACACTGGAGTCGCGCGAACCCTCGATACCAATGATGCAGGAGACTACGTGGCGCCCAGCCTGCCGCCGGGCCCATACAAGGTGGTCGTTGAGGCGACAGGATTCAAGAAAGTCGAGCGCAGCGGCGTCCGGCTCGAAGTGGCGAAAGACATTCGCTTGGATCTGACGATGCAGCCCGGCAGCGTTACCGAAGTCGTTGAAGTGACCGAGCAGGTCCCGCTCGTGGAGACCACCAACGACACTCTGGGCGGAACGTTTGCGAACAAATCCATTAATGATCTGCCACTAAATGGGCGCGACTATCAAAATTTGGTGACTTTGCGGCCAGGTGTACAGCGCGGACCCGGTGGCGGCTTCCTTTCGATCAGCTCCAACGGCAATCGGCCTGAAGACAACAACTTCATTTTTGATGGCGCTGACAACAACGATCCGTATTACGGCTCGCAGATGATTAACACGGAAGGCGTACAAGGCACGCCAGGTTCGATCTTGCCGATTGATGCTATCCAGGAGTTCAACGCCGTCGAGAATCCACCGGCGGATTACGGCTGGAAGCCCGGCGCGATCATCAATCTCGGAATCAAGTCCGGCACGAACGATCTTCACGGAACAGCATACGACTTCGAGCGCAACAACTGGTTTGACGCAAGGAATTTCTTCAACACGGCACCGGATCCCCAAAAAGCCGTGAGGCAGCACCAGTTCGGGGGGAGCCTCGGCGCACCAATCATCAAGAACAAGACGTTCATTTTTGGCGCATATGAGGGCGTGAGGGCGTTCGTAGCTAATTCCGACGTTGTCCCTACTCCAATTACCACAGGGAGCTTGCCGACGCCTGCCGCCGGTGCAAATTGCAGTTTCATCCCTAAGGGGGATTGCGCCAACAGCGTTCAGGATGCCCTGGCAGATCTCCTTGCTGCCTCTGGTAGTGCCGCTACTGGCACCTGCGGGTCCTCTCCGGTGAACTCTGGTTCCCTAAATTCTCTAAGTGCCACTCTACTTGGCTGCAGCTCTGCGTTTGCGAAAAACGGCCCGTATCCAGGTCTCTTTCCCGTAAACACTACTCAAAGCACTGACCTTGCGACGGGATTCCCGAACCAAAACCGCGGCGACAACTTCGTCCTAAAATTTGATCACCACATCAGTGATCGGCACATCATTGGTGCGCGCTATTTTTTCGGAGACAGTGTACAAACCGAACAAGACATTCCCGTCCGCGCTGCGGAGTGGCGTTCGCAATCGAAGCTTCGGGTGCAGGTCTTCGGGATTAACTACAACTGGATTGCCAGCGCTAACTTGGTCAATGAATTGAAGTTTGGATACAACCGTTTCTGGCAGACCATTCTGACTGAGGACAGCAACAAGGACCCGCTAACCACCTATGGGATCAACACTGGCGTCGGCGCCCCCAATCTAGGGATGCCCACGGTTGTCATCAGTGGCTTTGGGCAAAGCAGTGCACCAACGCTGGGCGGGAACAAAGGCTGGCCTTTGGAGACGATTCCGAACGAGACCTATGTTTATTCCGACACTGTTTCCTACACGCGCGGACGCCAGACGTGGCGGTTTGGCGGTGAGTTTCGTCGGGGCAAGACCGATAACATCCGCAATCGCGAGGGCAAGGGGCTAGTTACATTCGGCGGCGGCGTTGCGTTTGCCGGAAGCACTCCACTGGAAGACTTTTTGGCCGGTGCGCCGGCGAGCGGCCAGATTTTCGTGGGTGATTCTGAGCGTCACGTCAGCATCAATTCCTATGGCGCATTCTTCCAAGACGACTGGCGTGTCACTAACCATCTGACCGTCAACGCGGGACTCCGCTATGACTATAGTAGTCCGATCAAGGAAAGACACAATCTCCTAGGAAACTTCGATCCGACGAAGGGTATCGAACAAGTTGGAGTCAACATTGGCTCTCCATATAATGGCGATCACAAAAATTTCGGCCCGCGACTGGGGATTGCGTGGGATCCCCGTGGGAATACTAAGACCATAATCCGGGCCGGTGGCGGCATCATCTACGAAATCCCTCACATTTCTGCGTTTATCGGCCAGAACGGCGTGAACAACGGCAGCACGACGGGAATAAACGTCATCCCCACCGGAACTCCAGGGTCGGCAATCTCGGGCGGTACCATTATTGCCGCATCGCCCAGCCTCACTCCGACCTGGAACACTGGTTCAACGCCCATCTTTCCTCAGACCGCCTCATGTTCATCGGCCAGCCCTTGCGACATTCTGGGTGTGCGACGCAACCTTCGTACGCCCTATGTTATGAATTGGAATGTTAACGTCCAACAAGCCCTTTCCAGTTCCCTTTCACTGCAGGTCGGATACGTTGGGAATCGCGGAGTTCAACTCTACAGCGTGCGGGACATCAATCAGTTGGATCCAACCTCCGCAGCGGAGGTTGCGTGTGGCAATTGCGAGGCCAACGCCGACAGACCATTTGGTATCCAGTTTCCGTTCCTGCGGTACATCAATTTCTTGGAGAACAACTACACTTCGATCTATCACGGCTTGCAAGTGAGTGCAACACAGCGGGCTTGGCACGGCTTCAGCTATGTCCTCGGGTACACGTGGGCGCACGCCATTGATGATGCTTCGCTCAACCGCGCTCCGCAGCCACAGAATAGCTTTCGGTCCGATTTGGAGCGCGGAAGTAGTGACTTGGACATTCGCAACCGCTTCACTTTTTCGACCACCTACGATATTCCCGGGAGGAAGGGCTACGGGCAGCTGCTGGAAGGCTGGCAAATCAACTCCATCGTCGTTCTTCAGGGCGGCCTGCCGTGGACAGCGTTCGATTTCGGCAACGACGTCAGCAAGACGGCCGAATTCAGCGATCGTTGGGACATCAAGCCGGGCGTAAAGGTGCAAGACATTCCCGGGTTCGTGTTGAACGGGACTTACCCGATCAACCAGTTTTTCCAGCAGCCCACTTGCCCGCCCTGCTTCGGCAATATGCCGCGAAATCTGTTCCGCGGCCCTCACTATCGCAACTGGGACTTTTCCCTGGTGAAGTCGTTCCGCATCACGGAGCGGTTCAACGCGCAGTTGCGAGGAGAGTTTTTCAACATCCTGAACCACCCGGAGTTTGGTATTCCGGGGAGTCTCCTGGTGAACGCGTTCAATAACGACCTCAGCTCGCCGAGCAGTTTCGGGCAGGTGCCGGGGACACCTGACGTAGTAGCGGCAAATCCAGTAATCGGAACGGGCGGCCCACGGAATATTCAGCTCGGTCTGAAGTTCCGTTTCTAACTGAGGGCGGCGATTCAACAATCGGGAGATGCCGGATCGGAAGATCCGGCATCTTTATTAGCACTAGCATGTCGTGGCAGTGCGGCTAGATGGCCACGCCCGCTCACGGCTCCTGCTTGTAGATTTTTCCTTCCTTCATCACAAACTTCACGTTTTCCAGAACTCGAATATCTTCGAGCGGATTCCCTGAAACCGCGATGACGTCGGCATACTTTCCAGGCTGGAGGGAGCCGAGAAGATTCGATTTGCCGAGGAGATCAGCGGCGTTGCTGGTGGCGGACTGGATGGCTTGCATGGGCGTCATGCCGTACTTCACCATGAACGCAAACTGGCGTGCGTTAATTCCATGTGGGCAAACGCCTGCGTCCGTGCCGAACGACATCTTCACGCCGGCGCGAACAGCCTTCGTGAAATTCCGGCGCTGCATCTCACCCAGGTCGCGGTCGTGCTCCAGAAAATCCGCGGGTGTCTTGTTTGCCTTCGCTGCACCCTGAATGCATTCCTCATCGTAGATATCCATGTCGAGATAGGTACCGTGTTCCTTGGCAAGGGCGATGCCTTCGTCGTCAATCAGAGTGGCATGCTCCACCGAAGCGACTCCGGCGCGGATAGCGTTCTTGATCCCTTCCGCAGCGTGCGCGTGGGCTTCCACACGCAGCCCAAAATTGCGCGCTTCATCCACCGCGGCCTGCAGCTCTTCGGGCGTGAATTCGATCGATTTCGGATTGCTCCCGTGGGTCAGCACGGCGCCCGTCGACAGAATCTTGATGTGATCGGCGCCGCGATGCGCGAGCAGGCGGACCTTCTGCCGGACTTCCCAGGGACTGTTGGCTTCGCCGTAGTGCAAGTCCCAAGGCAGTTGAATGTCCGGCGCGAGCCCGGTCATGGCGCCGGCGCCCTCGCTGATGGTGATGTATGCGCCAGCAACGAACATGCGCGGGCCGATCACGATTCCTTTGGCGATGGCATCGCGCAGAGCGACATCATTGAAGGCGCGATAGACGCCCACGTCGCGCACCGTCGTGAAGCCCGCAAGGAGCGTCACTCGCGCGTTGGGAATGCTGGCGTAAGCACTTTCAACTGCGGATTTCTGGAGCACCAGGAGAGGTTCGGCGTCGCCCATGTCGGCCAGGTGGGTATGGCAATCGATCAGTCCGGGCAGCACGGTCATTTTCGACAGATCGATCACCGTCGCGCCGGCGGGTACGGACAGATTCTCGCCGATGGCTTCGATCTTGCCGTCGCGCACCACGAGCATCTGATTCGTCAGCACACGTCCCGCATCCACGTCCACGAGTCTTCCGGCACGAATCACGGTAACTTGCGGAGATGGAGGCATCTGCTGCGCCTGAGAAAATGCTGCGGGAACCATCAGCAGCAAGGCAAAACAGATGAGTCGCTTCAGCACAGACTTCCTTTCGCGCGTGCGGGATGCAACGCTGAAACAGAACAATTTTTCAAATTGCGCTTGCGCATCATACTCCGCGGCATGGGACACTTCAATTTTGAGAAGCATGGAGCGCCGCACAAAAGGGAAGCCCCTGGACGGAGACTTCCAGGGGCCTTCGCGCTAGGAGATTTGGCTGGCGCTAGAGCATTTGCCGCAAAACGTACTGCAGAATCCCGCCGTGATGGTAGTAAGAGACTTCTTCCGGCGTGTCCGCACGAGCGACTACTGAAAAGGTTTTCACCCGTCCGTCTCCCGATTTAGCATGCACCGTAATCGGTTTTTTCGGCGCGAGGCTCGCGACGCCTTCGATTTCGAAAACTTCATGTCCACTAAGGCCAAGCGTTTCTCGGTTTTCTCCCGCTTTGAATTCCAGCGGGAGCACGCCCATGCCGACGAGGTTGCTGCGGTGGATGCGTTCGTAGCTTTCCGCGATGACTGCACGCACGCCGAGCAGCCGCGTGCCCTTTGCCGCCCAATCGCGCGAAGAGCCAGAGCCGTATTCTTTTCCCGCGAGGACCACCAGCGGCACACCCGCCTCGCGATATTTCACCGCGGCGTCATAGATGGACATCTTCTCGCCATCTGGGAGGAAGAGCGTCCAGCCGCCTTCAGTGCCCGGCGCGAGTTGATTGCGCAGACGAATGTTTGCAAAAGTGCCGCGCATCATCACTTCGTGGTTGCCGCGGCGCGCGCCGTAAGAGTTGAATTCATGCGGCTTCACGCCGTTAGCGATCAGGTATTTGCCGGCGGGCGAATCCACGGGAATCGAGCCGGCCGGAGAAATGTGATCGGTGGTGACGCTGTCGCCAAGAATCGCCAGCACCTTGGCGCCATGAATGTCTGCAAGCGCCGGTGGCGTCTTCGGCATGTTCTCGAAATACGGCGGCAGCTTGATGTAAGTCGACTTCGGATCCCACTTATAAATGTCGCCCTTCGGAATGGGCATAGACTTCCAGTGCGCGTCGCCCTCGAACACTTCGCTGTACTGCTTGCTGTATTGCGAAGTAGAAACGGAAGAACGAACGGTGGATTCAATTTCCTGCGGCGTCGGCCAGATATCTTTCAGGTAGACCGGCTTGCCCGCAGGATCGTTGCCGAGCGGTTCGGTAGTGAGGTCCATGTCCATGCGCCCCGCAAGGGCGTAAGCGACGACCAGCGGCGGCGAGGCCAAATAATTGGCGCGAACCAGCGGATGAATGCGGCCCTCGAAGTTGCGATTGCCGCTAAGCACAGCGACGGCGATTAAATTGTTGTCCTTGATGGCTGCGCCGATGGCGTCGGGCAGGGGGCCGCTATTGCCGATGCAGGTCGTACAGCCGTAGCCGACCAGATGAAAATTCAATTTCTCGAGATAAGGTGTCAACCCTGCTGCTTGCAAGTAGTCGGTCACGACTTTCGAGCCGGGCGCAAGGCTGGTCTTGACCCAGGGCTTGACGTGCAAGCCGCGCTCGACGGCCTTTTTTGCTAGCAGGCCCGCGCCCAGCATGAGCGAAGGGTTCGAAGTGTTGGTGCAGCTGGTGATGGCGGCAATGACCACCGCGCCGCTTGATAGGTCAAACGAGTCGCCATTGTTTCGCACCGCAACGTGCTTGGCCGGTGCTCCTTCAACGACTTTCGTGAAGGAAGACTTCGCCTGGCGCAGGGCGACGCGATCCTGCGGACGCTTCGGGCCGGCAACAGTCGGCTCAACGGTTCCCAAATCCAATTCCAGCTTGTCGTTAAAGAGCGGCGCCGGCGTCTCATCAGTTCGGAAGAGCATCTGCTCTTTGCAGTAGGCTTCAACGAGAGCGATCTGTTCCGCCGACCGCGCGGTGAATTGCAAATAAGCGAGCGTTTCCTTGTCAACCGGGAAGAACCCCATCGTCGCGCCATACTCAGGAGCCATGTTGGCGATGGTGGCGCGGTCGGGAACGCTCAGCGTGGACAAACCTGAACCGTAGAACTCCACGAACTTTCCGACGACACCTTTCTTGCGCAACATTTCTGTAACGGTTAAGACGAGATCCGTTGCCGTCGCGCCTTCGCTCAAGCGCCCGTGCAGACGGAAACCGACAACTTCCGGAATGAGCATCGAAGAAGGCTGGCCCAGCATGGCTGCCTCCGCTTCGATCCCGCCGACGCCCCAGCCAAAGACGCCCAGCGCATTCACCATGGTGGTGTGCGAATCCGTCCCCACGACGGAATCGGGATAGGCCTCAAACCGGTTGCCGTACGGCATCGCGCAGACCACCCGCGCGAGGTATTCCAGGTTCACCTGGTGGCAAATGCCGGTGTCCGGCGGAACAACTTTGAAATTCTGAAACGCCGTTTGCCCCCACCGCAGGAATGCATAGCGTTCGACGTTGCGCTGAAACTCCAGCTCCGCATTCAATCCGAACGCATTGACGCTGCCAAAATTATCTACTTGCACGGAATGGTCGATGACCAACTCGGCAGGGAAGAGCGGATTGATTCGCTTCGGATTGCCGCCCATGCGTTGCACTGCTTCACGCATGGTGGCAAGGTCCACGATTGCGGGCACGCCTGTAAAGTCCTGCAACAGCACCCGCGCGGGCATGAACGCGATTTCTTTTTCCGGCGCACCCGGCCGCCAGCCGGCCAGCGCGCGGATGTCCTCGGCATGGACGAAGCGCCCATCCTCGCAGCGCAGCAGATTCTCCAGAAGAATGCGCAGTGAGAAGGGAAGCCTCGCCAGGTCGGCGACGCCCTGCTGTTCAAGGAATTCAAGGCGGTGAATATCGAAAGTCTGAGCGCCAACATTCAGCTTGTCGCGCGTGCGGAAAGAATTGCCCGCATTGATGGCCATTCTGTCAGTCCTTTCGTTGTGGACCGTAGCCCTCCATGATAACCGAAATTGAATCCGAGCGCCGCGCAGCTATACTGGTATCGCTGTGAACATCGTTCTCATTTCGACTTACGAGTTGGGGAGGCAGCCCTTCGGGCTGGCGTCGCCTGCGGCCTGGCTGCGCAGACGCGGCCACAACGTCGTCGCACTCGACCTTGCCAGGCAGTCACTCGATGAGGCTGCGATTACCAGCGCCGAGCTTATCGCCATCTATTTGCCGATGCACACGGCCACGCGACTCGCGGCGCAACTCATCCCCCAGTTGCGGAAACAGAATCCAAGCGCGCATCTGTGTTGTTACGGACTGTATGCCCCCATGAACGTTGACTATCTCCGTGCGCTCGGGGTATCCACGATTCTCGGCGGCGAATTCGAAGAAGAGCTCGTGCAACTTGCGGAGCGCATCGCCGCAAACGGAAGGCAAGCAACCGCGCAGCCCGTGGAGTCCCTCATCTCGATGGCCCGGTTGCAGTTTGAAGTGCCGGATCGTTCGGGAATGCCCGCGTTGGAGAAGTACGCGCATCTCATTATTCCCGGGGATGGCTTTCGAATTGTTGGTTCAACGGAAGCGAGCCGTGGCTGCAAACATCTTTGCCGGCATTGCCCCATCGTGCCGGTTTACAAGGGAGTTTTTCGAATCGTTGGCCGCGAAGCGGTACTCGAAGACGTTCGCCGCCAAGTGGCCGCGGGGGCGCAGCATATTACCTTCGGCGATCCGGATTTTTTTAATGGCCTCCGGCACGCGATGGAGCTCGTGGAGGTGTTTCATCGGGAATTCCCCGCCGTGACCTATGACGCGACCATTAAAATTGAACACTTGCTCAAATATGAGCGGCACTTGCCCGCGCTTCGCGATACGGGATGTCTCTTTGTCATCAGCGCAGTCGAATCCGTGGATGATGCCGTACTGGATTTTTTGGACAAGGGACACACACGCGAAGATTTCTTTCGCGTCATAAAAACCTTCCGCGAGCTTGGCATGACGCTTCATCCCACATTCGTGCCGTTCACGCCTTGGACGACATTGGATGGCTATCTGGATCTTTTGCGAGTGATCGAAGAACAGGGTGTAATCGAAAATGTCGCGCCGATTCAGCTTGGTATTCGGTTGCTCATTCCGGAAGGTTCACGAATGTTGGAATTGGAAGATGTGCGAGGCCTTGTTGGGTCTTTCGATCCTCAGGCACTGGCGTACCCCTGGAAAAACGCCGACCCGCGCCTCGACGCTCTTAGTGAAACCGCGCAGGAGATTGCTGCCGCCGCAGAGCGGCAAAAGGAATCGCGGCTTGCCACATTCGAGCGCATCTGGAAAGCTGCTCACTCCACAGCTGGATTACCCGCACCGCAGATCAGCGTATCGGCGCGCTCCCAGGTGGGTATTCCGTTCCTCAGTGAGCCCTGGTACTGCTGCGCCGAGCCGACTCGGGACCAGTTGGTCTCCATTGGCATGCCGAAGCCGCTCGTGAAAAAAGCTGTCGCCAGCGCCGACGGCTTTGTTTGATACAAGAGCAGAACGCACCACGTATGACCCATCCATCCAAACGATTGCTGCTCTTCACCGCGAAACTGGGCTACCAAACGCGTAGTTTTGAAGATGCCACGCGCAAACTCGGCGTGCAAGTTGTCTACGTCACCGATAGATGCCACCAGCTCGAAGATCCCTGGGGCGACCAAGCCATCGCCGTGCACTTCGAAACGCCGGAGGTCGCAGCCTACACCGTGATGGAAGCCGTTCGCGGACAGAATGTCAGCGGGATTCTTGCTCTCGGTGACCGTCCCGCCGCCGCTGCCGCTTATGCCGCGCGTGGCCTGGGAATCCGTTACAACCATCCCGCAGCGGTGGAAGCCTGCCGCAGCAAGCTGCGCATGAAAGAAGTATTTCGCGATGCTGGATTGAATGTCCCGTGGTTTCGGAATCTTCCCATCGATCCTACGCCCGAGCCGGTGCTCTTGGGAATTTCCTATCCTTGCGTTCTGAAACCGTTGTCGCTCTCAGCGAGTCAGGGCGTCGTGCGGGCGAACAATCGTGAAGAGTTTCTCGCGGCGGCCACGCGTATCCGTCGAATGCTCAAGTCTCCGGAAATTCTTGCCACTCGCGAGCCAAATCTCGATCAACTGTTCGTGGAAGGCTACATACCGGGCAGGGAAGTGGCCATCGAAGGACTTCTCACCGATGGTGCTTTGAGCATATTGGCGATCTTCGATAAGCCCGATCCGCTCGAAGGCCCGTACTTCGAAGAAACCATCTACGTCACACCATCGCGGCTTCCCGAATCCGCGCAACACGCCATTGAGAAATGCGCGAAAGATGCCGTCCGCGCTTTGGGTCTCTCGCACGGGCCAGTCCACGCGGAGTTTCGCATCAACGAAGATGGGGTCTGGCCATTGGAAGTTGCCCCTCGGCCGATTGGTGGGCTTTGCGCCCGATCCCTGCGATTCTCTCCTGATAGTGCAAGCGAGCCAATCGGGCTCGAAGAGCTCCTTGTTCGCCACGCGCTGGAACTCCCCGGATGGAATTCTCCACGCGAAGGAATTGCCTCCGGCGTAATGATGATTCCCGTTCCTAAGAGTGGAATTTTGGAAGGCATCGCTGGAGAAGAAGCCGCTCGTTCAATTCCGGGGATCACCGAACTGGCGATCACTGCCCGCTTGCACGATGCCATTGCTGCATGGCCTGAGGGCTCAAGCTATCTGGGATTTCTTTTTGCTCGGGGCAGCACGCCGGAGAAAATAGAGCAGGCGCTCCGCGAGGCCCATCAAAATTTATCGTTTACGATTACGCCGACCCTGCCGGTCGAACATCCGGCGACGCGCCGAATGACCCGCTAGTAGAATTAACCTTTAGCTTTGGGCGCAACGTATCCCTCCGGCAACTTAGCGCCTTCGCCAAAGAAAAACTGCTCCATCTGCTCTTCCATGATTTTCTGCGAGTTGGGATCGAGGGGGTTCAGCCGGTATTCGTTCATGACCATCTTGGAATGCTCCAGCCAAAGCTTCCAGGCATCTTTCGAAACGCTTTCGTACACACGCTTGCCAATCTCGCCCCGCCACGGAATACGATCCAGCCCCGGCAAGTCCCTGTCAAACTTGACGCAGTGCACCATGCGCGTGCCAGGCTTTACCGGTTCGCTGGCTGCCGGTGTAGGACCACAAGATTCGTCCGCCATGCTTTTCTCCTCACGCGCCTTCTTCCTTCTCACCTTACTGCAAACTCGAGGAAATTCCTAGTTGCATGCCTTTCCATGCTGGTCCGCCCAGTCCCACGCTCTCGGAAACAAGGCCGAGCGCCTCGTCCCGGCTATTCTTTCGGCCAGTGGCAGTTCGCGCTGACCCTCCGTGACGTCGAATCTCTTGGCTGCCCGCGAAGACCCGTAATACGATTGCATCTGACGGGTGGGGCTAAATCAGGCCAGATCGAACTGGAATCCATCCTTAACAACGCGCTCGGGAACGGTCACATCATCGCGACCTGAATCTTGTATCTCTTCGCGTTCTCGTTCATCGAATGATGTGGCCGCAACGCAATCGCAATGATCGAAGGAGCTGCGCCTTTGGCTGACATCACCACGCTATTCTGGGACATCGGCGGCGTCATCCTGACGAACGGTTGGGACCGCAGCTCACGAAAAGAAGCCGCAGTCGCTTTCCATCTCGATTGGGAAGAATTTCAGGACCGCCACGACCTCTCTTTCCCGGCCTTCGACGCCGGACAAATCACCTTGAATGAATACCTCGACCGCACCTTGTTCTATCGCCAGCGCAGCTTCTCGCGTGAGGAATTCACCGCTTTCATGTTCGCGCAATCCAAGGAATACCCGGACACTCGCGCCATTCTCGATAAGCTCGCCAGTTCCGGAAAATACTTTATCGGCGCGATCAATAACGAGCCCCTGGAGCTCAACCAGTACCGCATTGAAGCCTTCGACCTTCGAAGGGACTTTCTGGTTTTCTTCAGCTCTTGTTACGTGCATTCTCGCAAGCCTGAGGCAGTGATCTTCCGCGTCGCTCTGGAAGTCACTCAGCGCCAGCCGGAGAAATGCATTTTCATTGATGACCGCCCGCTGAACCTCGAAAGCCCCCGGCGTCTCGGGATGAACACGATTCACCATCAAAACGCAGGGCAATTGCGTTCCGAGCTTGGAAAATTTGGGGTTGAGGTATAGTTTTGGACGCTGCCTCGAGCATCTAAATAGGGCGCAACTTCGTGGAGGAACAGACGATGGCTGGGGACACGGGTCGTTCCGGTTCAGTGTACGGAGGAGTTGCTGAGCCCTGCACGGTTGTTCTTTTCGGCGCTTCCGGAGACCTCGCCAAGCGGAAAGTCATTCCCGCGATGTTCGACCTGGCGATTCACAACGCGCTGGGACCGCGTTACGCCATTGTGGGCTTTGCTCGTACGTCCATGTCCGAAGACGCCTTTCGCACCTCCCTCGGCGACGCGGCCAAGAGCATCTCCGAAGTCGGTCCCATCGATCCTAAACAGTGGGACGAGTTCGCTGCAAACCTTCATTACAGTCCCGGGGATTACGCCAACCCCGAAGCGTACACGCAGCTCGCCAAGCGCCTCACGGAGGTGGAAGCTGCCAAAAACCTTTGCGGCAACCGGCTCTTCTATCTCTCCACTCCGCCAGAGGTCTATCCAGACATCGTCGAACAGCTTGGCCGCGCGGGACTCGCCCACCCATGCTCGCCGAACTCTTGGGTGCGCATCATCATTGAGAAACCGTTTGGGCGGGATCTGGCTTCAGCCAAGACCCTCAACCAGATTGTCCTCAATGTTTTCGACGAAAAACAGGTCTACCGCATCGATCACTACTTGGGCAAGGACACCGTGCAGAACCTGCTCGTCCTCCGCTTTGGCAACGGAATTTTCGAGCCTCTTTGGAACCGCAACTACGTCGATCACGTGCAAATCACCGCCTCGGAAACGCTCGGCGTCGAGCGCCGCGGCGGTTTTTACGAAACCGCGGGCGCGCTCCGCGACATGATTCAGAGCCACGTTCTGCAATTAACATCTCTCGTAGCTGTTGAACCTCCTGCGTCCTTCGATGCCAACGCCGTGCGCAATGAAAAACTGAAGGTGCTGCAGTCCATCCGTCCTTTCAATTTGGAAATGGTCGCGCAAGCCGTCGTTCGCGGACAATATGCTCCCGGAAAACTCGGCGATAAGGCGGTGCCCGGCTACCGCGAAGAGCCCAACGTCAACCCTGCGTCCAAGACCGAGACCTTTGTCGCCGGCAAACTTTTGATCGACAACTGGCGCTGGGCCGGCGTTCCGTTTTATCTTCGCACCGGCAAGCGTCTCGCCAAGCGCACCACCGAAATCATGATTGAGTTCCGCCGTGCGCCGCACATGGTTTTCCGCGAGCGTGAAGTGGAACCCAATCGCCTCATCTTGAATATCCAGCCGGACGAAGGCATTTCCGTTTCCTTCGGTGCCAAGCGCCCGGGCACCGAAATGAGCATCGGCAACGTCACCATGAATTTCAGCTATAAGGAAGGCTTTGGAGACGCCACGCGCAGCGCCTATGCGACACTCTTGAACGATTGCGTGCGCGGCGACGCCACGCTCTTCGATCGCGGCGACAGTGTTGAAGCCGCTTGGTCGCTCGTGGACCCCATCCTCGATGTCTGGAGTGCCGCCAAAAGCGCCACCGTTCCACAATATCCGGCCGGCGGTTGGGGGCCACGCGAATCCGATCTTCTGCTCGAACGTGATGGCAGGCAGTGGTACAACCCGTAATTGCAGCACCTGACGTAAACTGAAGTCAGCGGCCGCTGATAGGGGGAACTGGTGATCCTTGCAGGAGATGTTGGTGGGACGAAGTGTAATTTGGCGCTCTTTTCGGAAAGGCGCGGCACACTTACTCCCGTGTTCAAGCAGCGCTTCGCGAGCAAGGAATTCGCGCAATTCGAACGCATCGTCAAGGAATTCTCCCGCCAGGCCGCCGATCATCTCGGGAAAGAAAGCATCGTCGCCGCCGGATTTGGCATTGCTGGGCCGGTGATCAATGGCACCGTGCGAGCCACGAATCTTCCCTGGATCGTGGACACCAACACTCTAATCAAAGAGCTGAACGTCCCGCACGTCATTCTCTTGAATGACCTCGGCGCCACCGGCCATAGCATCGAGCATCTTCCGCCCGAAGATTTCTGCGTCCTGAATCCCGGAACGCCCGAGCCGGGCGGAACCCGCGCGCTGCTTGCAGCCGGCACAGGCCTCGGCCAATCCTTTCTCGTCTGGGACGGCGGCCGCTACCGCGTTGTGCCTTCCGAAGGCGGCCATTCCGACTTCGCGCCGCACACCGAGCAGCAGATTGAACTCCTCCGTTTCATGCGCCGCCGCTATCCTCAAGTCAGTTGGGAACTCATTCTCTCCGGCCGCGGCTTCCGCACCCTTCACGAATTTCTCGCGCCGAAAGTTACACACGCTACATTCGAAGACCCCGACGCCGATCCCGCCCCGGAAATCACCCGCCGCGGCTTGGACAAGTCCTGTCGCGTTTGCTCGGACACCCTGGATCTCTGGACCGCCATTTACGGCGCTGAAGCCGGCAATCTCGCCCTGAAAGTCCTTGCCCTCGGAGGCGTCTACGTCGCCGGCGGCATCGCCGTCAAGATCCTCGAAAAAATGAAAGACGGCACTTTCTTTCACGCCTTCAAGGACAAATGGAAGTTCGAGGGCCTCCTCAGCAATATCCCCGTTTCCATCGTCCTCAACGAATCCGCCCCGCTCCTCGGCGCCGCTTACGAAGCACTAGCCGCCAGCGATAAGTAGGACGGGCCGCTCCGATTGCCCTCGTCACACACTCGCAACACTGCGCTCCGAATTGCTTCTCCCTCCAGTTTCGCCCTTGCTACGCTTACGCCAGTGTCTCTCTTCGAAGAACAACGCGGTCCCTGGAAGCCGCTCCCCCGCCTCTCGGGAATCGCATGGCTCTCTTTCTACGTCCTTTTTCTCCTCTACGCCTTCACTAACCCCACCGGCTTCCTCATCCTCGATTACGTCAATCTTATCGTCCACGAAGGCGGCCATTTCTTCTTCAGTTGGTTTGGCAACACCGTCATGATCCTCGGCGGAACCCTCGGCGAACTCCTCGTCCCTCTCTTGTGCGCCATTTACTTCTTCTGGCAACGCGAAACCACCGGATTTGCTTTCTCCAGCTTCTGGTTCTTTGAGAATCTCCCCTACATTGGCGCCTACATGGCCGATGCCCGCGCTGCTTCTCTGCCCTTGGTCGGCTCCGAAGAGAGCGACTGGGCGCTTCTGTTCGGCCAGTGGGGCCTACTCGACCAGGACCAAAAAATCGGCGCCACCATGCGCACCCTCGGCTATCTCGGCATGCTCGCCACCGTCGCCTGGCTCGCCCACCGCCTCCGCCAGAGTGCCGCCTCAAATCCGCACTCTCCTTCTTCGTGACACGCCAAGAGCCCCATACGCAATTTCTGCGCATGAGGCTCTTGGTAATAAATCGCAGCCCTCAGCTAGCTTCCGGGCCGCCCGTTATTCCCTCGCGTTACCGGTGTGGACGCTCACCACCCTGTGACTTCTCACCTTTCGGCCCTGCGGCAGGGCGATCCGCCCTCCCGTTGTGTTTGTCGTTGTAGATCGCCTTGCTCGCATTGTTCTGCTGGCGGTTGACCTGTTGGCGTTCCCCCGGCGTCAGCTTCCCGCCGTTGGCCTTCCGGTCGTTGCGCACTTCTTGATTGATGCGGCCTTCGCGCGTCTCAAGGTTTTTGGTTTCGCGAGGAGTCAGTTGTCCGGACTTCACGCCGTTGCCGATGCGCGCCTGCTGGTTGGCTTCGCGCGCATTGACCCTGCTCATCGCCGGATTGGCAGGCTTGCCGTGGTTGACCGACGCGAAATTCGACCGGTCGGCTCGCGCGAAATTCTGGTGCGAGACTTGCGCGTTCGTCGGCTGAATGTGCGATTCATGGTTCGCGGCCATTTCCGCGGACGTCGGCCTGGCGGCGATCCCTCCAGGTCCGCCGTTAAAGCTGGTGCGGTTCACCGTCGTGTTATTCACGATCACCGTTTTGTTCACGTAGGTATTATGAATGACCGTGGTGTTCACGTTCGTCACCGCGGTGTTATAAGCAAAATGTTCGCCTCGCCATTCGCCGCCGGCAAAGCCCACGCCGCCGTATCCGAATCCGTAATTCACTCCGCCATAGAACCCGACATGCGGACCCCAATAGCCGGCGTGAAATACATAGACGCCTCCGCCCCAGCCCCAATATCCTGGCGTCCAAAGAACGCCCACCCGCGGCGGCGTCACCCATACTCCCGGCACCCAGTAGTAACCGTCATCGCCGTACGCCCAGTAGCCCGGCGTCCAGACGTAACCTTCCCCGGGGCAGACCGGCTGCGCGTAGACCGGCAAAACCGGCGGGCCAACCCGTATGGATACGCCCACGGAAACCTGTGCAAAGGAAGCCGCCGGCACTAGCGAAACGAAGAGCGCCAGAAGCAGAGTACGGATCGAAATCAAAGTACACATGTGGGCATCCTCCCAAAAGGACGATTGCGCCTTCGCAGGTGACTGGATGAATGCGGCCGCGAAGCGCTCTTTATGAAACGCCGGTCCAACCCACTCTTCTCCGGCTCTATTTATTTTGAACACGGTTCTGGACTTTATGTTTCGCGACCCCCGGCGTTGTTCCGTTAGTGTTAGTAGTACGAAGTCACTCTGATTCCCCGTTCGCCCTCTTTTCCCTGGACGGAAGTACAGCTCACTACGCACCTCAGATTTAGCTTTATATTTACGGTACCTTCATGTTAACATGAGTTGTGATTGCTAGCCGCCATCCTCGTCGAGGCGTCCTGTATTCACCTAACTCCCTGCCTCCTGATCCTAAGTCTCATCGAATCACATCGTTTGCAGACCCCCACCCCCTAAACCCTTTGGAATCATATCGTTTCAAAAATATAGGGGGGAGGGGGCATCTAAAACCTTCAACCCTGCCGACCTGTGCTCCTCATTCCGAAGTATCCCCTTTGTATTCACACTCTTGCGCACTCCTTTCCGCAACGGCGTGCCCTTATCACTTTTGTTTTCAGATGTTTGCACACTCTTTCGCTCCCGACGGGATATACCCCCCGCTCCGCCGAGGCTCAAAATGAATCGCAGCATGGCAACTTCAATGGCAGCAACCTCTCCCTCCATTACCCTCAACACGGTTCCACTCGCGGGTACAGTTTGCCTTGCTCGGGATTCGTCTCTCATCCTTGCAGTTTCTTGGTAAACTACATCGATCCGATTCTTCATAGAGTTGGCCCTGCGGGACACTTCCCCCATTTCAGACAGAGGCCAAGGAGCTAAGTATGAGCAGTGCCGTCACCACCCAGGTTTCCGACCTTCAGAACTACGTGAACGGCGCGTGGCGCCGCGCCGCCGCCACCGAATACTTTGACGTCACCAACCCTGCCACTGCCGAAGTGCTGGCGCGCACGCCGCTTTCGACTTCCGCTGATGTTGATGCCGCCGTTCAAGCTGCCGCCGATGCCTTCCCGGGGTGGCGCCGTACCCCTCCCGGCGAACGCGTTCAATACCTCTTCAAGTTGAAAAATCTCCTCGAAGAAAATCTCGACGATCTTGCCCGCGTCATCACCCTCGAAAACGGCAAGACCTTCCCCGAAGCCCGAGCCGAGCTTCGCCGCGCTATCGAAAACGTCGAAGTCGCTTGCGGCATCCCCATGATGATGCAGGGCTACAATCTCGAAGACGTGACGCCCGGCGTGGACGAAATGCAAATCCGCCAGCCGCTCGGAGTCGTTGCTGCCATCGTGCCCTTCAACTTCCCGGCGATGGTCTCGTACTGGTTCCTTCCATACGCCATCGCGTGCGGAAATACCTTCATTCTGAAACCCTCCGAGCGCGTTCCTCTCTCCATGCATCGCGCTTTCGAGCTTTTGGAAAAGACTGGTCTGCCCAAGGGCGTCGTGAACCTGGTCAACGGCGGTCGCGATGTAGTCAACGCCCTCTGCGACCATCCGCAAGTTTGCGCCATCAGTTTTGTCGGCTCCACGCCCGTAGCCCGTCATGTTTACACACGATCCGCGGCCAGCGGCAAGCGCATGCAGTGCCAGGGTGGCGCCAAGAATCACGTCATCGTCCTTCCCGACGCGGACATGGAACTCGCCACGCAAATCATCAGCGACAGCGCCTTTGGCTGCGCCGGCCAGCGTTGCCTAGCCGTTTCTGTTGCCGTCACCGTCGGCGAAGCGCAAAAAACCTTCCGCGACTCCATCGCGCACGCCGCCTCTTCGATTCGCACCGGCAATGGCCTCGACTCCGGCATCCAGATGGGCCCAGTCATCACCAAAGAAAGCAAGCAACGCATCGAATCCCTCATTTCCGCCGGCGTTAGCGAAGGCGCAAAACCCATCGTCGACGGCCGCAACACGAAAATCCCCAAATACGAATCAGGAAATTTTCTCACTCCCACAATCCTCGATGGCTTGCCCTCAAACAGCCAGCTCGCTAACACGGAAATCTTCGGCCCCGTGCTCAGCATGATTCACGCCAACTCTATCGACGAAGCCATGGAATTCCTTCGCCGCAGTCCCTATGGCAATCAGGCGTCACTTTTCACCACCAGCGGCTCCGCCGCGCGCAAATTCCGCTACGAAGCGCCTGCGGGAAATATCGGCATCAACATCGGCGTAGCCGCTCCCATGGCTTATTTCCCCTTCAGCGGCTGGAAAGAAAGTTTCTTCGGCATTCTTCACGGCCAGGGCCGCGACGCCGTAGAATTCTTCACCGAATCCAAAATCGTAGTCGAGCGCTGGTCGCGCCAGGAAACCCGCAAGTTCTAGCATGGAGCGCGGGAGCTTGCTCCCGCTTTTCCGACTGCGACTGTATGCCGGCGAAGCAGACAAGACTCCGCGGCGCAGTAACACGAGGTAGAAGTAGTTTTTGGCCTTGAACTTTTTAACTTTTTAGTTTCGACTCATGCAAACGAAACCTCTTCACCTCGACGTCCACGAACAAATTGAGTGCGCGCAAACACTCGCCTCGCACTTCTACACCGATCCCACGATTCTCGAAATTGAGAAGACCCGCATTTTCCAGCGCACCTGGCAACTTGTGGGAACACTCAGCCAAACCTGCGGAGAAATAAACGGCGTGAAGCGCACCATCGCCGATCCCGAAAGTTTCTTCACCGCTGACGTTGCGGGCGAGCCCATCATCGTCGTTCGCGACAAGCAGGGCGAATTGCGCGCCTTCAGCAACGTCTGCCGCCACCGCGCCGAGCCGATCGCGCTTGGCAGCGGCTGCAAGAATGTCCTCCGTTGCCAGTATCACGGCTGGACCTACACGCTCGATGGCCGCCTCATCGGCACCCCCGACGTCGAAGGCGTCGAGTTCTTTGACCGCAGCACCATGGGCATGGTGCGACTTCGCTGCGAAACCTGGGAACAATTCATCTTCGTGAATTTCGATCTGAAAGCCGAGCCCCTCTCAACGTACCTCGGTGAGATTCCACGGCAGTCGCAAGGTTTTCAATTTGAAGGTCTGCAATTCGCCGAGCGCCGCGACTACGTCATCGATTGCAACTGGAAGATTTACGTAGACAACTATCTCGAGGGCTATCACATTCCCATCGCGCATCCCGGCTTGATGAAAGAAATCGACTACGCGCAATATCGCACCGACACTTTCCGCTACTACTCCCAGCAATTCGCGCCCATCCGCGCCATGAAAGCGGAAGACGTTGCCGAGCGCCTCTATGCCCCCGGCGCCGGCTTGCAGCAAGCTCTCTACTTTTGGGTGTTCCCCAACTTGATGCTCAATATTTATCCCGACAATATTTCGACCAATCTGATCCTGCCTCTCTCCCACGAGAAAACGCTCACCATCTTCGAATGGTTTTTTCACGATATCGCTACGGAAGAAAACCAAGAACGCATCAAGCGTTCGGTGGCCTTCAGCGATGAAGTCCAGCAAGAAGACATCGCCCTCTGCGAAAATGTTCAGCGCGGTTTGCGCTCTTCGACCTACGACCGCGGCCGCTACTCCGTCAAGCGTGAAAACGGTGTGCACCACTTCCACATGCTGCTCGGCGAATTCCTAGGGCAGCCGTAACCGGCGATGATTGTCCCGTGATCGTTCTACTGATGGGCACCGCCGGATCCGGAAAAACAACAGTCGGCAAACTACTCGCCGCTCAACTCAAGTGGGAATTTGCCGACGCCGACAATTTTCACTCGCCCGCCAACATCGAGAAGATGTCTCACGGCATTCCGCTCCACGACGAAGACCGCATCCCGTGGCTCCATTCCCTCCGCGATGCGATTCAGCAATGGGACGAGCAGCACCGAAATGTAGTTCTGGCATGCTCCGCGCTCAAGCGCAGTTATCGCGAACTGCTCCAAATTAATTCCAACGTAAAACTCGTCTATTTAAAGGGTTCGTTTGAATTGTTCCGCGAGCGCTTGCGCGCGCGAAAGGGCCACTACGCCGGCGAGCAAATCCTCGCCGGCCAATTCGCCGATCTGGAAGAACCCACAGACGCCATCACCATCGACGCCTCGAAGTCCCCGGAGCAAATCGTCGCCGAAATCCGCCAGCAACTCAATTTGGCCTGAAATGCGCAGCCGCCGGAAGCAGTGCCCTAGGGTTTTGCGGGCGCTGGCTGCGGCGCCGCCGCCGGTGCTTTGGGGGTTCCGAAACTCACCTTGGGGACTTGCCGCGCGCCTTCTTCCGTCTTGAAGTACGCGTCGTTACGCGTGAACCCGCTCATGCTCGCCACCAGGCTATTCGGGAAGAGCGCAATAAATGTGTTGTAGTCCTGGACGGTCTCGTTGTAACGGCGGCGCTCCACAGCGATACGATTTTCCGTGCCTGCGAGCTCGTCCTGTAAACGCAAGAAGTTCTCGTTGGATTTCAGCTGCGGATAATTTTCAACCACGACGAGCAAGCGCCCCAAAGCAGAGTCCAATTGTCCGTTCGCCGCGATCTTCTCAGCCGGAGAACGTGCGCCAAGCAAGGCAGAACGAGCCTTTGCGATATCGCCGAACACAGTTTGTTCCTGTGCCGCAAAACCTTTGACAGTTTCCACCAAATTAGGAATCAAGTCCGCGCGCCGTTGCAGTACGACATCGACCTGCGCCCACGCGGCATTTACAGCTTCGCGTTTCACAACCATCTGATTCCTGCGGCTGACAAACGAACTCCCCACCATCAGTGCGATGATCAGCAATACTGCAACAACGATCAGAGCTGCTTTCATATCCGCCTCGTATCACTTGAATTTACGAATGTGCATTCTTCACGCGCCGCCACTCCCGCTTAGGGAAGTGATGCTCCAGCGCGTCCACAGTTTTCTCCAATGCCTTTAAATACGCGCCGTACACCGGAACAATTTCGCCGTGAAATTCGCCCGTCTCGCGCAGCTTCAGCAGCGCGTCGAATGCCGTCATGCTTGCACCCGTCAGCGATGCCGCTCGCGCCACGATATCATGCGCGACTACCGGCGGCTCTTCTCCAAAAGTGATCACCACATGGCGCAGCAGCGTCAGCACCCCCGAAAACGATTTTCTCATCACGGGCGCCAATTCTTTCGAATCTCCCGGCGCGCGCAGATAATGCTGGCGCAATTTCAGCACGGTTGTGCGCAAGTCATGCTCAATCTGCACGCGATGCAGATTCATCGGCACTTCAATTTCCGCGACGACGTCCGCTCCGTAGAGCACTCGCCGCCCGTGCTTCATATCCAGAATCTCGATGGCGAAAACATCCGCCGCGTGTTTTAGCTCATCCCTCGTAAAGAAAAGCGGCGCGGGCTCCCTTTGATCGGCGCACCACCATTTCACCACGTGCGCGAGCCGTCCCAGCTCCTCGACACTTAACGAATGCAGGATGCAAACGACGTTGAGGTCCGAATGTCCTTCGTGAAAATCCCCGCGCGCGGCCGACCCGAACAAAATAACGCATTCGAGATTTGCCGCCGCGAATTCCTTCAACCGCTTGACCAGCTCCGTCAGCTTCGTTTCCGTCGAGAGCATTTCCCATCCATTCCTTTCACCCAGCGCTACCAGCTT
>WNEZ01000441.1_pt1 | contig 62720 bp, 52 predicted proteins | sample 5400521 | NCBI WGS metagenome assembly WNEZ01 (sample SAMN13153339, study PRJNA577476) | soil metagenome | isolation source: 120 cm saprolite under Douglas fir tree site 2 hole 1 replicate 1 | place: USA:California | collected 2015-04-18
TGGTTTGCACATTTACGCTGCTGGACTCTTGCTGGACTCTGGACTGCAAATGAGGTGTTTCAGCGCAAATGAGAATGCGCTAACACTAACCAAATGAATCAAAATCGGTGAGCACGAACAGGGCAGGTAGAATTAGCAAACCGCCGCATTCAGCCGCTCTGCCATCTCTCCGCGGACGGCTCGGCCGGAACAAATCCACCAAGTCGCGTAAGTATATCATTAAAGAGTGATCGTCGCAGTGGTCAGTTCTTAGCTGGATTGTTTATTTCCGGCTGACCATTTGACCACTCTTTGCGTCAAACAGGGTGGGTCGGTTGTCAGCGAGGGTTCCGCCCCGGCGGGACAGGAATTCTTTCCTTTCGGGTGTTTTGAACATAGAATGGAATGGCCTTTGGGGCTGGCTACGCCTCTAGAGCAGGTGCAACCAACGCTGGCGGAGATACCGGTCCAGTAAGTCCCCTGCTTGAAGCCCGAACTGCGAAAGTGGAGCAAACCTCCCGCGAAACATTTCGACCCGAAAGGGCGTATGTAGGGTAGATGCAGTTGGACGGACTTCTGTGTCCCCGCGGGATGGATCGTTCTTGCGATACTGTCAACAGCGGAGGTTTGGAAGTACGGCGGTGGAATGGCATATCGAAGGGGAATCGAATGAAGACGTGGCATAAAGTAGCGATTGGCGCGGGAGCCGTGGTGGTGCTCGGCGGAATTGTTCTCTTCAGCGTGAGCCAGGCCAACAAGGGTGTGGTCACCGTTCAAACGGCCAAGGTGGCCAATCAGGAGAGCCTGGTGTCGTTGGTGACGGCGTCAGGCGAAATCAAGCCCACAACTTATACCAACGTGACGGCGCAAGGATTTGGCAGGATCACAGAAATCCTGGTCAAAGAAGGCGATCACGTCAAGAAAGGCGACAGGCTGCTCCTGCAGGAGAATATCCAGGCGAATGCCGATGTACAGGCACAGTCAGCCGCGGTGAATTCGGCAGAGTCCGGAGTCCAGGCGGCGGAGGGAAGCTATAAAGCTGCACAGTCGGATCTGATTTCGCAACAGGCGAATCTGGAAAAAACCAAGCTCGACTATGACCGCGGACAAGGCCTCTACAAGGACGGGCTGATTCCAAAGCAGGACTTCGACCAGCGGAAGACCACCTTTGATGGGGCGGTCGCAGCGGTTGAGTCGGCGCGGTCGCGTGTGCAATCTTTGAAGGCGCAACTGGAACAAACGCGCGCACAAACCAACCAGAGCCGGGCAGTGCTGGTGCGCACGCAGGACGTTCTTCATAAGACGACCTACACGTCGCCGATCAATGGAATCGTCAGCTATCTACCGGAGCGCGTGGGCGACTACGTCGTTCCCGGCATTCAAAACTCGAACGGCAGCTTTCTGATGACGCTTTCGGATATGTCGGTAGTGACAGCCGAAGTGAAGGTCGACGAGACGGACATCGTCAACGTGAAAATGGGCCAAGAAGCCGACGTGACGATCGACGCGGTGCCGGGAAAGATTTTTAAGGGCAAAGTGACGGAGATCGGATCGCAGGCCGTGCTGCGCAGTTCGGGACTCACCACGACTCAGACTACGACAAGCACCCAGGAAGCTAAGGATTTCAAGGTCGTCGTAACGCTGGCGAATCCGCCGGAGAACCTGCGGCCGGGTCTATCCACGACGGCAAAGATCAAGACGGCGGAACGGAAAAACGTAGTGGCGATTCCGATTCAGGCGCTGGCAGTCCGGACGCGCAAGGATTTGGAAGAAGCGGCCAAGAATGCGAAAAAACAGGGCAGTTCAAATGTGACGCTGGCAGCGCCGCCGCCTCCGGCAGCAGGCGATCCGAAGAAGGACGAAGTCCAGGGCGTGTTCGTGATCAACGGAAAAAAGGCTTTGTTCCGGGCCGTTGAGACTGGAATTGCGGGTGTCACGGACATCGAGATTACGAAAGGATTGCAGCCTGGCGACGAAATCGTCGTCGGCAGCTACAAGGCACTCCGCACTCTGAAGCCGGAGTCCCAGGTGAAGGTGGACAACAGCGCGCCGAAGAAGCAGGACGATCAGCAGAGCTGAAGCGCGGCCAAGGACAAGGGAGATTCGAATGCCTGTCGAGACACCGGCCACAGATTCATTCCGGGAAGACCTGGTTAGCTCCGGCATAGTAATCAAGACCGAGGCGCTGGCAAAGGTCTATGAAATGGGCGCGGAGCAAGTGCACGCGTTGCGCGGTGTGGATTTGGAGATCCGCAAAGGCGAGTATGTTGCCATCATGGGACCATCCGGATCGGGCAAATCCACGTTGATGAATCTGATCGGCTGCCTGGATTCGCCAAGTTCAGGCAAGTACTGGCTGGCGGGGCGGCTGGTGAGCGATCTGGACGATGACGAACTCGCTTACATCCGAAACAAAGAGATTGGCTTCGTTTTTCAGACATTCAACCTGTTGCCACGCGCGACAGCACTGCACAACGTGGAGTTGCCTCTCATCTACAACGGTACGCCGTCAGAAGAGCGTATTGAGAAAGCGAAGAAGGCGCTCGAACGCGTGGACCTGATGGACCGGATGAGCCACAAGCCAAACGAACTTTCCGGTGGCCAGAGGCAGCGCGTGGCGGTTGCGCGGGCATTGGTGAATTCGCCCTCGATCGTCCTGGCGGACGAGCCTACGGGAAACCTCGATTCGAAAACGGGCGAAGAGATCATGGCGCTTTTCGCAAACCTGCACGGTCAAGGAAACACGATCATTCTCGTGACGCACGAACACGACATCGCCCAGCATGCGCACCGCATCATCTTCATCCGCGACGGCAAGATCGCTTCCGATGAAGCAGTCGTGAAAAAGTAAGCGGACAATTCGGCTCTTTCATTCCACAAAAAACTGAATAACGTATCCTCGTGGGTCACGAGAAAGCTAGTTATCCACGGGTGTCCATAGATGCGCGGAGGTAGGGGCGGAGTGGAAAGGAAGATCAGAATGGGGACGGATAGAGGAGCGGGAGCGCAGTCTGGGAGCGGCGATGCTCTGAATCTTGCCGCAGACAAGGCGCAAAGATACATCCAAGATATTCCTGAACGAAGAGTGGGGCCTTCTGAAACCGCTGTGGCTGCCCTCGCCGGATTGTGGGAGCCTTTTCCCGATTTGCCGAGTGACCCGAGAGAGGTGATCGCGAAGCTCGACCAAATTGGTTCCGCAGCCACGGTGGCGACGACAGGCGGACGTTACTTCGGCTTCGTTAACGGCGGGATGGTTCCGGCAGCGCTGGCTGCCCATTGGCTGGCGGGTGCATGGAACCAGAATGCGGCCCTGCGCGTGATGTCTCCCATCGCAGCGGAATTGGAGGAGGTCGTCCTCCGGTGGGTTTGTGAGGCGCTAAGATTACCTGCGGAGTGTGAAGGAGGCTTGGTTACCTGCGCCACGATGGCGAATTTCACGGCGCTTGTCACGGCACGCCATGCACTTCTGGCGCGCGCGGGATGGGATGTCACGGCTGACGGGATGTTTGGCGCCCCGCCGATCGAGATAGTTGTCGGCGCAGAAGTGCATGCGTCGATTCTGAAGGCGTTGAGTCTGACAGGATTTGGAAGAAAGCGCGTGACCATCGTAGAAGCAGACGCGCAGGGAAGGATGCGTGCTGATAAATTGCCGCATCTCGCGGAGCGGACAATTGTGTGCGTTCAGGCGGGGAACGTAAATTCGGGAGCTTTCGATCCTGCAATTGAAATCTGCAAGAGGGCGAAAGAACAGGGTGCTTGGGTACATGTGGATGGCGCGTTCGGTTTGTGGGCCCGAGTCTCGCCAAAGTATCAACATTTAGCGCAAGGATTCGAACTGGCTGATTCGTGGGCTACTGACGCGCATAAGTGGCCCAACGTGGGCTATGACAGCGGCCTAGCCATTGTTAGAGATGGCGCTGCGCTGCGGGCGTCGATGGGAATGACGGCGGCGTATCTCGAACCCGGGTCGCGCCGCGAGCCGATGCATCATGCGCCGGAATCGTCGAGGCGTGCGCGGGGCGTGGAGTTGTGGGCGGCGCTAAAATCGCTCGGGCGTTCAGGACTATGCACGCTGATCGAGCGGACGTGCGCCTTCGCGCAGCGATTTGCTCAGGGACTACGAGAAGGCGGCTTCGAAGTGCTGAATGATGTCGTGATCAACCAGGTGCTGGCGTCGTTTGGCCGCCCCGAAGTGACACGGGAAGTGATTCGGCGCGTCCAGGAGGATGGAACCTGTTGGTGCGGCGGAACAGTCTGGCAAGGAAGGACCGCGATGCGGATCAGCGTGTCTTCCTGGGCAACCACGGAGGCGGACGTAGAGCGTAGTTTGCAGGCGATTATCCGAATTGCGACTCAATACCGGTTTAAATAACGAGCCCCAAGTCAGAGAGACTGCACGGAAACCAAAGAAAAACTAAGGACTGTGCGCAACGCTTGAGTTTTCAAGATCGGCAAAAGTCTGCGCCGCACTCAGATGGGTGCGGGAGAGCCGATCGTGCCAAGTGAGTTCGTCTTCGTCCCACATGGACCAAAGGAAGCCCAGGAAGAAGGTTCCTGCGGAAAGCACATAGCCTGCGCTGCGCAGCAGCATTTGCCTTGGCGTGGGGGATTCGCCGGAAAAGCTGACGACCTCCAAGCCTCGCATCATCATGCCCGGAGTCGTGCCTCCGAAGATGGTGAAGAGCGCGAAGTATTGAAGATAGACGATAGCAAAAGTCGTTGCATACACGGCGGCGTTCAATTTGCTCAGCGTAAATTGCCCGCCCAGTGAGCCGAAGAGCATCAGGAATCCACCATAGGCAAACAACAAGCAGCAGAGATCAATCACTGCGGCGAGGCGTCGATCGTCGATGGATGCGACGGGAGGAAGGCCTGGCAGAGATTTTCTTTCGTCTTCAATGATCCTTCTTTGCGGACCAGTTTCTGAATCCGGGGGCAGGGAGACATCAATTACCATTCGCGATTCTTCAACGACGAGCTTCCTTGAAGGGCGGCCGATCGCGATGGTAAAGGAAAAATCCTCCTTAACGGTTGCTGGAGTATCCGCAACTACGATAGAAGCATGGGAAGGCGAATTGTTGGAAGAATCATCGAAAGAAAACTGAGATTGCGCCGCGTTGGGCACAAGCTTTCGCCGCCGCGTGCGATAGGCTTCAAGACGCTGGGAGAGTTCGCCCCGCCAGGGAGAGCCTTGGTCCATCTGGTGCGACGCAAGAGCGTGTTGATTGGAATGGTCGATCTTCGCCGAGCCAGGAACGCCATTAACGGCGAGATTCTCTCTTCCGGAAATCCCCGACGGATTTTCCCAGATGGAAGGACCAACTGAAAAAGACGAATCACAAAAATTACACGCACGTACGCTTGACGGCAATACGGCGCCACACTGCGAGCATGTTTTTGTCACCGGTAAGTTTTGCGCTGCGGACGCTTCCACTCCGGTGAGGAGGGAACATTGTGAGAATAGCATGCGCCTGAAAAGTCAAGCAGACAAAAGAAGGGGTTGTTGCGAAAATGACAGCAGGTCAGCGGCAGTCAGGCAAGGGAAAGGAGCAAGGAACTTCAGGCGTCCATTTGCTGAGCCAGCATGTCCCGGCTGAAGGAAATGCGGCGCTCCAGAGCGACGGCGGCAAAGTAAGCGCACTGTCCGCGTTCCGATTCCGTCCAGGCTCGCACGGAAGGAACTATCCGGGCAAACGTGGAACGTGTGAAATTCAGGAGGCTGAAATAAATGCCGATCGCCTGGACGCGACTGCGGTCTTCCGGGCGTTCCGGACAGAGCTGCAAAAGCTGCATGACTCGTTTGAAATCATCACCCGAAGGGGCCCTCAGGATACCCGTAACATCCTTTACCTCTGGGGAAAGAACCTGCTTCGCGGATGCAGCGATGAGCGAACGGCAATAAGAGACGAAAAACTGCAGCAGCGCCGCTGCCGAGAAAACGAAGATGACGCTGGCCATCATCGGGGCACCACCACGAGCCGAGAGGGTGCAAGGCGCGCCTCCTGAGGGACTCGCCACATGGTATAAGCCCATGCCAAAGGCAGAGACAAAGCAATCAGCTGCGGCAAGTGACCCCAAACCAGGTGCAAACCCGGGTAGAGATTTCGCAGTGCATAAGTCGCGGCAAAAGCGCTGAAATAAAGGCCAAGAGAAAGCACCAGCTGTATGAGCTGCGCGCGGGTCTCGCGGAGCTTCAGAATGGCGCCCCAGAGCAGATAGGTAAGCACCAAGCCGACAAAGTAAAGGTTCTGAGACAACTCGACAACGAAGCGCGTGAGCAGTCGATCCGTCGATTGTTGGATGACCTGGTAGGAAAAGAATGCGGTGCCTGCCAGAAGCACGATAGCCGCAAGGCGAATGTAGCGCTCAGTCTGGAGTTCGCTAAGAACATACGAATAGAAAGTGATCAGCGCGAAGTAGAGACCAACAGTCAGAAGCGCGTCAGAGTAGAAGTAGAAATACAAATATTGCGGGGACGTAAAACCATAGTGCGAGAAGACCCAATAGCGAAGGATCGTTACAACAAGCGATGCCAGCATGTAAACATTCAAAGCCAGGTAACGACGGAAAGAGTGGCGGGCCAGCGCGCACACCACCACGCTGCCCTCCAACAAGGCGGTCAAGAACCACAGTAAATAATCTGCAGATCCGAGCACGAAAACTTTCCTTCGCCCCGGATGAGTTCAAGCCGCTGCGGAACTACGTACTCAGCGGCTGATAGTTACTTCCAGGGCGTGGGCGGCGTTGGCCCACCAGCATTCTTCCAAGGCGTTGGTGGCGTCGGCCCACCGGCATTCTTCCACGGGGTTGGCGGCGTTGGCCCGCCGGCGTTCGCTAATACCACGGAGCCGTCACCGTGGCTGACAACCACCGTCTTCAAGCTCATCGCCCCGACCAAAATGAGCATGGCCAGGAATACCACCGCAAGTTTGCGTGACATTGTGCCTCCGAGGGATTAAACAAACCCGGAGGTAGTCTACTCTAGTACACCAATGTCAAGCAGCTCAGTCGATGAGCCTGTTCCGAAACGATACACACCGTCCCGCCCCACTCTTTCGATAAGCTTTCGCCTATGCCGGGAGGTGGGACAGTGTCCGATCTCGTGGAGAATAGGATTTGGGCCTGTACGGGTCAACGGTACCGTAGTACCACGAGAAATGGTACTCGCTTGGTCTGAGGATTGAGCGGGAATTCTCTCGTGAATGCAAGTAGACGTATTCCGCAGCCGTCCGTCTACGCCAAGCGATTCTAGCTTGCGTGAGATGCTCGTTGACGTTTCAAACATAACGTTCATTGTCTGTCTCCCAGGCGCAATGCCTTGACACGTTCGCGGACGTATCCGTAGCATTAAGGACTACCTTATGCCGGCGTAGCTCAGTGGTAGAGCGAGGGTCTCATAATCCCTAGGCCGTGGGTTCGATTCCCCCCGCCGGCACCAATCTTGAATCTATTTATCGCTCCCAACCGCATTCGTAGCCCGGTAGCTTGGACCACTGAGTTCCTCCCAAGGTAATTCCGTCCGGAATCGATGCTGCGGGAAATGCCTTTCGCGATTCAGCGTCAACCAGCAGGACGCAGCAAGTGGTTCCATTCACTTCACACCCGGCTGCAGGTGGAACGAGCTCAGAGGTAGTATGCTCAACTCGCATCCCGACAGATGAGTTGCCTCTGAAGAGTGAAATGAGAAGCGGGTTACATGAATCCATGGGCTGGAGCTGTGGTGCTGAAGCATGAATGATGGCGCGGAGTCTCTCAGCGTTCTGCGTGAATCTACTGTTAAGGTCTTCGTCAACCCCGCAGCTGGCGGAGGCCGGGCTCGCGCTTCTCTGGTACCAATCCAAAAATCATTCGAATCGTTCCAAGTTCATACGCAATTTGTAATGACTAACAGTGCAGCAGAGCTCGAGTCGTCCGTCCAAGATGCCATCTACCAGGGATGCCGTGCGTTAATTGCGATGGGAGGAGACGGATCGTTTCAGGCGCTAGCGAATGCAGCGTTCGGTGCCGGGGTGTTCCTGGGTATTCTCCCCTCCGGAGGAGGAAATGATTTCGCCGCCGCCCTCGGTTTGCCGGGAGACCCCTTGAAAGCGGCGGAAGCCATTCTGCGGGGTCAGCCGCGTCTTGTGGATCTTGTGAGAGTACGCACAGCCGACGGGCGAACGCGCTTGTATGCAGGTGGAGGAGGTATTGGACTTGACGCAGAAGCAGCGCGCTACGCCAGTGGTGCCTACCGCCGGCTCCCCGGTCGATTCCGCTATCTCGCTTCGGCGCTCCGAGCGCTGACACGGTACAAGCCCATCGAAGTCCGTGTCGACTTCCCGGGAAGCGACCTCCACTCGTGTGAAGGAAAAGCATTGCTAGTTGCAGCTTTGAATTCACCAAGCTATGGGGCCGGTCTCAGACTGGCGCCCGGCGCGGCACTTGATGACGGTTGGCTTCACGTTGTGCTAATCGAAGATATGGGCACGGTCAGAGTACTCCGCCTACTGCCGCGGCTCCTGGGGAGTGGCGACCTTCGAACTTCGCGCGTGAAGCGCTGGGAGACGCGTAAGGTGTGTTTGATCACACCGAAGCCCGAATTATTCCATGGAGACGGCGAGATATTGGGATCAACACCATTGGAAATCGAACTCGTGCCACGGGCAGTGCAGGTCTTGGCTTCCTCACCACGGTAGAACATTCACCGGGCGAAGCGAGACTCGATTCACCACCACGGCCGCTGCGCGACTCTTATTGAACGAAATCGAGCACGATTCCGGTGTAACGCCGCTGGAAACCCGCGAACTGACCGAAGGTGGGAGACGTAATGTTATTGAATACGTCGTGTGGGTTTTGGCGATTGGTGATGTCGGTCGAATATACCCCGAGACGAAATTTGTGAGTCTTGGAATGTTCAGTGTGCGGTATGTGGACGGTAAACTCCCGATAAAGCCTAACATCCAGTGAAAAGTAGATGGGGAAGCGCTGATCATTGGGCACACCCACGTAGTTCTGCAAAACATCCACGTTTGAATATGGCAATCCGGTATGCACGTCGGCTACGGGGCTTATGACCATTTTCCAGGGAAGACGGAAGAATCCCGAGACAACAACGCGATGCGGAACGTCCGAGGACAGAATGCCCGTAACGTTCGGTCGAATTACGGGGACCTGAAAAGGAACAAGGGTATCTGAAAGCGTGTTGAGGTCACCACGGCCTCGGCTCCAGGTGTAGGAGAAGCTCATATCAGCCCGCTCACCAAGTCGATAGTGGACGGTGATGTCCGCCTGCCGGTAGTTTGCGACCCCGGTGTTCTTCAGAGCTAGCAAGCCGCTTCCACTGGTGATATCGAGCATTTGATCCAGAAGAAAGAGGTCCACGGTGTGGCTGTCAAGATAGCTGGCCCGGAGATTAAGATTCTTGCGCACTTGACGTTCAAGCACAACATTCCAGCTAAATGTGCGAGGAGTTGATCCAGGGTCGCGCGGAGCGCCAGGTGGGGCCGGAGGCATACCGGAAAGCAAATACGAATTTACCAGGACTATGGGCTGGCCGATCAGCGCCCCGAAAGAATCGAAGAAGCTGAGTACACGCTCCTGATTGCTGGTGAAATCTCCCGCAAGCAATGGAACGTGGCCGTATACCTCTGCAACACCAGCCCGAATTACTGTGTTTCCGCCATTTAGGGAATAAGCTGCGCCAGCGCGCGGTGCGAAAGCAGCTTCGCGACCAACGGATTGAGTAGTCAAACGTGCTCCGAAGTTGAGCGTAAAGTGGCTGTTCAGGGTCCAGCGATCCTGGATAAATTCCGCCACCTCCGTGTCCGAGGTACTCAACAGGCCCGCGCCCTGAAAATCGATTCGTTCGGCAACCGAGCCATCTTGTGCCAGCAGCATGATTGGATGAGAGGCGCTGGTTCCGTCATAGTTGCGATATAAGATGTCGGAGCCCAATCTCACTTCATGGCTACCGTGCCAGGACTTCGATGAAAGCTGATACGCTGGCAAGACTTCCAGTTGATTCGACCTACGGTTCCAACTGTTGAAGTAATTGCCGCCCCACCCTTCGGGCGAAATCTGCATGTCCGCCGACCCCTGCCCATGAGCGTTACTGTCGAATCGGGTGTACCGAACCAGGGTGTTCAGCAACGCGCCGGACACGAATTGATAGGAATCGGAGAAACCGGCGGACACACCGCTTCGGCCATAGTTCGTGGACGCCGTTTGCGGAATCAGCGCATTGATGTTTGCAAAATCGAGTTCCAGGGGGAAGGTATTTACATGGAAGTTCAACACGTGGCGAGGGGAGAGGATAATCTGGAGGTTTGTGAAGGAAGTGAAACTTCGCGTCTTGATCTCATTCACGGGAAAGGACAACCCACGTACCGGTTGTCTCCGCAACTCGTAGGTAACCTCTTCTGAAAAATTCACCTTGTTTTTGACCAGCGGGCCACTGAACAGAAATCGTGGGGTCCAGTTGGCTAGCCCCACAAGACTATCGTTCTTTCCGCGGAACGCCGGGATGAAGTCCCGCAGCTTGTAATCCCATGTGCCAGAAGGAGGTCTTGTTTCGATGGTCGTCAGGCCACCCGTAAAACCACCGTACTCAGAGCTTTCCGGCAAACTGTAAACGGTCATGGATTGAATGATGTCCACAGGAATGGGAATCGAGAAGCTTCCCGAGACGGGATCGACGTTCTCTGCGGAGTCGACCACGAGCATTCCCTCGCTCTCGGCCTGACCCTTAAACGTCAGCTTTCCCGTAGAGGTCCGAACGACGCCCGGTATCAAAGACAAAGCCTCCGTAAACTTCTGGGTAGGCAAAGGCAAGCTCTCTAATTGCTCGGTGTTTACCGTAGCAGTGATTGCCACATTCTGCGTCGCAATTTCGACAGCCTCTCCTTGTACTTCGACTTCCTGATTAACGGAGCTGATCTGCAGAACCACGTTTTTGACCAGCGCCTGGTCAGGTCCGAGGGTTATTGTGGCGGACCATGCCTTAAAGCCATCTGCACTTGCTTCCAGTGTGTAGGCGCCCGGGGCAAGGTGAGTGAATTCGTAGCGGCCCTCCGCGTCAGTAACTGTCGATTGTGGCGCCGGACCCGCGGATGATCCTGTCAGCTTAACAGTCACTCCGGGAAGGACATTGGTTGTCCCCTCCCCGGAGACTACAGTGATTTTGCCTGTCACGGAAGCCTTGGAAACGCTTGGATTTGTTTCCTGGGACTGTCGAGCGAGAATCGGACAGGTAAGTGGAAGCAACGCGATAAAGATCGCACTGCAGGCGGCGAACAATACTCTTCGTGACATTTTCATCGCGGTTGCGGTCAATCTCCAAAGCTGCAAATCGTGCTGCTCCGGCGAAGACTATCTTTCCCCTCTCGACGCATGATTCGACGCCCCGTACCTTCTGGCAGTTGCGCTATAGATTTGCTGCTGTGCTGAATTATTTACCTGGCGCCGAACTCGCGGTAAGACATTCGCCGGCTGCAATCCGCACTTATCTACGGGGTGTCCTTGTGGAACACCTTGCGGCGGATATCCGGCCAGAATTCCTTCAATTCATTGTTCATGCCGTCATACAGAATCAGAAAGGCAAAAGCAGAGGCATTACGCGAAGCTGTCCGGTCCTCCGGCACATGGTAGATATTTGACATTGCGGCGGCTACGGCATTGCCAATCGATTCCGAGTAATTAAAGTGGTCATGTCCCGAATCCGTCCGGCTGACAAAGAGTCGGTTGACTGCATGGTAGGCGCGGTGAGCAATGCGCCCTTTTCCCATCTGGTAGTACCTGGGATCTTCATGGAGCAAGCTGGGGAAGATCGCCGTCGTCATATAGGTGCCGATGCTGTTGTCGGCAAAGGATGCGCCATAACGTTTTCCGTAGGCGCCCCATCCCTGTCCCCAAGCCTTTGGGTCATTCCTTGCTTGTTCAATTCCAGCGAGGATGCCGTTGAAGGGATATGAGCCCCAATCAAAAACGCCGGCGGTCGCCAACCTGAATTTCTGGCCGCTTGTGAGCGGAGGAAGCTCCTTGGCGTTCTCAACCGTTCCGTAGTTCGGCAGGACTTCGAAAATGCGGTCGTTAACGGTTCCTGTTTCCCTTTCCAGTTTACTCTTCCCAACCGTCTCACCCGGTATCTCTTTGTCCTTAATGTCTTTACTGTCCTTCCCGTCTTTCGCATTGGGTGCTTGAGCCTCGGAAGGAGCAGGAAAAGGCTGTTGGGATTCTTGCTGCGCCAACGCAGGCGCAACAATGACCAATAGTCCAAATACAAGTAAGAGTGCGATGTGACGCTGCATCCCATTTTGTCTAGTCATAGCCAACTCCAATTATCCCCGGTTGGAGTACATTTCAAAAACAAAAGGGATGACGTCGTTTCCACAATGCTAGGTCCACACTTAGATTCGCCGCACGAGGAAAGGGTTTTACCCGCAGATCAGCCATAAACAGATATTCCGCCACGAGATGCTGGTAGTTCCCTGATAGGCAAGGATTTCCCGGCAGTTCGCGAACACAGACGGATCGCGGGTGTAAGTTCAGCCCTTCTTCTTGTCGATTTTGAGATTCAGAACGATGTCCTTGCGGCTGTCGAAGCTGGAGACCGTTCGGGTGGGTGATTTGGCGCCCTCTTTTTCCGCATGGAGCTCGTAATCGGCGTTGGGATCCAGGCCGCTGAAACGGTAGCTGCCGGTGTCATCGGTGTAACTGCTGCGCACGGAATTGGTGCGTACGTTCTTCAGGAAAACAACGCTGCCGGAAAGAAGGCTATCGGACTTGTCCGCCACAACACCCCGGACCGTACGCAGCTGTGCTTCGTGTTTCTTGTCCTGGGCCACACCAACGGCCGCAAACAACAGAAGAACCACAGCCAGTCCGCAGATGGATCTCCGCAGGCTCATCCCTTGCCTCCAGTCGTTGGTAGCATTCTGAAGATCAAGCTTTCCTCTTTCGCACCGGCTTTTGCATCGATGATGCGCCTCTGTTCCGCAAAACCCTTCACGCGAACCACCATCTCATAGTCTGAACCCTGGGGCACACGCACTGCAAATTCGCCGCGGGAATCCGTATAACTCTCCCAGCGGTATTTCTTCTCTCCCGTCCTCCGGATGCGAAGCTGCACCTCAGGGAACGCGAGGGCTTTCTCGGTAAAGACGGTTCCGCGAATCAGAAAATCATTTAGGTGGCTGTACTTGTTTTTTCCTGGTTTGCTCACCGTGGCCGCAGGCGCCTGCGCGGGAGGAGTCGAGCTAGATTGTGGCGAAGCAAGTTCCTGGGCCCGCCCCCATGCTTCAGCGAACGAGACGAGCAGCGCTGCCGTGCAGAGAATCGTAATCCACTGCTGGCGGTGCATTCTATTGCTCCTTATAAGTTTAGATGGCGGCACGAGCACCGGGGGATGCCAGGCGGTGTGGGTGGGCCTATTACTCCTCGTCTTCTTCGTCTTCCTCGTCATCATCGTCGTCGATGAGATCGCCGTTTTCTCCCGGCTTGTCTTCTTCTTCCTCGTCGTCCTCTTCATCCAAATCATCAGCGATGAGGTTCAGGTGGACGGGATGCGTCTGCGAAACCTCGAGTTCGGATTCGCATTCGGGACAACTCAGGATTTCGCCTTCTTCGACTTCGTCTTCGTCGACATCGATTTCGGCGGAACATTCAGGGCAACGGATCACGGCTCCACCCTCCGTATAGTTGTCTGCAGAGTGGGGGTACGAGGACCGTGCCCGCCACTGTACAGCGTATTATATACCGCGGCCTATGAAGTCAACTCCCAGACGCGCTGGCCCTGCTATGAATGCCATCGCATCATGGAGAGAAGGACCCTGCCAATGACCTCTTCCAGAGAATACCCCGAACGGCCCGTAGTTGGCATCGGTGGCGTGATTATCGATCAAGGCCGGGCGCTGCTGATCCGCCGCGGCAGCGAGCCGTTGCTCGGTGAATGGTCCATTCCGGGTGGCACTCTGGAGATCGGGGAGAGTCTGCAAGAAGGGGTCGCCCGCGAATTGCTGGAAGAAACGGGAATCGAGGTTCGCGTCCTCGAGCTAATCGAAGTATTCGACCGGATTTTCCTGGAGGATAAGTCAGTCGGAGGAGAGAAGAAGCGAAGACTGCGATTTCACTTCGTCATTGCAGATTATCTTTGTGAACGGCTCGGCGGCGAGCCCCGTGCTGGGAGCGATGTAACCGATGTGGCTTTCGCTCGAGAAGAGGAACTCGCCCGATTTCATCTCACCGAAACCGCCACACGCGTCCTGAAGAAGGCGTTCGCGATGGATCGCGCGAGGCAGGCTGCGAAATAACGGGATGCACAATCAGGGAGCTTTGGCGATTTCAATGCTTCCGTTGGAATCTGTGAGCTGCAGTTGGCACCCGCCCGATCCGATGGTGCCGTTCAGCGAGTCGCCCCCGATACTGCCCGTTGCACTGACCGGCAACTCGGAGGAAATTCGGCCGAAGGACGTCCTTGCCGTGAGGTTGTAACCCAGGCCATCCGGAATGCGCACGCGGATGGATGAGAACGATGTCTTCAGTGAAATGTCGCGGCAGCCGTTGGCCGGACGCATCGCCGTCACCGAGATGGCTCCGTTCTGATTGTCCACGGTGACTCGTCCACCAATCGAATCCAGTGTGACGCCCGCAAAGGAGGTCTTCACGCCAGCGTCGCCTTTCACTGTTCTGGCGGTCACTGAGCCATTGCTGTTCTCCACCGTCAGATTGCCGCTGATCCGTTCCGTCAAAACACTTCCAAAACTGGTCTTGGCAAATGCGTCTCCTCCGATATCGGTCAGCGTGATGCTCCCGTTCCCCGAGACGGCGCGAATTCCCTTCGGTATGTTCGAGGCCTCGATCGCGCCAAACGAGGATTTCAGCGTGACGCTCCCCCGTGCATCGCGCAGGGCAATTCTCCCATTGGAGGTTTCGGCATCAAGAGCGCCACTGATCGTATCCAGCTCGATGTTGCCGAAGGAATCGCGAATGGTTACGGAGCCGCCCGTCGCCGAGCTGCCCTTGACGCGGCCATTGTTCGTGGTGCAATTCACGCGTCCTCGCACATCGGCAAACGTAACGTTTCCGAAGCTGTCCGTTATATCGGCGGCACCGCCGACCGTTGAAATCTCAACGTTTCCGTTGTTGTCGTGGATCGCTACATCGCCACGGATGTTCCGCGCTTCAACACTCCCGAATGAAGTCGTAAGGTTTGCCGAGGCGGCATCCGTCAAAACAACCGCGCCGTTGCCCCCTGTAATTGTGGCCGCCCCTTGAATATTCCGTGCCGTGATGCTGCCAAAGCGATTGCGGACATCCAGAGTGCCCTTTACGTCCGAAACTTGCACGGAGCCGTTGTTGTCGCTTACCGAGGCATTCCCCGCGGCCCCGGTGAGTTCAATGCTGCCAAATGCATTTGTCCACCGGCCTGCGCCGGCGTCCCGGACGATTAATGTGCCATAGCCATTCTCAACATCCGCAACTCCGCGAACGCCTGCTACTTCAACACCTCCAAAACTGTTCCGCACGGTAATCGGCGCGTCGGACGGCATCCCAATGTCATAACTGACGGACCACGAAGAGTTCTTGCTGGAATGAAACCATCTCTTTTCATCTTCGGGATAGATCGTCTTGATGCGCACTCCTTCGCTCGTTTGCTGAACTTCGATTTTGATTTTTTGCGCGAAGGACTCCGCTTCCTCGTGCGAGCTGGCCTGCGCCCGAATCGTGGCTGAAATCTTGACGTCACGGCCGGACTCCCCGTGCAGCTTGACGCTGCCGAACTTGTGCTCGACCCGCACGGACTGTCCTGCGCCGAGCGTTACCGTCTGCTGAAAATCCCTCGAAACTTGTTCTTGGCCGGAATTTACGGCGCGCATCGGCCTCGCCGCGAAGAGCAGCGTCGCGAGGAGCAGTCCCGCAACCGCCGCTCGGCGCGACCGCTCTCTCCCGAAAATGGGCAGCTGGCGATCCATTATTGTTTAGCCTCCAAAACTTCCTCGAGCGTTCGCTGCTTTTCCTGATACATCGCAAGCAACTGGTAGCGTAGTTGCGCATTCGACGGATTCAATCCGGCTTGCGCCCGGAGATCCGCAATGGCGCTATCCAGCACCAGCAATTTCTCGTGGTAATTCGCAAGCAGTGGTGTCGCGGGGTTTTCAAGCTGTGGCTTGGCCTTTACGGCAAGCTTGTCAATCGCGCGCTCGTAAGCCGTTTCCGCTCTTTCCACTTCTTTCAAGGCGCTACTTTGCAGTAGCGATTTGTCGTTGCCCCCTGGGGAAACCGGACGGTGAAGATAGAACCAGCCACCGGAGATTGTCAGCACCACAATGAAAGCACCTGCCAGCGCAGTCTGCCATGCAAGCGAAAGGCCTGGCAGGAACGAAAACCAACTCTTGCGCTCGGCGCGCTGGGCAATTCGCGCGGCCTCCTCGGCGAGTGCTTTCTCGATCCGCGGCCAGAACGAAGGACTGTCCGAATAGTCGCGCAGCTCTTTAGCCGCTATGCTCAGCGACTGCCAGGCGCGAACCTCTTCAGCACACAACTGGCAGGAGGCGGCATGCGCTTCCAGCGCCGCCCATTCGGCGGATGTGCCGTCTTCAAAAATCCGATCGCGATCATTGCAAGTAACATTCATCGTCAGTCACCGTGTTTCCGCGCCGCTGCTGCGGGGCGGTTCGAGCATTTGGCGAAGATTTTTCTTCGCCTGAAAGAGAGTGTTCTTTGAGGCCGTCTCGGTCATCTCCAGCATCCCGGCGATCTCTGCATGACGGAAACCTTCGACCTCATACAAGAGAAAGACATTGCGCTGGTGTTGAGTGAGTTTGGCGAGCGCCCGCTCCAATGCCATGCGGAGGGAAGGATGCGCTACTGGCGCGCGAGGCTCGGGGCGCGGCGTCTCTTCGGAATCGTCGTTCGCGACTTCCTTCTTGCGCAACCGGCTGCGCCGTGCGTCGTAGCAGGTGTTGATCAGGATCCGGTAGGTCCAGGTCACGAAACTCGATTGGCCGCGAAAGCTGGCGATGCTGCGCTGCACTTTCAGGAAGGTTTCCTGTACGGCGTCTTCGGCGTCGCTGGGATTGCCAAGGACATTCCGCGCCAGGTTCTTCATTCGAGCGCCATGTATCGTGTAGAGACGCTCGTAGGCGCGCAGATCGCCGGACCGGCAGGCCGCAACCAGTGCGGCATCTTCGCTCTTGGCATCCGTGACGGCCCGGTTGGGACCGACTACAAGGTGCTCGGAAGGTTCCACTCGCGTCCCCCGTTCGCGCGGCAAGGAAGAGATTCTAGCCTTCCACGGCAGCGCAAGTCCCATAGTTCCCATTCCTGGCTCCTGACGTATAGACGACCAGGAGGAGCCAAACGTCAGGCATGCGCGCCAAGGGACGCCTGCATTGGCAAACTGTTTATTCTCTACAGATTAGTGCTCAGGCTTGGTTAGCAATGGGAAGGTCCCCCTTGCCGTGAAGTTTGCGATCGAGCTCGCCCAACTCCCGGAGTCCCGTTGTTTTCCATTCTTCCTTGACTTCTCTTAATGTTCTGATATACTACTTTGCAGGTAACCCTTCGTTACTCTCCTTTCCGCACTGTTCCGGTTCCCGGCATCGAGCGTTTCGTTCCTCAAGAAACAAGGAAAAAGAGGCCCCATCTTGGACAATTTTCGTGCAATGTAAACCCCTTTAGAATCAACACTTATGGAAATGCCCGCACTAAACCACTTGCACAAACACTAAGTCCTTTAGATGCAACACTTATCAAAAACATAGGGGGGACCAGCTTTTGCAACAGCCCGGGCCACCAAGTGTTCGTATGTGTCCGGTCCTAGCTAGTGTGACCGGGCAACGGTTCCGTCTTCACGGATCGCCGATCTCAGGTAACAAATTACGAGATCTGCTTACCTTCGTGGACCACTGGCCGATGGGCCGGTGCTGGGAAGGAAACGCCTGTCACAAATGCCCAAAGACTCCATCTATCAGAATTTGTACCATTTATCGAAAGCAGGGTACCCGCCGTTTCGATGTCGAATTGTAACCGGGGAACGGGTCCAACCAGCCACCTCACCCCTTTCACCCTAAGGGTGCCCCTTTGGAGGTGTGAAGTGTTTAACTCTCAAGTCCATCGGAACCTCAGGCTTGCTTTGGCAGCGGCCGCTGTCTTAACTGTGGCGGGCTGCTCGAACAAGGCCACCAACGAAACAGCCAGCGCTGCCAAGAGACGTGCGGCACCAAAACCTGCCGCCGTAGCCAAAGCAGCGGAGCCGACGACAATGATCACCTTGCCGAAAGGCACCGCGATCAGCGCGGCAGCAAGGCAAACGCTAGCCACTGACAAGAACAAGGTCGGTGACACCTTTGCCGCCAGCCTCACCGAACCGATCCAGGTAGATGGAAAGACGGTGATTCCCAAAGGCGCCCAAGTAACCTGCCGTATCGTCAAAGTCAAAAAGAACGAACTAAAGGTGACGCTCGCTTCGGTGGTCATCCACGGGAAATCCTACGCGCTGGACACCAATTCGATCGCCGGACCAAAGAGCCAGCGCAAGACCGCTGCCAAGGGTGCGGATAAGGCCAAGACGAACAAGGACGCAACCCTGCTCGCCGCCAAGAGCAAGTTGACGTTCAAGCTCGCAAAACCAGTGACTATCCCCGTCAAAGGATGACCACGTACTCTTTGACCGCCAAGCCCCGGCCAGCTTGAAGCCAAGCTGACTGGGGTTGGTGCTTTTGTTTCAAGCCAGTAAGATCTCCTGCTAACCCGTAAATCGCATCCGGTTGCGCGCCGCGCATCACCTATCTGACTAGGCGTGGCTCAAAATTCTCGACGAACGCGTATGTGAGCAACGCACCCAAAAGAAGCAATGCAAGGGTGATTTGCAGAAGGTTCCATATCCGGAGCGATAGAGCAATCTTCAACACAGGCGGCTTCTCCTGTTCGACCTTCACCGAAAGGATAGATCGCGCGTTTACCGCGAATGCGGTTGCCAAAGTCCCCAGAATAAGAATAGGGCTATTGAAGAACTGCAAGCCAGGAGCGTCATACCGGAGGGCGGACATCGTAACGAAATAGGTTGGTACCATCAGTAGAAGAACCCCCACCATAGCCGAAACGTTGTTTGAAGAACGAGGGCAATCTCTCATGTGAGTAACTCCTTTGGATAATTCTGGGCTAACCGGCGATGGCGTCCGGCAACGCATCTGGCAATGCCCCACGCGTGCGCTGGCGCCGGTCAAATTCTTCCACCGCCACTTCCAGATCGGCGGCCGTGAAGTCCGGCCAGCGTTTATCCAGAAACACGAATTCCGCAAAGGCGCACTCCCACAAGAGAAAATCGGAAAGTCGCTGCTCGCCGCCCGTGCGGATCAACAAATCAACTTCCGTCGAGCCCCCGCGAAGGACTTCCGCAAGCACGGCGCTGAAGGATTCGGGAGAAAGCTCCGTGACTTTGTAAAACCGGCAAGCGGCGTGATAGATGGCCTCGCGGGCGGAATAATCCACCGCGAGCCGAAGGTGAAGGCGCGTGCCCTTCGCTGTGGCGGCTTCTGAATCCGAAATCGCCTGGCGGAACGTGGCGGGCAGACGATCCCGGCGACCGATGATGCTGAGCCGCACACCTTCGTCGATACAGTGCGTCGTTTCCGTAAGAAGGTATTCGTGAAGCAGCCGCAGAATCGCATGGACCTCGGCGGCGGGCCGCTTCCAATTCGCGGAGGAGAGCGCAAAGAGGGTCAGCGTGTGAATGCCGATGCGCGGCGCAGCTTCGATGACCAGGCGAGCTGCCTCGGCGCCGGCGCGATGGCCGGCGGAACGAGGCAAACCCCGCGAAGTGGCCCATCGGCCATTGCCGTCCGAGATGATCGCTACGTGGAGCCGTGGAGCTTGGTCGATGACCGGCCGCGCGGTGGGGATTTGTCGTACCGTGAGTTGGTGCATGAGCATGTTCTTTCTCCGCCGCGGGGGAAGCAGTGCAAACTACTCTACATTACAAAGTATGAAGTCAAAAAATTTTGCCGGTCAGCCTTCGCGCGTCGCGCGAATCAGAGCTTCCATGTGATTCAGATATCGCTCCAGTGCCCGGCGTCCGGAAGCCGTCAGCCGGAATTCCGTCTTCGGCAAGCGCCCGTCGAACGACTTCGTGCACACGATGTAATCGGCTTCTTCCAGCCGGCGGGCATGAACGCTTAGGTTGCCGTCGGTGGTTTTCAGCAGCGCCTTTAGTTCGTTAAACGTCAGCGAGCGATTAACCGCCAGCGCGCTGACGATTCCCAGGCGAATGCGTTCGTGAATCAGTCGGTCCAGATCCGCAGGAACGGCTTCCCGGGCTGGATTGCGGACAGCTTCCAAGGGGACGCTGCTCTCGCGAGACCGCTGCAGACGTTCTTGACGCGCTGTAGACGATTTAGCCATACGAATTCCTGCTAGCCTCCATAATTCCGCGCGATCCACCAGCCAAAGCCGATCTGCACGACCCCAAAGCCCGCGGCCATGAACGCATCTCCCCAGGCCGCCGGCGCGAAAAGGGCGGCCCCGCCGAGCAACATCAGGCACAAACCCATCACCGGCACAATACGCACGGAAAACGCCCCGCCCGTAACAATCGCGGTCCCGTACAACAAAAGCCAGACACCCGGCAGAACCCCGAGGATGCCGGCGTGATACAGAACGAAGCTCAAAAGGCCTCCGACAACAATTGGCGGTGAAAAGCTTAGAACAAATTTTCGGCCTGGCCCGGAGAAAAGTGCGGAGTTGGCGCGGTGCGCTTTGGTGGCTGCGGCAGGAGCCGCAATGGCTACGGCCACGAAGGCTTCGATCAGCCAGACGGCCAGCCAGGCGCGAGGCGTAGTCTGCCGTGAAGCCACGAATGCAGCCACCAGGGCGGTAGCCCCCATAGCCACACCGCCCCATCCAGGCACGGCGGTAAATTCGGCGGCGCTCTCCATCGTTTCGCGGATGTAGCGGAGATGATCGGCGGCGCGAGCGTCGATGGGGATGGGCTCGCGTTGGGGAGAACGAAGCGGACCAAGGGTCGCCATAAAAGAGAGGTTAGCACAAGGCCTCTGCTTGTCAAGTACTTTGTATCACAAAGTATGGGCTGAGGAAATCAACGTTTGCGCGGGTACCGGCCCATCACCGAATTCCACCGGATCGTGAAAACGTCGATAAACATCTGCAGGCTGTCTCGGAGCATGCTCACTTTCGTGGCCGGTGAATGTCCCCATCGCACCGGAATTTCAACCGCGCGCAATCCATGATGCCGGGCCAGGTACAGTAACTCCGGATCGAACCCAAAACGCTCAATCGTTTGCTGCTCGAAGAGTATGCCGCAGCGGTCCCGGCGAAACGCTTTGAATCCACACTGCGTATCGACAAACGGCAGCCACAAAATGATTCGTACAATCTTGTTGAAAATGATTCCAGCGAATTCGCGAAAAGGAGACTCATGCACACTGATCAGGCTGCGGTCCATCGCCCGGGAGCCAATCGCCACGTCATGGGTCTCGAGGGCGTCAATGAGTTTGCCGGCTTCTTCAATCGGGGCGGAGAGATCGGCGTCCGTGAAAAGCGCGATGCGGCCGCGGGCTTCCTTCATGCCGTGGCGTACGCTGTAGCCCTTGCCTCGGTTCACGCCATTCGCAACCACGCGCAGCGTGGGAATCTTGATGCGAAAATATTCGGCCACTGCGGCCGTGCCGTCTTTTGAGCCGTCGTCCACGACCAGTACTTCCGCTTCGCGCCCGGAAGTCGAAAGATACTCCGCAACCCTCTCCAGCGTGGCAGGCAGGCGCAATTCTTCATTGTAGGAGGGAATGATGATGGAGAGATCGGGCGCCGTTGCGCTCATCTTTACGAAGGCTCCTGCCAGCCATGGTAGCCAACGAGCGGGACAAATCGACAGCTTTCCAGCATCCTTGTCGGGAATGCATCACCGCGCTTTTCGATGAGCTGCAATTCCTGGTGTTCCGCATCTCCCACGGGAAGAATCATCCGCCCACCTTCGGCAAGCTGCGCAAGGAGCGGCTTAGGAACCGCTGGGGCAGCGGCGGCAACGAGGATGGCGTCGAAAGGAGCGAATTCCGGCAGTCCAAGCGTGCCATCACCGCAATGTACGTGCGCGTTTGGGTAGCCGAGCCGAGCAAGCGTGGCGGAAGCGGCGGATGCCAGCTCCGGCCGCCGTTCAATCGTGAAAACTTCCTTGGCTAGAAGCGAGAGCACGGCAGCTTGATAACCACAGCCTGTGCCAATTTCCAGAACCCGGTCGTTTAGCTGCAAATGCAACGCCGCGGTCATGGCCGCGACGATGTAAGGTTGCGAAATGGTCTGCCCGCCGCCGATGGGTAAGGGCATGTCCTCATACGCGCGCGAACGCAGTTCCTTCGGTACGAATTCGTGCCGCGGTACTGCCATCATCGCGGCCAGCACAGCCGCTTCACTGATACCGCGACGGCGCAACTGTTTTTCGATCATTTCTAAGCGTTGCGCACCGAATTCATTTTTTTCAGGCATGAGCTTCCGCCGCCGCATGTTTTTCCCACGCGCCGGTTTTCAGGATTTCTTCCATTTGCGCGAGGGTAAAGTCGCATTCATCCTCGCGATTGTAGAAATGCGGGGAGACGCGCACGCCCGCCTTCGGGCGAAAGTCGACAATGATGTCCCGGGCGAGGAGTTCGCGGCACACCTCATACGCATGCGGGCATTCGACTGAAACCGTCCCCGCCCGCTCCGCAGGGTTTTCCGGCGTGTTCACGCGCCAGCCGCGAACACGAGCCCCTTCAATGAGCTGCGTGGTCATGCGCATCGATTTGTCCCGGATCGCTGCAATGCCAACCTTGTTGAGAATCTCCAGCCCGGGCTGGCACGCATAAAGTGCCGGAATGTGTGGAGTGCCGTTCAGATAGCGGAAAGAATCTTCGCGAGGATCAATAGCGCCGGTTTCAAAAGCGAACGGGCGGCGGTGAGCGATCCATCCGGTTAGCGCGGGGCGCAGCTTGGCGCGTAAATCTTCGCGGACATAAAGGTAAGCGACACCCGGTCCGCCACAGAGCCACTTGAGGACTCCGCCTACCGCAAAATCAACACCCAGGTCGCGCACGTCGAGAGGAATCGATCCTGCAGCCTGGAAAAGATCCAGAACCACATGAGCGCCGACACGGTGAGCCCGCTCAACAATGGCTCGGACGTCAACGATGCAAGAACTACGGAAGAGGACTTGGGAAATCGGCACGAGCAGCGTTGTTTCGTCAATGGCCGCAAGAAGCTTATCCAGATCAATGCGAATGTGGTCCGGAGTCGGAACGATTTCGACCCGGGCGCCAAGCCGGCGTTGCTCCTGGTAGAAGTACTGAATCGAAGGAAACTCCAGTTCGACCAATACAACCTTGCTACGAGGCCCGCGAAAGTCAAAGCAGGACGAAATCACCGCCTGGGTTAGCGTCACATTCTGGTGCAACGAAATCTCGCCTTGGCCAGCTCCAATCAGCGGCGCGATCTGGTCGCCCACGCTGACGGCCATTTCCCACCAGCCCTCCTCCCAGGCGCGAACTCCGCGCTCCGCCCAGGAATCAGCGTAGGAGCGCAACCCTTCGTACACCCCGCGAGGCATAGCGCCGAGCGAATTGCTGATCATGTAAGTGGTGCGGTCCAGGATCGGGAATTCCCCGCGCCACTTCAGAAGGTCATCCATCGTGCGCTTCTCCTCGGAGGGTATTGCGGGAACCAGCTTTTCTCCAAACAAAGTAACACACCGTAATGAACGCCAGCCAGGGTACGCCAGCCAGCAAAGTAATGCGAAATCCCGGAACCCCCCAGGTTGAGACCAAGACTGCCAACACTCCGCCCAACCCAGCGAGCGACGCCCACGGCCCAGGTGGCCCCAGCTGAAGGTATGGTCTTGCCTGCCGTTTGTGAAAGCGCCGGAACGCCAGGTGAGTCAACAATGTCATCAGCCAAGCGAATAGCGCCCCAAACGTGCTGAGCCCAATCATAAATATGAAAAGAGAATCCTTAAAGTACTCTGACAGAACCAACGCCGCAGCCATTCCTCCCGCCGAAGCCAGCACCGCAACCACCGGCATGTTCTTTCCGCTCAATCGGCCAAGCGCCATGGGTAGATAGCCGCCGCGCGCGAGCGAAAAAGCCAGCCGGGCGGCGAAATACAAATTGGCAACGGCACTGGAAAGCGCCGCCGTCAGTACCACGAAATTCATGATGTGACTCGCGGCAGGAATACCCACGGTCCGAAAAACGTGGACGAAGGGACTCTCGCCGAGACCGATCTGCGTCCACGGGACAATGCCCACAACCAGTGCGAGCCCGGCAACGTAGAACAGCACCAGCACGATGAGTGTCCTGCGCAGCGCCTTCGGAACCGCTACTTTTGGATTTGCCGCTTCGCCGGCCGTGCTTCCCACAACTTCAATTCCGAAGAAACTGAAAAGCCCTAAAATGACTCCCAGCCCAACGCCCTGCCACCCATTCGGAATAAAACCGCCGTGCGAGGTGTAGTTTGCGAAGCCGACTCTCGCAAATCCCACACCGAGCAACAACGCCGTCCCCAAAATCAAGAAGGCCACGATGGTCACTACCTTGACCATTGAAAGCCAGTATTCAAATGTTCCAAGATTTCCGATGCTGGTGCAGTTGACGTAAAGAATCACCGCCGAGAACAATCCGATCCAGACCCACGAAGGAGTCTCCGCGAACCACAATCTGCAATAGATCGAAGCAGCCACCACTTCGCTGCCCACTACTGCCATCATGCACAGCCAATAGGTCAGTCGAATGGCAAACCCCGCCCATGGATGCAAGTACATCTCCGCGTAGAGTCCGAACGAACCTGCCGCCGGGTGCGCCGCGGCCATCTCCGCCAGCGCCCACATCATCGTCACCGCTATAAAGGCTGCTCCAACAAAGCTCAAGATCACGGCCGGCCCCGCAAGCTTCACCGAAATGGCGCTTCCCAGAAATAAACCCGTTCCGATCGTGCTCCCGAGGCCGATCATGGCGAGCTGCCCCGGTGTGAGCTTGTGTTGCAGGCCCGCTTCGCGCTCGACGACCTCGGCGGGCACACTTGCTCCCGCAGACGTGCCACCCCTCACTTCTGTCTTGTTCATGGCGAGGCATCGTAACAGATATTCATTTCCTGTTCCCGGGCCTGAACCTTAGGCCAGTGAACGACGGAGCACGACTGTCCCCCGATACAGTCGCGCCGCACCAAGGCTCTTCCTAAAATCGGAGCCGTGGCGCAACTAGGAGCGAAGCCGCCACGGAGGCAGTCATGAAAGCGGTCCTTGCACTGGTCATTATTTACGTTGGTACATTTTTCCTGGTGATCCAGGGAGCTTCACAAGACTCCGTGCAAGCATCGCATCAAAGCGCCGCTCCGGCGCCGGGGAATGCAGCGCCTCCGCAAGGGAATTCCTCCATTGACCCGGTGAAAGAAGCGGACATTCGTTCGTTGATGGAATTGGTCGGCGCGCGCGACCTCGTGCAGGACGGCGCGAACGCGGCCATCGAACAGTCCAGGGAAAAATTGCTCGCCAGCGTTCCCAATAATGACAAAGGCCAGGCATTTGTGAATGCGTTTGCAGCGAGTAACCAGAAGAAATTCGGCGTCGACGAGGTAACGGGTCAACTCGTTGGAATTTACGACAAGCACTTTACGGACGACGAAATCAAAGGACTGCTGCAATTTTACGGCTCGCCGCTTGGACAGAAGGTCGCCGCGGAAATGCCCAAGATCGGGCGTGAAACACAGGCTGCCATTCGTGCAGCAGGCGCCAAAGCCGCTAAGGATTCGTTAGCAGAATTGAAGCAGCAGAATCCGGAGATTGGCCAGTCGGCACGCCTCGGGAACGGCCAGGGCCGCTGGCAGCAGCGCAGAGGGCAACTTCGCGGGCAGGGTCAAGTGGCCGCGCAGCAGCAAGATCCGCAATAATGCGAATTGCAACTCGAGAAGCGCTTTTTCACTATTGAAAGCGCTTTTTGATTTTTATATCGATACCAAACGTCCCGTTCTGATCGCGCAGTCCCACAATGGATACGTTTCGATCCACGTTGTATTCCACTTGAATGACCTGCTGTTGTGTAGAGCTCACATTCGAAACGTACGTGATCGTGAGGTTGCGCGCGATCTGTTGCTCGACAGTCACGCGCGACCCCGCGTTTTGTTGGGAGCCCGTCGAACCTACTCCTGCAAGACCGGGATCAACGCGAAAGCGCGTGATGCCGAACAGCCGCTCGACCCGCCCGCCCAGTTGGCTGGATATGGCTTCCGAAAGAATCGCTGAGGCCCCCGCGGTTCCGCTCTGTGACGTACCGCCGCTCCGCGCGGTCGCCTCCGAACTGGTCTGGCCCAGAGCAAGCAATGTAATGATGTCGTTTGCTGGAAGGGGAGGATCGGAGCGATACGCCAGGGTAAGCTTGCTGGCCGGGCCATTGAAATTCAGCGTGATCTCATACTGTTGAATCGTCGTGGTTGCTTCCACGTTCAACACCGGATCGAGACGGAACGGATTGGCAAAGTTCAAATCTCCGCGACTGACTCGATAACGGTTTCCCGCAAAATACAAGTCACCCGATAGAATGTGAATGTGCCCCAGGAGAATGGGGTGTTCCCACGTCCCCCGCACGCGAAGACTCGCATCGGCATGCAATTGCGCGCCGGGCCATTCCATACGCGCATCAGGCGTGGAGACGGCTTCCACGTCGAATTGCAGATTGCGCAGGTACGGTGAACTGGTCGTCGGGCTGGTGATTCCTTCCTTTGCCGACACCAGCATGCCGGCAACTTCGATGCCTTGCGTGAGTGTGACTCGCTCGATTGTCACCTTCCCGGAGAGCAATCCCGCTACCGGCGTACCGGTCAGTCTTAGAGAACCTCCTACCAGCCAGCTCATGCCCTCCGGATAGCGGATGCGGACCCGATCGGTGCGTACGCTGACGTCGTAGCGAAGCGGACTCTCTGCGTAATTCACGCTCCCGGAAAGATGCAGTGTCCCGCCGCCGGATTCCGCGCTCATATTCTCGAAGTACAGGCGTGCCGCGTCGAAGACCACGTCGCCAGTGATAGCGCTGAGTCCGGTGGGAAAATCCGCAGCGCGCGCGGAAGCGTTTTCGATGTGCACCCGCCCAGTGATGCGCGGGCGGTCCAGAGTTCCCTCGAAGGATGCGTTGATTTGCGCGGGACCGCGCGCGTCGAGATTCGGCTCAAATCCGCTGATGAGCCGCAAGTCCAGCGCCCCGTTAAGACGCAATCCGACGTTGCGCCGTCCGGCGAACTGCACCGAACCCGCAATCTGCAAATTGGTTTCCGCTCCCTTTAAGGTGACGGGGTCAATCTCCAGACTGTTCTTTGTCGATCGGAAGTGAACAGGTCCGGTGTTCTCCAGACGAACGTTGGCGTAATTCATCGCGAGCCGCGAGAGATTTGCATCCACGATGATGCTCTCTGGCTGTTTCAGCGAGCCATTTACCGAAATGTCTCCGTCTGCGTTGGCATGGCCGTTGAATTCCTTCAGGTGCAAGGCCGCCAGCAGGAAGGGGTCAAGATCAATATTCTTGATAGAAACCTTCCCGCTCAGCGGGTAGGGATCGGCAAGTCCGAGCGTATAGCCGCCGGAAATTTCTCCCGTGGTCATGGCGGACCCCAATTCCAGATGTGCTGTGCGACCGTCTGAAATAAGTTTGCCATCGAAGCTGCCAACGATCACCTGACCAATTCGGAGGTCCACGACGCGAAAGGTGCCCTCGCCGAGTGGCGTTCTCACGGGGCCGTTGGCCCTTATGCGGAAAGTCACCTGCCCGCCGACGGGCAGGCGGGCCGATTGCAATTTTTCAAAATTCTCCAGCGGCAGCGCCGCTCCTACGAGGTCAGCGGAAATCGTTTGATCCTGGTAGCGGTAACCAGCCGAACCCGTGATAATTCCCGCGCCTCTCCCGTTTTCTTTTCCTGGCGGGAAGAACCGCAGCTCTGCATCCGCGATGCGCACCTCATCGGGCGAGACGTTCAGTTGGCCGCGGAGACGATTGAAGGAAAGTCCATATGCCTGGCCTTCGGCAAGGTCGAAGAGTCCGGTAACACTGGGCTGTTCACGGGTGCCCCGGCCGTGAAATTGACCCGTCAATGAGCCCTTTACGGGATAGGGCATCCCGAGCAGTAGTTCGAGGCTTTCGGCGGGCACTTTTTCGAAATTCGCTTCTGCCGTCCAACTGTTCTCCGGCAGGAAATTCCATTTCGTCAGGGAAAGTGACCCTTCGATATTTGCTTCCATGGCGCCGCGTCCGGTATGTCCGCGCGCCACCGCAAGCTCGGAGGGCGAATAGGTCAGATCACCTTCAAGAAAATCCAGAAAGACTCCATCGTAACGGGTGTGCTCTCCCCGCAGGTGCCCTTGAAACGTAGAGCCGCCGGACGTGCCCACGATCTTGCCATCCCACCGCACGCTCCCCGAAATTTGCTTCGCAGCGTCCGCCGAACCAGGCGAAGCTCCGCGCAGCCGGTCGATAAAATCTTTGTACGTCTCCAGAGCTCCGGTTTCAAACCGCACATTCAGGGTCGAGTTGCGCGGACCAAGAATTCCGTCGATGGTGCCACGCGACGATGGTGTTTCGAATTCTCCGGCGTCGATCGCCAGGATATTGGGATCGTAACGATAGCGGAACTTCCATGCGGCGCTCACCGGTTGATGATGTGCTGCTGGTTGTTCCGGAGTTTCCCACACGGTGTTCGCGGAGATTTCGAAGTGCTCGAAAGCGCCACTCCAAGTTTCCACGGTGTCTGCGGTGATGAGTGCATCCCAGTGCAGTTCGTCGATGGGGAAATCCCGGTGCTCGATCGACGGCAGGACACCGGCGAGCCTCACGTCCTGCACATGGGTGTCCGCCCTGAATTTCAGCCCTTCAAATCGCATCGTCACGCGCCCGGTTACCCTGCCGCCGAAGGCTCCGGCAAAAAAATCCGGAATCTCGAGGCCATGGTTGTCGATTTGATAGCTGCCGCGGCTTGTGAGTCCAGTAGCATGAAAGACCTCATACGGAAGTGCGATGTTCTGCCCGGAATAATTCCCACTGCCCTTGAATTCGCCGCCGACGAGCTGACCTTCTCCATGAAGATCCACGCGACCCGCCGGCACCGTTGGTTCACGCAAGGTTTCCCTGAAATCCAGCAGATCCACCCAGCCGCGGTACCGAAAACTCCACTGCGGGTTCGCGAAATTATTCATTTCCGCCTGTGCATCGAGATGCGAGCGCCCCACGCTAAGCACTCCTTGCTCGAGCGTGAAGCCATCGCGCCAAAGCGTGAACTTCGCCGACAGGCCGACCGGCAGGGGCACGTAGCGCTTCGATGTGAATTGAAATGTCTGCCAGTCAAGGTTGCCAAGATACAAAGGTCGGTCTGCTGTGCCCCCCGCGTCGAGCCCAAACCGGAGGTCTCCCCCATGCACCGTGATCGGTGTCTTTGTGTCGTTGTAAAGAACCCACCCATCTGCAATCGCAAGGCGCCGGACGTGCAATTCAAATAGAGTATCGCGCAGTGGTTTGTTTATGGATGCAGGCCGCGGAGGCACGGGAACATTAGAGGTGCCGTTCCTTTCAACCCGGATATGCACGTGAGGCTGCTGGACCAAGAGCTCAGTCAACGAAATTTTACGCCCCCAAAAGGAATCGATGCGGAGGCGCGCCTGCACTTCTTCCGCGGTGAGAAGAGGTTCCGTGCCCGCGGGTTCCTTCCCATGAATCACGAGGCCCTTGACCGTCGCCCGCATGGAAAACCATTGAATGGACAACGCGCGGAATTCTACCTTGCCACCCGTCATCCGTTCCAAGCGGCTTACCAGCAGACGGCTCAACAGCGGATTGCCGGCGCCGCTCCCGAAAAAAATCGCCAAGCCGGTAACGACCAGGATGATCTTTGCGCAGAGAATCCAAGCGACGTGACGCAACCAGCGCCACTTCCGGCGGCGGGTCTCTTGTGTCATTTCGCCGCCTGTTCGAGAAACTTTTCAATGTGCAGCCGGGCTTTGCTCTCTATGAGCCATTGATCGGCCTGGTCATTGATTCCGCGCTGGACCAATGCCTCCTGGATGTAGTCGCGTGCGGCGTCCAGCGGCGGCGGCTCTTGCCCGCGCGCTTTTGCCTGAGGGACGACGGACTTCTCGTAGAAGTCGTCAATCGTCTTGAGGTCGATTTGCACCCCTGGACGAAAACGTGAGTCGAGGTAGTTGCTTAAGTACAGCTGTGACGCTACGATTCCGCGCACTTCCGCGTCGCTCAATCCAACTTGCTTTCTCCTGGCCTCGAACTCCTCCGTCGATTGGAACGATTTCCGCAGCCGCTCCATATCGCGGTCGATCTCCGCATCCGTGGGGTGCGGGAATCGGGATACGTCGGCCTCCGTTCGAACGATCCACTGATCGATCAGCCTGTCCAGAATCTGGGCGTCCGTCTCCGATTTTCCGTCTAGGAATTGCTGGTAGCGGCTGAGCAGGCGGACGTCGCTCCATAAGATGACGTCGTTCTCAACCCGCGCGACAATACGATCTACGATTTCCTGCGGCAGCAGCATTTCCGCTGCATTTGCCATCAGCAGCGAGAACAGAAAAACGCGAATGGTCAGCCCGTGCATTAGAAGGTCGACCCCAGATTGAAAAAGATTTGAAAACCGGGGAGTCGCGTGCTTTGCTGGCCCAGCGAGCCAACCTGGCAAGTCGTGGAACTGCTCGGACACGGAATCGGAATAACAAACAACGGACGATTGAGCTGATATCCCAGATCGATGCGGATCGGACCTACTGGGGTCTTATATCGCACCCCAAAACCGACGGTGTGAGCAAAATAGTTGAGTTCGTTCGTGCAGTTTGTGGCACACACTGCCAGGTTCGTTGATCCCGCGGGAAGCGCCGGATTTTGCAGCACAAATGTGGGCGCCGGGAGCATCGAGTGGAGGGAAATTCGGCTCAATCGGCTGTACACATTGCCGCCGTCATAAAAAATGGCGCCCCCCAGCGATGTTCCGACGAACGGCAAGCGCATCGGGAAACGGAATTCCTGGTTGAGCACCAGCATGGCCTGGCCACCGACCGGGAAACCCGTACAGGGATCGCGCGGCCCAGCTTGATTCAGCGCGAAGCCGCGCAGGGAATTACCGCCGCCCGCGAAGAAACGCTCCGGCAGGGGAATGATCGTTGGAGTCGGTCCTGATGGTAGCGTACCGGGGAGGCATTGCCCCGGGGCGGGCGGTGGGAAACTCAAAGAAACCGTGTCGCGATAAGGCACCAGGATGCCAAATCGCGCCGAACGCGCAAAGCTGAATCGGCGCTTGATTGGGTAATAGGTGGAATTTTGAAAGAAAAACCGCAGAAAGCTGGCGCCGGAACCAAAATTTGTGTCGGCATCGCTGAAGTCGGCACTGTTAAAACTGCCCTTCGAGGCATCGGCGGGGTTATCGCGCGAATCGCGGAACCACGTCACTCCGAATTGTGAAACCAGGGTTGGCTGGTTGAAGAGGGGTATTTCATCGCTCAAGATGTTGAGGTTGGAGACGCGAACTTGGCGGAAGGTATAGCGATACAGCACCGTTGTCAGCGGCGTGATTTGGTCGGTCAATTGCACGCCACCCTCGTAGCGCTCTTGCGTAAACGTATTGATGTCGCGCGTTTTTTCCGCGAACGCTGTCGCCTGAAAACTGAAATGGGGATCGGCAAAGGCGTTCGGCACCGAGTACCCCAGCAAGGCCCGCCCCTGCAAGGTGCTGCCGCGCAGTTTGAACGATAGCGAGTCCCCGCGCCCGGTAAGATTTAGCTTGCTGAGCTCGAGAATTCCGCGCGGAGCGGCCTGAATCTGTGCCCCGGTCGGACTCGTCGTGCTCGCAAGCCTCTGCACTTCGAATCCGCCGCCGTAGGCTATCGTGTAGCGCTTGGCTTCCTCAACGAGAACAGCGACGTCTTTCTCAGGATTTGTTCCGTTGGGATTGTGCGGTTCGATGGTGACACGATTGAAGACACCGAGGTTGTACAGCCGCCTTTGTGATTCCACGACGTCCCCTTCGCGAAGTGGTTCTTTTGCTTTGATATGTACCTCACGGCGGATCACTCCCTGCCGGGTGTGCTCATATCCGCCAATTAGGATTCGCCGGACGCGTGTTTGCGGACCTTCCTGGATGTGATACACGAGCCTAACTGCCTCGGCTTGCTCGAACGCAGACTCAGCGCCCCCTTCCTTGCGCTCTTTTTTCTCGTTTTGCTGAGACAAAGGCGTGTTCCCCCGAACGTCCACATTTTGCGCTGCCGGATCGGTGGAGATGGGTTCCGCCGTGGCCGTAAAGCTCGCCTCAGGAAATCCCTCGTTAAAATAAAGCGCCAAAATATTGTCGCGATCGGTCGTTACTCCGAAATCGGAATACGGCTGCCCTGGAGTCGAGCCCACAACGCCTAGAAGTTCCTCTTCCTTGAACGCATGAATCCCCTCGATCGCCAGCGAGGCGACGCGCGTCTGCTTTCCTTCCTGAACCACGAAGCGGATAAATACATCGCCCTGTTTGCCTTTGTAATTGTCTTCGATGGCTTGGTCGACCTTGGCATCGAGAAATCCGTTCGTCTGATAAAGACTTCGCATCGATTGCGCGTCGGAATCCACCAGCCTGCGGCTAAACCGTCCCGGCGAACCGAAGGCCCCACCAAAGATTTGCAATCGGCTTCGCAGAAGCTCAGAGTCGAAGTACTTGTTCCCCGTGATTTCTATGCCGATTAGTTTGTGCCGGGTGCCCCGCTCCACCGTGTAAGTAATAATTTCTTCCGTGCTTTGCGCTGCGCCGTGTTTCGATTTCACCTCATGCGTTTCTGTCGTGTAATTCACCTCCGCGTCGAAATACCCCTGTCTTTCCAGCCGCTCGCGAACATTGCGTTTCCCTTCTTCCAGCAGATCCGCGTCAACAGCCCCTTCCTGATAAATGGGGATCAATTTTTTCAGTTCGCCCTGAGAGAATTTCGCGCCCGTCAGGGTCATGCGCACCCCCGGTCCTTCCGTTACCTCCAGCTCGAGGGGAATCGTGTTTTTCGCGGCGTCATAGTTGCCCCGGCGCACTGCAGCTCTCCCGCTGAGATGCCCCTTCTTGACCAGAAATTTCCGTACGCGGTCCGTCCCGCGTCGCAGCTTGGCTGACGTGATTACTCCACCTGCCTTCATTTTCAAGCGCGACAGGATTTCCGCATCGCGATACTCCGTGCCATTCTTCAGCTGGATGATTCCGACACGCGCGCGGGGGCCGGGCTTCACGTGCACGACAATGTCCATCTGATGCGTCTCCGTATGCGGCACAGTTTCAGCAGAGACTTCGGCCTCATACAAACCCTCATCCCGAAGCGTCTCTCGCAACCGCTCCAACGCCTCGTCGACGGCGGCCTTCCGGTAAGTCTGGCCGAGCGTCAGTTGCATCGCCGCCGCTGCGGAGGCATCGCTCGGCGGCGCAGAGAGACCCTCGATGCGCACCTGATTGAAAAACAAGTTCTCCCGCACAACAAAGTCCAGTCGCACCCCATTCGACTGCGGTGTGACGACCGCACGTAGATCGGCATAATCTCCCGTCCGGTAGAGCGCCCGCAAGCTTTCCGCGATTTTTCCCCGGTCCAGAGTTTTCCCGGTTTCTAGCGCAATCCCGGAGGGTGAGTCGGACAAGACTTCGCCATCTTCCTTCTTTGGATCTTCTTTCGCAACGCTTGGCGAGGCCGTGTCTTGGGGCGCCTGCGCGTGTGTCCGCGCGGCTCCCGTCAGGAGCGCGAGCACGATAATGCCTCGCAACCCATTGGCTCGGCCCGATTTCATGTTTCCATTCGCTCAGACGAAGGGTAGCACGGCGGCGTTGCCTGGTCCGTCCTCTTTGGCGCTATCATGTAGCTTAACAGGCGTGTCCGCTGCGCCTGCCGGGGCCACACCTTTCGTGAACGATTCTCTCCAGGAAAAGTACTCGCGACAGATGCTATTCGCCGGGATCGGCCCGGAAGGGCAGCAGCGGCTGCTCGCTTCACGCGCGGCCATTGTCGGCTGCGGAGCCATCGGCGCTGCGGCTGCCAATCTCCTAGTTCGCGCCGGCGTCGGCTATCTGCGCGTCATCGATCGCGATTTCGTCGAGCCCTCGAACTTGCAGCGGCAGACCCTCTTCGATGAGTCCGACGCCCTCAACGCCCTCCCAAAGGCCGTCGCCGCCGAGCGCAAGCTGCGTTCGATCAATTCTTCCGTCTCCGTAGAGGGCGTCGTCGCCGATCTCAGCCCGCGCAACGCGGAATCTCTCCTCGGTGGAGTCGATCTTCTCCTAGACGGCACCGACAATTTCGAAACTCGCTTCTTGGTCAACGATCTTGCCGTGAAATCGAACGTTCCCTGGATCTACGCTGCAGGTGTCGCCAGTTACGGGCTGACCATGACGATTCGCCCCGGCGCCACGGCATGCCTCGCCTGCCTTCTCGAGTCCGGCGGCAACGCACCAGGCCTCGAAGAAACCTGCGACACCATAGGTGTCCTTGGACCGATCGTCAATCTGATCGCTTCCTGGGAAGTTGCCGAAGCCCTGAAACTTCTCTCCGGCCACACTGAGGCTCTCCATGGGCACTTGCTCTCTTGCGACGTCTGGACCGGCCGCACGCAATCCATCGGTGTGGCGCGCAATCCGGATTGCCGCGCTTGCGCCCGGCGCGATTTCACCTATTTTGCAGGAGAAGCTCAGCCGCGCATCACCATGTGCGGTCGTGATTCCGTCCAGATTCACGAACGTGCCCGCGCGCTTGACCTCGGTGTCCTCGTGGCGCGCCTGAAGCCTCTCGTCGACGATGTCCGTCAGAACGATTTTCTGCTTCGCTTTCGCATCGCGCCCTATGAAATGACCGTCTTCGCCGACGGACGCGCCATCCTCAAGGGCACCAAGGATCCCGCCGTGGCGCGCTCCCTCTACGCCAGGTACATCGGCTCCTGACCTCTCGCTTCTTTTCTACTCCGGACTTTGTGGTTCAGCGAGGCAGGTGCCCGGAGCGTCCAAACGAGCTTCGCATGTTCGAACGGTCGAGGTTTTCACGCAGATTCATCAGCGTCAGGAAAGTGCTCAAGATTCGTGCTTTCAGGTCATCCGTCAAGTGCAAGCCGCTGGTGGCTACCCGCGCCAGTCGTTCCCCGTGTTCCGTGATGAATTTCATGATCTCACGCTGGCGCTCCTGCGGCGCATTCCCCAGCGCGGTTTCCCGCCGCATGTCCGAGCAGCTGGCCTCGAGCGAAAGCGTGAAGTGCAGGACGCACAGATGCTGCTCGGCGAGTGCCGGTGGCGAATCGTTCTTGCATCCCGAAATTTGACAAGAAGTTCCCATGAGGCCGATGACGCTGAAAGACTAGGGTACAACTCCCGCGCGGAAAATCCAGTGCGGGTCTTGCTAGTGGTGCGAATCGTACATGAGTCGCCTCTCCCGCGTCTCGCCTTCATCAGCTCTAGCCTTCTTGGTCAGGAAAACTTTGCAAAATAAATTGACAAGAGTATGCACAGAGGTGTATAAAAATACATGGGCCGATCGCCCGCAATTCGCTATGAGCACGCACAAGACATTTCGTCACGGTCAAATCCTTCGCCTGGTTTCGGATCGGCGCATTGCCAATCAGGAGGAATTGCGCCGCGGGCTGGCAGCTCAAAAGCTCCGCGTAACTCAGGCCACGCTTTCGCGCGACCTCCAGGAGCTTCGGCTGATCAAGACGCAGGAAGGCTACAAGCCCGCGACCGCTTTGCCCGAAGAGTCCGCGCCTCTGCCCCCACTCGCCCGCGCCCTCGGCGAATTTCTTCTCGATATCCGTCCCGCGGAGAATCTTCTCGTTTTGAAAACTCCTCCCAGTGGCGCCCAGCCGCTTGCCGCCGCCGTGGATGGCGCCAAATTCACGGAGATCGCCGGAACCATCGCCGGTGACGATACCGTCCTGATCATCACGCCCAATAAGAAATCGCGTAAATCGCTCCAGGAAAAGATCGAAGCATTGGTGAAATGAGAGACCCCCGACAAGTCGCTGTTGTGGGCGTCACCGGCTATACCGGTCTCGAGCTGGCGCGCATTCTGCTGCGCCATCCCCAGCTTGCGCCCCCGGTCTTCTATGTCCGCGAAGCGAACGGCGCGAAATGCCTTGCCGAACTCTTTCCTCAGTTCCGCGGTTGGGGCGAAGCGCCGGTGCGGCCCCTTTCGGTTGACGCAATCACTTCCAGTAACGCGGGCACCGCGTTTCTTGCGACTCCCCATGAGGCTTCCGCGGAGCTGGCGCCGGATTTGCTCAAGGAGGGTCTCCGAGTCGTCGATTTGAGCGGAGCCTTCCGCTTTCGCGAGGCGGACACGTTTACATCCTGGTACAAGCTGGCTGCGCCGCATGCCGAATGGCTCACCGAAGCTGTCTACGGGATTCCTGAGCTCTACTCGAAAGAGATTGCCAAGGCCCGTCTTGTCGCGAACCCTGGCTGTTATGCCACAAGCGTGATTCTTGCCCTGCGGCCTCTTACCCAGGCGGGCTTGCTTGCTCCCGGTGCAGGTGTCGTATGCGATTGCAAGTCCGGCGTCAGCGGTGCAGGCAAAGACCCTCGCCGCGATCTCCACTTCGTCGAGGTGGATGAAAATTTTAGGGCTTACGGCCTTTTCACCCACCGCCACACGCCAGAAATTCTCCAGCACACCGGTCTGAGCGAGTCGCAGGTTGTTTTTTCAACGCACCTGCTGCCGCTCGCACGCGGCATTCTTTCCACCATCTACGTTACGTTTGGCGAACCGCAAACCCCCGCCGCCGTCGAGTCACTCTACCGCCAGTTCTACGCCGGCCGCTCCATGGTCCGCATCTGGCCTGCCGGTACATTGCCGGAGTTGCAGCACGTCGCGCACACCAATTTTTGCGACATCGGTTTTGCACTGGACAAATCTGGATGCCGACTGATCATCGTCTCTTGCCTCGACAATCTTGGAAAAGGCGCCGCCGGCCAAGCCGTCCAGAATTTCAATCACATGTTGGGAATAGAGGAGCAAACCTCACTTCAATGAGAATCGTAATCAAATTCGCAGGTGCATTGCTCGAAGACGACAGCACAGTGCGCTCTCTGGCTCGTCAGGTTGCGTCGCTGGCGCAGCAGGGCCACGAGATTCTCGTCGTCCACGGCGGCGGCCGCCTTTTCACCGCCACACTGAAGCGCATGGCCATCGAAAGCAAGTTCATTGCCGGCTTGCGCGTCACCGATCGCGAAACCCGCGATGTTGCCGTCATGGTCTTCGCCGGGTTGCTGAACAAAAAGTTGGCTAGCTCGATTTCTGCGGAAGGACAGCCCGCCGTCGGCATCTCTGCCGCGGACGCTCGTTGTTTCATGGCAGAACCCATGGTGCACAACGAAGTTGAAGGTGGCCTCGGCTTCGTCGGCTACCTCACTGGACTGAACGCGCCATTCATCGAATCCCTGTGGCGCGAAGGACTTCTGCCGGTCGCTCCGTGCCTTGGCCTGGGTTCGGACAACGAGTTGTACAACATCAACGCTGACCACATGGCTGCGGCCTGCGCGGAGTATCTCAATGCCGATCAGTTGATCTATCTCACGGACGTCGCCGGCGTTCTCGATGGCGAGAAAGTTCTGTCCGCAGTCACGTGCGAGGAGATCGAACGCCTGGTCCAGTGCCGCGTCGTTTCCGGGGGCATGATTCTCAAGCTCGAAGCGGCCAAGCGCGCCATCGAAGGCGGTGTCCGCGAAGTTCGCATCGTCGGCGGCAATTCTCCCGATGCCCTGATGCTGGCTTCGCATGCGGCAGCAGTATGCGCCCCTGAGGGAGTGGCCTCAATTCCTGGAACACGCGTCCTCCGCGAACCTCTGTCTGCCGCCCAAGCGGCTCTTTCGGCGGCATGATGGGCACTTCGTCAAAAAAGAAGTCCTTCTCGCATTCCGCGAAGAAGACCGAGAGCAGGCCTGGGAAAACTATAAAATCGGACGCGCGCCTCGCGGATGCCGAGAAATTTCTTCTGCCCACCTACAAACGTCAGCCAGTGATCATGACTCATGGCCACGGCGCTTACGTTTTCGATTCCAGCGGAAAAAAGTATCTCGATTTTCTCGGCGGCATCGCCGTAAACGCGCTCGGCCATGCGCATCCGCGCATCGTAAAAGTAATACGCCGAGAAGCCGCGCGCGCCATTCACCTCTCGAATCTCTATCACAATGCGTATCAGGGCCCGCTCGCGCACAAACTGGCAGACTGGTCCGGGATGGACCGCGTCTTTTTTTCAAACAGCGGTACGGAAGCCATTGACGGAGCGATGAAGCTCGCACGCCTCTTCGGGCGCAATTCCGATGAAGCTTCCGGAACCGCAGCAAAGAAGCACGGTTTCTTGGCCTTGGAGAATTCTTTCCATGGCCGCACGTTCGGCGCCATCAGCGTCACCTCCACGGAAAAGTACCGGCTGCCTTTCGCGCCCGTTGTTCCCGGCGTTGAATTTGTTCGTTTCAACGACGTCGCGGATCTCGAAGCGAAGTTTGACGACACTGTCTGCGCCATTTTTCTGGAAACCGTCCAAGGGGAAGGCGGCATTTTCCCCGTTAGCGAGGCTTTCTGGAATCGTGCCCGCGCGCTCGCCACAGAGCGCGGCGCTCTGCTGATCGCCGATGAAATCCAGTGCGGGCTCGGCCGCACCGGCCGCTCTTTCGCTTATCAGAAATTTTCATCCAAGCCGGACATTGTTCTGATCGCCAAACCGCTCGCCGCCGGTCTTCCTCTCGGCGCCATTCTCACCACCGAAGTTGTTGCGTCTCACGTCTCTCCGGGACTGCATGGCACCACGTTTGGGGGCGGCCCGCTGGCTTGCGCTGTAGCCCTCGAGTTCCTCAAGATCGCCGAGGACGATAGGCTCCTCGAAAATATTCTGTCACGCGGAGCGGAACTGCGCGAGGGCTTGGCGAAACTCACCTCTAAGTTCAACTTCATCCGCGAAGTCCGCGCTGAAGGCCTGATGATCGGCGTCGAACTCTCCGTCGAAGGCGGGCCATTTGTCAGCGAAGCCATGCAGCGCGGTTTGCTCATCAATTGCACCCACGATTTTACGCTGCGCTTCCTGCCGCCTTTTATCATCACCCGCCCACAGGTGCGCGAATTTCTCAGGCTCCTGGAACTCGTTCTTGCCACAACTCCCCAGCAGGCCGCCGCCCCGGACTCCGTAAAGTCTGCGGATTCGAAGCGCGTCGCCCATGCGACAGCAAGGTGAAATGAAAAATGACAGCCACAACTCTCGTTGCACCCATTTCCTTGTCGAATGATCTCCTTACCGGAGCGGAGTGGAGCCCCGCGCACACGCGCGAGTTGCTTCAGCTTTCGGCGGATATCAAGGCCCGCCCCGTCCGTTACGCGTCCACGCTTCAGGGCAAATTCATCGCGCTGATTTTTGAAAAGCCTTCGCTGCGCACCCGCGTCACCTTCGATGTGGGAATCCAAAGCATGGGTGGTTCCGTCGTTTTCCTGGACCACACCCAAGCCTCTGCGTCTCTCGGCGCGCGCGAGTCCATCGCCGACGTCGCGCGCAATCTCGAGCGTTGGGTGCACGGCATCGTCGCTCGCGTCTACCAGCAGCGAGTCCTCGAGGAAATGGCGGCGAATGCCAGCATCCCCGTGATCAACGCGCTTTCTGACAAGTTTCATCCTTGCCAGGCGCTGGCGGATTTTTTCACCTTGGAAGAAAAATTCGGCGCATTGCGCGGCTTTAAGCTCGCCTACGTCGGCGATGGCAACAATGTTTGCCACTCGCTGATCTATCTCGCAGCCCGTCTCGGAGTTCATTTGCGTGTTGCCACGCCTGCGGAATACGCGCCTTTGCCTGAAGTTGTCGCCGACAGCAAGCGCGTGGCCCGCGAAACAAAAGCCAAAATCGAACTGATGACTGACCCGCGCGAAGCCGTCAGCGGCGCGCAAGCTGTATACACGGACGCCTGGACGAGCATGGGCTTTGAAGCCGAGGGACAAGTGCGAAACACCGTTTTCCAGCCGTATCAGGTGAACGCCGAACTGATGTCGCTCGCCGCGCCGGACGCCGTGTTCATGCATTGTCTTCCGGCGCACCGCGGCCTGGAAGTCACTCCGGAAATCCTCGACGGCCCGCAATCGGTCGTCCTCGATCAGAGCGAAAACCGCATGTACGTGCAGAAAGCCATCCTGCATACTCTGTTCTGATCTATCGATGCTAGTTGTCTCGTCGCACGGAATTTTCTTTGTAAGGGCGCAGGATTCCTGCCCCCCACCTTGGCAACACCAAAACGCAAGAGAGGAATCGTGAATAAGCAATTGAACAAGCCTAAAAAAGTTGTACTCGCCTATTCCGGCGGCCTGGATACTTCCATCATCATTCCCTGGCTCAAGGAAAACTATGGCTGCGAAGTCATCGCCGTGATCGGGGACGTCGGCCAGCAGGAAGACCTGGAAGCGGCGCGCAAAAAAGCGCTCGCCACCGGCGCTTCCTCAGCGCATGTCGAAGATCTCCGCGAAGAATTTGTGCGCGATTACATTTGGCCCACTCTCCGCGCCGGCGCCGTTTACGAGCACACTTATCTCCTCGGCACTTCCATGGCGCGGCCCGTCATCGCCAAGCGGCAGGCGGAAATAGCGCTGAAGCTCGGTGCCGACGGCCTCTGCCACGGCTGTACCGGCAAGGGCAACGATCAGGTGCGTTTCGAACTCGCCTACAAAGCCATCGCGCCCAACGTCCAGATCATCGCACCTTGGCGCGAATGGGACATCGATTCCCGTGAAGACGCCATCGCCTACGCGCAGAAACATAACGTTCCTGTCGAGCAGAGCAAGAAAAATATCTACAGCCGCGATCGCAACATCTGGCACCTCAGCCACGAAGGCGGCGAGCTCGAGGATCCCGCCAACGCGCCGAACGAAGCCATGTGGCAGTGGGTCGTTTCGCCGGAAAAAGCTCCGGATAAACCCGAAGAAGTCGAAATCGGGTTCGAATCGGGCACACCCGTTTCTGTCAACGGCACGAAACTCGGCCCCGTCGAACTCCTCAACACCCTAAATGAAATGGCCGCAAAGCACGGCATCGGGCGCACCGACCTGGTCGAAAACCGCCTCGTCGGAATGAAATCCCGGGGCGCCTACGAAACACCCGGCGGAACCCTGCTTGTGAAAGCACACCAAGAATTGGAACGCCTCACCATCGACCGCGAGACTGCACATTTCCAGCAGGCGCTCTCGCTGCGCTACGCCGAGTTGGTTTACTACGGTTTGTGGTTTGCACCTCTCCGCGAAGCACTCGACGGATTCTTCAATGTCGCGCAGCAGCGCGTCACCGGCGCTGTCGGCCTCAAACTCTGGAAGGGCACGTTTAATGTGACGAAGCGCGTTTCGCCTTTCTCTCTATATCGCGCCGACCTCGCCAGCTTCACCATGGGCCGCTACAACCCCAAGGACGCCGAGGGCTTCATCAATTTGTTTGCATTGCCAGTAACCGTGCGCCCGAAAGCGAAAGCCGAAGGCAGCAAACAGTAATTCGCCCGGGACCGACTAATGACCGAACGCAAAGACGACCGCCTGTGGGGAGGACGCTTCGAGCATGAGCCAAACGCTCAGTTCGACGCGTTCCAGCGCTCGTTTGCGTTCGACCGGCGGCTTCTGCCTTACGAAATTGCAGTTGACTCCGTTTGGGCCATTGCCCTCGAAAAGATCGGCATTTTCACAGATGCCGAACTGAAACAAACGCTGGCGGCGCTGGTAAAAATTTCCAAGCGCGCCCAGACGGATGCCGCGTGGCTCGAATCGTTCGGTGCGACTGCTGAAGATGTGCATCATTTCGTCGAAAAGGCTCTTGTCGAAGAACTCGGCCCGCTCGGCTGGAAGCTGCACACCGGCCGCAGCCGCAACGAGCTTGTCGCCACCGATTTCCGCCTCTTTGTCATCGATGCGGCCGCCCAAATCCAGCATGCCCTGGAAGCCATACTGAATGCGTTTCTGCTGCAGGCGAAAGCCAATCGTAATTTGCCGATGGCGGGTATGACGCACATGCAGCATGCCCAGCCAATCCTGCTTTCGCATTTTCTGCTGGCACATGCCGAAGCTTTCGCGAGAGACATCACCCGTTTGCAACACGCCAAGGAAAGCGCGGACGCGTGTCCGATGGGCTCCGGTGCTCTCGCCGGAAATTCGTTTGCGATTGATCGCCACTTCATTGGCCATTATCTCGGCTTTTCCCGCATCACGGGGAACAGCCTGGACGCCGTCAGTGACCGGGATTTTGCGCTCGACTATCTCTTTGCGCTCACTGGTATTGCCACCCATCTCTCGCGCCTCGCCGAAGATTTCGTACTCTTTGCGTCGCAGGAATTTTCCTACGTGATTCTCCCTGACGAATATTCCACCGGCAGCAGCTTGATGCCGCAAAAGAAAAACCCCGACGCCTGGGAACTGATCCGGGGAAAAACGGGCCGCATCACCGGAGCGCTCCTCGGTCTGCTTACCACGCTGAAAGGCTTGCCAACGAGCTATCAGCGCGATTTGCAGGAAGATAAAGAAGCGTTGTTCGCCGCGCACGACCAGATTGCGGACATGCTGGCTGTCGCCACGGGCGCTATCGCTTCCACAAAATTCAATGCCGGCCGACTGGCCGCGGCGGCGGCGAATCCCGCGCTGCTGGCCACCGAAGCAGCGGACTATCTCGTACACAAAGGAGTTCCTTTCCGGCAGGCGCACGATATCGTCGGCAAGGTGTTGCGCGAAGCCGAGAAACAAAACGTAGCGTGGACCGGGCTGCCTCTCAAAACTCTCAAGAAAATATCGCCAGCGTTTGATGCTGACTTTGCTGGCAGCCTGAGTGTTGACGCGGCGCTCGCGTCGAAAAAAGTTCGCGGCGGTACCGCGCCGGAAAGCGTGCGCGCCGCCATTGACGATTTGGAAGGACGTCTTAATAAAAAAGCCACCAAAACAGGAGCCAAGCCATGAACGCAAGCCAAGCTACGAAACAACAATCCTCCTTCTCCGCGGTTGCGGAGGATCGGAGGTCCCTTCCGGGAGCGGCGCGCTAGTCACACGGACGTTCCGTTGATGAAGCACGCGCTTTCGGAAGCCTCTTTGCCGCGCGGATTCCGCTTTGCTGCTACCGCTTGCGGCCTGAAGAAAACCGGCGCGCTCGACCTTGCCATCATTTCGAGCGATGTGCCGGCGTCAGCTGCTGCCGTCTTCACACAAAATCTGGTAGTCGCTGCACCCGTTCTCATTTCCAAAGAGCACCTGCGCGCCTCGAAAGGCCGCATGCGCGCGGTGGTCGTGAACGCCGGGAACGCCAATTGCGCTACCGGCGAAGCAGGCCACGCTGCCGGCCTGCGAACAGTTGCCGAAGCCGCGAAGCGGCTTGGCTGCGCCCCACAGGAATTGTTTGTCTGCTCCACGGGCGTGATCGGAGTGCAACTGCCGCTGGAAAAAATTCTTCGCGCTCTGCCGGTAGTCGCTCGCTTTCGCCGCCCCTCGGCGCGCTCCTTTGCGGAAACCTCGCTAGCGATCTGCACCACGGACACGCGCCCAAAAACCGCGGCGGCATCCTTCAAAATGGCCGGGAAGCGGATTCATTTCGTGGGCTGCGCAAAAGGAGCCGGCATGATTCATCCCAACATGGCGACGATGCTGGCGTTTGTCGCCACGGACGCGGCAATCGCTCCTCCTCTACTGCAAAAAACTTTGAAAGATGTCACGGGCCGCACGTTCAATGCGATCAGTGTGGATGGCGACACTTCGACGAACGACACTTTGCTGATCCTTGCCAACGGTGAAGCGGGCGCGCCTTCGATCAAAGTGGGCACCTCGGCGCATCGCTCGTTCACCGCGGCGCTGGAAGAAGTCTGCCGCTCGCTCGCGCTGCAAATCGTCGCGGACGGCGAAGGCGCGCAGCGGGTCATCGAAATCGAGGTGCGCAACGCCAAGACGGAAGCCGCAGCGAAGCGCATCGCGGAGACTATTGCGACATCTCCGCTGGTGAAGACGGCTTTTGCGGGCGGCGACCCTAACTGGGGCCGCATCTTTGCCGCGGCGGGGCGCTCCGGGGTGAAGTTTGATACCGCTCTTGTCGACATCAAGATGTCTGGCATTCCCGTGCTGCGGCGCGGCCAGCCTCTCAATTTCAACGAGCGCGCCGCGAGTAACAAACTTCTTTCCGAACATGTTCCCCTGATTGTAGATCTGCACGCCGGCAAAGCCCGGGCCCGCTACTGGACCTGTGATTTCACTGCCGAATACGTACGCATCAATGCCAGTTACAGAACCTAGAGCGTTCTGGCCAGTTACCAGACGCGATCGCGAGCGGCTTGTTGTATCATTTCTCGGCGCAATTGCCTGGAAATCGAGGATTCGACATCAGCGCCCCAACGAGGAATCATGAAACGAACTCTCTTTGTGCTCGCCATCTTGCTCCTGGCCGCCACCGCCCAAGCGCAAACGCCACCGCCGGCGCTGATCTCTCCCGAGGTGCACTCGGATAACCGCGTCACCTTCCGCTTTCGCGCTCCCAACGACAAGGAAGTCGCCATTATGCTCGAAGGCGTGCCCAAGCCCTTGCCAATGCAGAAGGATGATCAGGGCGTCTGGAGTTTGACTACCGATCCGCTCGCCCCCGATTATTACGGATACTCGATCATCGCCGATAGCGTGAATATGTTCGATCCCTCCAATCACGCCGTAAAGCCCAACTTCCTCTACCGGGCGAGCGAATTGCACGTGCCCGGACCGCCGTCTCTTTCCTGGGAGATCGCCGCCGTGCCCCATGGCGAGATTCATCATCACTTCTACAAGTCAGCAGTAGTGGGCGACGATCGCGGCTTTTATGTTTACACCCCGCCGGGCTACGACCCGCGCGGAAAGCAAACTTATCCCGTCTTCTATCTCTTGCACGGATTCAGCGACGACGCGAGTGCCTGGACAGCTGTAGGCCGAGCCAACGTGATCCTGGACAATCTGATTGCTCAAGGCAAAGCCAAGCCCATGATCGTGGTTATGCCACTCGGCTATGGCGCGCCCGAAGTGCTGGCTCCCAACTCCGGCGTATTTCGCGATCGCTCGCTCACGGATCGAAACTTCGATAAATTCCGCGAGGCCTTGCTCGCAGAAGTCATCCCCGGTGTTGAAGCGGAATATCTCGCCATCAAGAACCGCAACTCGCGCGCCATTGCGGGCCTTTCCATGGGTGGATCCGAATCTTTGCTGACGGGCCTGAACACGCTGGACAAGTTCGCCTGGATCGGCGCTTTCAGCTCCGGAGGTATCACCGAAGATTTTGACAAGGAATTTCCTGCGCTGGACTCCAAGACCACCGCGCAACTGCACTTGCTTTGGATTGCGTGCGGTACGGATGACCGGTTGATCGATATCAACCGCAAAATCCGCGCCTGGCTCGCTTCTAAAAATATTAAGCACGTTGACATCGAGACGCCCGGTTATCACACCTGGATGGTCTGGCGCCGCAACTTGACGGAATTTACTTCGCTGCTTTTCCGCTGATGTCCTGGCGGTGAGCTCTTAACTCGCGACTCTGATTCGACGGCCCGCGTGTGCGCGCCAGAACGCTGCCGTCAAATCCGTCAGTCGTCATCGTCTCTCTTGGGAACGCTTTCGTAGTCATCCATCTTGGCAATTCCAAGGCGCATCGCTTGATACGCTGGCAATTGCGCCGTTTGCGGAGGGTTTGGCCCGCTCCCCGTGCACGCGAACCAGATCACCGCGTTCAAAACTCTAGGGTCAGCCATGTCCGCATGAGCGAAATCTTGCCGATTCGATTTCTTCATCCACTCGGCAGTCGTTTTATCCTTCGGTTTGTGCGTCATCAGGTTGTCCGCAGCGATGGTCGGCAAGATAGCTTTGTACGGCGTCAAATCCGGCGTCTCCTGAAAAATGTCCATCGGCACGGCCGAAGCATCAAGTTGGTTCATCGGCGCGATTCCCAGCAGCATCTCGATCGTGCGAATCATGCTCACGGTGCTGTGAAATTTATGGATTAACGCTCCAGGCCGGTTGTATGCGCTGATCGCGAGGCCCACCGACCGGTGTGAATCTACGTGGTCCGGCCCCGCCTGCGCGTCATCCTCCACGATAAAAATCGCCGTATCTTTCCAATAAGCGCTCGACGAGACCGCTTCCACCAATCGCCCCACCGCATAGTCGTTGTCCGCAACCATGAATTGCGGCGTGGGAAACCCATTCTTCATTCCGGTCGTGTGGTCATTGGGAAATCGCAAGATATTGAGGGCGGGCATGGGGTCCGGGCGGCCCGCTTCGCGCTCGGCGACGAAACCTCGAAACTCCGTGAGCCATTCGCCAAATCGCGAATTGCCGCGGCAATGCGAATCGGAGCTATCCTGAGTCACCCCCGCATCGGAAGAGGATGACGGATCGAGAGATGCTTTGTAGCAATCCACCGTCATGATGTCCGGGGCGGTCACGTCGAAGCTTCGAAAGCTCGCGCTGTGATGATTTTGCAGCGACGCTTTATTGGCTATGGCGTGCACGGCGTTCGATACATCGGGATAGCTCTTCTTCTTCTTTTGCCCGGCGGCTTCGACGTCTTTCGCCGAAATCACGGTGACGAATTCGCCGTAATTCCTGTAGGTCAAACCCGCCCGGGCAGCGGCGTCCCAGAGATACAGGCTCTTGGGTTCGGCGAGGTCCGTGAATCCCTCGTGATAAGGGAGATGCTTCTCCAATAGATCCGTCAACGCGGCCAGCACATCGCCCTTGAACTTGTCGACTTGCAAATCACCTGGCGGCTCGTAATCGGGCAGACGGTTATAACCCTCCCAGTCGTAAGTGCGGCCGCGCTCGGAATATTCCCAGCGGAATCCCTTGTCCACATAGTCGGTGGAGAACGCGGCCGTAGCCCAGTTGTGCCCGTCGGGGCTCGCCTCGGAATTCACGAAAAAACGGTCAAACAGGCCGAATCGCTGCGCAAGCCCATGATGATTGGGGGTCACCGCTTGGTGCGTGCCGTCTGGGCGCTGCGCGGTGGCGCCGTCACCAAAGATTGCGAAGCCTGGCTCTCCATCTGCGGCGTGGCCGTCACCGGAAGTTTTCACTTCGCCAAACACCTGATCGTAGGTGCGATTTTCCTTGATGATGTAAATAACGTGCTTGATCGGGCTTGGGCCTGCAAAGAGCTTCGCCGGCGCAAATCCCATCAACCCATCGTTCTGCAGAGTCTGTTGTGTGAATCGCGAGAGCGCTGGCAAATCCGGTAATGCGACCACGCTGATGTTTCCCGAAACAATCGATCCGCTGTACTGCCCGCCTTGTCTGTTTTTCTCTTTGTTAGGAGGAAATGCGGCATTCGGTGGATTCGGCGTGCGACCGCTGTTGTTCACGTGCATTGAGGAAGCCTCGAATCCCGTTCCTTTGCCGTTTCCGACGAAGAGTTTGCCGTCTGCCACGACGACGGCTGACGGATACTGACCGGTTGGAATGAATCCCAGAATTTTCGATTTCGGGGCTTCAGGCATTTTCTCAGTTGTTTTCCCGCCTCGTGCTTTCTCGGAAAGCGCCACCACCGCGACCGCGTTGCTGTGAGCATTCGCCACATACAAAGTCTTCTCGTCTTCGCTGAAAGCGATGGCCTCCGGGCTCGCGCCCGGCAAGGCATCCTCTGCCAGTCGAACGTCAATGCGTTCGATCTCTTGATCCGTCTTTGTGTCGATCACCGAGACGCTGTCCGCATCCGAGTTCGCAACAAAGAGCCGCGTCCCTTCGGCATTCGTCGTCATTGCCGTCGGATGCCGGTCAACGCCAATATACTTTCGCACCACACTCTTGCCGCTCAGCGAAATCACTGCCACGGACGAATCATTCCAGCACGAGACGTAGGCGCGCGTGTTCTTGCCGCTTCCCAGCACCACCACGCCATACGGATAGATGTTTTCGATCAACTTTCCAGGATGGTGCAGATCCACTCTCTCCATCCGGCGCGCTCCTCGGAGACCGCGCACAATCGTCACGCTGTCTCCCAGGTTGTTCGCCGTCACCAGCGTGTTGCCCTCGGAACTGACGGCCAGGCCTGTCGGATAGAGTGCCGCCTTTCCTTTGTTATAGTCCGCTCGCGAGACTTCGCCCGCTTTGCTGATTTCGAAGGAGGGCGCTTCTACTTTAGTATCTGGTCCGGGCGATCCCGGCTGCACTGGTGCTGCTGCTTTTGGATCGAATCGAAAAACCCATACTTTGTTCTCGAACCCGCCGGAAACGTACATCGCGAATTTGCCATCGGCATCGGGAGACGGTGAAAAAGCCAGGCCTACGTTCGCGCTTTGCGGCGAAGGGAAATAAACATTTTGAATCACCAGCGGCTCGGGAGCCGCATTCAGGTCGATCACCGCAATCGATTGCTGGGCGTTATTGGTGGCCTCACTGAACTGGACGCCGAATCCACTGTTGACTACCAGCAGATACCGCCCCGTGCCCCCGTGCCCGAAAGCGTCCGGACTGCGCAGCATGGTCATGGGCATAGCCCCAACAGCCGGCAAGTGCGTCGCCGCATCGATCACCAGCGTACCGGCTGGCGTGATGGGCCGCCCCTCTCCAGCCGGTTCTTGCTGGCACCATGCGCCTGCGCAAAAACCCAGGCAGATCACAAGAAAACCGCCAGTCATGACTCGCGATTTCATAGCCCTGCTTTCCCCATCCTCAGAGATTATTCTTTCGACCATCCTTCGCTGCTACTTTAAATCTACATGCATCCGAGTCTAAGAAAAAATTGTTTCGCGCACTTTACAAAAACACATATACTTATTTTGACGCCCCGCCTGGCAACGAATTTGACCCCGAACGCTTCTACTTCAAGGATCATTCTGGCGCCACCCGGTCTGTGACCAGCCGCCAGCGAGTCACCAATGGAAACCAGACTCCTGTGTTTCACCTTACTCTTGTTCCTGCCGACGGCAGCGGCAGCGCAAACTGCCGAGGAAATCGTCAAGAAAGTACTCGACGCTCGCGGCGGACCGGAAAAGATTAAAGCCGTGAAGTCCGAACGAATCAGCGGTCACGTCTCCTTCTCTCGGGACCAGGAAGGCACTTTTGTAGTCGAGCTTAAGCGTCCCCTGAAGATGCACGTGGAAATCTCCATTGATGGCCAAAAAATCATCCGCGTTTACGATGGTAAGTCTTCCGGCTGGATGATCAATCCGTTCATCGAAACGAAAGACGCTCAGCCGCTGTCGTCCGAAGATCTCAAGAATATCAATGATGAAGCCGACTTCGATGGTCCCCTCGTGGACTACAAGGCCAAAGGCAACCAGATCGAACTAATCGGCAAGGAAAGCCTCGACGACAAGCCTGTCTATCGCCTGAAACTCACCAATAAGAACGGCGACGTTCGCTTTTACTTTTTTGACGCCTCCTCCTTTCTGCTAGTGAAGTGGGAAGGCATCCGGCAAACCGGCGAACAGGAGGTTCCTTGGGAGTCCTTCTTCTCGGACTTCCACGAAGTCCAAGGCATAAAATATCCTTTTCGCATCGACCAGGGCAGCCCAGGCACCGATATCAAGCAGATTCTTACCGCCGAAAAAATCGAAATCAATCCGCCGATTGATGACTCTCGCTTCGCCAAACCCGCTTCGCTGGATGCCCCCGCCGCCCCGGCGCCGCCCGCACCTGCCGACCCAGCCAGACCTCCAGCCTCAAACTAGCACTTCAGGCGAAGCGACGCTTCTCCCTTCTCTGCAAGGTTACGGCTAGTTCTTCGAAGACGGGGGTGTCGAATGCAAGCGATATAGATTTGCGATGGAGTAGGTGACGCCGGCAAAAACCGTGAACCGTGGCAATTGTCCATAAGCGGCGAAGTACGCGCCGCCGTCCAGCACCAAGCGGGACGAGATGTTGTACGTGGCAGCGTTGAGCACCGTCATGGTAGCTGGCGTTGTCGCGTTCTCCCGGCTAAATCCTGCAATCTCCCCAGTGTATCCCCATTTCCCCCTCACTGAACGCGAATAAGAGAGCGCAGTGAAATATCTGCGGTCAAATCCACCTAACCGTGGTCTCCCTACAAACTGCACTCCTTCGTTGACGTCAAAATGATGCTTGCCGAAATCCTTGCTCACCAGAATTTGCACCAAGTGCGCCATCGCTCCGGCGCCGAGTTCGGGTCTTGCTGTGGGCAGTGTCGCCACATAGAGAACCGCCACCGTAGGCAGGGCGTCTTTTTCCGAGAATAGTTTATATTTGAACCCTGCTCCGGAATCTCCTAGCCCAGCCGTACCCGCATCCCGTTCGATGGGATTGTTGAGAAACCATAGCTCGAGGTTCTTGACCGCTCCCCATTTCAAAAGCCCGTTGATGTTCTGGTGCCCGCTGGCGGCCTCAAACCCATATTCGATTTCGAATACTCCGAGTTGCACCATCTCTGCTGTCGATGCGAACGTCGGACGGTTCGGGACGGCGATGATTTCATCCACGTTTGGACCTTTTTGCTGGTTCTCTGGAGTGGCCGGTGGCGCATCCGGTGTTTGCCCGCGCATAGTCAATCCTGTAGCAAGCACACCCAAACCGACCAGGGCGATCCGCACTGCAATGTGCATCCGCTCATTCCTTAGACGTGTTAGATCGACAATTCATTCTAACAATCACAGTGCCAACACTGCGCTATCCTTCATCTCATGTCCGATGTTCAGCAACAGCCGCGTGACTTCCACAGTGCCGGCCTCTGTGCCGATTGTCTGCATTCCCGTCGCATCGAGTCCGAGCGCGGCTCCGTCTTCATCCTCTGCAATCTCTCTCAAAGCGATCCCCGCTTCCCCAAGTATCCTCGCCTCCCTGTCCTCTCCTGCGACGGTTATAAGCAGAGGGATTGATTCGCCATCCGTCGCCACACAACTCTGATTTTTTAGTCAGGTTATTTCACTTTGTGGTAAGTTAGTGACGGGTTCATCCTCCCAGCGAGGTCTTCGCATGCCTTCCCGCTCGGAACTCACTTTCTGCGTTGCGCTCTTTCTACTCGGCTGCCCATCGCGCGCGCATGCCGACAAGCTCCAGATTACCAGCACGCCGCCCGGCGCCACCGTAGAACTCGATGGTGTCGCAGTCGGCACAACGCCGTTCGAAAAAAGATTTCCCGGGCGGCTATTTTCACAAAACAAGAACATCCATGGGCTCACGCCTCGAGCATCCCGTCGTCGCTCGCATCAGCCTCGCCGGTTACGCCACCAAGGAGCTCACCATCACGGAAGGCCCCATGAACTGGATTTCTCTCAATGGCCGCAACCGTGGCGAATACGGGCTCTTCAAGTCCGGTCATTTCGACGTCGAACTGAAAGCCATCTCCGAAACCTTCACCGGCAGCATCACCGCAAAAGTTTCTGATTCCACCGTTGCGATGGCGCGCGAACTCTCGCTGGAAGAGCTGGTTCGCCAAACCAAGCCTGCCGTCGTCTATTTGAAAGGGCTCGACAAGTCCGGCTCAGGGTTTTTCGTCACCGGGATCGGCTTCGCCCTCAGCTCCTCAGACCTCCTCGAAGTTCTCCACCAGTTTTATCCCAACGCCGCGCCGATGATGGAGAGGACTTCCACTTCCGCACCAAGTCAGCCAAGCCCGGGCGAGAATGTGGACACCTCAGCGAATTCGAATTTGAATGCCGCGTTTTCCCCCGCGCCCGATGTCGTCGGTACCGTTTCCATGTCTTCTGATCCAGACGGTGCAGAAGTCTTCGTAGACGACAAATTCCACGGTAACACTCCCGCAACGCGGAAACTTCCCGCCGGATCCCACGTCATAGTCCTGAAATTCCCCGGACACGCCGATTGGCGCCGCACCCTTGAGGTCCTCAAATCAAGCAAGACATCCCTCAAGGCTGCTCTCGACCCAACTCCGTAAGACACGCCCGCTCTGGTGAAACCGAATTCGCAATAGTGAAAAAAAAGACGGCAGGGCGCCGCATGGAGCGCCCTGCCGGATTCACTTTGTTACGTCTCTGTTATTCCGGTTGTTTGGGACTTGGTGGATTCTGCTCCGGCGGCTGCGGGTGTGCAGCTACCGGCGTGACAGTGGCTGCGCCGGTGCTGCCGGCGGCCAGTTCCGATGCCTTGTACTTTGGCGCGCTCACGTATCCGTGCACCATGTTCTTCTCCACACGGTTCACGACCACCTGCACCGGCTGCCCATCATTTTCTGTGTGGATCCAGATCGGCTCGTACAGGTTTACATTCTTCTTGCTCAACCTGTTGTCGTCCACAACCATCTCCAGGTTGTAGTTCTTGTGCTTGGTATCTGCCTTCCGCAACGACAACGTCAGCGGCCCCACGCGCTGGAACTGTTTGGACTTTGTCAGGTCAAACTCAAAATAGCTCCGCTCTCCCCGCTTCGCCAGCGCCACCAACTCCTCATGGGTTTTGGCGATGGAGCCATTGAGTTCATCCCGCGTTGAATTCAGATTCCCCTCCAGGTCCGCGCGGTTCTTGGCCACCTGATCCTGCGTATCTTTCAACTGCTTCTGCTGGTCGTCGATTCGTGCCTGGAGCTCCTTCAACCGCTTGCTTTCCGTCGCGCTTCTCTTGCCGGCAACGGCTTTTGCGCCCGCAGACTTCGTATGCGCCGCCGAAGCCTTCGCTTGCTCTGCCGCGGCCTGCTGTGCGGCGGTGATCTCATTCAGCTTTGCCGTTAATGTGTTTACTTGCCCTTGCATGTCGTTGATCGTCGCGTTCGCCATGGACTGCTGCGCCGTCAAATGCCCGGCCAAGATTTGCTCCCGGTAGCCGTACCCAAACGCTATGCCCGCCACCGCCATCAGCGCGACAAGCCCTGCCACAAGCCACCGATTCACACTTGAACTCCAGGGCCCTGGTTCGCTGCCGCGTTCATTTGATTGCAAATGCTCGTCCATCTTCTTTCTCCTTGATTTCCAGTTCTTTCGGTTCGACGCGCTGCGGAGCGCTCCCCGCTGCTCGTTCTGAACCGCAAAAATCCCGCGCCTCGCTGATCTGCTCGTCGGCTGGCGCAATCCCCCTTCCCTCCATCTGCAACGGAAGCACCGTCTGTCAAGAATCGCGTTCGTTTGTTAAGTCCTCTGTTGTCAGGAGACAAGAGCGATCTCTCGAGAATCTTCTCAGCCGCAGCGGGTACTAGTCCCGGTATTTTTTCCCTCCTATCGGACCGACTTTCTCTAATCCCGACTTCCCCTTTTCCTCCCAAGTTTTTCCCTGTCCCCGCGTTGCTCCATTCCCTTCCCTGTGCTAGCATCCGCCTCGTCAGGAGAACCGGACCCGGGACAATTCATTCGACCTTCGCCCTCGCCCCACGGGGACTAAGGTGCAGCGGCCACGTTCTCCTCCCTCAGTTCCAACTTGCCAGGCGCCGGCCCGCGCCCGATTTCTTCCGCTCGGACCTCGCCTTCTGGAGGTTTGCATGAAGACCTATCTCACCAAGGACATTCGAAACGTTGGCATTGTCGGCCACGGCGGCACCGGCAAGACCCAACTGGTGTCGTCGTTGCTCTTCACCGCGGGCATGACTCCGCGCTGGGGAAAAATTGCGGAAGGCAGCACCACCACGGACTGGGACGAGGAAGAAATCGCGCGAAAGATTTCCATTCAAACCGGACTCGCCTTTGCCGAATGGCCCGCTACCCCGGCCAGCCCCTCCGGTTCCTCCGACAGAGTCAAAATTAATTTCATTGATCTCCCCGGCTATTCCACCTTCATCACCGAAGCAAAAGCCTCACTCATCGCCGCCGATGCAGCCCTCATTGCCGTTGACGCCCACGTCGGCTCTCAGGTCACCACGGAAAAAGTTTGGGACTACTGCACCGAGTACGACATTCCCCGCGCTTTCGTTCTCACCTGGATGGACCGCGAACTCTCCAGTTTCGAACGCTCCATGGAATCGCTCCAGGAAGTTTTCGGCCGCAACGTCGTCTCCCTTCAGTTGCCCATCGGCAGCGAAAGAGGTTTCCGCGGTGTCATTGATCTCGTCGCTATGAAAGCGCATATCTACAAGCCCGATGGTGACGGCAAGCCCTCCATCGAAGAAATCCCCGCCGCGCTCGCCGACGAAGCCAAGGAAGCCCACGAAAAGCTCGTCGAAATGATTGCCGAAGGCGACGACGAAATGATGGAAGAGTTTTTCCGCGAAGGCACCATTCCCATCCATGACCTCATCCCCGCCGTCCGCAAAGCTATCGTCGCCGAAAAAATCTTCCCCGTCCTGATGACTTCCGCCATTCACAATATCGGCACGGCTAGCCTTCTCACCTTTCTGGCCGACGTGTTTCCCCACCCCGACGAGCACGCTCAGGTCGGCTTCAAAGGGCCCGGCGGCAAGAGCGACCGCCTCGAGCGCAAGTACGACGATACCCAGCCACTGTCCCTCTTTGTCTTCAAGACGCTTTCCGATCCATTCACAGGCCGGATCAACTATTTCAAGGTCAAGAGCGGCGTTTTGAAAAACGACGCCGCGCTTATGAATTACAATCGCAACCTTCTGGAACGTTTCCAGCACATCCAGGTCGTTCAAGGCAAGCAGCTCACTGAAGTCGGCGAGCTTCACGCCGGAGACATCGGTGCCATCGCCAAACTCAAGGAAACCACCACCGGCGAAACTCTCGGCGACAAAGCTTCACCGATCCATTACTCGCCCGCGCAGCTTCCCGAGCCTTCCATCACTTTTGCCATCGAGCCGAAAACCCGCGCCGATGAAGATAAAATCGGTGTTTCCATTCACAAAATTTTAGAAGAAGATCCCGCGCTCCGATTCTCTCGCGATCCGCAAACCAAGGAATTTCTGCTCGCCGGTTCCGGCCAGCAGCACATTGAAGTCGTCGTCGCCAAACTCCACAAGCGCTATCACGTTGATCTCACCCTGAAGCCCCCCAAAGTCCCCTACCGCGAAACCATCCGCGGCAAAGCCGACGTCGAAGGCAAGCACAAGAAACAGTCCGGCGGCCACGGCCAATTTGGCGTATGCCGGATCAAGATGGAGCCCGTCGAGCGCGGCAAGGGTGTCGAATTCGTCGATGATGTCTTTGGCGGCGCGATCCCCAAGAATTGGATTCCTTCCGTCGAGAAGGGCATTCGCGATGCCGCCGCAAGAGGCTTCTTGGCAGGATTTCCCGTGGTGGATTTCCGCGCCATCCTTTACGACGGCAAGTATCACGATGTCGACTCCTCGGACATGGCCTTCAAGATTGCCGGCTCGCTCGCTTTCAAGGAAGCCATGAAGCAGGCCCGCCCCGCCCTTCTCGAACCCGTCATGCATGTTGAGGTCTACGCGCCTGACCAATACTCCGGCGACCTCATGGGTGACCTCAGCGGCCGGCGCGGCCGGATCGCCGGCAGCGAATCCCGCGGCCACAACGTCATCATCAAAGCCCAGGTCCCGCTCGCCGAAATGCTCACTTACGCCAACGACCTCATCTCAAAAACGCAAGGCCGCGCCACCTATTCCATGGAGTTCTCGCACTACGACTACGTGCCCAACGAGCTCGCTGAAAAGGTCATCGCCGCCCATAAAACCGCCCATGGCGAACAACTCGTCGAAGAAGAAGCCTGACGCCGGATTTGCCCTTTCGGACAGGTAGTTCTTGTAACGAATAGAACCGCAAAAAGTTAATGCTCAAGTGAGCACATGAACGTAGACGTTTGTTGATTCAGTAGCATACCTTCCAATACCCTACCAATTGTTCGAGCCTTCGGTGGAATTGACTCTTCTGAGGCAATTTGGTTCTCATTCTCATCGCTCGATCACAATCGAACCCAGGCGATTGACTTGAATGCCGCTGGGTGAAGCCAAGCGTGCAATGTGCCGCGCCCTGCCCGACGCAGGGCCGCTTAGGAGCAATGGATCGCTTATGAACTCCGCAAAGAAATCCTCTCTCTTCGCGTTCTTCTTAATGAGCTTGATTATTCTCGCGGGCTGTAGCCACGCGATCACCACGGGTGGGTGCGTTACTAATTGCGGTGGCGGTGGCGGCACTGGTCCTTTCACCATCAGCGGCACGGTCACCGGCCTGACCGGCACCGGCCTAATACTTCAAGACAACGGTGGCGACGACTTTCTGTGCCCCCCGCCACGCCAGCTCAGACTTGTACAGTGGCTGGTGGCAGTGGCACTGCGACAGCCACAGTCACCACCGTCGTTGTAACGTGCACCACAGGCACCCAGGCCATCGGGGTAACGGTTGCCGGACTTACGGGCACCGGCCTAGTTCTGCAAAATGGCACCGAGTTCCTTACGATAACCGGGACCACTACTACGACCCAGTTCAAGACTGCCGTCCCCTTCGGTCAAACCTATAATGTTACGGTTTCAACGCAGCCGACCAGCCCGGCGCAGACCTGCACAGTCACCAACGGTAGTGGCACATCCACGGCAGGCGTCTCCATCACTGTTCAGGTCACCTGTTCTCTTGGAACACTTTCCATTGGAGGGTCGGTTTCCGGATATTCCGGAGGTACCGGTTTTGCTTTGCAAAACAATGGTGGCGACACTCTGACGATTACGAAGAATGGCGCGTTCACATTCCCGACACTCGTCCCCGTCAACGGAACCTATAAGGTTACGGTTTCTGGGCAACCTTCCGGTCCCAACCAAACCTGCACCGTGAGCTTGGGCTCTGGCACGGCCACAACCAATGTTACTAACGTAGCGGTGGTATGCCCGGCTGTCTTCCATCCCATCAACGTCAGCGTCGTGGGAGTCTTGGGCGCCAATGGCGCCATGCAGTTGCTGGACAACGGCGGCGATAATCTTTTGACACCCAAAAATGGCGACTACGTTTTTGCCACGCCCATCGCCCACGGCAGCGCATATGACGTTACTCAATTTGTTGCACCGGGTACGCAATTCGAAGGCTGCATCGTCTGGGGTTTCAGCGGCACCGCTCTCACGACCCCGGTAAACCCTATACCGCTTGTCGATTGCGGTCACAATGATTGGACGTGGATGGATGGCACCAATCTGGTCGATCAATTTGGCAAAACTCCGCAAGCTCCTCCGCCACCAACGCTACCTCCTCCGCCAGCACCGGGCATCCTCAAACTGTCTCCGCTCTCAGGCTTTCCGGGGACACCGGTGACGATCACCGGAGTAAACTTTGGAGCGACTCAGGGGACCAGTACGGTCACTTTCAATGGGGTCTCTGGGACAGTGACGAATTGGAGCGCTACTAGTATCACGGCCATAGTGCCCGTCGGAGCGACTTCCGGACCCGTGATTGTCACGGTTGGCGGGATGATAAGCAATTCAGTGACCTTCACGATACCAACGTGTCCCCCGCCAATCGGCGACACCCCAGGAGGGAGTCAGTATTCATCCACTTGGACCGACAACAACGGCAACCTCTGGCTCTTGACTGGTATTGGATTCACGAGCACGACGACACCACCACCTTCGAACTTGCCAGGATATTTCAACGAGCTGTGGGAATTCACCGGAACTGCCAATTATGGTGGCAGTTGCGGGAATCTCTGGACGCTAGTGACGCCTTCAGGCTCCACCCCTTCTGGGCGATGGGGCGCAATCACTTGGACCGACCCTGCTACCGGCCACCTCTGGCTATTCGGCGGCCAGGATGTTTCCTTGGCCTTCCTGAACGATTTGTGGGAATTCAACATTGCAACGAAAACATGGACGTTCCATGCCGGCGGCCAAAACCTGCCGGGAGTCTATGGCACGCAAAACGTGGCCTCGGCCAGCAACTTGCCGGGCGGACGCTGGGGAGCAGGTGCCAGACTCGATGCTTCCGGCAACGTTTGGTTGTTTGGAGGATTTGGCTGCGACTCGACGGGACCCAACTGCTCTAATCTCTTGCTGAACGACCTCTGGAAGTATAGCGGCGGGCAATGGACCTGGATAAGTGGTTCCATTACGGGTAATTCGGCTGGCTCCTACGGCACCCAAGGCTCTACAGCCGCCACCAATCAACCTCCGAGCCGTCAAGCATCCGCTGCTTGGATCGACAACACTGGGAATTTCTGGATGTTTGGTGGATTCACCAGCGGCACAAACGGCTTCAATGACCTTTGGAAGTTCGATACCGTAGCTACTAAGCAATGGACCTGGGTGAGCGGATCCAAGGGGGCAACAAGTACTCCCGGAAACTACGGTACCCAGGGCATTGCGGCCGCTACCAACGTGCCCGGTGCTCGGTGGCTTTCCGCAGCTTGGAGCGATATCCACGGAAACCTCTGGCTGTTCGGTGGTCAAGGCTACGACGCCACCGGCAACGGCTCGCTCGGCGACCTTTGGACGTACACCCTCGACACTACCACCGATCCGGGAAACCCGGCAAAACTTGCGTTGAATCAGTGGACTTGGATCAAAGGACCCAACGCTGTCAGCCAGCCGGGTATTTACGGTAAACCTCCCGACCCAGCGGTCTGGCCCCATGTGACGAGCAACCCCGGAACTCGCTGGGCTCCGTCTTACTGGACTACCACTCCTGCGCAAAGTGGGGAGCAGATGTTCTGGATGTTTGGCGGCGAAGGCTTCGATGCAACAGGATCAAGTGGAAACGGCTTTAGGCTTCTCAACGACCTGTGGCGCTATTTGCCGTATCCGTGATTCATCAGCGAACAAACTCGTTCTTTCACTAGAATAAACGCCGGAGGCCCTCAAGGGGTCTTCGGCGTTTTCGTTTCTGTACTCTCCGCGCCCTGTGCCGCCCCGCGCAAGATTCTTTCGCCCGCACAGCCCTCCCCGCGTGACAGCGGCTTTCCACGATTGTGCTTACCGATGCGACATCCTAACTTCTTAAATTTCATGACCAGCGCCTTCGGAAAGTGGTATGTTCAAAGCCGTTTGTTGGCCCCGTTTGCAGTTCCCACTCAACAAACCATAGGGTTGAGGCTTGTCCGGCCCATCGCAAGGAAATACTGTCTAAACGGAGAAGAGCGTATGCGCATTTTGCTGTACAACCCCGATAACGGGGTCACGCGTAATTTCATGCCCCATCTTTGGATGTTTCTCCTCCAGTCGCTGACTCCCGATGGCCACGAAGTGATACTCATCGACGGCAACGCTCAGCCCATGGATGAAGCCGGCATCGCCCGCTATGTTCGCGAACAAAACATCGGACTTGTGGGCATCGGCGCCATGACCCGCATGATTGCCAAAGCTTACCGCATGGCCGACGCCATTCGCGCCGTGGGCGTTCCCGTCGTCATGGGTGGACCTCATGTTACCGAAGAGGCCGACGAAGCCCTCGGCCGCAACGGCGGCCCGCGCCATGCCGACGCCGTCGCCCTCGGCGAAGCCGATGAAACCTGGCCAATGATCGTCGCCGATGCCGCACGCGGCCAGCTAAAGGATATCTACGCTCCCGTAGATGCGTTTGGCCAGGAAAGCAAACCCAGCCTCAAGGAATATCCTGCGATTCCCTGGGACAAAATAAATCTCGACCAGTTTAATTTGGTTCCAAAAATGGCCAAGCGCACCCTCCAGCGCATCGGTGAGGGCTGGGGCACCTTCCGCATCATTCCCATGGAATCCGGACGTGGCTGCCCCTACGGCTGCGAATTCTGCACCGTCACCGGATTTTTTGGCGACTCCATCCGCTTCCGGACCAACGAAAGCGTGGTGAACGAGCTGCTCCTCCTGAAAGCTCGCGCCAAGAGCGAAGCCGGCCAGATGGCCGTCTTCTTCATCGACGACAATTTCGCCATCAATATCAAGCGCACGAAATCCCTGCTGCGTGACATTATCGCCGCCGGCGCTCAGGTGCACTGGGTCGCCCAGATCAGCGCCAATCTCTTGCGTGACGAGGAACTCGTGGACCTCATCGCTGCCTCCGGCGGCAAGTGGATTTTTATCGGCATGGAGTCCATCGACCCCACCAACCTTGCCGGAGTGAACAAGGGCTTCAACAAACCTGGCGAATACGCCGCCGTACTCGAACGCCTCGCCCTCCGCAACGTTTACGCCATCACCTCCTTCATCTTCGGCATGGACAACGACACCGTAGGCGTCGCCGAACGCACCCTCAAAGAAATTCGTACCTGGCCCGCAGGGCTCCCCATTTTTGGATTGCTAACTCCTTTGCCTGCGACGCCGCTTTACAAACGCCTGGAAGCCGCCGGCCGTTTGACTCGCCCCAAGCACTGGCAGGAATTCATTCCCTTTGCGATGGCCCACACGCCGCTAAGAATGTCCATCGCCGAAGCGCATGCCGAGGTGAAAGCCGGATGGGCTCGCTCCTACAGCCCCGAAGCCATGGCGCAAGCTGTCGACTCCCTCAAGGACAAACCATTGGGTTATCGCGTCAACATTTTCATCGCTCGCATGTGTTTCCGGGGCATCTACTTCCCCCAAATGGGCCCCTTGTCCTGGCTGAAATTAATCTTTCAAAATCGCCGCACCATTTCCTCCCTGGTCAAAGAAGGTTTCGCCACTTGGCGCGGCCGCCCTGGCAACCCCGTATCGGTGCCCGACGAAAGCCTCCAAACCGGAGTCGGCGTCACTTAAGAACCGCGCTCGACCGCGAAGCTCTCATCCTGGCAATAACTTCCATTCGCCGACGCTGGCGCTTTCTATTTTCTTTTGAACCTGTAGCTCAACCACTGACAATCTTCGGCAGGAACATCCCGGTTTGCTTTGCATGCTCCCCAAATTTTTCACCAAACTCCTGTGTGAGAAAGGACTCTTCACGGCGCGCTTTCCAGTAAAACGATACCCAGGCTAGGACTACCGCGACCAATCCGCGCACTTCGCCCGCAGCGACAGCCGTCCCAAGCAGCGCGAGCAGAATCCCTGTATAGATAGGATGGCGAACGGCGCGATACGGCCCCGTGCGTATCAACTCGTGGCCCTCTTTGAGGGTGACAACCCCGCTCCAATTGGCTCCCAGATGCCAGCGGGCCCAAAACGCGACCGCCACGCCTGCAGCGGTAAGAAGAACTCCGCTCCACTCCGTTGCAGGACTCACGGGCACGAAGCGCGCTCCTAACATTCCAAAGTGGGCCTCCGGCCGGGACAACAGCCAAAACGCTACGGCCAGGGGAAGCACGTAGATCAGCCGTTGGCCCCATGATTCACGTTGCTTGGTTTTCTTCCGCTTGAACGCTGACACCAGCCAGTACAATCCGAACAAAATCCACAACGCGTTGATCCATTCACGTGCTGAGGAGAAATCCATGCTTGCCTCCGGGTTACTAATTCTCTTCAGGTGCCATGCTTGCTGGCTTTTCGTTTCAGACGCGAAACCCACTTGCGTTCGGAACGGATCTGCTCTCGCAGGAAATGTACGACCTCGCCGCCCCACGGGCCCAGATCCAGCGCACCCGACAGTCGCGCCAGCCGCTCTTCCCGATCGGCCAGCCACTGCTCCCTTTCGGCGAGAATTCGCCAGCGGGTTTCGCTGTCCAGCACGCTGAATAATCCGACCCGCAAACGGAAGCCGTTTTCCGAACTCATTTCTTTATCGGTCGACTGGCTGAGGCGCCGGAGCAATTGTTGCTTGCCCTTTTTGGTAAGCGCGTAAGTATCGCGCGTCTGTCCGCGCTCGCCGGGACCCTTGCGCTTGCTCACCCAGCCGCTCTCCACAAATCGCCGAAGGAGCGGATACACGATGTTGTTGTGCATCTCGCTCTGCCCTGAAATCAAGCCCACCTGCTTCTTGAGCGCATACCCATGCTTGGGCGCATCCAGGAGATTGGCCAGCACAATTAGGTCATTCATGACTCTGTCAGCATTGTACTAATTTAACGAATTGTCAAGCTTTGCCAGGCTCTAATTGACCGGGATGGTCGAGTTGTCCGCTGAGGCGCACCCTTAACTTGGCGTACGCAGCGTGCCAGCCCAATTTGTCTACGCCCCTGCCAATTTGGAAGCTGTTTTTGTTCGCGCGCAAGGCGCACACTCTTCCCCATGAAAACTAGCAAGCCCGCAAAACTCGGCCCGCAGACCCTGGCCATTCACGGCGGTGAACCGAACCGCCGCGGTGTCAACGGTCCCATCGTCACCGAAATTATCCGCTCTTCCACTTTTACCTTCTCTTCGACGGAAGAAATGAAGTTGTGGGCCGAAGGAAAGAACAAGGCTTACATCTATACGCGTTACGGAAATCCCACGCTCTCCGTTGCAGAAAAGAAAATCGCCGCCCTCGAGGGCGCCGAAGCCGCCGTGGTCACCGCTTCCGGCATGGCCGCCATTTCCTCCGCGCTCCTCGCGGCGCTCAAAGCCGGCGATGAACTGATCTCCACTGCGGAAGTCTACGGCGGTTCGTACCGGCTGATGCGCGACGTTTTTCCCAACATGGGCATCACCGTCCGCCATGTCGCCACCGACCTCGCCGGCATCGAAAGTCTTGTCTCTCCGCGTTCCAAAGTTCTTTACGTTGAAACGCCCACCAATCCCACGCTTCGCCTCGTGGACATTCACAAAGCTGTGGCCTTCGCCAAAAAACACAAACTCGTCTCCATCATTGACAACACGTTCGCCACGCCAGTCCTGCAGAATCCCATCGCCCTCGGCTACGACATGGTCGTTCACAGCGCCACAAAGGCTCTCGCAGGGCACTCCGACATCATCGCTGGCGTCGCCGTCGGCAGCTCGAAATGGATGCAGCGCGTTCGCCAGATGATTATCTACCTCGGCGGCTCGATGGATCCCGGCGCGGCGTATCTGCTTATTCGCGGCATCAAGACGCTTGGCGTGCGCGTCGAGCGCCAGTGCGAAAACGCCATCGCCGTCGCCAAATTTTTGGAAAAACATCCAAAGGTTGCGCGCGTCCATTATCCCGGCCTTAAATCGCATGCCGATCACAAGCTCGCCGCAAAACAAATGCGCGGATTCGGGAGCATGCTGGC
>WNEZ01000316.1_pt1 | contig 62443 bp, 55 predicted proteins | sample 5400521 | NCBI WGS metagenome assembly WNEZ01 (sample SAMN13153339, study PRJNA577476) | soil metagenome | isolation source: 120 cm saprolite under Douglas fir tree site 2 hole 1 replicate 1 | place: USA:California | collected 2015-04-18
TTCTTGCCGCTGTCGTTGCGTGTTGCGGCAACACAACGCCTGCCCAGTCCAGCACCACCCTGGAGCAGCGCCTTAGGAACATTATGAATCGCCCGGAGTTCGCTCACTCCCGCTTTGGTATCAAATTCATTTCAGCGGAGTCGGGGGATGTGGTTTACGAATTGAATTCACCACAACTCTTCGTGCCGGGCTCGACCACCAAGTTGCTCTCCGCCGGTACCGCACTCGAATTATTGGGCGCAGATTATCGCTTTCATACCAAGATTTACCGCACTGGGCCCATTCAGAAAGACGGCACGCTTCAGGGCGACCTGGTACTCGTTGCCAGCGGAGACTTGAATCTCTCGAATCGCATTCAGCCGGATGGCACGCTGGCGTTTGAAGACGAGGATCATTCCTACGGCGGACCGGACAGCAGGGGCTTGCCTGGTGATCCGCTTCAGGTAATGCGCGAGTTTGCGCGACAAGTCGCCGCAAAAGGAATTAAGCGGATCAAGGGCAGGGTACTTGTAGACGCCTCGCTGTTTCCGGAAGGCGTCAGGGAACTTGGCACCGGCGTGGTTATTTCGCCGATCGTAGTAAATGACAACGTAGTGGATGTCGTCGTTAGCCCGGGTCCAACGGAAGGTTCCTCAGTTCAATTGAAAATTGCCCCGCAGACCGCGTATGTCACCATCACCAACCTGGCCAAGACAGGAAAGGCTGGCTCCAAAACATCGCTCGACTATGAAAACGAAAAACTCAACCCGGACGGAACCAGGAGCGCAACCCTCACCGGCACCTTGGCCATCGGCAGCAAACCGACCATGGCTTCTTATCCCGTGCCCGAGCCGAGCCGATTTGCCGCAACCGTTTTAGTGGAGGCACTGAAAGAACAAGGCGTCACGTCAACGCTTCCCGCGCCAACGGAACAAATGGATTTCAAAGTACTCGCCTCCAGCTATACGACCGAGAATATCGTCGCTGAACACGTCTCGCCGCCGCTCAAGGAGGCAGTAAAGGTCACACTGAAGGTCAGTCAAAATCTGCATGCCAGCTCCATGCCATTTCTTCTTGGCGCACTGCTGGCTCATAAAGACAAACAAATCGATCAGGCGGGCTTCGACCTTGAAAACGAATTCCTCACCAAGGCTGGCCTTGACCTTGGTGGAGCTGCACAAAGCGACGGAGCTGGCGGCAACGCTTACTTCTCGCCGGACTTCATGAGCCGCTACCTTCTTTATATGTCGAAACAAAAAGACTACCAGGACTTCTATCGCTCCCTGCCGATCCTTGGCAAGGACGGCACGCTCGTCAAGATTCAGGTGAATTCGCCGGCTGCAGGTCATGTGCATGCGAAAACTGGGACCTATGGCCTGTACGATGCGTTGAACAAAAAATTGATGATCACTGGCAAGGGCCTCGCGGGTTACATGGACACTGCGAGCGGCCAGCACTTAATTCTTGCCCTGTACGTCAACATGGTTTCCGTATCCATGGATGATCCGGATGCCGCACAGAACATCGCGGGACAGGCACTCGGAGAGATTGCGGCCGCAGCGTATGACGCACCGTTGACTCCGCAGCCGAGCCAGTCCACCAGCAACGAATACGATGTGCTTATCAAGAATGGCTCGATTGTTGACGGCTCGGGAAATCCCTGGGTGTCCGGCGACATCGCTATTCGTGGCGATCACATCGCTGCAATCGGAAAACTCGACGGTGCTCACGCCAAACGCGTGATTGACGCAAAAGGCCTTGTCGTTTCGCCAGGCTTCATCGATATGCTCGGACAATCTGAAGCGAGCTTGTTAATTGACAACCGCTCGTTGAGCAAGCTCACGCAAGGGATCACGACGGAGATTACCGGCGAGGGCGGATCGATCGCGCCGCAAACAGACCTCACGTTGAAACCGCTACAACCTGTGCTCGACCATTACAAATTGAAAGTGGATTGGACCACTCTCGACGGCTATTTCGAACGTCTGGAGAAAACTGGCACTCCGCTGAATATTGGCACCTACGTTGGCGCCGGTCAGGTTCGCGAAGCCGTGTTAGGAGACGTCGATCGTGCTCCAACACCGGCTGAGATGGACAAAATGAAAGCTCTCGTGGATCAGGCCATGCGCGACGGTGCTCTAGGCCTCTCCACTGCGCTTATCTATCCACCGGGACATTACGCAACGACCGATGAATTGATTGAACTGGCAAGAGTTGCTTCGCGATACGGCGGCATTTACGGAACCCACATGCGCAGCGAGGGCCAAACCGAGCCACAAGCGGTCGAAGAAGCTCTGCGCATTGGCCGAGAAGCCAATCTTCCCGTCGAAATTTTCCATCTGAAAGTCTCCGGCAAGACCCGCTGGGGCAATATGCCCAAAATTGTTAAGCAGATCCAGGCAGCGCGCGATTCCGGGCAGGACGTAACCGCCAACATGTATCCCTACATCGCCGGTGGCACCGCTCTTGCCTCCAGTCTTCCGCCGTGGGCCGCTGACGGAGGCCTGGAAAAACTTTTGCAGAGGCTCCATGACCCCGCGGTCCGCGCCAAAATTAAATTGGAGATGGCTTCCGATCATCCCGAATGGGAAAATATCTTTTTCGATAGCGGCGGCGGTAGCGGGGTGATGGTTGGCGGAATCGAAAACCCGGATCTAAAGAAATTTGATGGCAAGACGATCGCCCAGATAGCCCTGGCACAGAAGAAATCGCAACTCGATACACTTTTTGATTTCATTATTGCGGACAAGGGACAAACCGGCGCACTTTATTTCATGGCCAGCGAAAATGACCTCGTCTATGGCTTGAAGCAGCCGTGGACCAGTCTCTGCCTCGATGCCGGCGAGATGTCTCTCGACGGGCCACTCTATGAGCCACACACTCACCCGCGCGCTTTCGGCGCCATGCCCCGTTTTCTCGGGCACTATGTCCGCGATCTACACCTTCTTCCGCTCGAACAGGGCATCCGTAAAATGACTTCCCTTCCCGCACAGCGTGAACGATTGCTCAACCGCGGCTTACTCAAAGAAGGATATTTTGCGGACATAACCATCTTTGATCCCGCTTCCCTGAAGGATGTGGCCACCTACACCGAGCCTGCACGCCTCGCCAATGGCGTAAAATATGTTTTCGTCAACGGTCAACTTGAATTCGAGGATGGCAAATTGACCGGCCGCACTGCGGGGCAGGTTTTGCGCGGACCGGGATGGAAGCACGCTGCGGTCGAACAGCACTGAACGACGGTCCGCATAGACGCTGATGCCTTGTCGGCAATCGCCGAGGTAGACTCTTCTCCCGTGTCCGTCCCTCACGAGCCAGGTCCGCAGGCCTTCAATGCCGCGGAGTATTTTGTCGACCGCCACCTGCGCGAAGGCCGCGGCGGCCGTATCGCCATCGAGTGTGAAGACCAGCGGGTCACCTATTCACAGCTCTCCGACCGCGTCAATCGCCTTGGAAACGCTCTGCGTGACACTCTGGAAGTTCGCATGGAAGAACGGGTACTCCTCTTACTCCCGGATATTCCCGAATTCGCTTATTGTTTTTTCGCGGCCATAAAAATCGGCGCCGTTCCGGTTCCCGTCAATACACTTCTCCGGCCGAACGACTATGAATTCTTGCTGAACGACACGCGCGCGCGCGTTGCAATCACCACCGAACCGCTTCTGCACTTGATCCAGCAAATTCCCCGCGAACGGCTTGCCTTTCTTAAATCCATCATTGTTGTGGGAACGGCGCCCGAGGGTACACTTTCGTTCTCGGAGCTCCTGGCATCTCACTCTGCGGATCTTGCCCCTGCTCCCACCTGCACAGACGATGTCGCGTTCTGGTTGTACTCCTCAGGGAGCACCGGCGCTCCGAAAGCCTGCGTTCATCTGCAACACGATATGGTTGTGGCCAGCGAGCAGTATGCCCGCAACATTTTGGACATTCGAGAATCCGACCGCTTTTTCAGCGTTGCAAAGCTCTTTTTTGCTTATGGCTTGGGGAACGCTCTCTATTTTCCTTTGGCCGTTGGGGCAACCTCAATTCTTTGGCCGGGATCTCCCTCGCCCGGAAATATCTATGATGTAGTTGAGCGCCATCGTCCCACGCTCTTTTTTTCCGTGCCCTCCAATTACGCAGCGCTGATGGATTACCGCGGCCAGAACAGCGACTTCGATCTATCGAGCATACGCCTCGGTGTTTCGGCGGGTGAAGCCCTGCCTGCGTCGCTCTGCCAGCGCTTCACTGAATCCTTTGGTTTTGAGATTTTGGATGGCATCGGGTCAACGGAAGCTCTGCATATTTTTGTTTCCAATTCGCCAGGCGCAGTACGACCCGGTTCGAGCGGACGCGCCGTTCCCGGCTGTGAAGTGAAAATCCTGGACGACCAGGGTCAGCCGGTGTCCACGGGCGAAATTGGCAATCTGTGGATCAAAAGCGATTCGGTTTGCGCAGCTTACTGGAACCGCCACCAGAGAACCAAACAGACCATCGAGGGCCATTGGATTTCTACTGGTGACAAGTTTCATCAGGACCACGAGGGTTACTACTGGTTCGATGGCCGGGCCGACGACATGCTCAAGGTCAGTGGGGCGTGGGTGAGCCCTTCCGAGATCGAGAGCGTCCTGATGGAGCATGCGGCCGTGGCGGAAGTCGCTGTCGTGGCGGATAAGGACAAGGATGGCCTGACCAAGCCGGTCGCGTGGGTCGTGCTCAAGGCAGGATTTATTGGCAATGCAGAGCTTGCTTGCAGTCTCCAGGAATTTGTTGTTTCGCGTCTTCCCAATTACAAACGCCCCCGCTGTGTAGAATTTGTTTCTGAGTTGCCCAAGACAGCCACGGGCAAGATTCAGCGCTTCAAACTGCGCGAGGCTTCTCTCAATTTCTGATCTCTGGCGCACGCCTGGTTTAGTTACACTATTTATGGCGCTGCACTTTCGGCAATCACTAAATGGCGATAAATTCGTAAAGCGAGTTGGCACTGGCCGTTTCCAGACGGGACACTTGCACGCTCCGCATTGCGAAACTTGGGAATCTGAGCGATCGGGGACTTCGATGGACGCGACACGCACATTGCTGCTGGCGGCTTCGCAAAATCGCTGGCTGCGGGAACGTGCCAGCCGATACGCGTTCGTAAAGAGAAGCGTTTCGCGATTCATGCCGGGAGAGACTCTGGACGACGCCATCTCCGCGGCTCGTGAGCTGAAGAAACGGAATATCGCTTCGGTGCTGACCCATCTGGGCGAGAACATCTTTGACCAGCAGGAAGCGGAAAACGTGGCGGCTCACTACCAGCAAGTCCTGGAAAGAATTCGCGCGGAAGATCTGGGGACCGAAGTCTCGGTGAAACTCACGCAACTGGGACTCGATCTTTCGCCGCAACTTTGCGAACAGAATTTGCGTCGCTTGCTTGCGGTAGAGCACCGGGCAAGGACGCTGTGGATAGACATGGAAGCGAGCGGATACGTAGATGCCACCCTCGGAGTCTACAGACGGCTTTTAGCGGAATATCCCAACGTCGGAATCTGTTTGCAGGCGTACCTGCACAGGACTGCGGCGGATATTGAAGCGCTGCGACCCATGAAGCCAACGATTCGCTTGGTGAAAGGCGCATATGCTGAGCCGCCGGAGATGGCGATTCGAAGCAGAGGTGCGATCAACGCGAATTATTTGGCTTTGGCGGAAACTCTCCTTCGGGCTCAGACACGAGGCGAAGTGCGCCGCGCAGCATTTGCAACTCATGACCCCAGGTTAATCAGCCGCATCACCAGCTTCGCTGGGGCTGAAGGTATTTCGCGAGGTGAAGTCGAGGTGCAAATGCTTTACGGGATTCAACGCGGGGAACAGGAACGTCTGGCGGCGGGCGGATGGCGTTGTGCGGTGCTGGTCGCTTATGGAGATTATTGGTATCCGTGGTTTGTGCGCAGGCTGGCCGAGCGGCCGGCGAATCTTTGGCTATTGCTGCGAAATTTGACGAGCAATTAAGAAGACAAACAGCGATCTGCCGTAAGGCGCAAGACTCCAGGCGCGAAGGCAGTCCGCAGCGATATCGCGCCCGACCTCTCGCCTGATGAAAAACAAGCTTAGCGAATCTTGGTGATCTCCAGAACGTCGCCTACTTGCGTACCGGTCCGGTAGATCGTGTGCGGTGGCAATTCCAGCACGCTCGTTGCTTTCAGAGAAACCTTGGACACGCGGAATGGCCGAAAATGCTCTTCCACGTGAACCACCTTTCTGTCTTTACTCAAAAAGACGAGATCGATCGGAAAGAGCATTCCGATGGAGTGCACGCCCCGAGATGGGATGATCCAGAGCCCGCGGCCGAGTTTCGCCCAACGCTTGGTTTTTCCCAATAGGCCAATAAGGCGGCGGAGGTAATTGTCCGCGAACGAACTAGTCGATCGTCTGACGCTTGCGGCGCCAAATGATGATGCCGAGTACGACGAGAGCAAGAACCCCCGCCACGATCCGGATCAGCGTTGCAGTTTCCATGTTTCTCTCCTTTTTACGAATAACCGGCAACCCTGAATGCGGGTCTCCGGAAAAATCGAATTTACTTCAATAAGCTCAATTGGTGCATCAACGTGATAATTGCCGGGCCCAAAATCACCACCATAAGCGCAGGGAAGATGAAAAATACCAGCGCCGGGACCATTTTGACGCTGGTCTTGGCGCTCATCTCTTCAGCTCGCTGCCGGCGCTTTAACCGCATGTCGTCCGAATAAACCCGTAGCGATTGCGCGATGCTGGTGCCAAACCGCTCAGTTTGAATCAACATCGCAACCAGCGACTTGATGTCATCGAGCCCGGTGCGGCGGGCCAGTTCGCGCAACGCATCGATGCGAGTCTTTCCGATCCGCATTTCCAGGTTCACAAACTGCAGTTCTTCGCTCAGTTCCGGGTGCGCTATCTTCATGTCCTGCGACACTTTCATGAGCGCCTGATCCAGCCCGAGGCCAGCTTCAACGCAGATCACCAGCAAATCCAGTGCGTCTGGAAGAGCCTTGCGAAGTTTGCGTTGCCGGACGCTTACCCGCCAAGTCAGCCACATATCGGGCAAAAGATACCCGACCGCACACGTAGCGACCGGGACAAAAAACACGTTGATGCGGTATAGACCAGAAAAATACATGCCGGCGAGCGCTGCGATCGGAAACAGCAGCTTTACTCCGCGCATCGCCAGCAACGCTTCAGAACTTCGGTAGCCGGCGCGAAACATCAGAAGTTGTGTGCGACCCGCCTTCTCCGTGCTGGGAGTAGGCATCATCTTGCCCACGGTGGCCAGGGTGTCGCGAACACGCTCTTTTTGCCGATCAGCGAATTTTGCTTCTTCCTTCGCAGGCCCGGCGATCCCAGCGAGCCGGGCAAGGCGCGTTGCGACGCTGACCTCAGCCGGAGAAAAGGCGTAAACAATCGCTACGACAACTCCCGCGGTAGCCAGAAACGTTAAAATTGTGAGAATCCAAATCATGAGTCGCCTCCTTTCTCCTTAAACCTCGAAATGGATAATCTTCCATAAAATCGCCGATCCGATAACCTGCATAATAGCCGCAACCGCGAGAACGATGGGGCCTTTGGGATCTGTGAAAAGCACGCCTATGTATTGCGGGTTCAGCCCGCCAAGAATGATCAACATCACAATCGGAAGGGCAATAAGGATACCTGCAGTCAGACGCCCTTGCGCGGTACGTACTTGAACTTCGCGATAGATCCGGAAACGGTCCCGGATCACGCGCGCAAGTCCGTCCAGGATTTCGGCCAGGTTACCTCCAGTCTCCTTTTGAATGAGCAGTGCGGTAACGAAAAAACGCACGTCTATGAGCGGCACCCGCTCCGTAAGATTAAGCAGAGCGTCGCGAAGGGGTAGTCCGAAATTTTGTTCCTCGAACGCAGTTCGAAACTCGCCGGCCAGGGGTTCAGCACATTCCTTCGAAATCATTTCCAGCCCGGTCGTAAACGCGTGTCCGGCGCGCACCGCCCGGCCAAGCAAGTCCAGGGCTTCCGGAAAGTGTTCTTCGAATTTGCGAAGCCGTCGATTACGTTTAAACGCGACATAGGCAATCGGAAGCAGCGCGGCGATAATCCCAATAGAAAGCGTGTAGTAGAAATGCGGAAGAAAATAACCAGCTCCGAGATATGACCCAAGACCCACAATCGCGCAGATCATGAGCAGTTTAGCGGGCTTTAGAGTCATGCCAGCCTGCATCACAAAGTCCTGCAATTTTGTGGACCACGACCACTTCATCATCAGCTGATGAAGCCACGGGACGCCGCTCATCATCTCGTCTCGAACCAGTTTTAGACCCAGGCCGACGTCGCCGCGACGTTCGGCCTTGTGAACCGAACTCATGCGTTTGCGAATCTGTTCCTGACCTCCTCCGGCACTGGCAAAGACCCAGATGCCCAGGAATCCGACGACAACAACGAGGAACGTCAGGATCGCGATTAGTGCTCCCATTGCAATGCTCCTCAGTGGATCGGTGCGGCTTCGAACATGTTGCTCGGGAAATGAATGCCGGACACTTGCAGTCGTTCGGCAAATTTTGGCCGAACGCCAGTGGCGAGAAATTCTCCCAGAACCTCGCCATTTTCGCGTATGCCGCGCTTGCGAAAAACAAAGATATCCTGCATGGTCACAATATTTCCTTCCATGCCCGTAAGCTCAGCGACGCTGATTATCTTGCGAGTACCATCACTGTGACGGCTGACTTGGACGACAACATCGATTGCCGATGAAATCTGCCGCCGAATCGCCGATTCGGGTATGTTCAAGTTGGCCATCGCGACCATCGTTTCCAGGCGTCCCAGCGCGTCGCGCGGCGTATTCGCGTGAATCGTGGTCAGCGATCCATCGTGACCGGTGTTCATGGCTTGCAGCATGTCCAATGCTTCTTCGCCGCGAACCTCGCCAACGATGATGCGATCGGGGCGCATACGCAGACAATTGATTACCAGCTGTCGCTGGGCCACTTGGCCTTTACCCTCAATGTTAGGCGGACGCGTCTCCAAGCGCACCACGTGTTCCTGGTTGAGCTGCAGTTCCGCTGCGTCTTCAATGGTTACAATGCGTTCCTTGTTGGAGATGTGCGAAGACAAAACGTTCAGGAATGTGGTTTTGCCGGCGCCGGTGCCACCCGAAATCAGGATATTCAGGCGCGCCTTTACACATCCCCGGAGTAGATCAAGCATTGGCAGCGTTAGCGAGCGGTTGGCTACCAAATCATCTGCGGTTAGGCGCTCACGTCCAAATCGCCGGATGGAAAGACAGGGCCCGTCGACGGCGAGCGGAGGAATAATGGCGTTGACGCGCGAGCCGTCGGCCAGGCGGGCGTCCACCATCGGCGAAGATTCGTCGATGCGACGGCCAATCGCCGAGACAATTCGATCAATGATGCTCATCAAATGCGCGTCGTCACGAAATTGCACGCTGGTCGGTTCCAGCATGCCTTTTCGCTCGACGTACACCCGTTTGTAAGTATTGACGAGGATATCGGAAACCGTTGGATCAGCCAGTAACGGCTCGAGCGGGCCCAGTCCGAACACTTCATCCAGCACTTCCTGAACGAGACGCTCACGTTCCTGCAGGTTCATCGGAGCCGATTCACCGTGAACGATGCCTTCGAGGATCAGGCTTACCTCGCGGCGAACTTCCTCGCGGCTGACGTCGGTCAGTTTGTCGAGGTTCAGCTTCTGGATCAGCTTTCGGTGAATCGCGGCTTTGACGGAGCCAAAGTCCGTACGCGGCGAAGTTGTGGTTACGATTGGCGACATGCTCTACCTCATTTCTTTGTGGGGAACGAGAACAGCCCGGACAGGGGGCTCTTCTTCTCATCCACCGGAATATCAATTCCGACCAGCTGACCGGCGATCTGTCGATAGCGGTTGGTTAGAGTATTGTTGTGATTTTCCATCAGCGGCGTACCCAGGTTCACAGACTGACTGGCCTTGCGGAAATCGTTTGGAAGGTTCGCAAAAATCGGCCGGTTAATGTCCTTCTGGATACTTTTCAGCACTTCATCGTCGCCTTTGTGCCACCGGTTGATAAGGATTCGCGCTCGATCCTGTGGAATGCCGAATCCCTTCAGCGCTAACAACCGCCGCTCCAGCGTCCACAGCGAAGGGACATTCGCCTCCGCGACAATCAATATCATTCGGGCGCTGCGCAGTATGGAGCCCCAAGCGGACGAAAACTGCGATCCAATATCCAGCAGCACAACATCGAACCCATTCTGGGCCACATTGACGACACGATCGAGCACATTGATGTCGATCTTTTCCCACTCTTCCGGCTGCGTTGTCCCGGCAAGCATTTCCAGCTTGGTTTTGTGCTTGGTCAACAACCCCGCCAGAAAATGGCTGTCCAATCGGTCCAAGCCTTCGACCGCGTCCCGCACGCCAAATTTCGGGTGCAAATCCAAAAGCAAATGCACGTTCCCGAGCGGGCGGGCGAAATCGAGAAGAACCGTGCGTTTGCGGGCAAACGTGGCAAGCTGTACTCCAAGATTTACGGCCACCGTCGTCGTCCCGACGCCACCTTTTGCACCCATGACCACTATCAATTTATCCTGCGAGCGGAAGTCCTTGGTGTGTAGATCTTCCGTGATACGGAGCAGGAGATCCTTAAGGGAATCCGTTTGCACCGGCTTGCCGAGGAAATCCTGCACGCCGCTCCGCATCGCCTCAAGAAGCAGGTTGGGTTGCGGAGGAACTGCGGCCGAACAAGCGATCAACTTGACGGCCGGCTTGATGCGACGTAGCTGATTCGCGAAGACGAAAAAAGGATCAGGATCTCGCGCGAGGTCAAGAAAAACTACGTCGGGCATGTTTTCCGCAGAATCTGGCATACGATCGGCCGGTACCACCCATTGCACCACCGAACTGACCAGACCAGTTTGCTCGAGTCCGGCAAGCATCTGCGCCGAACTCGTCAGGTCACTACTGGCGATGGCTGCCGTCAACATGTCGCGAAGGGCCCGCTTCCTCTTCCATTAACGCTTTTGCTGACCATATCAACTTCCTGTTCATTTCGGCTCACTTCGAGCCGGGGCTTTTTCCCTCAGCCGGAGTGATCTGATCCAAAAAGGGCTGGGGAAAGTTTGGACCGTGCGGTACTTGATCCGGGCTGGACGGATGGACTATATGCGGGGTCACGATGACCAGCAATTCGTTTTTGCTCTTGCTGAACGACTTACTTTGAAAGAGTTTCCCGAGAACAGGAATATCTCCAATACCCGGCACCTTTGACAGAATTTCCGTGACTCGATTGTCTACAAGTCCGGCAATCGCAAAGGTCTGGCCATCAGCCAAACTCATTTCCGATTCTACGCGACGCGTAGACAATGCTGGCAGCACGAAACCGCTGATAGTAACGCCATTTGAAAAATCTAGTGTGCTGACCTCAGGCTTCACTTTTAAGTGGATTGTGCCGTCAGCACTCAGAATTGGCGTGAAGTTGAGCCGAATTCCGAACTCCTTAAACTGCACGGAAATCGCGGGAGAACCACTGCCGACGCTCGTAACCAGGGGATAGGGAAACTCGCCACCCGCCAGAAAACTGGCTTCTTTGCCCGATTCAGTCATCAAGTTGGGCTCGGCAAGTATCTGAAGAAGGTTCTTTGACTGCAGCGCCTGGATTACCGTTGCCAGGTGAATGTTCGGATTGTACAGAAAAATGTTCAGCGCATTGGTAACAGTTTGGCTCACTGTGCCCTCTACAGGTGAGGTCCCGCCTGCTTTTATTGGAAATGAATCGCTGATACTGAAAGGACTGGTCCCGCCAAACTGTCCCGTGGTGATCGATCCAATCGTCTTTCCAACGCCCGTGGACAGGATGTTGAACCCCAGTTGTGTCACCGCCGACCGGTCCACTTCCGCAAAACGTACTTGCAGCAGAATCTCGCCTGTGAGCGGGGGAGGAATTTCCATCATGCTAGTGACCTTAGGCGCGGCGCCCTTGACCACTTCTAAAATCTTGTCAGCAACGACTGAAGACGAGATCTTTCCCGTAATAATTACAACGTCTTTTGATGTATCAATGTGCACATTTTCATTGGGAAACACTTCGTGAATTTTTTGACTTAACCCGAGAACATCAATGTCCACGGACACTTCAAACGCCTGGCTCTGATCAGCTTCGTCCCAAAGCAGAAGTGAAACGCCGCCCGGCTTTTTTCCGTTTACCAATACCTGCGTCGGGCTGACGACGATCGCTTCTGCGATTTCAGGATCAGCCAGAGACACCCGCTTGATCCGCGATGGCGAGGTGATCACCAAAGATCTTCCCACCAACAGGTGCAGGGTCTGCGGCTCCGCGGATTCCTGGCCCTGGCTTGACGGTGCCACAGGAGCTTGCGCTGGCACTGCTGCCGCGGAGGCAGGCGCCGGAGCGGTCGCTGGCGCTGGCTCCTGAGCAAGTACCGCCGTTGCGCTAAAGCATATCGCGCTTAGGAAAACCGTGTAGGCCAATTGCAGTTTTTTGGTCATGTAAAGTTGTCCTGGCATGGGCTGGTCTTAGTGCTGCACTGTCTGATTCGAATTCGGAAACGACTTGTTCTCGCGCTTATTGCCGGTAATGACTTCAATCACGTAGGGTGGCGGTGCCGCGGGAGGACCGGTGGATTTCTTTCCGGAAGCCCGCACGGGCTTGGTGATCGCGCCTTCTGCTGAGAAGAGGCTTGCGTCCATTACCGCTTTTGGATCGTTCTTTTTCGTATCGATAGTATTGCGCAGCGCAAGCTGAATCTTTCCCTGCGTGCTGGCCATCGTGAGTTTCGTAGCGTCATCCGGACTGACCAAAAGCGTAATTACTGCAACCGTCTGTGGCTTCCCTTCGCGGTCCGGTTCGATCTTTTGACCCGATGCCAGCACCCGAACATTTTCTAGGATCGTTCTCGTAATATTGGAGGCCCCGCCGCTACTCGCGCCGATGACTCTTCCGGTCACCAGCACGTCCACAGTAGTGCCCGGGATCACGAAGCCAGCAACGCCAACGACTTCGTTCACGGCAACGGATAAGGCTCGCATTCCCTCGGGGATCGTTGACGGCATTCCCGCTCCCGATTCTTTGGGAGAAAGTTTCGCCTCAAGCACGGGCTCGTTCTCTGCCAGCGGCGTAATGATCGCCCGGTTCGTGACATCCTCCACCCGCGTGAACATTCCCGCTACTTGTTGGCTTGCGGGCCACTGGATCAAGCGGGTATTGGACGCATCTAAGCGAGTGCCCAACGGTAAAGGAACGGCCGCTACCACCAAAGTCTGCGTCGAGGTGGGTTTAACGATGGAAGCCTTTTGAAATTGCTTGTACACGAAGCTGCTGAGTAGGAATGCGACCACCAGCGCGATAACCAGCCCAATCAGCAGGCGATTCGTATTCATGGGTAATCTCTCCCTCGTTTAGACAAACTAGTGGGCGGATAGCTTGCTCGATATTCTACTAAACCGGCCAGTAAGCCGCGCAAAAACAAACAATCGTTGCGGCGGCAACGGCAACCCCAAACGGCAGCTTCAGCAGGCGTGGGTTATCCAACGAAATCTGTGGATTCTTCTTCAAGCCAAACGCGAAAAAACCTCGTACCAATGTCCACATATTACGCAGCGTTTCCATTACCCGGCCAACCCGATACACCTGGACGATGGCCATAATTCCCGATGCAAAAATGCTGCCGATCAAAACAAATAGGAAAAGCACCGGTCCGAGAAAGGCGCCTACCGCGCCCATCAATTTCCAGTCTCCCGCCCCAAGCGCCCGAAGCAATACCAGCGGGAGAAGAAGAACCAATGCCAGGACTGCTCCTTCGAGGGCCAGCCGCGCACCGTGCCAGCCGGTTAACGCGGAATTTACAGCAACCCCGAGAATCAGTCCCGGCACCGTCAACCAATTAGGAATACGCCGTGAGCGCCAATCTAGCAAAGCCGCGGAGATAGTCAATGCTAATGAAAGAGTCCAGATGATTTGCGCTGCGTGCATGAAGAGTTGTCTTCTCCAGTTTGGCTCGAATCATTGAAGCAACCCGCCTCACACAGTCCGAAACTAGGTGGTTAGGTTCGCTGCAGCCGTGGTGAAAACGCTATTGATCGCGCTGGCCAGGGTACCCAGCGTGGCGATAGCTGCCAAGGAGAGCAGCACTAACAGAAGTGCATACTCCGTCAAATCCTGACCTTCCTCTTCTTTCCACAGACGAAAAAGTACTTGCGACATCGCGTTCCTCCTATTGAAGTCGGTCGAACTCACAAGCCGGGACTCCAGCAGCCGCTCAGACACAGAAGCGGCTGCTGTAACACCCGATACTTCAGAATCGCTCTGAATCCGGGCCGAATTACGTGGTGAGGTTTGCAGCGGCCGTTTTGAACACTGAGTTGATAGCGCTGGCCAACGTGCCCAGAGTGGCAATGGCTGCCAAGGAGAGCAGAACGAGCAAAAGCGCGTATTCAGTCAAATCTTGGCCTTCTTCTTCTTTCCACAAACGAATCATAAGGTTCTTCATTAGAGTGTTTCCTCTCAGGCGATTTAATAGCTAAGCGGCGCAGGGAGGTACCGCTTTGATACAGGTAGAAGCATCTTGAGCGCCAATCAGGAGTCACAACGGCTCTATTCTAAGTAGTTGATTCTAATATGTTTATATTGAACCTGGCGATCCTTACAACCCTGCCGAATAATGGGCCGATAATTTGGTATCCGTTTGTTGACGGTGCCAATCCTTGTCATATCCTTTGGTGACGGCGGTGTCCCCGTCCCAAAGAACGAACAGCGCCGCTACGGGTAGCGCCAGTAGGTAGAATCGGGTGTTAGCGAACAACAGGACTGTGGGGCTTACAAAAGCCAGGCAGGCCAGCACCGTGATGAGCTCGTCGCGTCGCGTTCGAACCTCCGTCAAGCTCCGAGCGAGCACCAAACCAATGGGCAGAACCAGCAAGCTTGCGTCAGAGATCACCTGGTGGTAACTGACAAGCATTGCGGTAAGCAAGGCTCCAGGTAGCGACGGACGCTTCAGGGCTCCCCAGACCATAACCACTGCTGATCCCGTGAGCACAATCCAGTGCGTTGCTGGAACCGAACCTCCAGTCAACATGTATGCCAGACCACGCAGGTTCGGCATTCCGTCAGGGTGGATTCCGTATAACAATCCATTCGCGGACGAATAGCTCGCGCTCATCGCGAGAATGGATCGCGCATAGGCAACCAATCCAGAAAGTCCGGTCAGCCAAACAGAGGTACCCAGGACGGCCACGCCAGAAATCGCAAAGCCCGCCAGGAAAGGCCAACGTTTCCAGACCAGAAACAAGAGAACAATTGGCAGAGCATATTGAAACTTAAAGAGCGTCAGCCCCAGCAAAACTCCAGCCTTGAGGTCTTCTCGGGCATGTGCTGCTGCGATTGCTGCAGCGAACAACGCCAGCAAAATCAAGGAGTCCTGCCCCTCGATCAGTGCTATCGCCACGGGAAGAAAACAAACCACAATTGCCACTGATAAGTAGGGCCATAGCTGCGCAAGTGGCGAAAACAGTGATTTGAGGATGCGAATCGAGCCCACAAGAATAATCAGGTTGGCGACCAAAAATGCCAAATACGCCTGCTGATAGCTCAGAAGTGAAAACGGCGCGTAAAGAAGAGCTTCGTATGCGAGATGATTGAACGGCAAAGCGCCCTGGGCAGGTCCTACAAGTTCCTTTTGGAATTTTTCGTATCGCGAGTAATCGTAAACGTCCTGAGCATGCCCTACGCGAACCATGTATCCGGCTGTATAGAGGTGGCGAAAGTCGACTCGGCCGTTCTTACCGAGAGGAAGCGTCAGCAGGACTCCGGCTGCCGACACGAAAAACATCAGGAAAACGATCGTAACGACAATTGGCCGAAGCTTCGCGCGAACCGCAGAGTCAGACCAATCTAGAAGATTATAATCGCTGGACTTGCGTTCCAAGTGGCTCCCGCTCGCAACATCAATTTTGCCCGCCAAATGGATCTAGAAGAACACCGGCTGGCCATTCGCATCTAATTTGTAGATCCGTACTTTGCCTTGCGCGCTGCGAAAGATAGGATTGAGCGTTCGCTCCATCTCCCGTTCTCTCTCTTTGGCACGGGACTTCGCGGGCTCCCATTCAGAACCAAAATCGTCGTCACTTACAAGCCAGAATCTCGCGTGGGTCGGTTCCGCACTCGAGGTGAGGCACGCAAGTTCCGCGTTCAATACATCTGGCCGATTAACCCCCGCCGGCGAAAATATAACGGGACGGATCGCTTGCCTCTGAGAGTACAGAAACATGCTCGCATCTTCGTATGCAATCGACACTGCGTCTCGCGAACTATTTTCCCCCAGCCAGGCGTAAGCCTCTCGTTTTTCCGCTAGCAGTGCAGCTCGCGATTCACTCTCCCTCGTAATAGCTCGAATCTCTCCGGACCACGAGGCGCCGATGCCGACCAACAGTGCAGCGCCCGCGATGCCAAAGAAGCATGCCACAATCGCCATTTCGGCGCGCCCTTTTCCACTGGAAGCGGAGCGCACCTGAGAAACCACTTGTTGCACTTCCCGCCATATTCCCGCGAGAATTAATGGGAAAAATGGAAGCAAGAACCGATCCATGACGCCGTAATTCCACACCAGGATCGGCAACAGATAAAACGCCAGAGTGATATGAATTGGCTGCCACCCTGCTGAACTCACGAGCCTGAGTCCGCCGCGAAACGCGATGACCGACAGTATGACAAAAAGCACGAGGGCCAACACGGGAGCTGCGAGGTAGGTCGCTTTAACAAAGTAGGTTGCCGGCTGCACAAGAACCGCCAAAATATGATTTCTTACGGTCTGCCAGAAAACGCCGTGCGAAAGCACATCCGCCTTCCAAAATCCAGCGTAGCTGGTGTAGTAAAGCCACGTCATCCGCCATGAGTCTGTGCATGACGAAGCGGCCGCCGGCGGAATTTTCGGAGTCAAAAATACTGAAGGCGAGTAGAACGTGACAAGGAAAGGCAAAACACATGCCGCAAACGACGCGACTTTTCGCCAGCCGCCGCGTAGCGCGATAGCGACAAACAGTCCGGCCGCAATCGGAATTCCCAGCGCCCGGATCAGAATGGATAGTCCTGTCAGAATCCCACAGAAAACAGCGGTTCCCGGCCCGGCTGTTTTTTCGTTTGCCTTGGCGGCAAGGACGCACGCACCCAGCGCTAACGTCGCGAACGGAATGTCTGACATCAGGTTCGCAGATAGAAATAATACTCTTGGGTTCACCGCACAGACGGCAGCCAGCACTAACGCAGCAGCGTCGCTAAATCCGGACAGCCTGCGCAGAAATGCAAAGGCCGCGATGAGGTATGCCGCGCCAAATCCCAAATTCACTACGAGCGCGGAAGAAAGATTTGCGGGGAACGAAGGGTGCCACCGCCATACCCAGGACAATATCCACGGATACAGGATTGGATACTTGGTGGCGGGCGGCGTGCCCGGAACGCTCGGCAAAATATAACCGCGTCCTTCGGTGATCGCTTTTGCCGAAGAAAAATAAAGCGTGTCGTCTTCGGATAACCCGAAGAAATTGGCGGGATGCAGACGAATCACGAGGCAAAGGTAAATCAGAATGATTGCGGAAAGCGCGATCCAAGGCAGGAACCGAAGCGCACGCGGCACGCTCGAAAACTCGGCAGGTGCATTTTTCATTGCTTCGCGGGTTGACGAACGAAGATCACACTGGTGTCGTCGCTATAGACTCTGCGCCATTCCGGAGTCACAGAAAGGACTGCCGCGAGCGATTGTTTCGTACCCAGCAGGCATTCCTCAATCTGGTAATTACGCAAGACTCCCAGCGAGCCAGGTTCAAATTCATTCAGATGGATGTAATCGGAAAAAACGCCGCTGCGCTCGTACAAATCTCCGCGCCCGTCAATGAAAACCGGTTGCCCGGAAAATACCAAGTACCCGCCAAATCCGTAGTAATTCAACATTTTCCCCGGAATGGGATGCGCGCGCAGATAGTCAAGTGCGGCGACGGGATATGTTGCAGCAACCGTTTTGTCCAGAGCCGCCCGTTTCGGAAAATAGTGAATCATCGCCGCGATTACGGCTGCCATAAGCACGGCGTTCGCTATGTATTTATCTTTCTGTCGCATGTACGCGGGAACCCAGCGCGCAAGCATCGTAGCAAATACCGGGGCGCAAAACGGTACGAACAACAAGATGAAACGCACATGCAAGCACGCCATCGCCGTGCCGCCCGCAACCAGCAGCAGTTCTTCCAGCCGCCAGGAAAACCGGTAGAACATTTGCAGCAAAAAGAAAATCACTATCAGCCCCAGGAATATTTTCCCGCCAACCAGTTCAAACGGCATGGGCCGCCACTCATTTACGTTGGCAACGTTGATCGGCTGTGAAAACGCCATATCGAACGGATACACGGCGAGTTGCGTTCCGTATGGCGTGATCGGCAGGACTACCAGACAAAACAGCAGCGCCGTCTCCAGTTGCAGCCGCTGTTTGCGCGTCCACGCGATGGCTTGCACGCTGCCCAGTTGGAAAGAAAATAATCCCGCGCATAAATACAAACCGACTACGCCGATTCCAATGATGAACGAGCCATGCGTGTTCACCCAGGCCAGGAAAATCAGCGGCAGTGTCCACAACGGCCAGGAAACTCCCTGGCGAAATTTCTCCATCACCAGCAGCGTAAGAATCAGAAACAGGTAGCCAAACATTTGCGGCCGCAGCGTGAACGATGCGAACGCCAGCGAGGCTAGAAACAGCGTCGATATGAAAGCGGCCTTGGAATTTCCGGAACGCACCGTTGCCAGCCAATACAGCGAGATAAGAATGATGCTGCCGAAGGCGATCAGAAATACGCAAAGCGAAACTACTCCGCCCAAGCGATACATCCACGCCAACATGATTTCGCCCAGCCATTCGTACGCAATCCACGGAGTTCCCGCAGCTGTAAAAGAGTAAGGATCGACTGTCGGAAAATGGTGGGTGCGAAGAATATCCTGCCCAACTTTGATGTGCCACCAAACATCGGGATCCACTACAAATCCGCGGCCCTCATAGAAAACCCGGCCGACCAGAAACATTCCCAGCATTGCGGGGAACGATACCAGCCACTTCAGGCCTTCTACGAACTTGGATGAAGGTTGGGCTGTCTGTTTGGACGTGGCGACTTGATTCGCGGGGGCGGTAACGTCCGCAGTGGCATCCAGGGCCGAGCGGTTCAGGGGAACCGTTGTGAGCGGTTGGGTCATGGCGTAGTAGTAGCTGGACTGGCTTGGAGCATGTTAGACACCATTCTGGAGTCTGGAAGCTTCTTGTATGTTACTGAAGAACCGGTGTTTATGTACAAAAAAGGTGCGTGTGATGTTCTCACGGAGTCAGGCTGGGTTCCCTTTTGTGGACAGGATCGGTTTGGTGAGGGAGCATTTGCGTTTGAGTGAGCGAGTTCGCCTCATGCTGAGAACACGAGCTTGTTTGAAGAGTGACAGAGGGGGCATACCCCCGGTACTTTTTGTATGAGTGTGCAAATGAAGGACTTATTTTTGGAAGAGTGAAAAAGAGAGCGAAAGAGTGCAAAAGAGGGAAGCCGCCTGATTGAAAAGAAAGGAGATAACGAATAAAGGGAGACACTCTTTTTTGCAATTCTGGAAAAAGTGGTCGAGGTGCAGGCAGAGGGAAAATTCTGCGGAAGGATGAATTGGTTCGAATTACGAATGAGTTACACTCGGAAATACAGCACAGGAGTACCTAGCTTGTCCAGTGGAATTTTCCCAGAAATCGGCAGGTGCTAGTGAACTATCACCATCTCGGAGGTGCTTGTGAGACAGTAGCCAGGGCTTGTGCATGGCGCTGTGGTAGTGGAACTGACGGGCAGAAGCGGAAAAATAAAATTATACGCGTAGGCGACTGTGACTTTTGCGGTGCATTTGGGTTGGTTTGAAGTAGCAGCGGTGTTGCAGGCAGGCGCAGAGATCGCGGCGGCGATTACCGGGACACAAACTTGCGAATCTTTAAGGCCGCATAGGTACGCAGGGCCAGTGGGAACAACAAGTTTGCTGCTATCCACGCCGGCGAAAACCATATTGGAGACGTAGGTCTGGACGTCGGCCATCGTCGCTGGGCCCGCGATGCCTGATGCCGAGTTGGACGCTTGACAGCTACCCCCGTCGGCATCAGAAGCACATGTCGATCCCCTCACGGCCGCATATCGAGTCGCTTCTTTTGCCGCATTATTTATGTAGTGATACACGTAAAGCATATGGCCAAAGCCGCTAATGCCAAGGATGACTGACATAAAGACGAGAAAAATGAAGGCATACTCGACCATGCCGCTACCTGTTTGGCGCGAATTCCGGTGCTGAAGCTTTCGAGCCAGCGACGATGCGGAGTCGAGTTTGGCTTTGCTATTTTTCATGTCCCAATCCGCAGGATAGCGGATCTTGTGACATTGAGAGTGCTGGGAAGTCCCGGAAAGGAAAACAAAGAGGTGAAAGTGCCCTGGGCCGTGACTTGCAGCGAAACCACTTTGTTCGTTCCGGTAGGACAAATCCCGCTAACGCAATCAACAGTGCCCATAGTACCTGCGTTGTCGCAGCTGCACACCCAGCTGCTTGTTACATTCAAGTTGGCTAACGGTTGCCCATTGTTTTGAAAGTCGTTTTGCGCGGCCGCAATGATGCCGTTTGGATTTCCTGCTGTGAAATGGTCCTGAGCACCGAAAGCTGCCCCTGCCCGCGCCGCATTTCCGACTAGGATGCTGGCGTATGTATAGCGGCCGATCTCGATTACACCAGCCAGCAACACGAGGAGCAAAGGCAGTATGATGGCGAATTCCATAAGGCTCTGGCCGCTTTGGCAATCGACTCGCCGACGAGCCGCACGATTCGATAATCTAGGTTTCGAAGTCATAGACTCACACCAACACGCAAATCTTATTCTACAAGGACAGCGGTTTCGATAAAGGAAACTCCACCCGGTAGTGATGAATAATCGGAGTTAAGATTTACCGTAGCTGTTCCATTAAGTTTCAGGTCGTTCGCCACGATAACCGTGTAGGCCGCAGTGGTGTTCGTGATGGTTCCGCCAAAATCAAGTTCTGCGCCGGGAAAATAAAGCGCCCCCTGGAAATACGAATTGGCGGTGCCGTCCATTAGTGCCGTGGATGTGTCGAGAGGATCCTGATAAAAAAGAATCCCTTTATAAGTCCCGGTTGTTGGCGCGGCAAGAAATATGTCAGAGGTTCCGTTGGTCTTCACTGTGCCGCCGTTAGTAATATAGAACGTCACGCCGGCGTTTGGAGTCCCCGTAGGAGTACAGGTAGAAGCTACTTGATTGCAGACGAGGGCGCCCCCGTTAATCGTGAAGCTCCCATCTACAATGTATAGACCGGCGGGAAAATTGATTTTGTCTCCGGAATTGATTGTGATTGACGAATAGGTTGTTCCGGGAACAGGATTACCCGTCCAAGCCGTCGGCGATCCCACCGTTGGCTCGGGAAGGAAGGACAAAGGGTCGCTAATAGGCGGCATCTTAACGACGTTACAGGTCGCAAGCGGATTCCCACATAGAACGGTTCCACCGCCCTTATTGGCTACATCTCCGACTGCACCGATGTTACCGGCAGTGATATTTACAGTCTTTCCGTGGGTCGTGAAATCCCCGTTATCTTCAATTCCACATTTTGGCGCGTAAAGTGTCGGAGTACCAGAATTGGTAACTCCGACTCCCGTTCCTGGGGGTCCAAGAGTATAAACGCATCCAGCGGAATCTGAATTTAGTCCGATCTGAGTGGCAACCGCCCTTGCCAAAACGAATTGACTATTTACCCCAAATATCTTCATGAAATATGTTGGCTGAACTACGCCAACTAACGCCTCAACGTAATTGGTATTACCCGAGTGCGGACCGCCGGGAATAAGTGTACCGTTCGACAAGGTTACATCCGCCGGCGAATGGACGATCTGTATACAAACGGTTCCAACCGTACCAGTTGTAGCACAGTTGTCGATATTGCCGGCCGTATCGGCAAACCCGTTGACCTGTGAGGCTTGTCGAGCGGCCAATGTTATTCCCGCGCCGCCGTTGTAGCGAAGCTCGTTCGATCCAGCAATGGCGGCGGCATCCGCTGCAGTTTGTTGAAGGCGTCGCTGATATCTAATTGTCCCCATATCGATAGCAAGCCCAGCGAAGCCGGCCAAAACCACCATGGCTACCGCGGTACCAACAAGAACCTGGCCCGATTGTTTATTGAACTTCATAGCGGCCTCCACTGAAAGAGCTTTTGATTACTGCTTGTTAACAGTAGTAGAACCGTATCCGGCATGGGGGACATCGCCCGGAACGAAAACTTTGAAATTAGTGCCATTAATGTACTCCGGCTTCGCACCATTTGGCAACGGTTCTGTCGTACCGATTTTGCTAAAAACCAAAGCCCTAGGCGTACTGGAAACAGACGGGCTAAAGCCTGGCACTACGTTCGAACTTGCACCGTCCAACTCGACGGGGCCGCTCCTTGAACGCTGAGCCCGGGAACCCGTCCTCATTGAGATACACCTCCTGCGATCGGAGGCATAACGCAAGTGCTGTAAAAGCAGTTGAGGGTCCAAAGCCAGATTCGCGAGCATAGCCGTCACGCCAGCAGTTTGCTGAACTCCGGGAGGACCGCGAACGGCGTGCTTGCACCCTCGATTCCTTCGCCAAGCTGCTGAATCTTTGAGGCTTCCACGTGTCCCAGCATGGTTCCGGCGCGAGCCAGGTAGCCCAGCTTTTCCGGCAGCAGACCCATCACCCGGCAAGCGGTGGCATCCACCGCAACCGGATCGTCACCAAAAAGCAATACCCCGGCAGCCTTGGGAGTTCCCTGAATAGGCCCATTTCCTTCCATTCCCATGATCCCATCGACGATGGCAAAATCCGGCCGCGCCGCGGCATTGATGTCCAAAATCGAGCGGTCAATGCCCGCCCAGTGCAGCACGTTTTTCGGCCAGCCGTAGCAACTGCCGGGCACAATACCGAACATATTTTTCAGCGACAGTGTGACTCCCGCCCAATGATGGGTTTTCAGCTTGGGCATGGAGACCAGAAAATCCACGCCCAGCACGGTTTTTGGCAGGAATAATTCCTTCAGCCGCGAGGCGCGGGTTTGCAGCTCCACGCGTTCGACATCGTCAATATTCAAATCGCAAAAATCCTTGCCTAGCTTGCCGGTGAATTCCTTCAATCGCACCGATTCCAGAATGGCCTGGGTGTCGCGGTCCAGGGCCGGGCCGTCGCCAATCAATACGCGCGCAGCGCCCAGCTTTAGAAAAGTTTCGCGTGTGGCCGCGATCACTGCGGGATGGGTGTTCATCACGCCTTGCGGATCGAGGCCGACCAGATTCGGCTTCAGCAAAATTGTTTTGTCTTTCACCGGCAACTTGAATTTGCTGAGGCTTTCGTAAATCAGCGCGAGCAGATCTTCTTCGTAGCGCGCAACTCTGCGAATCATCACGCGCGAAGGCGGGCGCGAGAACGAAGGAATGAGTTCGCGATTGCGCTGGCTCATGAGGTTTTTCCTTCTGCATTTTCGTCAACTGCCGCAGCAGCGGGGTTTATTGTTACGGCAGCGGGCGCCCAGCGGCGCGCGGGATCGAGCGCCAGGCAGACCCAGGCGAGTACATGCGTTCCCTGCGCGGCAAGCTCTTGCGCGCTCCAATCCTGCAGGTCGGGGCTTACGTGCGGACGTTCGAATCCATAATTTTCGAGAGTCATCCGCGCCACAGCCAGTGAAGCGGCGCTTTCAATTTTTGCGAGCTCTTTTTGTAGCCAGGCCAGGCTCAACGCGCGGCCGGGTTTTTCCGGCGCCTCATGCAGCGCCAGCAGCGCCCAGCACGTTGGCAACACCAATGCATCGCCATCCACGCCGTACACGCGTGGATTGCCACAATTCCAACCACCGCCCGGGCACATGCGGTCGTAAAGCAGTGCCACCGCGAGATCGCGGCGCTCAGAAACATTCCTGGGCAGTAGTTCCGCAGGCGCGTCGCGCAATGCCAGCAGCGCAAACGCAGTTGGCTCGACCCAGCTGGCGGTTTTGGGAGTCCAGCCCCACCCGCGGTACGAATCATTCTGCGAATGGATGTGCGATTTCGGGCGCAGACTTTGCACAAACCGCATCCACGGGCTGCTGTCGCGCGGGAAATCGTCGCACAACCATTTCAATCCGGCGGCCACATTCTTCGCGGACTGGCCGTTCGCGGCAAGAACCGAGCAGGTCAGCGAAGTGATCCAACTGCCGGCGCGCATTTCCGCGCAAGCCGGCCAGGATCCGTCCGGGAGTTGCGCGGATTGCAGGTAAGCGGCGGCCTTGCGAAAACTTCCCGTATCTTGAGCTTCTGTGTGACTGAAGAGCGCGCGAATCGCCCAGCACGTAGGCTCAACGCGGCTTGGTTCGCCGGCATGAAAGCCCCAGCCGCCATCGGCATTTTGCAGAGTCTTCAGAAGCGAGATGAATTCATCGCCAAGCCCAGCAGCGAAGTCCGTGCGCTCCAATTGATTTGGCATTTCAGGAATATTTGCAACCAAGCTGGGCATGGCCAAGCTTCACTGCGTTCCGCAAATAATTACATTATCTTGCGCGGGCTGTAAGTACAGCCCGCACCCGACCTCGTTACATCACTGGCCCGAGTGGAGAAGTGTCCGATTCCTTCTCTGGGGCATCCGCTTCTTCTTCATGAATTTCGAGCTGATGGATCAAACGATGCAGGTATCCGCGAGCGACTCCCAATGCGCGGGCGCTTTCCGCTTTGCGCCAACCATATTCGCGCAGCGTGCGCAGGATCAGGTTGCGCTTAAAGCGGCGAATTTCATCTTCATACGACATCATGGGTGTTTCGGCTTCAGCTTCGACGGCTACTGGCTGCGCGACGGGTTCCTCGACCGGGGCAATCGAGCGCAACCACGCCGGCAGTTGCGCGACCTCCAGAGAATGGCCGTCGGACAAAACCACGGCGCGCTGCACCACATTTTCCAGTTCGCGCACGTTTCCCGGCCAGTTGTATTGCTCGAGCGCCTGCATCATGGCGGGAGAAAAACGCCGCACTTTTTTGTGGAAGAGCTCGGACGACCTTTGCAGGAAATGATGCGCCAGCAGCGAAATATCGTCGCGGCGTTCCCGCAGCGGCGGCAAACGCAGTTCGACCACGTTCAAGCGATAGTAAAGATCTTCGCGAAACTTGCCCTGCTGCACCATTTCCTGCAAGTTGCGATTGGTGGCGGAAATCAGGCGAATATCGACGTTGATGGTTTTGTTGCTGCCCAGACGCTCAAAAGTTTTTTCCTGCAGCACGCGCAATAGTTTCGGTTGCAGACCCAGACCGAGGTCACCGATTTCGTCCAAAAACAGGGTTCCATGATTTGCCGCTTCTACGCGGCCCTGGCGCGCCAAAAATGCTCCGGTGAATGCGCCTTTTTCGTGGCCGAACAGCTCATCCTCGACCAGCGTTTCCGGAAGGTTGGCGCAAGAAAACGCTACCAGCGGTCCCGTACCGCGCGCGCCGCCGTGATGAATGGCTCGTGCCAATAGCTCTTTGCCGGTCCCGGTCTCGCCGGTAATCAAAACGTTCACGTCGCACGGAGCGATGCGCTCCGCCATCAAGAAAAGTTCCTGCATGGCGGGCGAACTTCCCAACAGGCCATGCAGGCGGCGACCGCTGATCTGCAACGCATTCAGATGGCGAAGTTCCCGTTCCGCCGCGGACATGCGATACGCGCGCCGGAAGAGCAGCCGTAATTCGAGAATATTGGGCGGATTGGGGATGCTGTCGGTGGCGCCCTTTTCGATGGCGCGCAACATCAGCGGGCGATTTTCCGCGTCGCAAAGAACCAGAATTGGCGGGTGCGCCGGCTGGGCATTTATATCATCGAGCAGCCGCAAACCTGTCTCTTCCGCTTGATCGGAAGATTGCCGTAAATCCAGCAGCACAACGTCGGACCACGAGAGGATTTCCTGAAGTTGATCAACCCGCGTTGAACCATTGGTTCGAAGGGAAAAACCATCTCCGAGAGCCCGGGCAACGGCTTCGCCCAATCCGCTATCGTGACTGAGAAAAGAAACCTGTAAGAGCTCTTTGTCCACGCGAACTCTCTCTCCAAGACCGACGCGTCAGCCTCGGCTTGACAGCCGAAGGCGCTCTCCATAGTTGACCAAGGAATTTTACAGCCCGCCCGCCTGAAATTGCGCGCGCGCATGCGAGGACGAGCTGAGCGCGGCACGAACTGGAAGACGGTCACAGGGCTTATTCGCGTTTTATAATACCGCGAGATGCGAATTAACTGTAGCAAATAGTAGCATATCGTGTGCCGTTTTTGATATATGTGTCCCGGAACGCAGTCGGGGTAACTGGCAGATAATACAGCGCTTGGGTTTGAGGAGCGAGACCAACGTCCAGCGGTCCCGTTGGGAGTGGGAAAATAGATGAAAAACTTTTCCGTACATGGGAGACCGTACTACCGTGCAGTTCCCAGAAGCTCCTGAAACTGCTCGGCTTGCAACGTTATCCGTTCGAGTACGACTCCGTTAGTTCGTAGCCACCCCTTTCGGAGGGTCCGAAGGTATTCCCACCAGAATATCGATGCCCACGGGTTTGCCTGCTTTCACGGCGGGCTTGAACGTCCACTGGCTGAAGGCCAACTTTGCCGCGGCGTCCATTTCGTCGGACAAACCATGAAAAACCTTCAGGTCCGATACTTTGCCGTCCTCGCCGATCCGGCCTTTCAGAATTACGAATTTATGAAGCTTTTCAAATGGCAATGGAGTGCGCTTGAAATCGAAGCGCGTTTCAGCTTCGGGCGGCACCAGGGCTTGCTCCATGTGAACGACGCTGGCGTACGCTTTGGCTACCGGCGCGGCACCGGCGGCGGGAGTTTGGCAGAATTGTAGCGTCCAGCCCTTGCCGGCCGCCGGAAGAAAAACGGTATAGATTTTTCCGCAATGCAGAGCGCCATAAACATTCAGGCCACCACCACCCATCGGACCAGCCGCGACCATTAGTGCGTCGTGGCGCGGACCGGAAATTTTCGGCATCGCAAAAACCAAACTGGCCACGTGCTCGGGTTCGGCGGTCCCCAGGCTTTCGCTGGTTCCGCCGTTGCCACGCACGCTGATAATTCCTGGTGCGCCGGAGTCTCCGCCGCCTCCGCCACTTTTGCCGGAGCCAACTCCTGTGCTTTCGTTTCCGCCGTCTGCTGCCCCGCCGGTTCCACCATTCACGGAACCGCCCGGCTGGCCGCCTGGAGCTCCGATACCGTTTCCTCCGGGCTCGACGGAAAATTGCCCGTAGCGATTTCCGGGCGGGAGCGCAACCATGTCCGCCGAAGTTCCGGGATTCACGCCGAGGATCAAGAGCCCCTGGCCAGGTGTTCCATTCGTGGTTTCAAACTCCGGCGCTCCCACGTTCGCGCCTGTGCCATCTGCTCTGGAGGGCATGTTCGGAGCCGGTGGAGCGCCGATGGGCACCGCCAATCGCGGATTTTCATTTGTCGCCAGCAGCGCATCGGTCAGCGGCTGTTGAACATTCGCCGCCGTCAACGTTGGCGCAACCGTCGTGACTTCGTGGCTAGCGCGCTGCAATGGCTTCACCGAATTCGGATTAAATTGCAGCGGCACTTTCGGGGCCTGGGGCTTGCTTAAAAACAAGTTCGGCAGCTTCAAATCTGCTTTCATTTTCAGATCGGGCTGACTCAGCGGCTGCAAAATGGTCTGGTGATCGTTGTCGGGAACTTTCGGATGCGATACCGCAAAAAGCGCGGCATGCGAAGCGGACGCGCCGGGAACCGGCGGCAACTCTGGCGCCGTTCCACTCCCGGGTGTCGAGCCGGGACCTGGTGGCCGAATCGTCGGCGCTTTCAAATGGCGCTCAGGGTTCGCCAGGGTGTAGTAAAGCACATGCTGATCGTTCGGAGGAATGTTGGCGGCTTGCGTCACCTGAAACGGAAAATACCGCAGCAGGAACGGCAATAGCAGAAATGCGCAGGCATGCAGGACTGCGGAAATCGCCATTTGCCTTCCGGCGAAGCGGCGAGGGCGAATCGGAACGTCGCGAAAAAGTTTGTTCGAAATCAGCGTCAAATGAACGGGATAACGAGACAGTATGGTTCCTATACGGGCGCGCCACGAGGTGCGGAAAAAGTCCGGCCCGGTCAGGAATTCCGGCTGCCGCATGGGCGGCTTTGCGATATGGCTTCCACCCCTAAAATGGGCAATGGGATCCAATAGACTTTTCGCTTCGAAAAGCCCTTCCAAAGTTCCTTTGCGGTCAAAAATCACAGGACCTTTCCAAGTAAGCGCAGTTACCTGCCTGCTCGGGCTTGCACATTCAGGGCTTGAATCTCGGCGAACAGATACACCCGGACCAACCTGCGAGAGATGCACGAACCTTTCCAAAGATAGACCATGAAAACATACTTGATTCATCGTTTTCCACCGATTTTTGTCGGCAAAGTCTCCGAATGAGTACATCACCGCAAGAACTTTGTGAGATATTAGAGACCAGCGGATGCATATCGGCCGCCGATGGCCCGCTGATGCCAAGCTTGCTCGTCCCGCAAGGCGCACAAAACAAACGGGTAAACGAACCTGGGTCGGCCACAAAGTTTGGTAGCACTCCTGCTCCAGTGCTTTTGCCCAGAAACCAGGTTCCTTCGCTCCGAGGGGTGTCGTTATAATGTCATCTCTACAGATGTTAGCTTCCAGAAAATTGGCAATACCCGTTCAAGCAGCCACGTTCGCTCTTCTCTGTTTTGCGTCCGCCAGCACCATCCGGGGGCAAGCGGTCGCAGAAACTGCTGGAGCCAACTCGGTTTCAGCAAGCGTGGCGAGTTCCATAAAACCCCCGACAATGCCTAAGTTTCCAAGCACAGGATCCGGCGCTTCGTCTTCTGCGTCTTCGGCGGCGTCATCTTCACCTCACCTGATTGCGTCCGCGGGTCCTCCAGCCGAAGAAACCAACCGAAAATCACTTGAGTCCACCGCCGGCAAGGATGCCGGAAAAATTCTCTTGCGGGCGACTCCAGTTGAGGCGCAAATATGGGTAAACGGGAAGATCGTGGGCAAGACCCCGTTACTGCTGGTCGTGGCTCCCGGCAAATATCAGATTGAAATGCGCGGCTCACGAGGCCAGACTGGGAGACGTTCCGTAGATCTTTTGCCGCGTGAAACTCGCGAACTTGCGGTGAAGCTCGATCAGCTTTATCCGGGCCGCGTGGCCGTGGCTGTTCACTAAATTCAAGCTTCCCATCTTTGGCTATAAAAGCGAAAACGGTTCTAGGGATTCTGGAGGCATCATGGCAGGGATTGAATTCGATCGGCAGGTGTTTACTTCCGCTCCGGAAGCGCAGCGCACCCAGGAGCCAAAGGCCATGGGCGCGGTGCTGCTAGTGCTGGCGCTGGGACTTGCGGGTTTTGTCGGCTACAAAATATTCACGCAGGCCTCGCAGGATCACGCGATCGCAGCCGCCAACGCGCAAGTCGCGACGCTGCAATCGCAGCTCGCCGATTCGCAGAAGCGCCTCGAAGAACTTGAAAAGCATCGCAAGGCTGCAAAGCCGGAAGCTGCAGCGCCCGTCGTCCAGGCTCCAGCCGCCGAGAAAAAATCCGCTCCGGCCAAGCCCGTTTATCGTATCGCCGCAGGCAGCGCTCTTCCTCCGCAACCGAAACCCGTTGTTTACACGGCGCCCTCCGCAGCGCCTTCCGTTGCAAATCAAAATACCGCGGCCATCCAGTCCGAAGTCAACGCAAATCATGAAGCCTGGCAAGCCACAACCGATCGTCTGGCGGACGTCGTAGGCGTTGTAGGACAGCAACAGAGCGAGCTCACAGAAACGCGCGAAGCCGTAAATCAGTTGCTATCGCAATCGCGCCGCCAAGCGCTTCCATTCGAATTGCTGCGTGGAAGCAACCGCATGCCTGTGGGTCCTGTCACCCTTCAATTGAAGTCAGTGGACCTGAAAGCCCAGCGCTATTCCGTGTGCGTCTATTTCGAGGACCGTTGCATCGAGTTGAAGGACCGCGTACTGAACGAAGTAGTGGTCTTCGTAGTCTCAAAAAATGGTTCGCCGCTCGAACTCGTGGCGACCAAGATTGTTCGCGACCAAATCGTCGGCTACCTGGAAGTTCCTGCGGACAAACATTAATAGCAATCAAGATTTAGTCGAGGCAGCGCTGCGCGTTACTGGTGCAGTGCTCTATTTATTTTAAAATACAATTTTCGACGGAGTTTTGTCCAGCCCAGCGATCGCCTTACTCTCTGGCTGCGGCGCTGGTGCTGTTCATCCCCGTAAAGAAATAATTGCTGCAAGCCCATCTCGCCAGATCCTTATTGAATTCCGGCTTGGCATTCAAATAGCGCGCAGCCCAAAAGATCTGGTCCAGCAGGTCGCGTGCATAACACTGCGATAGCGGCACCTGGATCTCGTTTTGCAAATGATCCACCAGAAAATTCAAAACATCTTCGTCCACCGGCAGACCGCGCACTTCTTCCGATTCCCGCCGGAAGATCTTCATAAACTGTTCGGGCGACGCGAAATCCACTTTAATCTTGTTCGGAATGCGGCGCAGGAACGCGTCATCCCCCAATTGCCGCGGCTCGATGTTGGTGGAAAAGACCACCAGCGTGTCAAACGGAATCTCAAATTTCCGTCCGCCTGGCAAAGACAAATATTCGATCCGCTGATCCAGCGCGGTCATCCATCGGTTCAACAACTCCTGCGGACGCATACGCTGCCGGCCAAAGTCGTCAATCACAAATATCCCGTTATTGGCCTTCATCTGCAGCGGCGCCGCGTAGTATCTCGACACCGGGTTAAATTGCAGCTCCAGCATCTCTCCGGTTAATTCTCCGCCGGTAATCACGCACGGCCGGTGACACAGCACCCACCGCCGGTCTGAATCCTCAATCTCGGACTCCAGCCGCCGCCGGTGAACGCCCGGATCAAACACGGTAATAATCTGGTTGTCCACTTCCACCGCATACGGTATCCACACGTAGTCGTTGTAAATCGCGGTGATACGGCTGGCGATGCTGGTCTTGCCCGTGCCCGGCGGCCCATACAAAAACATCGAAGTCCCTGAAACCACGGCAGTTCCGACCCGCAGCAGCATGTCGTCGCCAAGTACCAATGACTCAAACGCCTCGGCCAGTTGTTCCGGCCGTACCCCGGTCGCCTGAATGCTCTGGTGCTTTGTCCTCGCCACATAATCCGCCAACGACACTGGCGCTGCCCCGGTGTACTGATTCAGTGACAGCAGGTCCGCCGCCTTCTGCCGCCCTTCCAGGCTGGTAGCGATGCGGTGCGTTCCGCCGCTCATGCCCTTCACTTCGCAAAGCCGTTCTTTCCGCAAAAACTGGAAAATCTCTTCCACCACCCCTAAACTCAAGCAAAGATGATCACTTAGCTGTACCAGCGTCATCTCTCCGCCGAGGTACAGGATCTTCAGCGCCAAGTCTTCTAGCAGCCCACGACGAATCCCCGTCCGCTCTATCTCGTGCGGCACCACCAACGGTCCCGAATTCATTTCCGTCAAAAAGTCAGTCATAGCAGTCCAGTCGTGCACGGAGGGATACACTTTCCCCTCGGGCAGGTCGCTAGCCCTACTCTAGAGGCACATCTTGTGCCAATTATCTTGTCAGTTTTAGCTCTGCGCTGACTGTGGCCGGCCAGATACGGCGGAACCCGACTCGCCGCGCCTCAGTGCAATTGCCGAAAAAATGTACAGTAGTACCGACAACAGCAAAAGCGCCCGTAGCCCCGTCCAAAAAGAAATTGATTCGAGCACCCCTCCCACCACCGCTCCCAGCAGGTTGGACCCGAGCGCTTCGCTATTGAACGAAACTTCCGCAAAACTCCGCGCGAAGATGATTCCCGCGAAGTACACCGGCAAGCACAACACCGTGAGTGCAGCCAGACCCTTTAGCCACGGATTTGGAAAAAACAAACTTTGCATCGGCACGAAGTAACCGATTGCCGCCGCTAGCAAAATCCCGGCGTACGCGACCCAACGAGAAATCAACGGAACATTCGATACCGTCGCGTTAGCCGCTACGATCAGCAACAGCAACGCTGCAACCACGATCGAATTGACCACCCACGTCGTCCCGAAAAGCAGCGCAATCTTGCTTATGATCTGCACCTCAAGCAGCAGAAAGCCCGCTCCAAGAAAGAAAAAGTGCCAATGGATTCGCACCGCCCCCTGACCAGTTCGCGCCATAAACCAAAACGCCATCAACACAATCAGAACCGAAATCAGAATGACGCTCAGTGGAATGCCCGGCTCATGCTGGTAGAAATAGGGCCAATCATCCGTTGTCAGTCTGGCTTTTGAAATTTCGAATCCTTTGTTGTTACGGACATATTCGGATACGGCGCTTTCACTCAATGCGTTAGCCAGCTTCTGCTGTGATCCAACCAGGAAAAATCTTCCCGGCGTACCGTACTGAGAAGCAGACTGGATTTGCAGCGGAGTTTGACTAAACACCGTCGTCAGCAGGCCTTGCAGTCGTCCTCCAATCCATGCATTGTCGACCTGAAATTTCACTACGAATAACCCGCCGGGGAGCAGCAGCTTTTTAGCCGCCGTCATGGCTTCGACTGTATACACGTAATTATCAATTCGAATATTGGAAAAGTTGGAGCTCGTGGTATGCGAATCCAACAGCGAGAAAACAATCAAGTCAAATTGCTCGTGGCTATTTTGGATGTAGCTCCGCGCATCGTCGGTAATCGCAGTAACTCGCGGTGAATCGTACGGCTTCTCAAAATGTAATTTGCGGCCAAGCTTAAGAATCAGCGGATCAATCTCGACCGCCGTCACCTGCTGCGCGCCGTTCCGTAGCGCGGCGGCAACGTCATTGCCCGTGCCCGCGCCCAGCACCAGCACCGACCTTGGCGACGGAGAAAAACGGTAGGGAAGATTGTACGGATCCCACTCTACCGGTTGCCCGCTCAGCAAACCCGGATGCCGCTTCAGAAAGTCCGGCGATAAATTGACGATCCTTTGATACCAGGTGTCATTGGTCGAAACTTCATACGATATGATGTCGCCCGCATCGTAAATGGGCCGCAGCGAAAGTTTCTGGTACGGTGACCAGTATGTTGTCGAATGCTCGCTCGGTGGAATGGCCAGAAGAGTCACGCATACTGCCGACAGCGCCAGCGTCGCCCATCGCAGTCGCGGGATCTTCCACAACCCGAGCACCATCAAGCTCGCAAAAACAAGCAGCCACACAATCGGTGGCGTATCGGCAAAACACAGAGCGGTGAAAAGCACGATACCACCCAGCCCGGCAATCACGTTTAGGCTATACGCGTGGATCCCGGCCTGTGCATTCTCCAGCATCCATCCAACCAATTGGCCAAACGGAATAAAGCAAAAGACCATCAGCCCGAAAATCGGAACGGTAATTAGAATTGCCGACAATGTCATTGGCCAATTTGTGGGCATCGACGGCATGCCCCAAATCTGAACATCCGCGCTACTTCCTAGGAGACTGGGCAACATAATCATTAGAGTTCTCAGCGCAACCCAGGGAAGTCCTATCAGCAGACATAGCAGCAGCACCGGCATGAACAGAGCGATTAGGTTAATCCGCCGTTTGCTGAAATAGCATCCCAGCCCAAATCCAAAAAAACATGCTACCAGCACGAAATTCTTGAAATATGCGAATATTCGAATCTCCGATGAAACCCAGCGAATCATCATCATTTCGAAAAACATTCCCGCGATGCTGAAGACGATCAGCAACCGATACGAAAATCCTCCCAGATCCTCCAAATCAAAATCCAACTTGGCGACTGTTGACCGGCCAACTTTCGCGATTCCCCTAAGCCGTTTTTCATAAAATCCGAACAGATACTGCATCGCTAGCAGCCCGAGAAAGGCCACCAGCACGAAGGCCACAGGGTCTAGCCGTGTCTCAACGAGATTCACTCCGCCTCCTGTCGCTCAAACGCATTTCTGGTTCTCCTGTTGGTTAGGGATTGTGACTTAGAAGCTCGGCGAGCATATTACAACTAAGCTCGCTTGCGGGGGTAACTGGCATTCCGTTTAGTCATTCGCGCACAAACCGATCTCGCTCCGCCAACGTGCAGCACCACCAACGGTCCCGAATTCATTTCCGTCAAAAAGTCAGTCATAGCAGTCCAGTCGTGCACGGAGGGATACACTTTCCCCTCGGGCAGGTCGCTAGCCCTAATCTAAAGGCACATCTTGTGCCAATTACCTCAAATTGTGAGACAGTAACCAACACTTGCGCTTTTAGGGGCGTCTACCTGACTGGTCATCAAATCCCTTATTCAGGATTAGGACCCAGCCGCCGCGTGCATCTATTCATGCTCGCGGGCTGTACCCTGCTCTTGGCCGCCGCCATCGCCGGTTATTGGATAACTTCGGGTTCTGGATGGCAAACCATGAGCGCGGCAGTCGCTGCCGTGTTGCCCGTGTCCTTCTTGCCAGCGATCCTGCGGCACGACCGAGGAGAGTACGAAAAGCGGAACGCGGCGCTGGCCTTACCGTGGACGTTGATTCTGGTCGCACTCATTCCACCGCTTGCGGTACTCTCCGCGCAGCTCCGATTTCCCCTTCGCGACGCATTATTTGTTAGGCTAGATCAGGCCATTGGCTTCAGCGTTCCGGGCGTAGTTCATTGGACCATCACTCACGGACCCGCCCAGTCTTTTTCTGACTCCAGCTATTCCCTTCTTTACGTACTCCTGCCTTTGGCGATGCTCGTTCCTCCCATTGTTGGGAATAGGAAAGCAGCAGAACAATTTGTTCTCGCCAACACCATCGCGCTTCTAATTTCCTTTCCGGTGTTCACTCTTTATCCTGCGATTGGTCCATGGGCTGGATATCATTTCCCCGGAAACGAAGCTCAGAAAGCCTGCCAGGCCGCAATCCTCGCTCTTCATGGTGGTGACAGGCACGCCGACGTTATGGGAATTGTTTGTTTTCCCTCCTTCCACGTAATCTGGGCAGTGCTTTCCGGCTGGTCGCTCTGGTCGATGAAGCCGCTAAGGATCTTGGGCGCCGTACTTGCTTTACTGGTCGTCGTCTCGACGGTCACGACCGGATGGCACTATGTATGCGATGTGCTCGCCGGATTCTTGGTCGTTGCTATCTCGCTCGCTGGCGCACGCGTCGTTATGACTAAATCCAATCCATGATCTAAGGTGTTCCGAAACTGAATCCCGGAGACAATAGGCCGCGAATGTCCCAAAGCCCCGCCAAGACCCGCTGGAGTACGCTAATTTTCTTGATTGTGTGGTTTTTCTCCATTGCCTATGTGGCCGGCAATCTTAAGCGAGGCTGGGTACCGCACGACGAGGGAATCTTGGGCCAGGCCGCTGAACGCGTCCTTCACGGAGAAATGCCTCATCGCGATTTCAACGACCCCTACACCGGAGGGCTGTCGTATCTCAACGCGGCCGCTTTCAGAGTGCTGGGGATAAATCTACTGACTCTCCGCATCGTCCTCTTTATGTTTCTTGTACTTTGGGTTCCCGCTGTATTCGCTGCTGCTCGAGAGTTTTCTGGACCATTAGCCTCAGCCGCGGTAACGCTCGCCGCTGTCGCCTGGAGTGTTCCGAATTATTCGGCAGCCATGCCCTCATGGTTTTGTTTATTCTTTGCGACGTTCGGCACGCTTGCAATCCTCAAATACATTCGCAACCCCCGAATTGAATTGCTGATTCTTGCCGGTTTGTGCGGTGGCCTTTCAATCCTGATAAAGACTCCCGGTTTGTATTTTGTTGCCGGCGCACTGTTGTTTTTCGTTTATCGCGAACAATCCTTGGCTCAAAGAGGGGAGCCATCCAATGAACGTTGTTACGCGTATTTTTCCTTTGTGGTCGTCTCGCTTGCACTGTTCATCGCGGCTATATGTAAACTCGTTCTCACCACGGGCGGCTGGGGCGAATTCTTCCATTTCGTATATCCGGCTCTAGCCATTGTGATTTTGCTCGTTATTCGCGAAACCATTTCCTGCGGCTTAAGTAGTGCGGCGCGCTTCCGTACTTTGTTCGCTCTGGTGGCGCCATTCACTGCGGCCACGGCCTTCCCAATAATCGTATTTTTCGTGATGTACTGGCGTCGCGGGGCGGTACATCAGCTAATAGTCGGGCTATTCGTTTACCATTTACGCCGAATCTTAGAAGCTAATTGGCCCGCTCCCGGTCCAATTTTCTTGGTCCCGCCAATCATCCTGGCAGCGCTCTTTTTCCATATTGCTCGCATGCGGGGAGTTCTCAGATCATCCGTATCCGCTATGATCATTCTTTTAGCGGCGCTGCTTCTGATTACCAGTCGCGGAAACTATGCGAGCTACCAGATAATCTTCCAATCTATCCGGAATATTGTTCCCGTGATCACGACTGCCGGGTTACTCACCCTCCACGCACGTCAAAAAACTCCCGGTTCATCCGAAGCTCAGAACGAACAGATAATGCTGCTGGTCTGTGTAACTGCGATGTGTAGCCTGATTCAGTTTCCGTTCGCGTTTCCATTCTATTTCTGCTATGTCGCTCCATTGGCGATGCTCTGTGCGGCCGCGCTAATGTCAAAACTTCCCACTCCTCCGCGTCTGATTCTCTACGCTTCGGCCATTACCTCGATCTTGTTTGGCGTTTTCGTTCTTCGTCCGGGTTTCATAAATCGGGTAGGCGTTAGATATGAGCAAGATGAACAGAGTACGAGGCTTTCCCTTCCACGAGCGGGCGGCCTTCGCGTGTCCAAGTCCAGTGCGGACGAATATAACGAACTTATCCCTTTCGTTCGTCAGCTTGCTAGTGGACAGCCAATTCTTGCTGGGCCTGATTCTCCGGAGATTTACTTTCTCAGCGGTTTGCCGAACCCAACGCCCATATTCTTCGATTTCTTTCACGACGCCACTGAATACAGAACGTTCATGCAGGGTATGCTCTGCAGTCCTTCGTTTATCCACGTGGTTGTAATCAAGTCTGATCCGCAACTTTCACGCTATCATCGCGATATCCTGAAGTCGCTCGTTGTCGATCGCTTTCCCCACACCCGGAAATTTCCGTCGTTTGAAGTTTTCTGGAGGTCATAGGACTGCAACGCCACGCTGGCCCATGGACTAGAATTGTTTCCTGGACTAGTCCTAGGTTTTCAGTCATATCTTTGACACCGTTGACTTGCTGGGCGCGTTGGAGCGCATGCGCAAATGTTGCCATCGGGATTCACGGGAAGTCATCTACGGTTACAACTACTTCTGGCAACCGGTATTGGAACTTGGCAGCCGTTGGGGACTTCGAATCCCCTCATTCGAGCCTAACTGGGTGTCTGAACACGATCTGAAAGGTTTCCTCCACCTGGCCGGTTTCGAAGCTGTCCGAACCCATCGCCGCTTTTTGTTCCCTAAATGGGTTCCGTTACTTTCCTATTTACTGAACGACCTGCTGGCTTCTCTCCCGGGATTCCGGCGACTTTGTCTGGTGCAAGTGACGGTCGCGCGACCGAAACCGGCGCCTCGAAAGGAGGAGGAAGTTGCCGTCTCGGTGATCATCCCTTGTAGAAACGAACGCGACAACGTACTCCCGGCTGTCGAGCGCATGCCCTACATGGGGAGGCACGCCGAGATTATATTTTGCGATGACAGTCGACTGATGGGACCGGCGCAGAGGTGGAACGTTTAGCAAAGCTCCATCCCGAACGCGACATCCGGCTTGTCGAGGGGCCAGCCATCTGCAAAGCTGACAACGTGTGGACTGGTTTTCGCGCTGCCCGAGGGGGCGTGCTCATGGTTCTCGACGGTGATTTGGCGGTTATGCCCGAAGAGCTTCCCTATTTTCTGAAGGCTCTTTTATCCGGCACCGGCGAGTTCATCAACGGAAATCGACTAGTTTACCCAATTCCAAAATTCGCCATGAAGTTCACGAACATGATAGGAAATAAATTCTTTGGCGCTCTGTGAGAACTACTGGAACTGCCAAAGCTCGTAATGATTCCATTCTCCCTTACCCCATGCCCAGATCAGGTCGCCATACGGGTTGGCGTACAATCCGGCATTATCCTTGGGGCTCATGGTGCGGCCGCCTCGCCCGCCGACCCTGAAAGTTTCAACCTGAATCGCTGGCGGTAGCCGCTTGAGCGTTTCAGGATAACCCTCCATTTCCCCCCTCAGCAGGTAATCGCCCCGCGCCGGCACTTCGTTGGTTCTTAAGACTTGACCACCGGCCTTGAGTGCGTACCAGTAGAGACCCCATTGGCTTGCAAACCAAACACGTTGACCACTCGCGACCCGCGGTGCGACTAAACGCTCCGCGGCCTGGCGCCCCATTTCGGCAAATCGATAATCGGCATGTAGCACCATGCTTCCAAAAATAGTCCCTATGGCAACGATTCCGCTCAGTGCAGTCTTGCGCCACCGAAAAGCGGGCAGGATGTCGGCGACCAGCAGCGCAGCAGCAGGAGCGCATGGAACCAAGAGTTTTACCGGAAGTTGGATGTACGGAAGGGCCACCAACGGGAGCAGCAGCCATAGAAAACACGCAATGCGCCGATGATCGCGACTTGGAAAGCTCCAAAGAAGAATATCCATTAACACGACAGCGCCAAGCCCTGCAGAGTGCCAGAACAGGACTCCGGCAGGCCGGAACAACAGAAGAGCCAACCACAGAAGAGCCATCCCTAAAGGAGAAAGCCAGGCTCGGACGTCACGATTCCGCAAGACGAGCCAAGCCACTCCAAGCGGCATGGCAACCGCCCAATAACTTAGATAACTAAGGAGATTGTGGCCAAAATTCTCAGGCCTGAGAAACATGTGCGTTGGCTTTAGGCCGCTGCCGGGCTCGTGAGTGAGAGCCACCACGGTGAAGCTTACGATGGTGGCGCCGATCAGTGGCAGCCACCGTCGCTTTGGCAGGCGGATCCAACTCTGCACATCAAAGATTCGTCCGTCATCGCGCAACAGTATTGCGGCTATTGGCCACAGCAATACTAGATGCACCCTCGCGATGGGTGCCAGACCGAGTGTCAGTGCGCTTATTAGACCATTGATTGCCTTGCCGCTGTTCTTCCACTCCCACAGGCGTTCTATTCCAACGACACCGAGGGCCATGGCCAGCATCTCCGGCATGGCCGTACTGGCCATGGCCAACACCGGCGGTGTTGCGGCTAGGACCAAGCCTGCGGCGCAGGCAGCAAATGAATCGAACCCCAAGCCGAATGCCAATGACACCGTAGCCACAATGCCGCACCACAGCGTGATGATTTGCATCAGATGGACCCGCCACTCGGGGTTGGGACGGTTCACCAGCGGTGCCAGGCAATACGACATGAGAAAGTTGCCTGGCATATTAGCGGCCAGAGGCTCGCATTGATTGTCCTGTACCCAACAGACGTTCACCGCCATCGGGTGCCGGGGCTCCTTGAGAATCTGCTGCGCCTGCAGCAGGAAGACAGGATCGTCGATCAGAAAAGCCTTATCGAGATACGGCACGAGGCAGGCCGCCGACAGTATTAGAGCAGGCAGGGAACAAAGGAATACGGAGTATCGACCGGGTTTCTTATTCATCGACAGGTCGCATTTTATAACGACGTATCCATATTGCAGAATTTACCGAGAACGTTCTGTTGGCTGCGTGCATGTTTTTCGAAGGCTACACGGGAGAGGCAACGGATGCATGGAACGTCAAGATTCCGAACTAGAAGCCACCACCTGACCTCGTGATCCTGCAGAGGGTTGCAACGCATGCATCTCGGCATCAACCATAATGCGCACCAGTTCTTCGAAGCCAACAGTGTGCTGCCACCCCAGCCGCTTACGCGCTTTGCCAGAGTCGGCCAACAGGTAGTCCACTTCGGAAGGGCGGTAATATAACGGATCGATGATCACGTGGTCGTGCCAATCAAGATTGGCATATTGGAAGGAGGCTTCCACTAGATTTTGAACCGAGTGACTTTCACCCGTCCCCAACACGAAGTCGTCAGGCTCATCCTGCTGTAGCATCATCCACATGCCCTTGACGTAGTCGGGAGCGTAACCCCAGTCACGCCGTGCGTCCAGGTTGCCCAGATACAGCTTTTCTTCGATTCCGTGCTTGATGCGCGCTACTCCTCGAGCGATTTTGCGTGTGACGAAGGTCTCTCCGCGGCGCGGCGACTCATGGTTGAAGAGAATTCCTCCACAAGCAAAGAGGTTGTAGCTTTTGCGGTAGTTGACCGTGATCTGGTGCGCGAAAGCCTTTGCACAGGCATACGGACTGCATGGCTGGAAAGGGGTAGTTTCGTTTTGTGGTGCCGGAGCCGATCCGAACATTTCGCTCGACGACGCCTGATAGAAACGCATTTTCGGACCGACGTGTCGGATGGCTTCGAGTACTCGAAGAGCGCCGTTCGCCGTGATATCACATGTATATTCCGGCACATCGAAGCTCACCCTTACGTGGCTCTGCGCCGCGAGGTTGTAGATTTCGTCGGGCTTCACCTCATAAAGCAAGCGCCAAAGGCTGGCTGAATCCGAAAGATCCCCCAGATGGAGAAAAAGACGGCAGTCCTTTTGGTGCCAGTCTGCGTAGATTGGATCGATGCGCCCGGTGTTGAAACTACTGGAGCGGCGCTTTATGCCGTGGACTTCGTAGCCTTTCTCCAGCAAAAGTTCCGCCAGGTAGGAACCGTCCTGGCCAGTGATCCCCGTTATAAGTGCCCGTTTCATAAGATCTCGGCGCTCGCATTGTGCGCGAGCGGGCGCTGCCGATTTGGCACCAACTCCCGGTCCAGAGGGATCGCGGGCTTACGAGCAACGATAGCCACTTGCGTGAACAGGTCGCGAATTCCAAAGGAGAATTTATCAAGCACAAACCCGCTGTTCCTAAGGTATTCGTTCACCTGACTCTTCGACCACACATGCGTGAGTTCCGCGGGATGCAGCTTAATATCATTTTTGAGGAAGTTACGAAGCACGTAGTGAACAACACCCAGGAAGCGAACCGTGAATCCGTAAGCGGGTGGCCAGAACAGTAGTATCTTGCCGTCTGGTTTCAGTACACGGTAAAACTCGTCAAGTACGCGGTTGATCTCCTCGACCGTGAAGTGCTCCATCACACCTGCATTGTAGATGCCGTCATAGATTCTGTCGGGCGCGGGAATTTGGAATACGCTGCCATGAATCACCTCCGAACCGGGACCGTTTTGCTTTCGATAAAGGCCGAGTGCCGGTAAGGATATGTCGAGAGCCGAGATTAAATACTTATGGGAAATATCAACATCGACCTCGCCTCCGCCGCACCCGGCATGCAGAATTTTCGATCCAGGAGCAAAACACAAGCCGGTGAAGTGATTCAAAGCCGGCCGAATGACGAAGCGACGGTAGAATGCCGCGATCAACTCGTAAATCAGAGGCGCTGGCGTACTCTTCGAGATCCAGTACTTGTCCCAGTCGGCTTCAGCCGAGGTCTTGAAAGAAGAGCCTCCAACTGGCACGACCGGCTCCGCATAAAGGAATGCCTTTCGATTGATTAGCGTCTTCGCGCACAGATAGATCAACAGTAAAGCGCTGTATGCTGCATCGCGCCAAGCCATCTTCGAGTGCCCGTACGTACGCGCCGGCAAGGAGATGGAAATCTCCTTGATACGATAACTGTTCAGCCACAACACGTAGAGACTTTCGAAGAAAAATGAGTAAGAGCGAGAGTATACCGCCTCGAAGACACCGTCCGGAATCCGGTCCAATCGATAAACCCGGAAAGCGCCGGTAGCGTCATGGGGCATCCGCAGGAGTTTGGTGGTCAGGATATGCCCCACTGCTGTCAAGAATTTTCGTGGCATGCTCCAGCCAACGAGACTGTTCTTGCTCAGGTAGCGAGAGCCGATTACAACGTCGTGATCAGATGCGCACCGCAGGAACTCCGGGATAAGTTCCGGAGAGTGCGTAAAGTCGCAATCCAGGGTCACCAAGACTTCATATCCGTGCTGATGTGCCCAGCGGATGCCATCGCGGTGCGCGCTGCCAATACCCAGTTTCCCAGTCCGATGAATCGAGTGGACGCGTGGATTTTCAGCGGCGAGTCGATCGATGATCTGCCCCGTGCCATCGGGGGAATTGTCGTCAAGAAACAAAACATCGTTTTCGAGGCCCAGCGACTCGATGCGCCGGTAGAGTGCCTCGACATTCTCCGCTTCGTTATAGGTGGGAATGAAAATCAAGCACCGAAGGCCGACCACGATTTTCCTCCCTCCACCGCGATCATGGTGCGCACCATTTCTTCAAATGACACGCGGGGCCGCCAGCCGGTAGCCCTCCGCAGTTTTTCCGAGTTTCCACACAAGGGCCTTACTGCAAGCCGCCCCTCGAGAACACCATGCCGCTCAACGACGTGTTCCCGCCAGTTTAACCCGACCGCGGAAAACGCGATTTCAACAAACTCTTGCACCGAGTGAAGGATGCCGGTCGCGAGAACGAAATCGTCCGGACAGCCGAGACGCAGGATCGCGTGCATGGCCTCAACATAATCGGGCGCCCAACCCCAGTCAACTCGTGCGGCAAGATCCCCGAGAACTAATTCCCGCTCCAGGCCAGAGCTAATTCTCACAGCTGCACGGACAATTTTTCTAGTGACGAAATGCTGTGACCTTAGAGGTGATTCGTGGTTGTACAAGATGCCTGCGCTTACATATACCTGGTGCTCCCTGCGATAGTAGCGGCACAGGTGGATGCCAGCCGCTTTTGAAATGCCGTAGGCACACAGAGGCACTAGTGGAGTGGTCTCATCCTGCATGTCTCCAGGCGGGTCGCCGAAAACACGAGAGGATGCCGCATAGAACGCTCGCGGCTTGGAGGTCGGCAAGCCCGCAATGACAGCCAGGACGTTGTTCAAACCCTGAGTGTTTACCTCAAGACTCAAGCCGACAGCCTCCCTCGGGGGTTTCGGTTGTTCGGCAGAGTGATGATAGGCCGCGAGGTAATAAACTTCGTCGGGGCTTACTTCTGCAATGAGGTCATGCAGGCGCGGCGGGTCGCAGACGTCGAGCACAGAAAAACGAACAAAGCTCTGCGTTCGGTCACTGCGAGCGTGGTCGATGCCATAAACGCTGTAATCCTTCTGGTGGAGAAGGGTGCACAGTAAGCTGCCGTCCTGGCCGTTACATCCGATGACTATGGCTTTCGGCAAGACCCACGGCCTCAATCCTAGGTAGAGGGAAAATCATTTCTCCACCTGACGCTAAGAAACTGGCTTCGCGTTCAAGAAGGTTTTGGCGGAAATGCCAAGGGAGGACGAGAAATGCATTGGGCCGTAGGGCGTGCGCCTCTTGCTCGGAAATGATGGGGATGTGCGTGCCCGGCGTATGGCAGCCGAACTTGTCCGGATTGACCTCAGCGATCGCCGGCAGTTCCTTGGGCGTCAAGCCGCAGAATTGCAGTATGACATTGCCTTTGGTGGAAGCGCCGTAGCCCAGTGTCACTTTCCCTTGCTTTAACCTCGCCTGCAGCGTCTGCAGGAGTTCTTCGCGGTGGCGAAACACGCGTTCGCGGAAATCTTCGTATACCGCAAGTGATCCAAATCCAGTGTGCTGCTCATTTGCAAGCAACTTCTGGACTCCGTTTGCGCTCGTGGCATGAGCGGATTTCCTGCGAGCCGCAATCACGGAGAAGCTGCCGCCGTTAATGTTATTCAATTCGACGTCAATGACGGCTAGACCGGCACGGGCCGTCATCCAGACTATTTGCTTTAGCGCATAATACTCCTGGTGTTCATGACAGACCGTGTCATAGGAGGTTTGTTCGACCATCGTCGGCAAATAGCTCTGTTCGAACACCCAGATTCCGTCATCGGCGAGCAGGCTGGCGACTTCCTGCATAAAGGTAAGTGGTTCGTCCAGATCATAGAACATCGCGATCGAGGTCACGACTTTCAGCTTCTGGGCACCAAAATGCCGACGAAAACCAGCGGCGGAGAAGAACTCCGGAATGATCTGTATTTCCGGGCGGTAATACTTACGGAATTTTTCCGCTGAAGGGTCCATCCCCAAGGCGGTCACGCCCGGCTCGATCAAAGTTGCGAGGAAGGTACCGTCGTTGCTCCCGATGTCTAGGATAGCGTCGCCCGAAGTCAGGGCGACGCGCTGCTTGATCCGTTCGGCTTTGCCTCGCAGGTGGGCGACCATGGAAGAGTTCAACCCGGAGCGATATCCGTAATGGTCTCCATAGAGCACAGCCGGATCGTAACGATGCCCGAGCTGCACCAATCCACAAGTATCACCGCTCGGATTCTCGACGCACTTGATCAGTTCCAGGGGGCCGATGAAGACTCTTTCTTCAGCAGACTTCGGGAACATACCGGTGGCGGCCTGGGAGCCTAGATCGAGAACCTTGACGAGGTCCCTATTTCCGCACACGCGGCATTCGCGGATTGGTGTCACGTCCATGATCCCTTTCATTAGAACAGAGAATAATAAGCATCAAAAAGAAAAGATATAAGTGTTCAAACGGATAGTTGACCAACACCGGCAGCTAGCCCAGATTCGAAACTGCATAGAGCCGGTGAGGCCACTGACGGATAAGAGAAAATTAGAACATACCGGTGGGATGTGTTAAGAGTTGGACATCTACTAGGCTCGATCATTGCGGTCTTGCCGCCGGGTTCTAGGCACCGTCGCGCCTCGGAACGCACATTTGGCACGTGATGCAGCACGTTCGCGAACACGATGGCTCGCAGCGTCGCGTCGGCAAAGGGCATGCGCTGAGCATCGGCCACAATTTGGACTCCGATACATTGGATCAGTTCCGACTTAATGACCAGCGTGTACGCTCCAGGCCGCAAGTGAAACCTAATCATGGGTGTAGGCCATCGCTGAACAGTGTGGCAACAGCCATCTCTTCGGAGGCGAGTTTCTACCATGTATCTTCTGCTGGAACTGGCGCTGACGCTCTTCGCGATTGCCTGCGCCCTCTGGAAACCCAACGTCTTTTCCGGACCCTTTCAAGCCATCGAAAAATACATTTCGAGAATCGCCCGCCGGCAAAGGCTAGCCGTGCTGCTGGTCGGCATAGTCGCTCTCGCTGCGCGCCTTGCTGTCATTCCCGTTTCGCCAATTCCCAGCCCCGCCATCCAGGACGAATTTGGACATTTGCTGATCGCGGATACTTTCGCGCACGGAAAAATAACCAATCCAACTCACCCACTGTGGATTCACTTCGAGAGTTTCAACATCATCGAACGCCCTACTTATCAGGGAATGGCCCAGCCGGGACAGGGGATCCTGCTCGCAGCCGGCAAGCTCATCGGCGGACATCCGTTCTGGGGTGTGTGGTTCAGCCTGGGATTACTTTGCGCGTCGATCTGCTGGATGCTGCAAGCCTGGGTACCTCCCGAGTGGGCTCTCGTCGGTGGCCTGTTTGCGGTCATCCGGCTCGCAATGTTCAGTTATTGGGGAGCCAGCTATTGGGGCGGAGCGCTCGGTGCCACCGCAGGAGCACTGGTGCTCGGAGCGCTCCCTCGCATCGTTCGCAATCCGCGCCCTCGTTACGCCGTTATTTTGGGATGCGCGCTAATTTTATTGGCGAACACCAGGCCCTTTGAAGGATTTGTATTTAGTCTGCCAATCGCACTGGCGTTGATAATTTGGTTGTCGGAATTGCCGGGCTCGGAGCGCCTGGCTGCATTTACGAGAGTGGTCTTGCCACTTTCTGTAGTCATCACAGCGGGCCTACTGGCAACTTCATATTACTTTTATCGTGTTACCGGCAGCCCGTTCCGAATGCCCTACCAGGAGCATTTGACCCAATATTCCGTCGCTCCCTACTTCATCTGGCAGTCGGTTCATCCACAGCCGGTCTACCACCATGAAATGCTCCGTATATTTTATGTCGATTGGGAACTTGTCAGATATAGTCAAACCAGGACGGTTCTCGGAGCGCTCGTAAATTGGGCCCAGCGATTCTGGTGGTATTGGCTTTTTTATTTGGGCCCAGCCCTTACGGCAGCGGTCGTAATTACGATTCTGACCGCTCCCTACGGCACCCGTTGGTCGGACTTCAGTAGAAAGCTGCAATTTCTAATCGCGCTTTCGGCGGTTTTTATTTTCGCTCTCGCCTTGGAAATACCGTCGATCCCACACTACGCCGCGCCACTAACGGCCGCAATGTACGCATTCGTCCTGATAGCCATGCGTTACGTCCGCCAAAACTGGCGCCCGATTGGAAAACTCAGCGGCGTGTTCTTGACCCGCGCCATCGGCTCGATTTGTATTCTTCTCGTTCTGGTTCGGGTGGCATCGGTTCCGTTGTGTCTTCCGCCGCCCGCCTGGTGGCCGTCGACTTGGGCTGGCCCCACTGCCATGGGCCCGAACCGCGCCGAAATAGAATCGCAACTTCTGTCCCGCCCGGGACAACACCTGGTAATTGTCCGTTACCTGCCCTCTCACGACCCGAACTTTGAATGGGTTTACAACAGCGCGGACATCGACAATTCAAAAATCGTCTGGGCACGCGATATGGGAGCTGCGAACAAAGAACTTCTGGATTACTATCCGCAACGCGACGTGTGGTTTGCCGATGCGGACACCATCCCTCCAAGATTAGTTCCTTACGCTGCGGAATCGAAACCCTAGACTGGCAGATTCATTGGCAGCTAACGGGGGTCCAATTTTTATTAGGATGCACCTCGCGGTTGAGGTTCATAGCTGGCGGACGGGCGATGTCGCCCATACAAGTACCACGCGCACGACAACAGGCTGCTCCAGAAATAGATTCCCGATTGCAGCGGAATTTGCGAAGCCACGAGCAACAGCATCAGCCAATTCAGCAGTCCGAAAATCGCGAGTACCAGTCGAGTTGTGATAGAGAGTTTTTGCTTGCCGCCGAAAATGCACATCGCGGCGAACAGAATAGCGGGCAACAGCACCACTTCGTCCGTAAGCCAGCCATACGGAGTGGTCAGGATCGACACAACCATAACGGTAAGCCCATGATTGCGCCACGACCATTGCGACCTATTCTTGATGCAAAACCACACGCACCACAGAAGCCCCAGTGATAAACCCGCCAGCGACTGCGAATTTCTTGCGCGCCACAACCCAAAGAAAGAACGCCAAACAGAATCCCAACCGAATAAATCGACCAAACCAGCAGAAAGGGACGGCTAGACTGCAGTTCGGGCAGCGTCACGGTTCCTCATATATTTATTCGTCGAATTTCCTTGACATCTTAATAACTCATATGATAGTATATTTCATGAATATGTATCTAGCGCCGCCCGTCCCGGGAACCAGCAGCGGCTCCAACAGAAAGTAGATACCGGCGCTTGCCCAGATTCATAATGGTGCAGCTTCCGGGAGACGATGTTCCGGTGAAACTTCAGCAACCGGAAGGTGACCAAGTGGGTTCAGCCGTAGCCGGAACCGGCTCGTGTACCAATACCAGGCAAACCATACCAAGGGGCTCCAGGCGTACATGCCGGTAGCGACCTGGATGCGCGCGTTCAGGATCAGCAGCAACAGCAAATTCAAACAGACGAAGAACGCAACCATGAGCTGCGAGCGCAGCCGCAGCCGGGCTTGAGCGAGCCATGCGACACCGGCGAGGATTGCAGGCAGCACGACCGTCTCGTCCTGGAACTTGTCGTAGGGAGTGGTCAGCAGTGACACTACGAGGAGCCAAGGCCCATGTTCACGCCAGCTCCAGCCCTTCCGATTTCGCCAATAGAACCACAATCCCCAGACGACCGCGATGATCATTGGAACGAACTGCACCCAGAAGTAAGGGCGAAAATAGAGCACGCGGATGATGCCGATCAGCGTGGGAATGAACTCGTTCTCGATGGCTTCGGTGTGTAACATGGAGTTGTAGTGAGAGAAGATTGCCGGATCCAAGGCGAGTGAGATGAGGATCTCCGCCGCGAAGGCTAGAACAAAGCCCGTGAGCAACCGCCACCTTTTCCGCGCCAGGATCCAAACCCCGAGCACCGGCCAGAGCACGACGAAAATGTGAGGCTTAGCGAAAGCAACGGTGAGTGCAACCCCGGCGAGGTGTGGTCGCTCTTCTTCCCACAGAAAGAACGCCACAATGCCCAGGAGCAACACGAGGCTCATCTGCGCCCAGATCAGGCAGCCGATCAGTGGCGCGAACACGTACGCGGCGATGAGAAACGCGCGCGGGCGCGGGCCACCATCACCGTAGAGGCGCCAGCAGGTTCGCACGGAAACGATCAAAGCAATTACCGAGGCGGCGATCCAGACCACCCACGCCCAATAAGCATTGACGAATCCAAGCGGGAGAAACATCCACGTTGACCAGGGTGGCGGGCGCAGCATGCGAGGCTTCGATTCAGTTAGCCCCTGCTCGCGCTGCAGCTGAAAAACCCGATCCGGCGAGTAGGGATTTTCGCCACGTAACAGCAGCTTTCCTGCCGCCCAATACGCGATGGAGTCGCGGTTGCCGCTGACGGCGCTGGTGTGGATCTGCTGCTCATGGGTGCGCAAGATCCAGAGGAATGGGAGGGTAAGAGCGAGGCCCAGGGCGAGCTTGGCGAACCGTTTCATTACTCGGACTTCCTCTCCTGTTGGGGGCGGGCAGTGGAGACGCGCGGCATGACGTTCAACCGGGCTAGCGGAACCGCGACGACGAGAAGTACGCGAGTAAGAACTTTGAGCATGGGCTTCTCCCTGAAGTAATCCCAGCAAAGCACAAAAATGATAACGCCCCGACCAGATCGGGGTAAACGCCGTCGCTGAGTACGCAGAGAAACGGCGGGTGGCTAAGAGGTTAGGCGTCTGCACGCCTTTGGGTGGCGCACCCTTCGGGTTTAAGGGTGCGGTTTTTCTCTGCGCTCCGCCCGTTCTAATGGCAAAAACAGAACCAAACCCCAAGCAACATCGCGGCGCTATAAATGGACCAAACCAGCAGGAAGGGACGACTAGGGGTTAGGGTTCGACCTGCAATATTCACGGTTCCTGAAGCCGTGTGCCGGACACTGCGGGAATTCGTTGCACAACTCTCTCGCGCTTCGGACTGCTTATCAGACACATTGCGCCATAGTAGACGGTACATGCGATGCCCCGAAACTCGTCTCTCCGCTGATCTTCTTGCCTTGTTTTTGAGTGCGGTACGAATACGATACCGGCACTTCCCATATCCTCCATGAACGATTCACGACTTTCGCGGTGAATTCCAGCTCGAACGCAAACCTGTTCTCGCGAAGTTCGATTCCATCCAGGATTTCTCGTTTGAAGGTCTTATAGCCAGTCCAAACATCCGTCAGATGCAAACCCGTGAAGATATTAGAGGCCGCGGTCAGCAGACTGTTAGCCCAATAATTCGGAGTTGCAGCAGCTTGCGAATTTTTTCCCAGGAAACGCGATCCATAAACGACATCCGCAAGGTTCAGCTGAATCGGCTCTATCAACTTTCCATATTCTTGTGGATTCAATTCAAGATCGGCGTCCTGAATAACGACGATTTGTCCTATCGCTTGCTCGAATCCCCTCCGCAAAGCTGCGCCTTTCCCGTAGTTTCTATCCTGGAAAAATATCCTCAAAGGTCTGCGGCGTTCAGTTACCGCATGATCGGCAGCCTCCGAAATGGCCAACGCCTTCAGATACTCGCGTGTTCCATCCGACGAGCAATCGTCGACAATGATCAGTTCTTTATCTACATCGACGGACAGAACCCTCAGAATGATTTCGTGTATGGTAGCTATTTCGTTGTAAACGGGCATCACGACCGACAGGAGAGGCAGGCCCAAGTTCCGAGGATTTGCGATGCAAGTCATTGAGTCGCCTTCGGTTGCGATGTTGCTCAATGCCCGGAAGGAAGCACGTCTTATGCCGAACACCGGCGACGCGCATCGCCGTCGCCGCGGGCGCCCATTCTCAAATCGAAATATTACGGTAAGTGCCTGGAAATACGGCTCTTATCGAGAGATTTCTATTTTAACCTTACCAGGGAATTGCTTACGAGTGAAGCTCTCCAGCAGGTGTCTGGCGATCTGGAGTAAGTCTCTTTTTAATGACGGCCGCCGAGTCGGGGTCCGGCTCGCCTCGATACGGTAACGGCTTTGCCCCGATATCTAGGGTATGCAGCGGCCACACGCCTAAGACACAGCCGATACCTGTGTGGGTGGCACTTTATGGCTGGCGGACCCGCGATGCCGGCCGTAGAAATACCATGCGCACCACAGCAGACTGCTCCAGAAATAGATTCCCGATTGCAGCGGTATTTTGGCGGCGACCAGCATCAGCATCAACCAGTTCAGGAAGCCGAAAACCACCAGCGCGATTCGTGTCGGGACGGGAAACTTTTGCTTGCTGCCGAACACACACATCGCGGCGAACAGCACCGCAGGCAACAGCACCACTTCATCGGTCAGCCAGCCATACGGAGTGGTCAGGATGGAAATCACCATGACCGTGAGTCCGTGGTCGCGCCACGACCAGTTCCGCATGTTCTTGATGCAGAACCACATGCACCAGATGAAACCCAGCAACAGCGGAATGAACTGCGCTCTAAAATACGGCTGGAACAATATCAGCCGCAACACTCCGCTCACGGTTGGAATGAATTCCCCTTCGATCGCCGCAGTACGCAACATCTCGCGATAGTGCTGAAAAGCCGCAGGATCAAAAATCAGCGCCAGAATAGTTACCGCGGCCATGGCAGTTACAAATCCGCCCGCGATCGCAAATTTTTTACGCAACACGATCCACAAAAAAAATGCCAACCAGAAAAAAAACAACAGATGCGGTTTCGCAAACGGTAGCGCCAGCGCTGCTCCCGCCAGAAACGGCCGCTCTTTTTCGAAATACAAGAACAGAACAATCCCGATCAGCAGCACAAAACCAATTTGTGCGGCTTCCAGACACGCCAACACCGGAGCGAAAAGATAACCCACGAAGAGAAACACCGAACGCAATTCATCGCGTTTCTGAAACATGTTTCGGCTCAAGCGCATCGCCAGGATCAGTGACGCCACCGACGCCGCCATCCATAACAGCCAGCCCCAAAAAGCGTTTACCAATCCAAGCGGCACAAAGAGGAATAGCGACCACGGCGGCGTACGAACCAGAACTGGTCTACTTTGTTCGTAACCTTGTTCCCATTCGAGTTCGACCGTGCTTTTCACGTCGTACGGATTATCGCGATGAACCAAAAGCTTTCCGGCCGCCCAGTATTGAATGGAGTCGCGCTGGCTAACGTTCGCTCGCACCTTGTCCATGTGCGCCGCGAGGTAGTACGCAACCGCCGCCGTGAGCGTGGCGCCCACCAGCAACCTGATCAGCTTTTTGGACATTGCAGCCGGATCTCCTTTTTCAAAACGGCGGGCATTTTTCTACCGTCGCACGGCTCGCATGATTCTTCACAAAAACTTTCTTACCTAGTAGGGAAACAAAACCACCTGAGCACTCCTGCAATCTTCTCGCGTGGAATCGAGCAGGCATCTACTGTCGTACAGCCGCGCGAATCCTTCGGAGCTTCGGAACACCAGCGGCAGCACGGCAACGATCTCGTCTTGACGCGACGCGGTTTTTTTCGGCTCCGCATCCAGCGCGAAATCGTTTCCCGTTACCAGCCAGTATGTGGCGCCAGCATCGCGCGGCGCATCGGCCATCTCCGCCAAGTCTTTCGACAGCTCAGGAGAGTCGCTGCCGGATCGCTTCGAGTACGCCGCGGCCGGAAGCAAAGCGATTGGCCGAAGAGCTTGCCGCCGGCTGTACAGGAAAACAAGAATATCTTCATACGCCACAATTTTTGCGTCGACCGGAGTGTGGTCGTGGATCCAAGAATACACTTCTTTTTTTTCGTCTAGAGATTTGGCTTGCGCGTGTTCCGCTTCCATGAGCTGCTGGCGGTCCCGGAACAAATAATTGCATCCCGAGAAAGCGATATAGCCTATCAGGATTGAGCAAATTCCGGCCGCCAGCAAACGATTTGCCCACGAGGCGGGCGGCCGCAGATTTTTCATCGCCAGTGATACCAGCCTCTTGGATTCCAGCACCATCGCCACCTGAAAAATGGGCAGAAAGGGAAACAGAAATCTTTCCATGATCGGATACGGCCACACAACTATGATCAGGACATAAGGAATGGTTATAAACGCGAGGGCCCGCCAATCGGGACGTCGCAACTGCCGTACTACGCCGCTCAACACAATCGCAGACATCCCTGCCGTCAGCAGCCAGGAACGCCGATCGAATGCTCCTGCAAGAAACGGGCCAGGCGAGCTGACCAATTGCAAGCAATTCTCCTTGAGCATCGAAAAAAAACGGCAACCGTCGGAATACCCATAATCCAGTGGAAGCGAATGTATTCCGTATGGAACACAACCAAACGCTCCCATTGCGAGCCTGTCCCATTCAAGGGAAAGCCGCCTGCTCGCGCCGCGGGAGGAGTGTAATGAGCAGCCAAGAACAAACTGAATGAGATGGTTATGCCCGCCGAGAACGAATAGATAAGTGCACGGCGGTATTCGCGACCATAGAGGATATAGGCCAACATGCTCATCCCCACAGCGTAACCAAGCGTGCGCAGCGAGGAGCTCAACGCGACTACAATTCCCAAGGTCGCAACAAGAGCGCAGGATTTCCCTGGAGAAAGCGCGAAATGCGCGATCAACACAGTCAGCAGGAACATCGCGGCGAAGGGAACGTCGCTCAAGGTTAGGCCACTCAGCCGCAACAATACCGGATGAAAGGCGCAGAGTGCGGTCAGGATCAACGAGGGGACTCTTCCCATTCCAGCGACGCATCGGAACAGAAAAAACGCACAGAGAAGTACTACGCATCCAAAGCCTTCGGTCAGACGAATTCCCCAGACGAGGTTTTCCGGAAACCTGGAATCTAACCTCCAGACTCCAGACAGCAGCAAGGGATACAGGATGGGAACCTGGGGCCGCAACGGCCTGCCCGGAAAGCTCGGGAGAATGTAGCCCTGATGCTGCGCCAGTGCTTGTGCGGTCGAAAAATAAAGGGCGTCATCCGAATAACGCCGGAAGAATGTCTCGGGCTTCCAGCTCTCGACGTTCCAGATGAATATAGCCAGAACGAAAAACAATGCCACGGAAGCGACAGCGGAGGGCGTGACCAACCATTTGCGCACTTGATTTAAAGAGTTCAGAGCCATAAGGGTTGATAAGGCACGGACAAATGCACAATCGGGCAAAAACGGTGTGTGGTGCTTTATGATTGGCTGATCAACGAATACTGACGCCAATGAAAATGTTCCATCGCCTGCTCGAACAGCCATTTGTGTTCAATCTCTCGCAATTGCTTTTTAGCGGGCAAAAATTTGCGCGCATTCTCGGGCACAACAACCTGAAACAAGTGCGAGCCGTCCTGGATGTCGGCTGTGGGCCTGGCACCAACGCACCGCGCTTCGCACACGCCAAATATCTGGGACTCGACATCAATGAGCGTTACATTCAGTTGGCGCGGGACCGTTATCATCGCGATTTTCTGGTTGCGGACGTCACCACGTCCGAAGCCATTCCGGCCGGTTCTTACGACTTCATCCTGGTGAACAGTTTTCTTCACCACATCGACACGCCCGATGCCCAGCGGGTACTTTCGCGCGCAAGCGAATTTCTGACTGCCGATGGTCACCTTCATTCCGTCGAACTGGTACTTCCTGAAAAGACCGGCATCCCGCGTTGGTTGGCTTTGCATGACCGAGGGAAATTCCCGAGATCTCTTTCGACATGGCGCGAGATATTTACAGATAAACTGGAAACAGTGATCTTTGAACCCTTTGCGATTCGTCACTTGGGACAGACCATCATGGAACTGGTTTATTTCAAAGGACGGGTGAAACGATGACGTCACCTGCCATCTCGGTTGTGGTTCCGATGCACAATGAACAAATGGTGCTGCCAGAGCTGCTGCGGCGAGTGGGCTCCGTGCTCAGCGAGATGCCCGGCGGTCCGCACGAGATGATTTTCGTGGATGACGGCAGCTCGGATGCCACTCTGCAAATTCTTGAGGAAGCCGCAAGCGGCGACTCCCGCATTTCAGTCATCGTTCTCGCGCGGAACTTTGGTCATCAGCCTGCGCTCACTGCAGCGCTCGATTACGTTTCGGGCGATGTCACCGTGATTCTCGACGGCGATCTGCAGGATCCTCCGGAATCGATTCCCGCGCTGGTGGCGAAATTCCTAGAGGGATATGATGTTGTTTATGCGCAACGCACCCGCCGCAAGGAAGGAATTCTGCTGAAGCTGGCGTTTTTCGTGTTTTACCGCCTGATGAAATCATTGTCGGGCACGCGTTTACCTTTGGATGCGGGCGATTTTGGCCTGGTGTCGCGACGGGTGGTGCAACTTTTGCGCAGCATGCCGGAGCATCACCGTTATCTTCGCGGAATGCGCAGCTGGGTGGGCTTCCGGCAGATCGGCATCCCGATTGAACGTTCGGAGCGCTTCGCCGGTGAGAGCAAATATGGCGTGCTCAAGTATTTGAAGCTTGCGTCTGATGCCATTTTTTCCTTTTCCACGATTCCAATCCGTGCCGCTGCGCTGCTAGGATTTGTTTCGGTTTCTTTTTCCGCGCTTTTTGCTTTTTATTCCGTAATTGCAAAAATCTTCTTTCATCAGCCGCCTAAAGGCTTCACGGCATTGCTTCTGATTCTCACGTTTCTCGGCGGCACGCTACTTTTCTTTCTTGGAATCATCGGCGAGTACGTAGGTAGGGTATATGAGGAGGTCAAGGCGAGACCTTTGTATATCGTTGAACGGATCATCGGCAGCGCAGCGCCGAATCGCCTACATTCTCCGACGGGCAGAATTTCGCGCAATGTGATTTCCGGACAGGGATAGGAACTTAGAGAGCGTGGATCCGAACTATAGCGCGTACTATCGGCAACTCTACGAAAATCACTGGTGGTTTCGCATGCGCGAGCGCTGGGTGTTGCAGGTCTTGCGCCAGAATTGTCCTGCAAACGGATGGGGCTCGATCCTGGACGTGGGCTGCGGTGACGGGTTGTTGTTCGATCGGCTGATGGAATTCGGCGACGTCGAGGGTATAGAGACTTCCCGTGAAATTGTTGATCCCGCGAATCCGCAGTTTCAGAAAATTCATATAGGTCCATTCGACGATTCCTTTCGTCCCGGCAAACAATACTCTCTTATTTTGCTTCTGGATGTTCTCGAACATATCCCTGATCCCGGCGCCGCGCTTCGCCGTTGCGAATCGTTGCTCAAACCCGGCGGCTCTCTGGTGGTAACCGTCCCGGCATTCAATGTGGTCTGGACCAATCACGACGTTCTAAATCACCATATGACCCGATACCGTAGGGCGACACTACTTCCACTGCTGCAAAAAGCCGGTTTCAAGATTGAGGACTCAGCCTATTGGTTCCAGTGGACGTTCCCGGTAAAGCTGGCGCAACGTTTCACTGAGAAGCTGTTTCGTCTGAGGCCGGCGAGTCCGAAAACCCCGCTGTTGGCCATCAATCGCGCATTGCGCTCGCTCTGTTCCCTGGAGCACGCAATGCTGGGCCCTTTGCAACTGCCTTTCGGAACAACTCTTTTCGTCCGGTGTAGTAAATGACGGAACACGTGCTGGTTACGGGAGGCGCAGGTTACATCGGCGGCGCGGCCGTCCGTTTTCTTCTTCAACGCGGCTACCAAGTGACCGTGTTGGACAATCTTTCGCGCGGTCAGCGCAGTTCTCTGGCTGACGGCGTTCCGCTGATTGTTGGCGACACTGGCGACCGCGATTGCCTGTCTGGAATTTTTTCCGCAAATCGTTTCGACGCCGTCATGCACTTCGCCGCGTTTGCGGAAGTCGGCGAATCCATGCTGCATCCCGCGAAATATTTTCAGAATAATACCTGCTCGGCGCTCACGCTCCTTGAAGCCTGCCTGACGCACAATGTTTCCAAATTTGTTTTTTCTTCGACCTGCGCCGTTTTTGGTTTTCCCCATTCCATTCCAATTCCGGAAACGGCCGCGAAACTTCCCGTAAATCCCTACGGTCAATCAAAACTACAAACAGAAATTATGCTGGAGTGGTTTCACCGTGTTCACGGACTGCGTTATGCGGTGCTGCGTTATTTTAACGCCGCCGGAGCTTGGGACGGCCACGGCGAACATCACGAACCGGAATCTCACCTTATCCCCAATGTGTTGCGAGCCGCGCTTGGCACGACCGGGCCTGTGCCGATCTTTGGAAGCGATTATCCGACGCCTGATGGAACGTGTGTGCGCGACTTCATCCACATTTATGATCTGGCCACAGCGCATCTGGCTGTGCTGCAATCCCTCAATACCTCTCATCGCCAGATCTACAATCTCGGGAACGGCACCGGCTTCAGCGTTCGCGAAGTGATTGCCGCTGCAGCGCGCGTCACGGGCGGGAAAATTGATTTTATGGAATCGCCGCGCCGTCCGGGAGATCCGCCGGTGCTAATCGCCAGCTCGGAAAAAATCCGCCGCGAACTTGGTTGGACGCCGAAATATACTAGTCTCGAAGAAATCGTCCAAACGGCCTGGAGCTGGCATGTCGCGAATCCGAACGGCTACGCAGAGTAATGAAATGGCTTCCGGACTTTTGAAAATCGCTTTTCGCGACTGTGTTTACCGAGACAGGGCAAAAATCTTCTGCTAAACGATAGCAGAAGGCTCGTCGCCTGGAACGTCATCGGTACATGCTCAGTGCATTGGGTAGAATGCGAGTTGCGACTTGCGGCACATTCGATGTTGAATCGTTGCGGAAGCTGTAAGCTGAATGCGATAAAACATCGCGTGAGGCAAGTCAGATGGTGCTTAAGGCCCAGACCGAATCAGAGCAACCCGGCGAACTGGTAAAATATTTTGACCGCGCCGGTTTGTACCAGACAGAATTTGATGGGCAAGTCCCGGTTCTTATTCGTTTGGCTGTTCGGACCATTTACGGCGAGCTGAGATTTCTGGTTCTGCCGCTTTTGTCATGGGTTCCCGCAGAGCGTGTTGAAGTATTGCCCCTGATCTCCTCTTAATCAACGGGTTGGAGGTTCGAGTCCTCCCCGGTTCACCAATTGTTTCTCCTAAGTATTTTCCTTACATCAATTTAACCGTCCGCGCGGAACTGCCGCCGCCGCGGAGCTGAGAACATCTGAGAACATCTGAGAACAAAACTCCCGCCACTCGCTCTACTGCGTCCCTCTGCGAGTCGGAAACAGTGTGGGTGTACACGTTGAGCGTCGTCTCGAGATCCGAATGCCCGAGCAGAGCTTGAGCGGTCTTGAGAGATTCGCCATTCGCATGCAGAAGCGTCGCGTGGGTGTGCCGGAACGAGTGCCACGAGATCCGCGGCTGCCCGATGCGATCGCACACCGGCGCGAGCTCCCGGTTGTACAGGTTTTTGTCGCTGAGCGGAGTACCCTTCGGGGTCTGAAAGACCAGTTCCTCCGGAGTGATCGGATTCGCGCGCGCGCGTTGAGCTTCCAACACGCGACGAAGGGCTGAGCTGATCGGAATTGCGCGTCGGCTGCTCTTAGTCTTTGGCGGTCCGAATTCGCCCGAGGAATAGTTGTCCGCTACTTCGATAGTCGCGCCCAGCAGATCGATTCTTTTCCAACGAAGCGCGAGGATCTCGCCAATCCTCATGCCGATTAGAACCGCAATCGATACCACCGAAGCGCATGGTTCGGTCAGCGTGCCGAGCAGCATGCGGGTTTGTTCCAGTGAGTAAAACCGTCGCTCTTTTTTCGAGTCTACTTCGCGAATGCAGACTCCATGAGCGTGATTCTTCTCGAGGTATCCGCGTTTGACGGCCGATCGAAGAACCGTGGCAAGTTAGCTATAGCCATAATAAATTGGGGTGACAAGCTGTGGGCCACATTTCGCAGATATGAAACAGAACCAGCACAGAACCGACACATGTCCTGGCCAAGGCTGTGCGAGCGTCACGACGGATCGAATTCTTCAACGTGCCGCACTTCGGATTTGTTGACCATCCTAGGCCACTCTCCGTGAGAGCGTCCGCCGAGATGCTGCTCACTCACGTCATCGGCATTCCCTGGTCCAAAGCCCATGATGAGGCCGAACGCCTCGAACACGCCATCTCTCCAGAAATCGAAGCGCTCCTCCTCAAACGTTTCGCCGACAAAAAACCCTGTCCCCACGGCCCCCCGCTAAGAGGCGGCGTCACGCAACTCCGCAAGCAAGGCGCCGTGCTGCTCTCCGATCTGCAAGCTAACGAGCGCGCCGAAATCGTCTGCGTCTACGAAAAGGATGGTAAATTCCTGGAATTCCTCGACAACCTGCATCTCCACCCCGGCACCCGGCTCTCCGTCACCCGCCGCGAATACGATGAAACTCTCACCCTGCGCTCCTCCAATCGCACCTTGCACCTCGGCAAACCCGCCACTTCCCGCATCTGGGTCCGCCGCTTCGTCCTTAATCGCTGAGCTTGTCCTTCAAATCGCGATCGATTGACCCAGCGCAAAGGTTTTCAGGATGTCCTATTCAGCACAACATCAAACTCTTCGATTATAATCACGCCAATTATTGTAATCTCGGCATCGCTTACATTTTCTTGTGTATCTCGATTCGTCGGCACGAAAACTCTCACCTCGATGGAAGGAGCCTGCGCGAATGCTCGGATGGAAGGAGCTTCGCGAGAACCTGAACCTCTCCGACACGGCCGGGCGCAGCCAATCTCTGCGGCTGTTCCTCACTAGCTTCGCTGCGCTGTATGTGGAAATCATGTTGATCCGATGGGTCGGAACGGAGTTCCGGTTATTCGCGTATTTCCAGAACCTGACGCTTATTGCCTGTTTCCTTGGATTTGGCTATGGGTGTTTTCGTGCAAAAAAGCGGCCAGTGCAGCTCTTCGACTACGGTGCTCTTTGTGTGATTGCGATCTTGATTGACCTACCGTGGCGCGGTTGGGCGGGAATACTTGAGCTCATGGGCGCGGGACTTTCCCTTAGTCCGGATGTGTCCATATGGCATGACGTGGCAGGCCAAGTGTCCTGGGCGGGTTTTACAGTATCGGCCATGTTTGTAGCAGGAATTCTGTTGCTGCTGATCGCGACGATGATTCCGCTAGGGACCTGGGTGGGACGCTTCCTGGAAGACGCACCAAATACGATCACGGCTTATAGCATGAATCTGTTCGGCAGCCTGGCGGGCATCTGGTTTTTTGCAGGAGTGTCATTCCTGGGACTGGCTCCCGTCTACTGGTTCGCCCTTGCGTTTGCTCTCGCCCTCCTGATGCAGCCAGCCTGGCAGAAAACCGGAATCGTAGCAGTGACCGCGATGGCAGTGTGCTTGACGGTTCTGGTCTTTGACCGTCTGCCCGCAGGTAAGACGGTTTGGTCTCCGTACCAAAAACTTGAAGTTATTCCGCAAGGAAACGAGAACTACCAGATTAACGTCAACAATACTGGCTATATGACGATCGCCAATCTATCGGAGGAGGAATCAGCGAAGAACCCGGAACTAGCAATTCATTACCGACTGGAAAGTTCCTATGAAACTCCTTATCGGTTTTTAGACCATCTGGACATGGTTCTCATCGTGGGTAGCGGCGCGGGAAACGATGTCGCAGCGGCTTTGCGACATCGAGCCAGGAGCATCGACGCGGTGGAAATCGATCCCGCTATTTACAACCTTGGCCGTACTCTGCATCCCGAAAAGCCTTACGAGTCACCGAGTGTCCACATATCAATCGACGATGCCAGAGACTTCATGCACCGGGCGAGTCGTCGATACGATCTGATTTTGTTTGGCCTGCTGGATTCTCATACCCAGTATTCCAGCCTCAGCAGCATGCGAATTGACAACTATGTTTATACTCAGGAGGCGTTTACAGAGGCCAGGCGGCTGTTGAAACCGGACGGAATCCTAATAGTGAAATTCGAGGTGGGACCACAGTTCGGTTGGCTGGGACAGCGCTTTTATGGAGAATTGAATAAAGTGTTCGGGCAAGCTCCTCTGGTTTACTACAATCCGCAGGTCTCTGGGTTATTGCCCGCAACAATTTTCTTGACCTCAAAAAGCGACGCCATTTGGAAAAAGGCCGAAGATCGAGACGTGGCCGCATTCCTGGCAGAGCATCCGCCCCGATTCCCCCTCAGTACGGTCTCAGCAGCGCCGCTCACCACGGACGATTGGCCATACATCTATCAAAGAAAAAGGACCATACCCAGAGTCTATCTCGCGGTGTCCTTCATTTTGCTCACTCTAGCGATGTTGCTGGTGCGGAAAAAGTTTGAATTCCGGAATACTTCGACCTGGCACTTTTTCCTGCTGGGAGCGGGCTTTCTGTTATTGGAGACGCAACTGGTGAGCCGGCTGGCATTATTTTTTGGTTCGACTTGGATCGTGAATTGCATCGCTCTGACTTTCGTATTGCTGGTTTTAGTTGCCGCAAATTTCTTTGTGATGAACACCGAAGTAAAGCGCCTGGCGCCGTACTACGCCGTTTTAGTTTTGTGCCTGATCGGAATTTACCTGGCGCCGTGGGCTCGTCTGCCATTTTCGAGCCGGATCGTGGGTGTTCTGCTGAGCACTGCATATTCGGTGCCGCTGTTCTTTGCGGGAATCATTTTCACGGAGAGTTTCCGGCGTGCGAAGGGAAGATCCGAATGTCTGGGAGCAAATATCCTGGGAGCAGTGGCCGGAGGGCTGGCGCAGAATCTGTCATTCATTTTCGGACTCAAAGCTTTGCTGTTAATTGCCGCTGTCTCTTACGGTTTTGCAGGTGTGTCAAGTTTGTTCGCCGAATCGTCCTCGCCACCGTCCTTAGTGACTGAGCTGGGATCTACGAACATCTTAAACGCCATGCCACAGCGGTGACAGCGGCTCAGCCGCATGGAATGCCCTGTTGATGCCTCGCTAGCAAGCCATCGCACGTGGTAGGAAATATGAGCGCCGCAACTGACTCTAGACTCCACGCCAGCGCATCGCTTCGCACTGATAGAGCAGCGAAACGATGCGTCATATACCCACTTCTGACCGATCGCGTGGCCTATCCCCAAGACCGAGCGGCCAAGCACCTGGCCGCCAAGCGCGCGAGGATGAACTGAATTGAGCCGGACAGTGTTGATACATCCTTCGGAACTCCAGGTTTTTGTACAGAATGGCGCGGCTTGAGTAAAATGGTCCGTGGAGCTTGCGCACAATCTCCGATAATTGGGCGAACATGTAGAAAACACTTCGGCAGCGCGAAGAACTGAGATGAATAAAGTTAGGCTTGCGAGCTGTAAGCGCTGATGGGTTGATTGCGTGCGCCGCTCTTGATTGGAATGCTGACTTGCACCACCGTGCCAGGGTTTGCACTGCGCAGGACCAGCAGCCCGCCGTGATCCTGTACGCGCTGCTTGATGCCGATGATGCCGATGCCATAGCTGCCCGGGCGCAGGGCTACGAGATCCTCCGATACGCCTTTTCCGTCGTCGATGATCGAGACGGAAACGCGGCCGTCTTGTTCTTCCAGTCGAACTGTGGCTTTCCGGGCGGAAGCGTGGCGGAAAACATTGGTTAGCGATTCCTGGGTAATCTTGAAAATTGCAGTCTCCACTTCCGCGCCAAGTCGAGGGAACTCGTTTGGAACTTCCAATTTCGTTTCGATTCCGCTGCGACTCTCAAATCCTTCGGTGTACCAACGCAGGGCCGATAGTAAACCCATTTCATCCAGAAGCGGCGGATGCAACAAGTGTGAGATGGTGCGAACTTGTTTTATGGCGTGATCCAGCATCACATTTGCTTCGGACATGGCTCGATCTTTTGCGTCAACGGATTGCTGCGGCTGAGCGAGCGCGCTAAGCATCATTTTTGCGGCGGCGAGGTCCTGGCCCAAACCATCGTGAAGTTCGCGCGCGATGCGGCGGCGCTCCTCGTCCTGTGCATTCATTAAGCTATTGGAGAGACGGTTGAGCTCCTGGTTGAGCGCTTCCAGTTGCCGGGCCTTGCGGTGAAGTTCAGCGAAAACGCTGACCTTGGCGCGCAGCAGCTCTGGAATAATTGGAACGGAAATGTAATCGACAGCGCCGCGTTCGTAGCCTTTCAGGCGATCGACGTCGGTAAGGTGCACGGCCGAAATAAAGATGATCGCGGTTTTCTGAAATCGCGGGTGCTGGCGAATCATTTCGGCTAGCTCGAATCCGTCGAGTTCGGGCATGCTGACGTCCATCAACAGGACAGCGAAGTCCATCTTCAGCAGCAGTTCGAGCGCTTCGCGGCCGGACGATGCTTTCACCAAGTTTTCGCCGAGTTCGCCGAGCATCACCTCGTAACTGAGCAACTTGGAGGGCTGGTCGTCGACCATCAGAATATTTACGGGACTTGCGGTGATCGTGGTGTTCATAGAACGCTGGCCTCGCTTCGGCTCCGTCGCTTCCGCGTAAATTTGTCGATCATCAACGGTGCAACCACATACGCAGAGCGGACAACAGTTGCTCCGTATTGACCGGTTTCGCTAAATATTCCGACGCTCCGGCTTCCAGACACTTTTCGCGGTCACCTTTCATGGCCTTCGCGGTGAGGGCGATGATCGGGAGGCGGCGGAAAGCAGGATTGCGCCGGATAACTTGCATGGTTTCGTAACCATC
>WNEZ01000111.1_pt1 | contig 62388 bp, 51 predicted proteins | sample 5400521 | NCBI WGS metagenome assembly WNEZ01 (sample SAMN13153339, study PRJNA577476) | soil metagenome | isolation source: 120 cm saprolite under Douglas fir tree site 2 hole 1 replicate 1 | place: USA:California | collected 2015-04-18
GTCTTTCGAACTCACCTTTGAGCAGACCGAAATGCTTGGGAGGTTCGGCGACGCGTCGTTTGACTATCCCAAATTGAGTTTCGAAGAGGTAGCGCGAAAGCTGCTAGGCCCAAAGCCTTTCAAGGCCACAACGAAGGGGAAGCAGTTTAAGAAAATATGCAGAGAGGCGTTTGACAGAGAAAGGGAATGAGCGGCGCGGCGGAAGAACTGTGGAGCTGGCGAGAGTCGAACTCGCGGCCTACGGTTTTTAGTACAAATTGCACCCAGATTGCACCCAAATCCTCCGTTGCACTGCATTGCGCACCGTTGCATAGCCTTTGTAAATCATTGATTCTAATCAAATCGGCGGGTTTTGAGAGGCTGATTCAGTCTTGAGAGGGCTACGTCCTAACCTTTAGACGATATCGCCGTGGCCGTTGAGGCAGAAAATGATTCTCGCATGGCTGGAAATCGCGCGCAAGTAAACGCACTGCGTCGCGCTCCGTTCGAAAATATTTGGTCGCAGGACGCGAGCGCGCCACTCGCGCGAAAATCGCCGCGAGGCCAGGTCATTTTTGCGGCGAGGCCAAGACCATTTCTGCGGCGAGGCCCAAGAGGCGTCGAGATTCACGGCGCCGCACTTGCTGCCGCGGGCTATTCGCTGGATACTGCCGCGGGCCATTCGCTCGATGCTGTCGCGGGCTATTCGCTGGACGCCGCCGTTACGGGTCGTTCCTCCCGTCGCCGCGGGCGGACGGAAAAAAATTTGTGCCGGCAGGGCTGGCATCGCAGCGCGGTGAGCCCCAGGATTCGCCCGAAAGCTGCTGCCGCGCCGGGCACACGTTCCGCGGAGATGCGCTGCAAATTGAAGTTGCCGCAATTCGCACAATGGGCATAGAACAGAGCGCGAAACGGCAAAGGCCGAGCGCGAAATCGCGTCTCGCAGGATTCGCAGCGCCACGGCAGAATGCCCGCAAAACCGAAGAGATAGTCCCGCACAGACCGCCGTTTGGAGCGACGGCTGTTGGCACTGTGACAAACCGGGCAGCTTGTGGGGCTGATTCCGATTTCTTTTCTCCCCGCAGAGCATAGACGAAATGAGCGGCCGTCAGCAAGAGTTTGTATTCCACACGACGATCCCGACTTTGCTCCGGCAACCACAAGAAGTAGCCGCGCCATCAAGAAGCGTTCCTTCCTTCAGCAACTAGCCGCGCCACGATACAATATCTTCAGGAGATGACATGCCCGACTACACCGAAGAGCACGCCCGCGCCGGCATCAACACAAAATTGCCCGCGCTCGAAACCTGGCCCAACCAATTTCCCGGCTACGTCATTACCACGCGCTTTCCCGAATACTCTTCGGTGTGCCCCAAGACCGGTCTTCCGGACTTCGGCACCATCACCATCCAATACATGCCGAAAAAAGACTGCATCGAGCTGAAAGCCCTGAAAATGTATCTCCTCGCCTACCGCAGCCTGGGCATTTTCTACGAAAACGCGGTCAACAAAATCCTCCGTGACATCGTCGCCTCCGTCCGCCCTGAATGGTGCGTCGTCCGCGGCGAATTCACTCCCCGCGGGGGCTTGACCACCTCCATCTTCGCCCGCTGGCCCGAAATCAACACGAAGTCCAAGCGCGGCCGCAAATAGAGCAGTGTAGGGGCGGGGCTTGCCCCGCTCGCGTGTGCTCTCGCGAAACGAGCCCGTGGGCTTTTGGTCATGCGACATCACATTCTCTTATTGATGCTTCAACTCACACTTGACATCAATTTGAGCATATGACATCATGTTTCCCATGAGAACCACACTTTCTCTGGATGATGACGTCTTTCGCCTTGTAAAGCGCTACGCCGCCAGCCGCTCGCTGGCCCTCGGCAAAGCTGTATCCGAGCTGGTGCGCCGCGCGTTCACGGTACCGCGTCCCACGCGTTCGGTGAACGGAGTACAAATCTTCGATCTGCCGCCCGAATCACCACGCGTGAATATGAAAAAAGTGCGGGAGCTGGACGCGGACCAGAAATGACCGCCTTCCTGCTGGACGTCAACGTGCTAATCGCCTTGATGTGGCCCGCCCACGAGGGCCACACGCAAGCGCAAGACTGGTTCAGCAGGGAATCCCGCGCGGGATGGGCTACATGCCCTTTCACCCAAGCGGCTTTCGTGAGAATCATCACCAACCCCGCGTTTTCGCGTGACGCCGTAACACCACAAGAAGCATTGAAGCTTCTCGACGCCAACCTGAATCATCCCTCTCATCGTTTTTGGCCGGACGAAATCGGTTTCGTTGCGGCTACTCAGACGTTTGTCCGGCGGCTGACGGGGCACCAGCAGGTCACCGATGCCTACTTGCTGGGGCTTGCCATGCACAAGCGCGGCAAGCTCGCAACGATGGATCGAGCCGTCCTGTCCTTCCTCCCCGAGAAGAGCTCTGCTGCCGAGTTCGTCGAAATAATCTGACAACGGGCATTTTCTCCGGTCAACTAAACCTCCGTCTTCGCTCGCTGGCCCTCCGTCCGTCCGCCCGCGCCAAAAGCGGTGCGGGGAATATCCGCTCCTGCTCCGTCAACGGCGGACGGGAATTTGAATTTTGGCAACCTCTGACGGCTTGGCCCTAAGCAAAGAGCCACCCACGCCAGATACGGTCTGTATGAACTGGGCATGAAAGGGGTCTCCGACTAGGAAGAAACGCAAGTAGCCCGGAAGGACTTGGGTTTTGCTTCGAGGACGCAGAGAGGGCCGCGTTCGCCGGTGAGCACGTAGTCGGCTCGCCCGCTCTTGCCGTCAAGTTCAAAACGTACGCGTCGATCATCGAGGAGGTCCCAGCCGCTCTCTCGGAGCGCTTGGTCGATCAAGATGCGGGAGAAGGCTTCAGGCTTAGTCGGCAAACGGATGCCTCGGTAAGGGGCGATGATCTTTTAGTTGTGTTTACCTGTCAAGTAAGGCGCAGAGCGGGAGACATTGAGGTTCAAAAAAAAGGGGGCAATCCTATAGATTGCCCTAACCGGCATTGGATTGCCGGGGAGTCGTCAACGCACAAGATATAGGATCAGGGCTGTTGTGTAAAGATGAAGGAGAGGGGCAGGCAAACGGCGGGAAAGAGCGGGCGCCACGGGCAGTGACCAAGATGGCGACGTAAAGTCGCCGCTACAAATGCAAATTTGAAGAGCGGGCGTGCGACGCCGAGGGCATCGGCTGCCGCGAGTCCGTCTCCCTCAACGGCGATTGCAGTACCTTGAATTCCTTGTTGAATGGAATCCGCGGCTAAGAAGCGGCCTTGGCGCGGGCCAGCTCTGGGACGGCGACGAGCTCATCAAAGAGGGTGCGGTAGTGAATCATGGCTTGGCGCAGTTCTTCCGTGCCGGCTTTGCCGCCTGCTTGACGATTGGCGATTTCGTGCGCCAAGCGGTAATTTTCCAGCACCAGAGGGTGACTGACGGAGATATCGGCGGCACGCTGCTCAAAATCGCTGACGGGATAGCCGCGCGTGGACATCACATCGCCCAGCAGTTGATCGGCTTCGGTTACGGCGCCTCCGGGACTGTCCACAAATCGCGCCTGCACCTTGCTCCAAGACGCTACGAAGCGATCGCGATCGGCAGCGCTGAGCGGCTGGATATGGAGATTCTCGACGCGGTCCGTGCGCTTATCGAGCCCCGCTTCCGCAATTCGGCGGCTTCCGCCTTCCTGCAGCGCGCGGTCATACTCCGCGCTGCCAAACTTAGTGCGCAGCTTTTCGCTGCGGCGCTTCCGGCCAAACACCATCTCGCCAACGACCACGATTGCGATTACGATCACGCTAGAAATGATGATTATTGACATGGTGCTCATACGAATTGCCCTCAACTTTCTCGCCAAAGCCATCCTTGCGCTTTGGCACACTTCCATTCCACGGACTCAGCCGGACGGATGGTGGCTCATCGAAGGGGCTGGCGTCTATCCCATTACGGACACTTCGATCGACCGTGGATTCCGCGGAATGCGGAAGTCCAAGACGGGACGCGGCGATTGGCGGCAAGGACCAGGTGGGCGCAATCAGCGGCGGGAGTTCTCTCACTCGTTCGTGAAAATGATCTTGCCATTTCCGTCCGTGCGTTGGTAAACAGCAGCCAGGGGGAGACGCGCTGGCTCGCAAAGATCTGTTGCCGGCATCTTGCCTGCCGCGCGGCACGATCTCACCCGGTTATCTTCGGTTTCGCCGGCATCCCTTGAATTGAAAAACGGCTTCGCTACTTTCGCCACCAGGCTGCCACTCAGATATTCCGCGATGTTTTTCTCCATGTCCGCGGGGAACGATGGTACCGGGCCGACGAGCTTCGCTTGATAGACCTTCAGCATGACTTCCCTGAATACCGGAAGGGCGGCGCGGCCCCCAGTTTCCATTGTTCCCAGTGTGCGGTTGTCATCGAATCCGATGCGCACCGCCACAGTAATGCCATTTGCGCCGTACGTTGAGCCTACAAAGAGCGCGTCCTTGTAGTTGTTCGTCGTGCCGGTCTTACCCATCACGGGGATTGGGAAGCTGCGCGCATCCAGCGCATGCGCAGTCCCCGAAGGAAGGCGCACCACTCCACGCAATCCTTCCTGGATCATGGAAAGTTCCAGTTCGTTTTCTGCGCTCGGACAGCACGGCAAGGCGTGGCTGTAGATAAGTCCGCCCCCGTTCTGTTCGATCCTGGCGATCACGTAAGGCTGCGCAGCGATGCTGCTTGCCATTGTCCGGTAAGCGTTAGCGAGCTCCAATAATGTGACTTCAGATGCGCCGAGGGCCGTTGTCTCATAGCGATGCAAGGACGTGCGGATCCCCACATCGCGGGCGGTCCTCAGGACGGAATCGATTCCAATCTGCTGGACAATCCAGATAGCGACTGCGTTTCTCGATTCCGCCAGCGCCTGCCGCACGGGAATTACGCCCTTGAATTCGTTGTCGAAATTAGAGATCCACTTGACAGGTTGATTTGCTGACGTGGCCACGGAGATGGGTTCATCCGGCACGGGCGTATCGAGATCCAGCGCGCCTTGGCGAAATGCGGCCAGATAAACGATCGGCTTCATAGCCGAGCCAGGCTGCCGCATCGACTGGGTTACCCGGTTGTAGTCGCTGTAACTCGTGTTGTGGTCCTTATACTTGCGCCGCCCGCCTGCCTCGGCCAGGATGGCGGCGTCGCTGTTCCGGAGCACTACGACCGAGCCCTGAATCAGCCCCGTACTTTTGGGATGACGCTTTTCATAAAGGTCCAAACCGTTTTCGAGTGCCTCGTTCGCCAAGCGCTGGACGCGGTCGTCAATCGTTGCATAAACCTGGATGTGGCCCTCCAGGAGCTGGCTAATTGCGATACCTTGGACAAGCGAAGTGTCGAGCCCCTTCAGCTCATCGAGAACATTTCCAACTGCCGCGGGCGCTTCCGTCGGAGCATTCGTATGCGCAGCCAGACGAATCGGAGTTTGTTGGCTGGTGTGCGCTTTCTCTGCGGAAATGAAATGGTTCTTAACCATCAGCGCCAATATCTGATTTCGTCTCCGCAGTGGTTTCGGATTGTTTCCCGAGGTGGGGGCGTACTCGCCCGGTGACTTGGTGATCCCTGCCAGAAGCGCCGCCTTGTCGGCGTTATCTGCAGTGAGTGCGGCTAACGGCGTGCCGAAGTAATATTGTGATGCCGAGGCGAACCCGTAGCGCCCGTTTCCCAGGTAGATGAAGCTGGCATAACGCGCCAGTATTTCTTCCTTGGCCTTGCGCTTGGATCCGTAGCGCTTCTGCATCTCTCCCTCAATCCACAAGGAGAGGCGCATTTCCTCTATTTTCAGCAAGACTCTGTTGGCTCCTGGCACACCGATAACGAACGCGAGAACGCGCGAGAAAGGAGCGCCATGTTGCAGGGTATTGCTGGTTTTCGTGCTGGTAAGCCTTTGCAAAAAATAACCGCGCACAAGCTGCTGAGTCAGCGTCGAGCCGCCTTGCGGAAACGCTGCTGCGCGCTCCCCGGCGTTTTCGCCGTTTGCCCCTCCACCGCGGAAGAGCAAAGCATGAATGTTGGTCTTAAACAGCAATCGCGGGAAGACGGAATAATCCACGCCCGCATGCGAGAAAAAATTCTCGTCTTCAGCAGAAAGGATCGCATCCCGCAGAACCTCGGGAATATCCTTATATTGAATAATTTCCCGGCGTTCCTTTCCTACCTCGATGAGCGTTTGCCCATTGGCATCGTAGATATGACCCGTAGTGGGGGGCTCAAAGCGAAGGAACGCGTCCAGATCGGGCAAATTCTTTCGGTTGTAGCTGATGTAAATCATCCCGCACAAAATAACCACAAGCGGGATGGCAGCGAGCAAAGAAGCTATGCGAAGCAAACGGCTCGTCTTGTAAACCTTCCGCACCCCGGAAAACATTCTGTGAAAGGTCCAAGGGAACCATGGAAAGTCTGGCTGACTCTTGAGCATGTGAACTGCTTCCAACGGGAGCTCGGGTCACCTGATTCAGGTTCCCGTAGTTCGTGCGTCCTCCCCGTACCCTCTTGTGAGGAGGTACAAGCGTCGCATATCGAGAGTCTGAATTATGTCCGTTTTGGGTCATATTCCCGTCAAATCACAGCCCCGGGCTTTTTCATCCAGACCGCGATTAACATGCGCCGAAAGGGAGATGAGGGCCGGGTTTTCTGACTTCTACTCTGCGCGCGGCTGGCCGGGGGTGGTTCAGAGGTCGTCATCTCCTTTCTTTTCAGGCTATTGCGCACTCTTCTGCATTTTCATACGCCGGCGAAGAACTCGTCCCGTTCCACAGCGAACTGCAAACTCTTGGTTGTCAAGTCCTCCACGGGTGGACAGAGTGGCGAAGGCAGGGGATAATTCTGTTTCGGCGCGAAGGTTGGTGGGGGCGCCTATCACTGAGGAGGGGGAATGAGCATTTCTCCAAACGTACCGAGCCCGCAGGAGTCGTATCAGTACGAATCGACGGGAACGCCGCGGTGGATCGCCGTGTTGTTTGGCGTGGTGATCGCCTTGCTGGCGGTGCTGGGCTATGCGGGGTATTCGACGCAAGCGCGACTGGGGCAGGACCTGACGAAACAGCAGGAGCAAAACAAGATTCTGACGGCGGAACTGGACCAGGCGAATTCGCGCATCGCAGATTTGAAAAGCAAGATGGAGATCACCACGCAGAGAGTGGGTTTGACGCAGTCCGAGCTGGCGCGGGCCAAGAGCCGCGCGGAAACGATCCTGAAGGAGCAGCAAGCCTCGGACCAGAAGCTGACCGCCGAGCTCAGCCAAGCGCAGAAAGAAAACAACGAAAAGATCGTAGCGGTGGCCACGGAAGTAGGCGGCGCGAAGAAAGACATCGAAGCGACGAAGACGGACCTGGAAGCGACGAAAGGCAAGCTGGAGCGCAGCCTAGGCGACATGAACGTGATGAGCGGGTTGATCGCGCACAATCGCGACGACCTCGACGAGCTGAGGCGTCGCGGCGACAGGAATTATTACGAGTTCACGATACAGAAATCCAAGAACGCGCAACGCGTGGGGCCGGTGCAGATGTCGCTGAACAAGACCGACCCGAAGAAAGCGAAGTACACGATTACCGTGGTGGCCGACGACAAGACCATCGAGAAGAAGGACAAGACTTCGGGCGAGCCAGTGCAGTTTTATGTGAAGGGCAGCGCGCGGATGGCGCCCTACGAAATCGTGGTGTTTGACGTGGGGAAGAATCAGATTACCGGGTATCTCGCAACGCCAAAGGAAGGCGGCGCGCCTGCTCCGGCTGCGGCACCTGCGGCTACGGCGACGCCTACGACCGCGCCGGCAAAACCGTAGTTACATATCCCTTGGGAGCAGTGGATGCGCAGCGGAGCGAGGCGCCTTTTTTGTCTTCTGCCGGCGGCAGTGCTCCTTTGCGGCGCACCAGCGGTATGTCCTTTCGCGGGTGCTCAGGAAAAAACGCAAGAGCCGAAGGAAACGATTCGCGTCAGCGTTGACCGCGTCAACGTCGGAGTAGCTGTCACTGATTCGCAGGGTCATCTGGTGGAAGGGCTGCGGCGCGAAGACTTCCGGGTATTCGATAACGGAGTCGAGCAGCCACTCACCGGCTTCGCTGCCATCGAGGAACCGGCGCAGGTGCTGCTGCTGATCGAAGCCGGGCCGGCGGTCTATTTTCTCGAAAGCGGCCATGTGTGGGCCGCTAATTCCCTGCTCCATGGTCTGTCGGCCGCTGACCGGGTCGCGGTCGTGAAATATGCGGAGGCGCCCACCGGGCTTCTCGATTTCACGGCGGACAAACAGGCTGCCGCTGCTGCGTTCGGACAATTGCAGTTCAATTTCGGTTTTGGTTCGCTGAATTTATCAGCCAGCGTCTCGAAAGTGCTGGGGTGGCTTGGGAGTGTTCAGGGCAAGAAGACGGTCGTTCTGCTTTCGACGGGTTTGGACACTTCTCCTCAGGATGAATCAGCGCTGGCAATGCAACGGCTTAAAGTCAGCGACGTGCGCCTCCTAGCGATATCGCTGACGGGTGGCTTAGAGAGCGCCCAGCCGGGCAACAAAAAGAAATCGCCAGCAAAAAACTCCAGCGAAACAGCGCAGCAGTTCGAACAAGCGGGCCAACTCTTAAAACGGTTGGCGGAAGCTACTGGCGGGCGTGCTTACTTCCCCGCGAGCGCGAAAGAGTTTGATGCCGCCTGCGCCGAAATCGCGCAGCGCGTGCGTCACGAATACAGCCTGGCGTTCGCGCCGCCCGTACGCGACGGTTTGGTTCACTCGGTCCAAGTCCGCGTCGACATTCCGGCAACTCGACCTGCAAGCGCTTCGGCTGCCTCATATCGCGTCGACCATCGGCAGGGGTATCTGGCACCGGCGCCCCGCTAGTAAGTTAGTTTCCGGCTTGCAGACTCACAACAAACACACGCGCGCTTCTTCAGAAGGAGAAGCGGGCGCCAAACTGCAACTGGCGCGGGCCAGCGAGCGCGCTAGAGGTCGTCGAGCGGCTCTGGAAAGAAGAAGACGGTACCAGGCAGCCGTTGGCGTGGCCCACACACGCACCCGTGCCCGAGATGGCCGACGGGGCATAAGTGTATGCGGTGGTGTTTACGGAACTTACGATGGTGCTGTTGAAAAGGTTGAATGCATCGACGACGAAATTGAGCCGGTACTTTTCGCGGAAAGAGAATCCACGGCCCAGGCGGAAATCCATGTCGGTGAAATTGGGGAGATTGTAGGCGTTGCGCGCCAACCAAGAAACGCGGCCTCCCGTGGGTCCGGCAAAGGTGCTCACTTCGGCACCGGTCATACCGCCGTCGCCCGCAATGGCCGACCCGAGAATGGAGGTGCCGATGTTCGCGTTGTACGGTTGACCCGTTGCAGCGGTGATGATGGTCGATACAGACCAACCATTCAGCAGCTGCCGGGCAAAGGCATTGGAGAGGTCTTTCGCGTAGGTGGGTTCCCAGATGACGCTTCCGACAAAGCGATGCCGCTGGTCGAGGTCGGAATAGGAGTAGTCGCGCCTGAGGTTGTAAGGGTCGAGAACCCCATCGGTGCCGAAGAAAGTGCCGTTGGTGCCAGCGGTCTGACCATCGTCGAGTGCCTTGCTGTACGTGTAATTGAACAGCAACTCGAGACCGTGGCTCATGGGCTTGTGCAGGGAGAGCACCAATCCGTTGTACCAGGAGTTGATGACGCTGGCCTGGTTGAGAATGAGGCCCGTACCGGTGTCGATACGCGAAGAGTAGAAAGGCACCGTGGCGGTCAGGGCAGTCGGTGCGGCAGTAACCGTTGAGGCGAGAACGTCGTAGCTTCGCGTTGCCGTGGTAGGCGCAACGTTGGCATCGAAACTCGACGGCAGGTGAAGACCGCGCGTAAGCAAGTATGTCGCAGAGATAGTCATGCGCCCGGGGAGTTGCCGTTCGATGGTCACTTCGCCTTCGTGCGCGGATGGGTTAACAAAATCTGGAGTCATGCCGTGCACGGCTTGCACCGTAACGGGCAACGTGCCACCGGGGATGCCAACAGTTGGCGTAAGCGCTCCCGGGAACGGGGCGGCAAGAGCGGGTCCAGGGGGTGTAAAGAACACGTTGGGAAAAGTCGGCGCACACGCCATCTGCGCAGGCGTTCCGGTTGGACCACATCCGCTAAAGGTCTGCTGAAAGACGCCGTTCTCCACACGCAGAGCGTAATAAGTGCTGTTGGAGGTTTTCCCGTAGAAAACGCCATACCCCGCGCGAAGGACGGTGTTCTTAGTGAATTGCCAGGCAACGCCAAGCCTTGGGGCGATGTTGTTCTTGTCGATGTTCAGCGTTGAGGTGTACAGGGTCAGCAACGGCGTGGCCGTATTGGGCTGCGGTGGCGCCGGAACGTGCTGCAGGTCGTAGCGGACGCCCAGATTCAGCGTGAGCCTGGGCCGCAGCTTCCAGGTGTCTTCGAAATAGGCGCCGAAGTCGTTGTTGTAGAAGTCGTCTTTGCCGACATGCGTGATGGGGTCGTTGACCTGAGTGAAGCTGGCGTAGTGCTTTCCCGTGAATCCGTCTCCCACGTTAGCACCGACAGCATCGGCAACCCAGCGGCAGAATGTGGCATTGGCCCCCGCCGGGCAGCCGGAAAAGGCGGTTGTTCCGTTGTAGCTGTAATTTCCATCACCCTGGAAAAGGTTGATCAACAACTCGTGGATGAAGTTCAGGTCCACGCCCATCTTCATCAAGTGAGCGCCTTTAACGATCGAGAGATTGTCGGAAACCTGATAGCGGTGCTCGTCCGGGAAAGCGGGGCGTGGGAGAGCGGAAGTTTCGCCGTAGGATGCAATATTCAAGAGGGAGGCGGACGGGCCCGGTGAGTTCGTGCTGTCGAACTCAAAGTCGCGTCCCCACTGGAAGCGTAGCTCATTCACTTTGTTGCTGGAGAAACTGGAGGTCCAGTTGCCGATGAAGAAGCGCTCATGGGTTCCGCCGGCGCCGTTCTGTGTTGCGCCACCATTGTTGACGGTTGGAGCCGTATTGTAACCGAAAGGCTCCTGCCAGTTCTGCCAGTTAAAGACCGCGCTCAAGTGGTTGGAGTGATTCAATTCGTAGTCGAGCTTGCCGAGAAAGACGTCCTGCTTCAGGTTACGGGGAAATGCCCCAAGGAGGCCGGTGGTGACAAAGGTTTTGGCGTTGGAACACTGAGTTGCGGTTACGGCCGCGGGGCACACGAAGGCGTTAATCGTTGCGGGCGAGTTTGTGGAAGTATAAAGGATGGGATTCACTTTACGGAATCCGTCATAGGTACCGAAGAAGAACAGCTTCTCCTTGAGGATGGCTCCGCCCATGCTTCCGCCAAACTGATTCTGCTGGTGCACCGTCTGTGTCGTGATTCCTTTTGTTTTTCCAAGTGGGTCCAGAGCATTCAGGTCGGGATACCGCAAATTATAGAAAAGGTCCCCATGCAGCTGATTGGTTCCAGACCTCGTCACCGCGTTTACCGTGCCGCCAGCAGCCTGGCCATATTCCGCACTATAGTTGCTCGAGCTAACTTGAAATTCCCTGATTGAGTCAGGGCTATAGACGTAGGTGACGATGATGGCTCGCCCACGCGCTTCCGAGAAAAAAGCTTGCGTGTTGTTCGCCCCGTCCACTGAGTTCCCGTTATAAAGCCCGGAAATTCCCCGGAAGCTGCTGAGACCGCTGGTGCCATCGGTGGTCACGGCTGGAGTGAGCAACACAAAGTTCTCCCAGCGCCGCGTGGCGATCGGCAATCCTTCCACCTGGCTCTGGCTCACGGTTTGTGATTGTTCAGTCCTTCCAGTCTCCAGCACCGGCGCCTCCTCGGTCACGATGATAGAGGTTTGCTGAGTCTGTAAAGGCAACTGGACGTCAATCGCCAGCCTGCTACCCACTTGGACCACGACATTCTTGTGGACCACGGTCTCGAAGCCGCTCTTGCTGGCCGTGACCTGATAATTTCCAGGCTGCAAATACGGAGCAACGTAAATCCCGGCTGAATTAGTAGCAAAGCTAGATTCGGTGTCTGTGTCCAGGTTTCGCACGACAACATTTACGTCGAGGATCGGGAGTCCCTTCGGATCGGTCACGGTACCAATAATCGTTCCCGTGGCAGTCTGCGCCTGCGCGAGATGGGGCCCCAGAAATGAAGCAAAGATGAGTAGTGACAACACGAAAAGACAGACCCAATCCACACGAGAACCCTGTGTTCCAATTCGCATTTCTTCTCCTAAGAATCCTTCCCTGCGGTGGACAAGCCGAACCCAACTGCTTTCAATCGATAACATAAACCACCACAGTTTTTCAAATTTGGATTTTGAATTCAATGAATCTTCCGACTCTTCGCGAGGGCAGAAACCGACAGCGAACTCCGAAGTATAGGAGGTGTTGGAAAGAACAAATGTACGAAGGGAGGGCAAAGCAAGATTGGCTCGAGGCTATTCGAATTCCTTGAGGGTCTTGGCCATGGCGTGAAGGCGCGCGTCGATCAGTCCAAGCACGGTACGGGGCTCGAATTTTCCGTCGCCGTTTTTCTTTCCAGCCGCGCATCCCGTCAGGAGTTCGATGCCTTGCTCGACTTTGGCGACCGGCCAGATGTGAAATTTGCCGGCCGCGACAGCTTCAAGAATGTCTTCGCGCAGCATTAAGTCTTCCACGTTGGATGCGGGCATCATGACGCCCTGCGTGCCGGTGAGGCCCTTGATGCGGCAGACGTCGAAGAAGCCTTCGATTTTTTCGTTCACGCCGCCGATGGCTTGGATATCGCCTTGCTGATTGATCGAACCGGTCACGGCGATGTCCTGGCGCAGCGGCAAACCGGAAAGCGCCGAGGCGAGCGCGTAGATTTCCGTGGAGCTGGCGCTGTCGCCATCGACTCCCGAGTACGATTGCTCGAAGCAGATGCTGGCGGCGAGCGAAAGCGGCTTGTCCTGAGCAAACTGACTTCGTAAGTAACCAGCGATAATGTGAATGCCTTTGTCGTGGAAGCGGCCGCTCAGATTGGCCTCACGCTCGATGTTGATCAATCCCGCTTTGCCAAGAGCCGCGGTCGCGGTAATGCGAACAGGTTTGCCGAAGGAGTAACCGCCGATTTCGAGCACGCTGAGACCGTTCACCTGGCCGACGCTTGTGCCTTCCACATCCACGAGCAGTGTTCCTTCCTGGATCATTTCGCGGATGCGCGTTTCGATCAGATTGTGGCGCTCCATTTTCGATGATAAGGCGCCGCGCACGTGGGCCGCGCGAACAACGGATTCCCCGGCGGCCGCTGCGTTGTAATGGGCTTCGCGGGCCAGGTCGGCGATATCAATAAAGCGCGCCGTCACCTTGTTTCTGCGGCCCGCCTGGCGCACACCGTATTCGAGCATGGCGGCAAACGCGCCGCGGTCGAAGGGGTACAAATTTTCTTTCTCGGACAGCGCGCGCAGCCGCCCCGCATATTCGGCGATGACGCCGTCGCTCATAGCCATCTCTTCGTCGAACTCCACTCGCACTTTGAAAATCTTGCGGAAGTCTTCCTCATACTCGTAGAGCAGCTCGTACAAGGAGCGGTCGCCAATGAGGATGACTTTTACGTTGATGTCGATGGCTTCCGGCTTTTGCGCGCTGCCTCCGAACGGATAAAACATTTCGAGCGGCTGAATTTCCAGGCGGTTGTGGTTCAAGGTGCGCTTCAGCGCGCGCCACACGCCGACTTCCGACAGCGCTTCCAGCGAATACATGATCAGGAAGCCGCCATCAGCGCGGAGAAGCGAACCTGCGCGCAGGTCCATGAAATCGCTGGTCCAGCCGCCTCGCGCGTCGTAGGCGCGCTGGATGGTGCCGAAAAGATTGGCGTAGGTGGGCGTGGTTTCGAAAATGACGGGAGACTTGTCTTCGTCGTCGTGAGCGAGAATTACGTTAACACCGTAAACCCTAAAGGGATCGCGCTCCGGACCGCCCTGCGGCTTGGGCAAACCGTCCGGCGTTTCTTCGTCGTGTTCGCCTTCGCCCTCGCGCTCCTTGAAGGGATCGAGATTGTCGAGAAGATGGTGGCGCACCTCTTCCAGATACTCCGCGACACTGCTACCGGGGTATTTTTCCTTGAGTTCTTCAATGACACCATCCACCAGAACGGAGGCCGCTTCCTGCTCGAGGTAACTCAGCTCGCTGGCCAGTTCGCGCGAAAGCGTCAGGGTCTTCCTGTACACCACGGTGAATTCCTGGCGGAATTGCTCGTACTTGCGCTCGATGTCTTCGGCGACGGGGCTTTCGAGTTTGCCCTCGTGAACCATTTTGGAGATGTCCTCGATCGGCACCATCTGGCCTTCGAGCACGGGGAAAATTTCGGGCAGCGCCACCGCGCCCACCTGCATGTGTCCCAGCGCAAATTGCTCGCGCGCGATGCGGCGAGTGAAATCGTCCATCAATTCTTTTTCACGGACGGTGAAGCGTTCGACGATTCGCCCTTTTTGCCGCTGGAAGGGCTCGCCTTCGAAGACCTGCGGAATCCGCCGGCGCAGAAAATCAATGCCTGCCTGCATGTCCTTCTTGAAGGAGTTGGCCTGACCGCGGGGGAGCGCCAACAAGCGCGGCCGGTCCGTCAATTTGAAATTATTGACGTAGCAGCGATCGAGGGATTCTTTCGTGGGCGGGTGGAGCTCTTCGATCATGCGCGCGATGGTTCCGCCGCGGCTGGTGCCCGCCAATCCGCATACAAAAACGTTGTAGCCGGGCGCCGAAAGCTCCGCGCCCATCTTCAATGCGCGCAGTGCGCGCTCCTGGCCAATGAAACCTTCGCGCAACTCTGCTTGCGCGGTGGTTTCGAAGGGGATGCGCGAGAGCTCGCACCTCCACCTCAGTTTTGCCGCGGGAAGCTCTGTGGGTTTCGGGGCGGTTTTGGTCGTCATGAAATTCCTTCGAGCGCGTTACTCTAGCACACTCAAGTGACGCCCTCAGGACGAGCTGATGCAGGTGTCATCGAGCGGTTATCGGCGGGCCTTCCGGCCGCTCCATGTAGACGGCCAGGACTCCCGCTGCCGTGGCCACCAGCACCGGGCCAAGCACGAGCCCAAGCATTCCGAACAAGCCGACTCCGCCAACCACACTGATGAAGATCACCAAGCCGCTCAATTCGGATCGCCCGCCCAGCAATAGCGGGCGCAAAACGTTGTCCACGATCGCGGACACTCCCGCGCAAATAACCAGGAGAAGAATGGCGCGCCCCCAATGCCCGGTGAACCCCAGCCACAACGCCGCAGGCACGAAGATCAGACCGGAGCCCACAACCGGCACCAGCGAGAAGAAGGCCATGGCCACGCCCCAGAAAAGCGGCGCCGGCAACTTCACGAGCAGGAAGCCGAGTCCGCCGATTGCCCCTTGAATAGCCGCGAGGATAAGGCTTGTGGTCACACTTGCGGAGATGAGGTCCCGCGTTTGCGTCATCATCGCCTCTCTGTGTTCGGCATCAAAGGGCAGAGTGCTCCGGACTCCCCGGATAATCTGGTCCGCGTCGCGGAAAAAATAAAACATCGCGAAGATCATCACGAAAAGATCGAAAATGAACGTCGCAATATTGCGCAGAATCGTGCCGAGGCGCTCCGCGAGAAAACCCGCCTGCTTCTGAACGCCTTGCGCCAGCATCTCCAGCACATCGGCGTTGGGATCCAGGCCCGGCACATGGTGCGCGATCCACGACCAGCTCTTCGCCAACAGGGGCGCCTCTTGTACCAATAACGTATTCTGCATGCCTCGTGAAACGGAAAACGCCTCGCGAATGAACAAGCTGGTCACGAGAATTGCCGGCACGATCAGAAGGAAGGTCACCACCAGGGTGCTCAATACCGCCGCCTTGGTCGCGGAGAAGCGCCGCAGGAGCCGCTGGTGCATCGGATAGAAAAAAATCACCAGGATGGCCGCCCATCCCAACGCCGCAAGGAACGGCTCGTAGATGCGGAAAACGAGGTAGATGAGCAGCAGTAACACGCCGTAGGAAAGAACGGTGGTTAAACGGTCACTGGTGGTCGCGTTCGTGGTGGGGGCCGGATTCTTAGTCGTCATATAATGTTGATGGGCCGGACAAAGGCTGATACCTTCCGGTCTACGCTCCAACAGGTCACGCGCGAGTCACCGAGCCCATTCAGAATGTCTACGAAGTCCATCCCGCTCACTTCCTATCAGATTCGTCTCCTTGCTGTACTTGCTTTAATCAATTTTGTCAACTTTGCGGCTCGGCAGGTCTTCGTGCCTCTGATTCCGCTGTTGCGGGAACATCTCCATGTTACCGACGCAGAGCTTGGCTCACTGCAAACGTTTCTTCTGGTGGTTCTCGCGGTTGGCAGTATCCCTTTTGGCTTCTTCGCCGACCGGTTCAGCCGCAAGGCCATCATCGCGATCGGCATCCTGTTCTGGAGCGTCGCGACGTTTGCGAGCGGCCTTGCTACGTCGTTTCTCTTTTTCTTGATCGCTCGAGCCATTGTGGGGCTTGGAGAAGCCGCTTACGCGCCCGCGGCTCAATCCATGATTTCCGGCGGGTTTCCGCAGGAACGGCGCGCCATCGCACAAGCCATCTTCGCTTCAGGCATGTTGCTCGGAGGAGCTGCCGGCCACGTTCTGGGCGGAATCATTGGGCCGCGATACGGCTGGCAGGAGGCGCTGTTCATCGTGGCTTTCGCGGGCATCGTTCCGGGGATCGCGCTTTTCTGGATTGAAGAGCCGCCCCGCGGACCGCGTTCTGAAGTGGTGCCCATCGGCAGGCTTTTGCAGGTCCCCGCGTTTGTGGCCATGATTTGCGGAGGGATTTGCATCACGTTTTCGAGTGTTTCGCTGCTCACCTGGAGTACAGACTTCGCGGTCAGCTATAAGGACTTCAGCCTGCGCGAAGCTTCCGTCTCGCTGGCGGTCATCGGTCTATTATCGGCGCTCATTGGCGTCCTGACCGGCGGATTCGTTGCGGATCGCCTGCATCGAAGCTTTTCCTACGGGCGTATTGTTGCCATCGTGGCGGCATTCCTGCTTGCGGCCCCGTGCCTCTTGCTGGCCATTCAATCAGAAGAGAAATTAACCGTGCTCATCGCTCTCTCCGTTGCCGGCTTTTTCATGTCCTGGTATCACGGACCTGTCACCGCCGTACTTCATGACATGATGCCGCGCCGGGCGCACGCCACTTCCGTCGGCGTCTACATGTTTGCCACGCAATTGATCGGCGGCCTCGGGCCGCATGTAGTCGGCAAAATCTCGGATCTTCGCGACCTACAGCTCGGACTGGAAATCGCCGTGGCTGTCATGGTCTGCGGCGCGCTGCTTATGCTGCTGGTCATCCACTTTATACGCCGGGACGGCATTCGCCATCCGACCCTCGACGCTTTCCACGCCGAACCGGGCGACTGACCGCTTAAAAAAAGAAGAGGACCAAAGTCCGCCCTTTCCCGGTCATTTATTGATGATTTCTACTTGATGCCGACCAGCGCGATCAGGCGCAGCACATCGTCGTGGGCCACGTCATAGAGCGGCCGCACATCTTCTTCTTCGAGGCGCTCGCGCAAATACTCTGCGGCGACAAAACTCGCCTCGCGGTCGGTCAAGTCGCGCCCAGCCTTCTCGCGGAATTTAACGAAGGCAGTGTGCGCCAGCCCGACAACGTGGGCCTGGCCATCGACAAAAAACTTCGTGTCAATCGTGTCCGCATGCCGCGTCGCAATGCCGTTCCACATGTGCGAGAAGCGGCACTGATACGTTTGCCCGCTTAATTTGGAAGTGACTTCAAAAGCGCCGATGAATTGGCTCATCGCGCCGGTATTCGCAAGTTGTGGGCGTGTTGTCACGCGCTCTCCTTCGTTGACCGCTCGTTTAACAGTTTACGCCGAGATGCTTTCCGGCAGGAGCAGGAATCTTCGATCGCCTCGCTCAGCGTGACAAACCGCGCTGTGGGCTCAGTTGGCTAACGACTGACAGCGGCTGCCGTCTCCACTTGCGAGTAACTGCGAATCGCGGCTCCCACTCCCGCGCCGCTCGGCACGCGGAAGCCCTGATCGAGCAAGCACTTTTCCAGGGCCGCCAGGAACAGCACGACGAACGGCTTCTGGCTGCAGAATCCCATCAGACCGACGCGCCAGATTTTGCCCTTCACCGTGCCGAATCCGCCAGCGATTTCGATATTGAACTCGTCGAGCAATTGATTCCGCACTTTCACATCGTCAATGCCGCTTGGAACCATCACCGCCGTGACGGTTGGCAAGCGGTCCGCCGGGTTCTTGACTAACAGATCCAATCCCATCGCTTCGAGGCCCGCAATCAGCGCGAGCTGATTCACGCGATGCCGTTCCCAGCGCGCTTCCAGACCCTCTTCGACCACCAGCCGCATCGCTTCGCGCAACGCGAAAATCAACGAAATTGGCGGTGTGTGATGATACAGCCGGTCTTTTCCCCAATAGTTCATCGCCGTCGTCAGGTCGAAATACCAGCTCTGTACTTTCGTTTTACGCTTGCGAAATACTTCCTCGGCGGCGGGGCTCACCGTAATTGGCGACATGCCCGGTGGCGCGCTGATGGCCTTCTGCGATCCGCTGAAACAAATATCAATTCTCTGTTTGTCCACATCAATCGGCACAGCGGCTAGCGACGCCACCGTGTCCACAATAAGCAGCGCACCCAGCTCGTCGGCCACTTTTCTGTAGGCATCGATTCCGGTAACCACACCGGTCGACGTCTCCCCATGCGCGAAGCCGATGATCTTGATCTTCTTGCCCTTGCCCGCGCGGCGTACTTCTTCTGCATCCACCGGCTTTCCGTACGGCGCCTCCACTTTCACGACTTTCGATGACGCCCGCATTGCGATTTCGTACATGCGCTCGGAAAAAACTCCGTTGACCGCCACGATGCCTTCATCGCCTTCTTCCAGGGTATTCAGCACCGACGCTTCAATCCCGCCCGATCCCGAGGCCGAAAGCGGCATGGTGATGCGGTTTTCCGTCTGAAAAATCTGCCGCAGCAGGATTTGCGTCTCGTCCATGCACCCTTTGAACCACGGGTCCATGTGTCCCACGAGCGGCGTGGCCATTGCGCGGTAGACGCGCGGATCGACGGAAGACGGGCCGGGAGTCAGCATCAACCGCACCGGAGGATTCAGTTCGCCAACGTGTTGCGTCATGACGTTTTGCCCTTCTCTATTCTTGCGCTTGATTCTCGCTCTCGAAGCCCGAACCGCCCGCGAAGCCACTCTAGAGGACTTTTCCTGCCATGGCGGGAACTTCAATTTTCGCGCAATCCCCATGCCCGTGCAACCGACAATTTGGCTGGGCCGGCGCGCCGGAGACCCTTATCTGAACGGGCAGACTCGGAAATTCCGCGACTGCGAATGGTCTAATTCATGTCATTCTCAGAAAGAATAGAAAACCCAAAGGAGCTACCTCGATGTTACGCCCTCTCATTCTTTTTCTGGCTCTTGGTTTCTTGCCATTTGCGCAAAATATTTCCAGGGCGCAAGGCGATGAAACGAAAATCATCGCGCTGGAAAACCTCTGGAATCAAATGCAGATCAACCACGACGCGGACGCCATGGGAAAACTGCTAGATAGCGATTTTGTGCTCACCGACTATGATGGGACGGTGTTGAGCAAGGGACAATTTCTGGCGTCGATCCGGGACAAGTCCACCCAGCTCACGGTCGAGGCCTCCGACGATATGAAACTGCACCGCCACGGCGATACCGTGGTTGTCACGGGAGCGACCCACGAAAAGGGCACCGACAAAGGGAAACCGTTTTCTCACCTGGGACGCTTCACCGACACCTGGATCAAGAAGGACGGACAGTGGCTCTGTATTGCCAGTCAGCTCAGTTTGATCGGCAAGTAGCAGCAGTATTCGAAGGCGCTGCCTGGAACCTCTTGAACACTACGCGATCGGTGGTGTCCGCAGCCTAACTCGCAGACAGAATGTTTCGGATATTCAGTTTCAACGCCCGTTCCGGGCAATTTCCGAAGTGTAATAAGAATCCAAGGCTTGGTACAGCTGCCGCACCCTGGCTGGATTCGGCCCCGTCTGGATCACGGCTTGCAGGATGGGCTCGAGGAAACGGCCAAACATTTTCAGCGTTGCGCTGTCGCCGGTGTTCAGTGCCCGCTCCACTGCCTTTTCCGTCGCAGGTGTAACAAGTTCAAGCCGTCCGACGAAGACGCGCACAGTTTGCGCAGGAACAGGACTAATCGTGAGTGGCAGTACTCCGTCCACGAACGAATTGGGCACGATGTACAGCAAGCGGCTGCCCTCCTCGAACCAGGAGCCTCGCCAGGTTTCAACCATGGCATGGGCTTCATCCTGGTAGAGGCCCTGAGCCACGAGCATTCCTTCCAGTTCCCTACACAGATCATCGATTGAGGCGGTTAACTCTGGAGCATCCAGGATCGTTTCTTCTTGCACCGCTCCCCCGACGCGATAGCCTACTTTCTCTGCACGGCGCTCGAAAAAAATGGTATTGGGAATCTCTTCTTTGCTGCGGTTTTCGACCAGCAACTTGCCTGCGGCTGTCAGCTTCGCTGAAATCGGCACGGAAAAGCTGGACACGCCGCGATAGAAAAGAAACTTCTCCTGCTGCTCCCCGGCTGGAGTCCGTACGCGAAGAGGCGTCGAAGAGGTCATGCGGGCGCCGTAGTAATGATTGTCAAGATTTTCGCGAGGAAATTCAGCACGCAGGCCAGGCGAGACTGTAACAGAGTCCCACGCGATGGTACCGTCCGGCTGCTGCTGGTAAAGAGTGCCATCAAAAATGCTGGCGGAAGGCTCGACACGACTAGCGCGAGGGTACCACTCCGTGAAAAGACCCTTCGCAAACGAGACCTTGACCGCAACCGTCTCTTCCCGCGAGGCATAGAGATAGATAACAGGTGTTTCCATGCGAACGGTGCCGCGCAGACCGCGCTTGAAGCCGGCATTTCGAAAATGCTCCACGAAGCCGGGCAGATCCGTGGACCCGGTAAGCGGTGACCATTGCACAGCACTTCCGTCCCGGCCATGGAGGTAAAAGTGCCCCACTCATGCGCGGTGAGACCCGAATAGACCGGGCGCGCTTTCCCATCCAACGTATGAGGCGCAATGGCAAAGGAGCAAGCAAGCAGAGCGTAGAACGGTAAGAGCACTGGTTTTCGTAGCATACCTGGCCTCCTGACGCTGTCGGCGTCCGGCGTTTCGTTTACATCCAGCCAAGACGCCAAGCTGCCTGCAAGTGTTAACGAAGCCCTGACCAATAAGCATTTGAAGCCGACAGCCTCCTTTGACCAGCCCAGTTTCAGCGATAGGCCGCCTCATCAAATTGCACTTTCAGGTCGCGGCCGCTTGCCTTTTCCATCGCCTGCTCGAAATCTCTGGAGCCCACTCGCAGCACATTGCAATTCTGTGGAATCGATTGCTGTGAGGCCTGCTCGAAAGTATTTCGCGGAGCGGAGATGCGGAGATAGGTGAAGAACTCATGCCCATAAGAGTTATAGCCTGGATGGACGACCCTCGGTGTGTCGGCATGACGCACGTGCCGCTCGCTGGTTTTGTAACAGCGGGGGATTTTACCCTGCAAAGAAAGCAAGGTGCCGAGTGTGTGATTAGCACGAAGTTATCGCTTGGCGGCTCGAATTGGCGCGCTGAAACGGCCGCGCCAAAGCGGCCTGATCATATTGGAGCAGGCCTCCAGGAGAGCCTGCACCCCTTCAGTAAACGCATTTGGCATTTCGCTTTCGACGTCAATCGTGCCAACCACGTTCTCGCCTGCCCAGTCGAACACCGGAACAATGATCTCTGACCTCGTCGTGCCAAAGGTAGTGAGATACCGTGGATCGGCCGCGACATCCCCAACATTCAATGTTTTTCGGGAGGAAATAGCCGCGCCAGTCAGCCCCTTTGTGACAGGAAACTTCGGATTCTCGGGCGCACCTGGCCCGCTCCAAACGATGTTCGTCACTGTTCCCGCAGCACTGTCCACGTCATAAAGCCCGACCCAGCGATAGCTGCCGAAATTCCTGAGAAGTTCAGCGACGCCTTGAAGAGCGGGAATCCGATCGCTCGAAGTGGAAACGAAGCCGCAAAGATCAATCATTAACTTGTCGCGCTCAATGAGCATGTTGCCTATTGTAAATATATGGCCAAAATTGAAAAAGATCTTAATTCGCGGAAAGTCCAGAGGATTTCGAGGGCCTCGACATACTTCGGGCAAATACGAGAGGGAGCCAAGGTCGGCCAACAACAACCGGAACTATTAACGAACTGAATTATGCGCCAGCAGCAAAAGCTTGTGCTAAGCGGCGATAATCTGCTGGGTGAGCAGGTGCGCGGGGACTTTGCGGAGGTCCCACACGATGCCGAACCAGGAGAGAACCTTCAGCGTGTAGTAGGTTATGTCAATTTCCCACCAGAAGAAGCCCTGGCGCGCCGAAGCCATGAAGTGGTGATGATTGTTGTGCCAGCCTTCGCCGAGCGTGAGCAGCGCCAACAGCCAGTTGTTCTTGCTGGTGTCACTGGTTTCGTAGCGGCGCGAACCGAAAAGATGCGAGAGCGAATTGATGGTGAAGGTGTCATGCCACAGCAGTACCGTGCTCAGGCAGAAGCCCCAGATGAACAGCGGCCATCCGCCGATCAGCCACAGCACCACGCCGAGCGCGACGGGCGGGACCAGATGGTATCTGTTCAGCCAGCGCAGCTCGGGAAACTTGGCAAAGTCAGCGATATATTCGGTGCGCGTGTCGTTGTATTTATCCGAGATGATCCAGCCGACATGGGACCAGAAGAATCCGAAAAGAGTGGGCGAATGCAAATCCAGTTCCTGGTCCGAATGCCGGTGATGATGGCGGTGATGCGCCGCCCACCAGAGCACGCCCTTCTGCGAAGAGGTCATGGCCATGAACGCGATCACAAACTGAAACACGCGGCTGGTCTTAAAAGAGCGGTGCGAAAAATAACGGTGGTAACCCGCGGTGACGAAGAACATCCGCACGACCAGCAGTGCGAGGCAAGTTACCAGGTAATACCAGTGAAACGGCATGAAGAAGATCAGCAGCGAGGCGATGTGAATGAGCGCAAAGGGCAAAGAAAGAATAAGGGAAATGCGGGAGCCATTCGGAAGCGGTACAGATAAATAGCGAGAAGCTGAAGCCATCCGGCAAAATCCTCCGCGTCCCGATTCAGACGCTTATGAGTGTATCTTTCCGCGAGCGCAAGAGATCCAGCCGGAGCTTCGCGCCACGAATAAACAGTTAAAGTGTACGGTTGCGTTGAGAAGCGGTCAAGCGCAGCGAAGTACAGGTTACATGAATATAGATGCCCAGGGGTACAGGTTGGTTGTGAAGAATCGCAAATTAAACCTCTCTAAGAAGAATTTGGCGGGCGCCGTGACGAAGGTCACAAGAATTAGGTCAAGAGAATATGCTATCGTCGCTGTGCACCGCTAAAATCAGGAGCATTGGTCCCGGAACGGCATGGGGCCATGAAGAAAAATGGCTGAACGCCCCGTACTCGTTGGACTCATCCCGCAAGTCGTCGTCATCGATGAAGGCGACCAGATCTCCTGGATTTCCGACGCCGGCAATTTGCGCGTCGAATTCGATGTGAACCGCTGTCCCTTTTCGTCCAATGTTTTTCAGGCACCGGCCGGAATGCGCCTGCTAAGCGGTCCGCCGCGCCCCGGAAGCAAAGCGGCCACGTACAAGTACCGCCTGTGGCTGAACGACCAGCTCGTCGGCCACGGCGAAGTCATACTGCGTGAAAAATAAATCGTCTGGAAATCAAAACGGCGGAAGGGGCACGGTTCCCTTCGGGCGTTTCTTCGCTGCCTATTTTTGCCTACTGGCCCGCCGCCAGTCCCTTCATTAGCTGGGAAAGCACGCCACCTTCCGGAACCTCGCCGCTCGGTGTGAGCTTGTCCACGACATGGGAGAGCAAGGTAGACATCATTGAAGTAAGTTGGCTTGGATCAATGCCCGCCTTGGTAGCAGCCTGCTCGAGAGTGCCGCTGTGGAGGACTTTGCAACTGCTCAGCGGAAATAGGCAGGTTCTGACCCGTTCCAATCCAGGATCTCATCACGCCACCCAGACCCTTGTCCTGAAACTTCGGCTGCAGTCCGGATAGGCCCCCAACCTGGGGACTGTTGACGTACTCCATCATCGCAGTCAGAGCGCCGGCATGCTGGCTAGATTGCGCCGAGCCAGCCAGTCCGGTGACCGTCATTATTTCATCGAAAAGTCCCTTGGGATTCTCCTTAGAAGCTGAACCGAGAGGGCAGCCGCAAAGCCGCCTTTCTATATGGCTTACTTCTACTTTTTTTTCGGCGACGCCTTTGCAGCCGCATCGGACTGCTTCGCAATCACCAGCGCGGATATTTTCTTATAGGTTGCCGCAGGAATGATCTTCTTGCGAGTCAGATCGGTCTTCATTTTGTAGGGGCGCCCGTCGATGATTTTTTGCGCGTAGACGTCGCCGATGCCGGGCAGGGCCTTCAGCTTATCCAAGGTTGCCGTGTTCAGGTCAACAAGATCGGCAGCGGGGGCGGCCGCCGCTTTCGCATCGGACTTCGCGGGAGCGGTCTTCGTAGCAGTCTGAGCATTCGAAACAACGGCACCTAGCATCAGAACAAGTGCGGCGAGTAATACTCGTGCGATTTGCCTCTTCATGTGTTCTCTCCTTTTATTTAGTTTTGGAAAACGCCACTGCTTATTCTTTTTCAGCCGCTCGGAAGCCGGCTTTCTGGGCGTCCGCTTCGGTCATGTACTTGCCCTGTTTCGTCTTGCCATACCAGCGCGTCCTGGGCTTGTGGTAGACACCGGAATCCGTGTTCACCCATACCATTCCAGCGCTGTTTGCCGGAGGCGTCTGGTGCGTGGTGGGTACCTTCGAGGCGCCTGTGGGAGGCGCAGCCGCGGGAGCGGTTGCTGGCGCAGCAGTTGGCGATTTTGCCGGAGCGGCGGCGGAGGAAGTGGCTGCCGGCGCGGCAGTGGCAGGAGCGTCCGTCGACTTCGCCGACTTTTTGGAACGGCTCTTCTTGGGGGCTGCACTCTCCGTACTTGCGGCGGCCGAAGCGGGCGCTGCCGGGGCAGAGGCGTCAGTCGAGGCGGTACCCTTCTTCGAAAGGGACTTTTTGGGAGTTCCAGAGCCGTCCGCGGCTTCGGCCTTTTTTGACGTACTCTTCTTCTTGGAAGACGCCGTGCCAGAATTAGACGCCGCCTGCGAACCGGAAGCGTCGGCATCTGTCTTCTTCTTTTTCTTACTCTTCTTAGCCGCGTCGGCGTCACTCTGGCTCTTATCAGCGGGCGGCGGCGGCGTTTGCGACCAGCCGAAGATACTACCGGCAAGGAGCAACAAGGCTGCGAACAAGGTGATGTATATACTTTTGGCCGTTTTCATTTTGAAGTTATCCCTTCGCCCGTGGCGGCTGATCTATCCTGCCGATCACACTCACAAGAGTGCGGCTGGGTGGGAGCAGGCGGCTTTTCAGTTGCGCGTCGCAGGTCTTCCTCGGAGGAATGGGCGCATGATGTCGAAGAACGAGTCGGAAGTCAAGAAAGAAGAAAATATGTCGGGACCGATGGAGGAGTGGCGATAGGGCTCAGCGGGCGGTGAGGCCACCCGGGAACTTTTGTGCGATTTTTGGGGAAAGCAAGAAGCCGGGAATTTCGGCAAGCGATGGAGACGGCGAGGCGTTACTTTCATGCTCGGGTTTACGTCTTTAAGAGTGCGAGGATTTCTGATGGTGACTGTCAAGATTCCAGGGAAACAATCCTTGGGTTTGAGTTTGTTTTTCTTGCTTGTGGCGACGGTGAGCTGGGCGCAGTCGCCGGCGCCTGCCGAACCGGATCAGGAGCAAGGAGCGCCATCGGCGGCAGGCCAGATGCGCGGACCGAATGACGGCCGGGGCCAGCCGCTGATCGGAAAGATTACGGCAATCAACAAAGGATCAATGGAGTTGGCCAAGCCGGACGGTTCGTCGGCGGCAGTGAGGATTACTGATAAGACGGAATACCGCAAGGACCGGCAAAGCGCGAAACTGGCAGATTTCAAGGTCGGCGAAATGGTATTCGTGCGTGGGGAGGAAAACGCGGATCACAGCGTGACCGCGCTGATCATCGGCGGGCGGTCCGGGGGCGGGGCGGGAGGCGGCCGAGCGTTTGGAGAAATGGGGAAGGATTTCGTTGCCGGAGAAGTGAGAAGTGTTGACGCACCGAAACTCACGGTTTTGCGACCGGACAACGTCACGCAGACGCTCGAGCTGAATGAAGATACCTCGCTGCGGAGAGGGCGGGAAAGCATCACGATGGCGGACATTCAACTCGGCGACCATGTGGTGGTGCGAGGAGCGGTGGAGAATAATGCGTTTGTCCCGAAGAACGTGATGGTTCTTTCTCCCGAACAATGGAAGCAAATGGAGGAATTGCGCAAGATGGCAGGAATAGGCGCTAATGGAAGTCCGCCAGCCGGAAGCAAGCCCACGACCGCACCAAAGAGCAATCCACCGCAGCCCTAGTTCACTCAGGAGACCAAAGTTTGAAGTCGATCGCTCGCGGCATCCTCCTATTCCATTTCGTCGCGATTCTATTTGCGTCTCGTTTGCGTGCGCAGGAAGCGGCGCCGCCTTCGGCGGCGACGACGGCACAGTTCGCGACGACTCCCGCGGCAGCTCCAACGTATGAAATCAGTGGTTCGGCAAGGAGCGGTAAGACTCCGCTGCCGGGAGTGACCGTCACTGCTGCTAACACGTTGACGGGGAAGAAATATTCTGCCGCAACGAACTCCGAAGGCAAATTTGAGTTTTCGGGCGTGACCCGCGGGAGATACGTTGTGCGCGTCGAGTTCATGGGGTTCGCCGTATTCACGCAGGAAGTGGTGCTGAATCCGGAGAATCCATCCGCGAAAGTGGATGTCGAACTGATTCTGGCTTCCCGTCAGCAAGAGCAATCGAGCAACATCAACGCGGCAATAGCGGCGGCAGGCCGCGGATTTCAAAGCCTGGCGACGGACAGCGCGCTGTCATCGCTGACTGGCGGAAGCGCCGGCCTCGGCGGAAGCGGTGGGCTTGGCGGGGGCCAGGGTAACAGCGATCTCTCAAGCTTGCCCCTGAATGGCGCGGGGGCGGAGGGACCGACGGAATCGTTAAGCATCAGCGGCGCACAAGGACGAACACAGGATTTTGGCGGCGGGAGCGAAGACGATTTGCAACAGCGGATTCAAGAGTTTCGCGAACGCATGCAACGTGAAGGTGGTGGCGGATTCCCGGGCGGCGCGGCTGGCGGCATCGGCGGGCCCGGCGGCGGAGTCATCGCCCTCGGGAGGATGCCGAGAGGGTTTAACATTAATCAGCCGCATGGAGTGCTGAATTTCTCCGACGATAACGCGGGATTGGATGCGAGGTCGTATTCGCTGACAGGTATCGAATCGCCGAAAGCGGATTACAACCAGGCTCGTTTCGGTGTGAACGTTGGCGGGCCCCTGAACATTCCAAAGATTTTTAATGGGGGCAACAAATGGTTCTTTTTCGCGGGATGGAATGGATCGCGCGGGAGTTCACCGTACGATGCGTTTTCCACCGTGCCTACAGCGGATGAACGCAACGGAAATTTTTCCACAGCAACGTACAATGACGGCAAACCCGTTCAAATATTCAATTCGCAGACGGGACAGCAATATCAATTCAACGGAGTGCTGAATGAGATCGATCCGAATTTAGTCAGTCCGGCCGCGACAGCGCTGAAGCGGTACTTCCCTTTGCCGAACATCGCGACGACGGCTTCCGGACAAAACTTTCACTATGTGACGTCCGCGGATAGCAATTCCGACGCGGTGATAGTGAGGCTGATCCACAACTTCGGGGCAAGCAACGGTCCGGGATTCGGACCATTTCAAATGGGGGGCGGTGGTGGTGGCGGCGGCGGAGGCAGAAGGCGCGCGCAGAACAACATCAATTTTGGGCTGAACTGGTCGCGCAGCTCGAGCACCATCGTGAATCCGTATCCTTCGCTCGCAGGAGGAACGGGAACGCAAGGGCTGAACGCGAGCGCCGGATGGACCTACGGGAAAGGCCGAGCCACAAGCAACTTTCGGGTGAACTACAATCACAATCATGTTTCCACAACGAATCTTTATTCAAACGTTACGGACGTTTCGGGGCCGGGTGGAGCCAGGATCAACGGGATTTCGAACGATCCATTTGATTGGGGATTGCCGGGAATCAGTTTCACGTCGTTCGGCGGGTTGAGCGACGCGATACCCCGCCGTGAGCTGGACCAGACCTATACCATCTCGGAAACTGTTTCGTGGAATCGCGGAAAGCACAACTGGCGTTTCGGCGGAGACTACCGGCGCATCCTGCAAAGCTTCCGTTCGGCCAGAAATTCGGAGGGAAGTTTTGTATTTACTGGATTTGCTACGTCTCAATACGCAACCGGCAGCACACAACCCGTAACTGACACGGGGTACGATTTTGCGGACTTCCTGCTGGGGTTCCCGCAGCAAACCTCGCTGCAGTCCGGAGCAACTTCCTACAACTTCCGCGCCAACGCGTATGACTTCTTCGTGCAGGACGATTGGAGGTTTCGCTCGAATCTGTCGTTCAATTTAGGACTGCGATACGAATACAACGGGCCTTACACGGAAGCAGCCAATCAAATCGCAAATCTGGACGTGGCGCCCGGGTTTACGGCTGCGGCGCCTGTATTGCCCGACCAGCCCGGGCCATATAACGGAACATTTCCGGCGTCGCTGGTCCGGCCAGAACGCCATAATTTCGCGCCGCGCATCGGGATTGCCTGGAAGCCGCAAAAGCAAATGGTGGTGAGGACGGGTTACGGAATCAACTACAACCTGGCGCAATACGGCACGATGATTCAAAACTTCGCGTTTCAACCACCGTTTGCGAGCACCGCGACGAATGCGACCAATGTCAACGGCCTCATCAGCGCGAGCCAGTTGACGCTCACAAACGGCTTCCCCAGTTCCGGAAGCACGGTGACCAACAACTTTGCCGTTAATCCGAACTATCGCCTCGGCTATGTGCAGATCTGGAATCTCGATATACAGCGCGAGCTTCCAGGCGGAATCGTGATGAACGCCGGCTATAACGGCGCGAAGGGAACGCGTCTGGACACGGAGCGCGCGCTGGTCGCTGCCGGCAACCAACCGTTCATTTACGAGACATCGGAGGGAAACTCGATCTTGCATGCGGCCTCGGTGCGCGTACGCAGGCGCATGGCGAAGGGGCTGGGACTGAGCGCGCAATATGTGTATTCGAAGTCCATAGACGACGCGTCATCGATCGGCGGCGGTGGGAGTGTTGTAACGCAAAATCCGTTTGATATCTCGGCGGACCGCGGGCTTTCCAGCTTCGACGAGCGTCACAAATTCACGGGAAACTGGATTTACGACTTTCCGTTCGGCGAGAACCGGCGGTTTGTTCCCAAGGGTGTGTGGGGCCAGGTTCTCGGAGGATGGCAGTGGAGCGGCAACTTCACGGTGGGATCTGGGCTGTATTTCACTCCTCGAGTGCTTGGCGGCGCGCTGGATATCAGTCGCGGCGTGAGCGGGTCGCTGCGGGCAAACGCCGTCGCAGGGCAATCGATTTCGATCAGCGACCCGACGGTACTCAAATGGTTCAACACGGCAGCGTTTTGCGCTCCGAGCGCCACATGTGTCAACCCGAGCGGTTCCAGCTTTGGCGATGCCGGACGAAATATTATTGAGGGGCCGGGGCAAGTTTCGGTGGACATGTCGCTCAATAGGACAATCACCATCAAAGAATCCCGCACGCTGGATTTGCGCATTTCCGCGAACAATGTTTTCAATACGGTGCATTTTACGGCCATCAATACGGTGGTGAACTCGTTTACATTCGGAGAGGTCACGGGAACGGGCGGCATGCGCCGGGTGACGGTGCAAGCGCGTTTCCGGTTCTGAAGGAAGATGAATATGCGGCTTCCGAGAAAAATATTTTCGATCTTCACCGTAGCAGCGCTGATTCTGCAAGCGGCGGCACCCGCCCTTGCCCAGCAGAACCGGCAAGCCGGAGGGAATGAAGCGCGCATAGAAGTTACGAGCGAACTCGTGCTGGTGAATGTGGTGGCACACGACAAAAAGGGAAACCTCGTTCGCGACCTGAAAAAGGAAGACTTTACTATTTTTGAGGATGGCAAGAAGCAGCAAATTTCCACTTTCGATTTCGAGAATGTGGACGAGATGGCCAACGCTGGAGCGGCGGAAGCAACTGTCTCAGGTGTGGCAGGGGCGGGAACGCTGCTGCGTTCCGGAAAGAAAGCGCCGCCGTCGCTGGACGCACGCGACCGGCGATTGATGCTGCTCTTTTTCGATTTTTCGGCGATGCATCCGGAACAAATTGACCGGTCCGTGGATGCCGCAAAGAAATTCGTCAATACAAAAATGCAAGCGGCCGATTTGATGGCGCTGGTGTCGCTAGCGACGAACATGAGAGTGGACTTGGATTTCACGGATGACAAAGCCAAACTGCTGGCAGCGCTCTCTGCCTACTCTTCTGGAGCAGGCCAGGGTTTCGACAATGGGAGCACCGGGATTGCCGAAGGCGGGGCAGAAACGAGCGGGGCGTTCACGGCTGACGACACGGATTTCAATACGTTCAACGCCGATCGCAAGCTCCTGGCGCTGCAGTCGTTGATGCAGGCGCTTGGCAAACTCCCACAGAAAAAAAGCCTCATCTATTTCAGCAATGGAATCACGCAGTCGGGCGCGGACAACCAGTCAGCGCTACGTGCCGCGACCGCGGCAGCGGTGAAGGCGAACGTCTCCGTCTATTCGCTGGATATCCGCGGCCTACAGGCGTTTCCGCCGGGAGGAGAAGCGCAGTCGGCCAGTTTGCACGGGCAGTCGGCCTACTCGGGCGCTTCCGTGCTGAACGATTTGAACAACAATGCCGCATCCCAGGACACGCTCGCGACGCTTTCTTCAGACACCGGCGGCAAGGCGTTCTTTGATTCGAATGACTTCGGCGCCGTATTTTCGCAGGTGGAGAAGGACAGTTCGGCATACTACGTGCTCGGTTTCACGAGCAACAATCCGCTGAAGGACGGAAGATTCCGCCGGCTGAAAGTGCAGGTCAATCGGGCCGACCTGAAACTCGATTTCCGTGCGGGCTACTATGCGGGGCGGGATTTCGAGCACCTGAACCGCGCCGACCGCGAACAGCAGCTCGAAGACGAGTTGGCTGCGCAGTTGCCTCGGGTGGATGTGCCCCTTTATGCGGGAACGGCGTTCTTCCGCCGCGATGATTCGCATTACTATCTGGCGGTTTCGCTGGTAGTACCGGGCTCACAGATCCCGTTCGTTACCGAAAAAGAGAAAGACAACGCAACGATCGACATCCTGGGCGAGGTTCGAGAAGGCGGGAAATTCCCCGTCGGGCAGCTGCGCGACACTGTAAAGCTGGCAGTCGAAAGCACGCAGGATGTGCGCCGCAAGAATGTGCAGTACAACACCGGTTTCGTGCTTGCCCCTGGAAGCTACCACCTGAAATTTGTCATTCGCGAGAACCAGACAGGCCGGATGGGCTCGTTCGAGACGGACGTGCAGATTCCCGACTTGCGCAAGACGCCGCTGAAAATGAGCTCCGTGGTGTTGAGCAGCCTGAGGACCCCCGCTCCGGGCAAGAAGAACGGGGCGAACCCGCTGGTACGGGACCAGATGGAGCTGGTTCCGAATATTACGCATGTCTTCGCGCCAGACCAGCATCTCTATTTGCAATACGAAGTGTACGACGCGGCGAAGGGAAAGAATCCGGCGCCCGCGGCTGCGAATGGCTCGAGCGAGACGGCCAAGGATGCGCCAGCAGCCAAGCCACCGAAAGACAGCATCAGGGTTTTTACAAGCATTGAGTTCTTGCAGGGCGCCACGAAGATTTACGAATCCAAGCCAGTGGTGGCGAACGAAATGACGGCTCCGGACCGCAAGGCGGTCATTTTCCAGATGGATTTGCCGCTGCAGGCCCTGAACCCGGGGCTCTACCTCTGCCAGGTGAACGTGATTGACGACGTGGCGGGGACCTTTTCGTTCCCGAGGTTTCCATTGCTGATCCGCGAAGCCGCGCCGACGGCACCGAGCAAAGCTGCGGATTGAAACTAGGCGGGCAGGCAAGATGCGGCCGAGAAGCCGTTTAAAGTAAAAGTCTTAAGATCAATCGCCGGCGGCGCTCCGGGACATTTCGACGGATTCCGCCAGGCCCCGGCGCATCGGTCCCAAGACGAAGGCGGGCACATCGCGTTCGGGAGTCAACGACACGCTGGTGGCCTTCCCGGGGAATTCGGCGCGGCGGTCCAGGCGCAACCCGGCTTCTTTCAGAAACTCAGCCGAGAAGCCCATGTCTTCGGCGCGATCCACCCCCCAAAACCACAGTTTCTCTTCCTGCCGCTGGAGGAAATCCAAAGATTCTTCGAGTTTTTTCATGGCGCGGTCAAAGGAGGAGGCCAGGAAGTAGGTGCTCAGCGTCCAGGCGTGGCGGGGGTAGTGGACCTGGATGCGAACACAGTATTTCCCCGACTGATTGCGGTCGATACTGCAGCGATAGTCATTGCGAACGGCGGAAGTGCGGGCAGACATTTTCGTATCACCAATCTTTGGAACTCTGGCGCTGGGTAGCCATACTTGCTTCTGTTCTGAATTCCGCGGGCAAGGCCCGGAGCCGAGATTCGCCAGAAAAGCGGCGGCTCGGGTGGAATTCGGCTTCAAGGAAGACAGCTATAGGGTATCGGGACGCACGAAGAAAGACAAGCGCGCCGTTCCAATCAGATAACACTTTTATTTTGTGTTACTTAGACTAACCGAAAGTGCCAAAGCTCTTCAGCTTTTCGGGCATGAGCTTGAGCTTGCCTTCTTGCTTCAGGCGGTTGTCCAAGGCTTTCTGAAAGGCTTCAAAGGCCAGATTTCGCTTGGATTGGAGGAGCTCCTCGGTCAACTGCTTCTTTTGTTTGTCGAAATCGGACGGATTGGCTTCTGTCTTCTCGACGACGCGGTAGACCAGCCAGTTCTGCCCCAGACTGAGAGGTGGAGCAACATCGCCCGTCTTCAGGTTGAAGGCTGCGCTGACCTGCTTGCCGCTCGCCGCGCCTGGGATGGACCCGTCGCGCGCGATGGGATCACTTGTTTTCGGCTCCAGGCCGAGGGCTCGGGCGGCCGCATCGAGTTTTTCACCCGCTTTGACACGCTTGGTTAGCTCTTCCGCCTTGTTCTTCGCCTGCTCTGTCGACTTTTCGCGTCTTAAGTCGGTGATTACACGGTCGCGGACTTCTTCGAGGGAACCTTGGTGCGCGGGCTCGATCGATTTTACGGAGAGAGCGACATAGCCGCGATCTGTTCTGACTGGCGGGTTCAGTTCGCCTATCCGCAATTGGAAAATGGCATTCTTGGCTTCTTTCGAATTGGCAAGCTCAAGCAAGGGGTCGGACGCACTGATGGGCCTCGTCTCACCTACCGTCAGGTGATATTGCTTCGCCAAATCGTCCAGAGAGACTTTGTTAGACTGGCGGATGGCTACGGACAGCTTGTCAGCAGTGTCGCTGGCCAGTTTATTCGCCTGATTGAGCAATAGAGGCGCACGCAGCGAATCCTTAACCTCTTCGAACGGCTTGGTATGGGCAGTCTCTTTCTCTAGCACCTTGATGATATGGAAGCCATACTGCGACTTGACGAGGTCCGAAATCTGGCCGGCGGGCAGGCTGAAGGCTGTCTTTTCAAACTCGGGGACGGTCTGCCCTTGAGTGATCCAGCTTAAGTCACCGCCCTTGTCCTTCGATCCCGGGTCCTCGGAGTACTTCTTCGCCAGGTCTTCGAACTTGCCGCCCTTCTTGACCTGTTTTAGAACGTCTTCGGCCCTCTTCTTGATCTCCTCGACTTCCGCGTCGGTTTTTCCGACGGTCATAAAGAGAATGTGTTCGACGTGCACGCGGTTCGGCACCTGATACTGCTGTATGCTGGCTTGATATTGCAACTTGAGCATGTCATCGGAGACTTGCACGCTTTGGCGAATCTGATTTACGTCAACAAGCGCGTAGCGCGCGACACGGCGTTCGGGCACTTGATATTTCGCCTTGTTCTTCTCGTAAGCCGCGCGGATTTCTCCGTCATCGGGTGAAATTTTGGCTTCCAGGTCTTCCGGCTTGATGAGGGTGTAGTCGAGCTTCACTTTTTCGTTCTTGTTGCGGAACTCAACCTGAAGCTCGGCGGGACCCACGCTGATCCCGTCGGTCACGAGCTTGCGGAATTTTTCCTCGAGCAAGCCCTGACGGACCAGCTCTTCGAACACAGGCACTGTCATCTGGTAGCGCGCCTGGACTTCGGCCGAATAGCGGTCGATACCGACAAACGTGCCACCAGTGAAGGCTGTCGGAACGTATTGGCGAATGCGATCGGCCCGCTCCTGATCGGACACAGTAATGCCGAGGCGCTTGGCTTCGTATTCAATCTCTTTGGCAAACACCAGCTGGTTCAGAATCTGCTGGGCGTAGAGGGACTCGAGGGGCTTCATGTTGGGATTGCGCTGCTCGATCTGGTTGAGTTGCTGGCGCACGTCTTGCACGCTGACCGACTCATCCCCAACCTTGGCCAAGGTATCCGTGGAAACCTCGCCGCTGACCGGCGACTGCGGAACGAGGTAAAGCAGCATGCTGCCACCAAGAACCAATACCACGGCCCCGAGAAGAATGCGGTACCCAAGTTTGCTTTTATCTGCGCCAGCCATCCGATGAGTCTCCCACGTCAGTAGACAAACTTAAGATTATAGGAGATATAGGCGCGCGTCTCAAACACATTCGTCCATTGTCGGCAACTCAGCAAATTCCTCAGGACTGGCAATAGGCTAACCACTGCCTCGCTTCGACGAACCAAGCAGGGACAGAGTAGACTGGCAGAAGGGCGCCTCTGCAAACGGAGGTCGCACATCGCAATCGCATGCCAATGCGCAGCAAACAAAAACTTCGCATTTTCCTTGTTTTCGGTGGCGTGTTTGCGCCGGCTCTGTTTTGGCTGAGCGGCTCGTTTGAGCAATTCCCGCGCACGAATGCACCTACCTTTTTTCGCGATGTGCTGCCGATCTTGCAACGGCACTGCCAGAGTTGCCATCGAGCCGGGGGCATCGCGCCGATGCCTTTCGAAACTTACGAAGAGACCCGGCCATTTGCACCCGCGATCCGCCGCGCGACGCAGGGAAAATGTATGCCGCCGTGGTTTGCCGATCCGAATGTAGGGAAGTTTTCTAACGATCCATCGCTGACGGCGGCGGAGATTGGCATGCTAGGCGCATGGGCCGAAGAAAAATCGCCGGCTGGGGAATCCAAGAATGCGCCATCGCCACGGCGCTGGGCGGAAAGCTGGAGTATTCCGAAGCCAGATTTAGTCTTAAAGATGGCGCAGGCCGTGTCCCTTCCTGCAAGCGGCGACATCGAGTACACCTATGAAATTGTTCCTACAAATTTCAAAGAGGATCGCTGGGTACAACTGGCCCAGGTTTTGCCCGCGTTGCGTTCGAATGTGCATCACGCGGTTGTTTATGTTCGCCCACCGGATTCGAGCTGGCTGCGGCACGCACCTGTTGGTGCTCCATTCACCGCTTCTACGCTGACGGATCCGGACGATCGGCGTGGCGCTCACTGGACAGACAGCGACGTTTTGCTCGTCTATGCGCCGGGGAGCTCGCCGGACTCGTGGCCAGATAAAATGGCGAAATTTATTCCCGCGGGCTCGGATCTTGTTTTTCAGATGCACTACACCACCAATGGCCGGGCAGCTTCCGATCAATCCGGTATCGGGCTGATTTTTTCGGAACACGGGCCCGAGGAGCGTGTGCTGACTTTGCAACTCACCAACGACCACTTCGCCATACCGCCGGGCGCGCCGGACTACCGCGTGGAGGCACGCGGCACGCTCCCGAGTGACGCCACGCTGCTCAGTTTTTTTCCGCACATGCACCTGCGTGGAAAGCGATTCGAATACAACTTGATTCGCAAGAAAATGAGCGCCGATGGCAAGCCGGAGTATGCAATCGAACCCCTGCTCCGCGTCAACTATCACTTCCATTGGCAGATGAGCTACCGGCTGGCGGAGCCGCGGTTCCTGGGTGCTGGAACGGAACTTCAAGCCGTCGCGTGGTACGACAATTCGAAGGCCAACCCGCACAATCCGGATGCGGATGCCGAGGTGCGCTGGGGCGAACAGACCTACGACGAGATGATGGTAGGCTTTTTCGACGTCGCGGTGCCGGCTGAAGTGGACAAGCAGCACTTTTTCATCCGGAAATAAGAGCAGCGACAGCTTCGCTGAGAGAGACCTGCACCAAGGGACAGGCGAAGGGCAACTGGGGCCGGGTGCGAACGTGCTATTTGCAGTTTGACTACGCGCCACTCTGCAATTCATCCGCGTGGAAATTGCTGTGCTAGATTGAAAAATTGGAGCGTTTGCAGCACATTCAACCGTGACCACACAAGCACCCATCGATCCGAAGTTCGCGCAAGCCCATCAAAAGGCGCCGCACGTTGAAGTGTACTGGAAGGCGGTCACCTATAAGACGGTGATTGGCTACGGGCTATTGGCGGTGGCGATTATTACCGCCGGGATATTTCTGGTGAAACCAGATTTATATCAAGTGATAGTCAAGAAACTGAACAAGGCAGTGAGCGATCCTGAAAGTGAATCCACGGGCGAGTCTCAGAAACGCGCTAAGTTCGTCAACCTCGACGGAAAGGTTGAGATCAAGAAAGTCAATTCCGTGCAATGGGTCGAGGCCGACTTCCGTTCCTCTCTCGACAAAGGTGATCAGATAAAAACAGGGCCGGACGGCGACGCGCGTATCACCTTCGCTGACGGCACGACGTACACGATGAAACCTGATTCGCTGGTCGTCGTGGAAGAAAACTCAACGGACGCGAACAGACCAAGCAGCTCGGCCATTGGTATCACGACCGGTACTGTGGATTGGGCGACGCCCACTTTCACCTTGGCCGAGTCTAAAGCGCAGGTTCGTGTCGAAGACACCAAGGCACAATTAGGCTCGAACAGCCGTGGAGCGGTGAAAGCCGATCCCGAAAACAAGTCAAGCGAGATCGTTGTGTCGAGCGGCAGCGCACAAGTACAGCGGGGCCAAGAAAGAATTGACCTTACGCAATATGAAAAGGCCACGATCCCCAGCAAAGGCGCCATCCAAAAATCAAACGTGCTGGCACCACCCGAGCTTGTCGCGCCTCTGAATCTCGCGCCGATCATCGCCGAAAATCCAAAGAGTTCGCCGGTTCGCTTCGAATGGAAGCCCGTTCAAGACGCTGTATCCTACACGCTGCGGGTCAGCACCAACGCAATGTTCACGAAGACCGTAAGGGATCCCAAAGTCAGTGGCACGGCAGTGGAAATCACCGGACTTGATCCGGGAGACTACTTCTGGAACGTCACGGCCACAGACGGAAAAAAACAGACGAGTGAAGTCGGAGAAATTTTCAAGTTCACGCTCGTCGCGCAAGGCAAGTCGCAGGATATGATCCTGGAGATAACCAGCACGCAGGTAGTTGGACACTCGGCGGAAATCGTGGGCCGGACGGAACCCGGCGCCGCCCTGATTGTGAACGGCCAATCCGTGCCAAACATCGCGCAGGATGGCACATTCCGGCACTTCACCGAACCGCTTGCTCCGGGGCAGCACACGATTTCGATTATCGGGTCGAATCGCCGCGGAGGGACGAACATGAAGCAGGTGTCCATCGTGGTTCCGAAGTAAGAGATCCGAAGAAAGACCGAAGCGCCTTTGCGCTGGTCGCGGTGTCCGGAGACAATGGTTGGGGCTGGCCGCCGTAAGGTCAGCGCTGTCGTCGGCCGGACAGCGGAGAATCTTTCTCCGCGGGGGGATGTAGGGATGAATAAGAACGGTTACAACATGAGGTCGGTGTTCAGTTTGTTTTCTTCCGACCTGGCCATCGATCTGGGAACTGCCAACACGCTGGTGTTCGCGCACGGCAAAGGCATCGTCGTCAACGAACCCTCGATCGTAGCCATCAATAAATCCAGCGGAGAAGTCGTGGCCGTGGGCCGCGAGGCAAAAGAGATGCTCGGGCGCACCCCGGGCAACGTTGTCGCCATAAAGCCGATGAAAGACGGGGTCATCGCGGACTTCAAAGTCACCGAAAAGATGCTGACCTATTTCATCCAGAAGGCACACAACCGACGCGTGCTGGTGCATCCGCGAATCGTTATCGGCGTCCCAAGTGAGATCACGCCGGTGGAAAAGCGCGCGGTGCAGGACTCCGCATATCGCGCGCGAGCCAGCGAAGTTTTTCTCGTCGAGCAGGCCATGGCTGCCGCGATTGGCGCCGGGCTGCCGATTGAAGAGCCCTCCGGCAACATGGTCGTGGACATCGGCGGCGGCACGACGGACATCGCGGTCATCTCCATGAGCGGCATCGTTTATTCGCGGTCCGTGCGCGTGGCAGGCAACGAGATGGACGAAGCCGTCATGCAATATCTGAAGCGCAAGTACAACCTGCTCGTCGGCGAACGCACGGCAGAGCAGATTAAGATGGAAATTGGCTCCGCTTACCCGCTGGAAAAACCACTGACGATGGAAGTGAAGGGCCGCAACCTGATTGAAGGCGTGCCCCGGACGGTTACCATAGACGACAGTGAAATTCGAGAAGCCCTGAGCGAATGTGTGGCCACCATTCTCAACGCTGTGCGCGTCGCCCTCGAGCGCACGCCTCCCGAGCTTTCCGCTGACATCAGCGACCGCGGTATCGTCCTGACGGGCGGCGGCGCACTGCTGAAAAACCTCGACAAGCGGATTCGCGAGGAGACCGGCTTGCCGGTTTCGATTGCGGATGATCCGCTGGCGTCGGTGGTGCTCGGTACGGGAAAAATGCTCAGCGATTTCAAACTGCTGCGCCAGGTTTGCATCGATTGAGGATTTGCCGTTGCCAGTGTACAGCGTGGCGTCCCAAATGGTTTACGTCGCAAGGCAGCCAAATTTTGCGTTTCGATTTTCCAATTTCGAGTTTCTAGTTTCGGAATCCACATGGTAGGCATTCCCTCTCGCCACAAATCGCTGGTCCTACTCGTCGGAGTCATCGTTCTGCAGATTCTGATGCTGGCCGTGCAGATCAAGCGCGACTCCGAAGGACGCCTCATACGCGTCTGGACGGTTGGCGCGGTCTCGCCGTTTGAACGGGCGGGCTCTTCCAGCTTTGGCTGGTTTCGCGACACCTGGCGTCATTACTTCGCATTGCAAAACACCACCCGGGAGAGTGAGCAGATTCGCCGTGAGAATGATGCGCTGAAACTGCAAATCTCGCAGCTTCAGGGCAAAGCCGCGGAAGCCGACCGCCTGGCGGTGCTGTTGAATTTTCGGCAAGCCCATGCGGGAGTCCCGATGCTTGGCGCGCGCGTGATTGCCACCGGGGCGGGAACCGCGAGCCTGACGATTCAGCTGGACCGCGGTGAGCACGACGGCATTCGAAAAAACATGGGAGTCATCACTCCCGACGGTGTCGTCGGCAAAGTCGTCGAAGCCTATCCGAACGCGGCGCAAGTGCTTCTGCTCACGGACAAAGAAAGCGGCGTCGGCGCGATGCTCGCCGATTCCCGCATCCAAAGCCCCGTTGGGGGACAAGGTGAGCCTCTCCTGGTGATGAAATACGTCCCGAACGACGATGAGGTCAATCTGGGTGAACGAGTGATTACCAGCGGCATGGATCGCATCTTCCCGCCCGATCTGCCGGTGGGTACGGTCGCGGAGATCAAGCCCGGGAATCCGTTCAAGCAGATTCGCATCAAACCCGCGGCCAATCTCGAGCGCCTGGAAGAAGTGTTGGTTCTTCTCTCGCTCCGTCCCCTCGAGACGAAAAGTCAGGAGCACCCCGCCGATGCTAAGCCGTCCGCGCCAAGAGCAGCTACTTTCGCACCGGCGGTAAGACGATGAACGGCGCGTTTGATATCCGCGGCGAATCGCACATCGAAGTTCACAAGTTTCGCGCCGGCGCGATCATCATCGCCACGCTGCTAGCGTTGGTGATTCAGGCGTCATTTCCGATTCATTTTGCAAAGGCGGCTGTCCTTGATTTCCCTCTGCTCGTGACGATTTATTTTGGCTTGAGCCGGCGCAATCCTTCAACGGGACTTCTCCTGGGCATGGTCATTGGTCTTCTGCAGGACAGCCTCAGCGGTCCTACGGTTCCTCTCGGGCTTTATGGCATCGCGAAAACCATTATCGGGTATCTCGCTTCGTCCATTGGCGCGCGGCTTGATACGGAGCATCCCGCCGCGCGATTCGCGCTCACTGCCGCCTTCTTCGTCGCGCATCAAGGCCTGATCGTCGTCACGCGGCGTATTCTCCTGGCGCAGCCGGAGCCATGGTTTAACATGCACCTTTTCATCGCAGCTCTCGTCAACGCGCTTGTCGCCGTCTTTCTGTTCCTCTTGCTCGACCGCCTCCGTAAGAACTAGTGATTCGACGCACGCAGCTGCGACTAGATCGACGATCAAGTTGCTCGTTGTTTAGTGAGTTAGAAGGAAGTGCTTGAAGTCCTCGTAGGCACTCGATAGCGCGAGGGAGAGCTGGTCACGTTTCAAGTAGGCGGCGAGACGATCGGGCAGCGGCGGAGCGGTGCCAATGGCCTTCATCACCACGTCGGCAAATTTCGCGGGATGAGCTGTGGCCAGCACCAATCCTTGCGCCGCATCAGGATGTTGGCTCTTGTAAGCTTCCCAGCCGAGCACGCCGACGGCCGTGTGCGGATCCGCGATGTAACCAAACTTCTCGTGGAGCATCTTCATCGCGCCGAGCGTTTCTTCGTCCGTTGCGCCGTGGCCCCAGATTTCCTTCTGCAAGTATTCCAGGCGGTTGCGGCAGAGATCGAGCAATCGTGGAAAATTGTTTGGATTGCCCACGTCCATGGCATTCGAAAAGGTCGCTTGCGCCGCGCGCGGGTGAAATTCTCCCGTCCGCAGATATTCCGGCACCACGTCGTTGGCGTTCGTTGAAGCCACGTACTTCGCCACCGGCAAACCGATGCGCTTGGCAAAAATTCCGGCCGTAAGGTTGCCGAAGTTTCCGCTGGGCACGGAAACGATCAGCGGCACCGAAGCCACCGGCAATTGCCGGTAAGCCGCCACGTGATAAAACATCTGCGGCAAGAGGCGCCCGATATTGATGGAGTTTGCGGAAGTCAGCCACACGCGATTGTTCAGTTCGGCATCGGAGAAGGCTCGCTTTGCCAGCCGCTGGCAATCGTCAAACGTGCCCGCCACTTCCAGCGCAGTAATGTTTTCGCCAAGCGTGGTGAACTGCTTCTCCTGCGCCTCGCTGATGCGCTTCGAAGGATACAGAATCACCACGCGAATTCCGGGTACCCGCAGGAAACCGTGCGCCACAGCGCTGCCGGTGTCTCCCGAAGTCGCCACCAGCACGGTAAGCGCGCGCGTTTCGCCGCGCACAAAATACCCCATCAATCGCGCCATGAAGCGCGCGCCAAAATCCTTGAATGCCAGCGTCGGTCCGTGAAACAGCTCCAGAATGTGCAGCCCCGGCGAGAGCGATACCAGCTTTACGGGAAAGTTGATTGCCTCGCTCACGATTTGCCAGAGTACTTCTTCCGGAACATCGGGCGTGGCGAAAGGCCGCACGACGCGAAAACAAACTTCCGTGAACGGCAGCCCACGAAATTCCTCGAGTTCCTCCGGCGAATGCCGCGCAATCTCTACCGGCATGTACAGCCCGCCGTCGGGCGCCAGTCCGCGCAGAACCGCGCCGCGAAGCGAGGTGAGCGGTGCCTTGCGCGAGGTGCTACGGTATCTCAAGAAATTGGACTCATCGTTCACTTCCCATTTTGTCGTGAATCATTTTTAGAAACGCCGCGGCGTCCAGCGATCCATTACGCAACGCGGCGACTTGCAGCGTGCAATGCGCGAGCGCTTCATAACTCTGGCGTCGCGCTGCAATCAGTGCGGGATAACATCGTGCTACCGTCCCGCGAGGCTTCTCTCCAACCCGGGGTTGAAACGCGCCGCGCCACAAGACCGGCTTCGGTTCGCTCAAATATCTTTCGATCAGGAGCTGCCGCTCTTCTGAGGAAGCGGCGAGGTGCACGATCGTCATTTGCCGACGCAAGCGCATCAACAAATTGTTTCCGGCATAGATAACGCTTCCTGTCGTATCGAGCACCAGTGATTTTTCCGGCTGCTTCTCGAGTTCCGTCAATATCTCATCCAGCGTATGAATCTCCTCAGCCAGGTACTCGGACTCGCGTTCGGTGTACGTCGTGGAGTCCGGCCAGCCCATCCACGCGGCCACTCCACTGATGCCCGCATATCCGCCGGCGGCCAGGCGTGGCGCGAGTTTCTGTTCGATGCGGTCGTCGCAGGAAACGGCGGGATATCCGCCCGTCGCTAACTTCTTTGTCCAGAACGTTTTCCCGGCGCCGGACATGCCGATCAGTGCTAGCCGTAGCGGCTTTTCCCTGTTGGTTTCAGCCGTCATAAGAGAACTGCCTACGATAGCGTGATACACGCAACCACGGCAACAGCGCAACAACACCGCGACCTCGAAAGAAACCAATGCATTTCTGGAACCTGTCCTCCCGGACGGCTTGCGGCCCACCCATGCAGGTGGTACGTTTAAAAAGACTCCTGCTGCTTCACGCAGCTTTAGTCCTGCGGTGATTCGGGCGCTCCGGGAGATTTTTTCGGTTCGCAGGTTCGAGGAAATTTTCGACGGACATTTTCGGCGTGACCCTGCTCGTTTCAGGGTCCACTCGAAACCCACGCTGTGGATTTTTTCGTAACGCGAGTTTAGTCCGGCCAGTTGTGTCCAATTGGGCCGGACCGGGCGAGAAGCCCTGAGAAATAGTACTCGCGCGGGGTTTTCGTGTCGTACTGGTTCCGCAACGACAATCGATTGCCGCAAGCGCGGCTGGCCGTGGCTTCCTACATCATCGTGGGAATGATCGGCGTGTTGCTGCTCGGCTTCTGGAAGTTGCAGGTCATCGACGCCGACAAATATAGCTCGATGGCCGAGCGCAATCGCGTGCGTTACATTCCTGTGATTGCGCCGCGCGGGCGCATGCTGGACCGCGATGGCCGCGTACTGGTTGACAACCGTCCGTCTTTCAGCGTACTCCTCCTTCGCGACGAACCAGCTCAAGTGGAAAAGCATCTCGCGGGCATCTCGGACGGCTTGGGAATCCCTGTCGATGATTTGCGGGACCAACTCAACAATACAAAGAATCTGCCAAAATTCCAGCCGATCATTATTAAGCCTGACGCCTCACCCGCGGACATCGCTTTCATCGAATCGCATCGCTCGGACATTCCCGTCCTGGAAATGATTTCCGTCTCGCGGCGGCGTTACCTCCCGGCAGGATTCCTCGCTCATGCCGCCGGCTATGTCGGTGAAGTCAGCGAGCAGCAGATCGAATCCAGCAACGGCAAGCTCCGCCCCGGCGACTTCGCCGGAAAGACCGGCTTGGAGCGCCAATACAACGATCTGCTTCAGGGCACGGACGGCATGCGGCGCGTGGTCGTTAACAGCATCGGCAAGGAAGTGGACCGCCTGTCCACCCAAGAAGCGATTCCCGGAAAACAGATTCAGCTGACCATTGACTTCGACTTGCAGCAGATCGCGGAACAATCCTTGGGCGCGCGCCCAGGTGCGGCCGTTGCGCTCGATCCGCGCACCGGAGAGGTCCTTGCGATGGTGAGCCATCCTGCTTTGGACCCCAACGATTTCGCGGTGCGCATTTCGGGAGATGACTGGAAGAGCCTCAATGAAGATCCGCTACATCCCTTGCTCAATCGCGCGATTCAGGCCCAGCTCGCGCCGGGCTCCGTATTCAAAATCGTGACCGCCACTGCCATGCTGGAGGACAAAAACCCTCCGGAAAGTTTCACCACGTTCTGCCCCGGATACGCTACGTTCTACGGCCGGCAGTTCAAGTGCTGGGTATACGGAAAGAGTTCTCACGGAGTTGTGGGCTTGCACAAAGCCATTCTCGAGTCTTGCGACGTCTTCTTCTACAACGTGGGAATGCACCTAGGCATTGACCGTCTTTCTTACTACGGCACCAAATTCGGCCTCGGACGCAAAACCGGAATCGATCTCCCCGAGGAGGTGTCTGGGCTGATGCCTTCCGCGGAATGGGTCGAGCGCGTCTTCCATCGTAAGTGGTATGCCGGTGAAACGATCTCCGTGTCCACCGGTCAAGGCGCTGTCACCACCACTCCGCTGCAGCTCGCGCGCATGATTGGCGGTATCGCCATGGGCGGCGTTTTTAAACAGCCACATCTGCTGAAGGACTTGCCGAACGTTGGTGAAGAACGGTTCGCGCTTTCCGAATCGACCGTGGAAAAAATAACCGACGCAATGTACGGCGTTGTCAACGAAGACGGCGGCACGGCGAGAAACGTCCGGCTGCCCGGAATTGAAGTAAGCGGAAAATCGGGAACCGCGCAGGTGATCGGTTATGCAACCCGTGAGAGATTTGGGAAACAGAAAAAATTCGAGGACAATGCCTGGTTTGTTGGCTATGCGCCGCGTCGCAATCCTGAAATTGTCGTCGCCGTCCTGGTCCAGGAAAGCGGAAAGCATGGCGGCGAAGCCGCCGGTCCCGTAGTCAAAGACGTCATCAAAGCCTACTACGACAAGAAGAACAACAAGACTCAGGGCCAAGTCACCGCTGAAAACAAACGGTCTGGCTCCGGGAATATCTCGGCAACCGCGGTAGCTATTCCTCCTCGCGCAGTCTTGAAGCCGGAAGATACCGCTGCTGTTGTCCCCGCACGCGCTAGCGCGGAGCCGCAACGCTGAAGGATTTTATGATTTTGTCTTATGAAGAACGGAGGCTTCAGGCAGGTGCCGTCGTCGTAACCAGCCTGTTTCCCCGCTTTCAACTTTCAGCTTTGGACTCTCGGCCTCCCTCATGAAAGACGCTCCCGGAACTCGCGATTACGACTGGTGGCTCCTGGCCATCCTCGCCGCCATCTGTGCTCTTGGCGTGATCGAAATCTATTCCGCTACTCACGGCGGCTCCCTTGTGGGCATGCACATGAAGCAAGTGCGCTGGCTGGTCATTGGCTTCGCCCTGATGTTCGCGCTTTCTCGCCTGGACTACCATCTAATCCTCGACCAGGCCCTCATTCTCTACTTCCTCGGCATCGCGGCTCTGGTCGCGGTTCTCCTCGTCGGGCATACCCGATTCGGCGCCAAGCGCTGGATCTCTATTCCGGCTATTGGAGAGCTTCTTCAGGTGTCAGAATTGGTCAAATTGATTATAATCATTGTGCTGGCGCGCTTCTTTGCAGAAGTGCGCTCCGACCAGCTTGATTTGCGTGATCTGATCAAGGCAGGATTGCTGGTAGGTTTTCCGCTGGTCTTGATACTCAAGCAGCCCGATTTGGGAACAGCACTCGTGCTGGTCCCCATGTTGGTGGTTGGCGCATTTCTGGCGGGCTTGCAGTGGCAACACGCGGCGGTTTTTTCGTTGGCGGGGATTTTGCTGGTGGGTGCGGTTTTCTATCCTCCCGTTAGCAGACGAATCCTCAAGCCCTATCAGCGGGAAAGAATCACCTCTTTCCTGCACCCCGAAGAAGACGCCAAAGGCGCCGGCTATCAAATCTTGCAGTCGAAGATTGCCGTGGGCTCAGGCGGCTTCTGGGGCAAGGGGTTCAGTAATGGCAGTCAGAATCAACTGGGCTACATCCCCGTCCGGTATTCCGATTTCATTATGTCGGCGTGGGCTGAAGAACAGGGTTTCAAGGGCGTGCTTCTGGCCTTGGGGCTGTATATGGCGCTTCTGTTGCGTTTAGTGCAGAATGCTCAACGCGCGAAAGATCGCGCGGGAATGTTTCTGGTCATGGGCGTCGCAGCGGCGCTTGGGTTCCATGTACTGGTAAACGTGGCAATGGTCATCGGCGCTATGCCGGTAACCGGTATCCCGTTGCCGTTGATGAGTTACGGGGGTTCCGCCACGTTGTTTGTTTTCCTGGCGATCGGTCTGGTGATGAATGTGCGGCTTCGCCGCTTCGTCAACTGACCAAGCCGCCAGTGCCGTGTGACGCTTTCACTTCGCCGGAGGCGCACCGGAGAAGAAATTGGATTTGTGGATCCGGCTTCGGCCGCGATCGCAAGTAAGGATTTTAGAGTGAGGACAGCATCGTCCGCCGATCGCCCGGCTTTTTTCCGGCGACGGACCAGCCTCGTAAGACAGAGGAAGTCTTTTCCCTCCGGCTTCGAACGCCAAGCCACTTCCCTACTAGTGTGGCCAACGTGCCTCCCGGCATCGCCGGGAGCGGCTCCGATTTTCGGAAACTCCGACGGGCTCAAGCTCGCGGCGATGCGTCCTGTCGGTCTCGGCCAGGCCGGGCCCGCACAGAAGGGTGATTCCGGCCGTGCCGGAGTCACGCATAAGGAGTTTTCATGTCGAAAGAATTGGTTATCTCCGCGGCCTCCCACGAACGGCGGGTCGCGATTCTTGAAGAAGGTCAGTTAGTCGAAATCTACATCGAGCGGGAAAAAGAATTCGCGCTCGTCGGCAGCATCTACAAAGGAAAAGTCACCCGTGTCCTCCCCGGCATGCAGTCGGCTTTCGTAGATATTGGTCTCGACGGCGACGCCTTCCTGTACGTCAGTGATGTTTTCGAAAATCTCGAGGACTACGATCACGGCCATCCGCACGAGCAGCTGCAAACTTCCGTGGCCGCGCTGCCGCCTGCGAATGGTTCCCCGGTCGAAGTGCTTCCCGGCGAATCTCTGGCTCGGGCCTCTGAACATCACGAGGAAGCGCACCACGAAGAGTTTCATCACGAGGAAGCTGATGCTGCGGAGGAGCAGCCGTCCCAAGATGAGATGCATGCCGCTGAAGGCCGACTCGTCGAGGAGCATCGCGACGAAGTTCAGTCCGCTCCCATGGAAGATCAGCACGCCGAGGCAGCCGAAGAGCGCCAGCCGGATTCCAACGCTTCCGCGCCCCAGAACTTCGCGCCGCATTACAACCCCACGCAAAACTACCCAGCCCGCGGCAGCAGCGACCGTCCCGTCCAGAACTTTGGCCGCGGCGGAGACCGCGGCAGCGATCGCGGTGGTGACCGTGGCGGTGATCGCGGCCGTGGCGGCCGTTGGGGACGCCGTGGCGGGCGTCATCGCGGCGGACGCCCCCCGGGCGGCCCCGGCGGCGGGCGCAATCTGCCCCCCTCAAAATATGCCACATCGCAAGATGGCGGCGAGTCCCGCGGCTATGACAATCGCGGCGGACAGCCGCGTACATACGACAATCGCCGCCCGGAAGCTCCGCGCAGCTCTGCGCCTCCCGTGACGAGCGCCCCCGAGGATGAGATTGTGCTTCCCGGTGAATCGCTGGCCAAGTATCGGAACAAACCCGTCGTCGCATCCGCGCCTGCTCCCAGTGTCGAGCGAGAAATTCACGAAGAGCAAACCACCGCCGAAGAAATTACGCCACGGTCAACCGGCAATCTCTCTGCCACTGCTTCGGGCGGCGGCAGCACTCCTCGCCGCTTCTCCGGTGGGCTGCCCCGCTGGCTCCTGGCCGATGGCGGCCCTGAAGCCGAAGCGGCACCGTCTGGAGAATCTCCCGACGCCGCGAAAGAACCTTTCGCCGCTGGCAGTGGCGGCGTCGACACTTCACAGGAGACTGCCGCTCATAACGCCGAAGCTGCCCGGAATGACTCCGAGCTGAACGAGGATCAAGTCGCAGCTCTCGCTTCCGGCTTCGTCGAGGCCAAGCACGAAGAAACATCAGAAGAGGCGGAAGCAGATGCCATCGTCGGCGGCGCCGAGTTCGACGAAGAAGAATCGGAAGAACAAGCAGACGAGGTCCAAGAAACAACCGTCGTTGAAGTTTCGGAGCTCTCCGAGGAAGAAGTCGAGGAAGTCGAGGCCGGACGCGCCGCCAACCGGGCGGAATTCGCTGCGGACGTCGCTCAAGAACACGCCGAACACGACGCTGCTCATGGCCAACATGAGCACCATGAGCACGAACATGCCGAACACGAACATCTCGACAACGAACACGTCGAGACGGAGCATGCCGAACCGGAAATGATCGCCGCAGCCCCCAGCGAAAGCGTCGTGGAAGCCGCCGCAGTCATCGAAGAAGACGTCATTCTCCTCCCCGGCGAAACTCGTGCTCCCCGCGTTGGCGGCCCGTCGGCGCCACGTGAAGATTTCCCGCGCGACTCCGCGCGGATCGGCGGCAATCCGCGTTCGCGCTTCCAGCGGCCGTTCCGCAGTGGTGGACGCGACCGTGGCCGCGACAGCCGAGACGGGCGCCCGGATGGCCGCGGTGGCCGTCCCGACGTCCGTGGTAGCCGTCCCGATCGCGGCGGGCGTCCCAGCGGCGGACCGCGTTTCGAACGCCGTCCTGGTGGCCCCAGGCATGACCGTGGTTACCAAGGCGGCCGCTCCGGCCCGTCGCGTCGTCCTCAGCTCATTTCTGAGATGCTGAAGGCCGGCCAGGATGTCGTCATCCAGATCGCCAAGGAGCCCCTTGGCAAGAAAGGCGCGCGCATCACCAGCCACGTCGCGTTGCCCGGCCGCTTCCTGGTGTACATGCCAACGGTCCATCACACGGGCGTCTCGCGCAAAATCATCTCCGCCGAAAACCGCTCGCGCTTGCGCCGGTTAGTCAGCGAAGCCGGAAACGCCTACCCAGGTGGCTTCATCGTGCGCACCGCCGCAGGTGGCGCCACGGACGACGAGATTCGCACCGACATCGAGTTCCTCGGCAAGACCTGGAACGAAATCAAGGAGCGCAGCGAGCAGCGCAAAGCTCCCGCTCTGCTCCACCGCGACCTCAACCTCGTCGAGCGCATCCTCCGCGATTACGTCAGCGACGATTTCACCGGCATCTGGATTGACAACGAGGAGGAGTACGGCAAGATCGTCGAGTTTGTCAGCCGCTTCCAGCCCAAGCTCGTCAACAAGGTCAAGCTCTACACTAAGGAAACGCCGATCTTCGAAGAGTTCGGCATTCAGCATGAACTCGACAAAGCGCTCCGCGCCAAAGTCTGGCTCAAATCCGGCGGCTACATCGTCATCAACCACACCGAAGCGCTCGTCGCCATTGACGTCAACACGGGCAAATTCGTTGGGAAGGGCTCCACGCGCCTCGAGGACACTATCGTCAAGACCAACCTCGAAGCCGTCAAGGAGATCGTCCGCCAGATTCGTCTGCGCGACCTCGGTGGCATCATCGTCGTGGACTTCATTGACATGGAAGAGCGCCGCAACCGCGAAAGAGTCTTGTCCGCGCTGCAGCAGGCTCTCGAAGAAGACAAGGCTCCGTCAAAGGCTCTTTCCTTCAACGAGTTTGGCCTCGTCTGCATCACCCGCAAGCGCACCAAGCAGGCGCTCGAGCGCGTCCTCTGCCAGCCCTGCCCGTACTGCACGGGCTCCGGCATGGTCAAGTCCATCCCCACGCTCTGCTACGAAATCCAGGCTGAAGCGCGCAAGATGGCCACCGCCGATCACGAGGGCCCGAACCTCACGATCCGCGTGAATCCTGAAATCGCCAAAGCACTGAAGACCCGCGAGTCCATGCTCATCGACGAACTCGAGCAAACCTCGCACAAGCACATCATCATCCAGTCCGACGCCACCTTGCACTGGGAACAGTACGACATTTACTAATCTCGGTTCACCACAATCGAACAGGCCCGGGCGCATTAGGCGTCTGGGCCTTCTTCTTTGGTGTTTTCTCGCGCCACCCAACAGCTTGTATTTTCCCTGAATGAAAAAGGCCGAAACCTAATAAAAACTGTAACCATAACCGCCAAAACCAAGTATGTAGCTACAGAGAGTGGCAGATGGAGCTTTTGGAGCGTTTCGCATCGGGCGACCTGGAAGCCTTCGAGGCCCTGTTTCGACAGCACCAGAAGGAAGTCTACGACCGGATTGTCCGTATCGTTCGCGACAGTGGAATTGCCGAGGATCTAACCGTGGAAACGTTCTGGCGTATCTACAAGTCTAGGTCGCGGTTCCAACCGAACGGAAATTTCCGCGCTTGGACGCGCCGGATCGCGACCAACGCCGCTCTCGACCATCTCCGGCATTCCCGTCGCGAAACCGAGCTTCCCGAGGATCTTCCTTGCGCAACCGGCGCGGATCCCGGTGTCCGCCGAGAGGCCCGCGAACGGATCAGCAGAGCTTTCCACGAGCTTCCTCCAAAATATCACTTGGTGGCCACGCTGGCCCTGATCGAAGAGGAGCCCTACAACAACATCGCCGAAGCCACGGGCATTTCCGTTGCGCTCGTCAAGGTCCGAGTGTTCCGGGCCGTTCGAATGCTGCGCAAGAAACTCAACTCCTTGGGCATGGAGGTCAACGCGAAATGAGCAACGAAGAAAATACCAAAGAAATGAAAAAGCTACTGAAGCAGGCGATCGCGCCTGCAAAGGACACCGAACTCCGCCGCGACCTCTGGCCCCAAATGCTCGGCAAGCTCGAGGAGCAGTCTGCCCCTGTGCTCAGTGTCCCCTGGTTTGATTGGGCGCTCGCTGCGGTTTTGGGCGCGGTCCTCGTTTTCTTTCCCGGTTCTATCCCGGCGTTGTTGTATCACCTGTGAAGCTGGAGGCCTTATGAATCGGAACATTTATCTGCGCGCGTACATGGCGGGCATCGTTGTCCCCACCATTTTTCTTCTTGTGGTCGCCACCGTCTTCACCCTCGCCCGCTACATTTACAACATCCCCGTTCCCGTCGAACGCGTTATCGTGTTTCCCATGGCCGTGGTCCCTAACGCCTGGGGTCTTTGGAATGTTCTCTTCGTGGCGCTGCGTTCTCGCCTGCAACTCTCCATCGGCCTTCACGGCGCTCTTTTGCCAATTTTGCTCGCGCCGCTAGGTATCGTTGTCGCAAGTCTTCTGAACTTCCCCATTCCCAACTTCGCCGCGCACGCCTTCCCGATCGCCGCACCTGTCGCGCTGCTCGTCTACTACTTCGCCTGGAAATATCTGGTCGGCTTCCTCAATCGGGTGCAAGCGCTCGTTTGAACCTCATAGCACCTCACCTGGCCGCCCGGCCAGTGATTGATTTGCGAACAATTTCGCTGTCATTCGCGGGCTGAAATAAATGCGCGCTAGAGACTTGCCGACCGCTTGATTTCCTGGATTTTCTCTTCTTGCAGGCCCGCTAAGTCCGCCTCCGTCAGCCAGCCCTCGCGGAGCAAGTGTCCAAGAACAGAAAGAAGAACGGAGTATCTGTAATCGAAAGACCTCTCCATTGTTTTTCGCTGCTCGGAAAGGTAATCGTGGATTTGCCAGAGGTCGGTCGGAGAAGAAACATTTGCGATCATTTTTTTCACTTGTGCTTCAACGTCGGCACATTTCCGCTGATATGCCTGGTCAAAGGCTCTTTTTGCCGCTTCCTTCTCCGCCGCTGACCAGGCAGATTCCTCGATGAACGATCCGGCTGCGCGCCTGGAAGCCTGGTTCACCGTTTCAGAGGAAGACTTCGGGGGCGCCTCTTCAGCAGTCTTCGGCGCGGCGATACTTTGTTTATCGTCCACGGTGAAGAGCAGATAATTGTTGAAGCTGTGGCGCCGGTGAACACGCCGCTCTTTCCAGTCGTAATAGACTTCCGCGGTCTGTGGCAGCCACATATCCACTTTGCGGTTCTTGAAATGCACTGGGCCGTATTCGACGGCCGCGTGATCCGCAACTAGCCGAATTTGCGGAACGGGCGCGATCAAGTCTGTTTCCATTCGTGTGATCTGGAAGGTGTCCGTTGCGATCCAAGCCCGCCCCTTCAGCGCAACTGGGTAAGACGGACCGTCCATCCCGACCCTGTATGCGCGGATCCGGTTCGGCTTATCCTTCCGCTGACGGAAGTGCACCTGCCAGGCCAGACCTCCATTCCACCGTGTGAGGCCTTCGCAAGATATCTCAAAGCTGCCGGTATTGTAGGGATGGAAGATGAGAACCAGTGCCGGCAGGCCATTCGTCTCAACGCCACCAGGAAAATCCGCCGGAGAATTATTGCTGCCCCTGCGGTACTCATCCACGTTGAAGAATCCCGGGGCCACTTCCTGCACGGAAACTACATAATCAAAATTGCGATGCTCCGGCGGTGAGACCATCCCCCATTTGTTGATCGATTCGTGAGTCACAATTTCAGTTGCCGTAAAGCGGTCAACATTGCCGACAAATTCCTGGATCCTCTTTCCGGCTTGCCGCAAAACTTCATCGATCTGACAGGCTGCTCCCGGTTCCACCGGGGGCACCTTCTCGTCTACGTCAGGAGGCAGCCAATTGGAAGAAATTGGAAGCGCCGTAACCTCGGCAAGCGCCCCGGGTTGCACCATCTCAGCGTTTGCTGCGTCAGCGCCAGCCGGCGCATTCGCCACTTCAGACAACTGAAGATTTTCCAGTTGTTTCCTCGCATCGGTGTCCGCGGGATGATCCTTCACATAGGCTTGAAGAACGACGATAGCCCTCTCTTTTTCTCCGCGTTTTGCCAGAGCCGCTGCCAGGTACCTCTGTACAATCGCAGCCTGTCCATGGCCTAGTTCGAGTGCACGCTCGGCTTGTTTGACGGCTTCGTCGGGGGATCCTTGCCGCAGGAAAGCATCCGCGTAGATCGCGTGTGCGCGCCAAGAGGACGGCTCGGCTCGAACCGCTCGCTTCAAATACGGCAACGCTTCGCCAGGCTTGTTCTCGTCCAGGAGCGCCTGGCTCAGGGAAATCAGCGCACGGTAGTGGTTGGGATACAGTTCAAGCGACTTTGTCCAATAGGACTTGGCCTCCGCTTTATCGCTCATCTGCTGCGAATAAATCCCGTAAAGGTAATTGACCTCCGCGCTCTTCGGTGCAATACGGTAAGCCGCCTCCAAATGACTTCGCGCCTCGCCAAGCTTGTTGTTCCGCAGCGACTCGATCGCCTTGCCAATCGCTTTCTGCGCCTTCGGAGCGAGTGCAGCCAGCTCGGTATCCGTAACAGTGTCCTCCCCCTCTGCTGCCGGTTGCAGCTCGATGGTGACCTTCATGAGCGACGTGCCCTGCGCGTGTGTATCGATCAACTTGGTGACTCTTCCGAATCCGGGTGCAACCACCATGACGTTGTACTCGGATTGCGGCATTTCGTTTATTCTCAGAGAGCCTGCTTTGGCCGTTGACTGGCTATAGATTTGGCCATTGAGCTTGGTCACCGTAACCATGGCCGTCCCCTCAATGGGCAGGCCATTTGGTCCCTTGATCTGCAAATCCAGATCTATGATCGCAATGGACCGGGTGAGTCCTCCCGACAGGGGGGTGTTCACAACCATCCCCGATCCGTTGCCTTGAGCCAACAACTGGCCCGGCAACATTGCAAAGCAACCAATTGCCAGAGCAAAAATGGCAGATTTCACTTTGTGGGCTACCATACGCAACTCCGAATAGGCGGGGGGCCTACTTACTGCAGGAATCATACGCTTCACGTCCCTTCTTTACGAGTGGCATGGCCCTTCCTACTGACTGTGCCGCCTGGCCTCAAACTCGACTAGGAGTCTTTAGTTTCGCGAATACCGTTGCTCTTTTCGCGGGTCGTCACACACCGGACAGCCACTGGCTCTCGGAATCCCCTGTGTGCATGGGGCGCGAGTCCCTGGCCGCTTGTCACGCGTCAATTCACTCTTGATCTTTAATCCAACGTCGAATTTAATCCCGACCTGTCCTTAGGGACAGTTTTGGATTTACGCAAATCAATACTTTTTCCTCGTTGCTTCCACGTGGCAGGGGCGACTAGAGTGAATCCACGCTGCTCCCTCCCACCCGGGGCCGAATCGCATTTGTGTACCAGTTAAGGGAGGAAGTATGTGGACTAAGCAACAGACGCAAACCGAACCAGCTGCAGTGCCGCCCCCGGCGGGACCCGCATCCTCACCAACGCCTTTTAGCGTGCCCTCTAGCTCTCGCTCGAGCGGTTCCACGGCACGCAGTTCCGCGCGCCTCGGTTCCAGCTTGCAAATCAAGGGTCAGATCACCGGCACCGAAGACTTGCAGATCGACGGCAAGGTTGAAGGCGCGATCTCATTGCGCGGCCATCAATTAACCGTGGGTTCGACCGCCCAGCTCAATTCCGAAATTCATGCCAGCGAAGTAATCGTCTACGGCAAAGTCATCGGCAATCTCCATGCGCGCGACCGCGTGGACGTCAAAACGGATGGCTCGGTCGTCGGTGACATTTCCACGGCGCGCATCAGCATCGAAGATGGCGCCCACTTCAAGGGCCGTATCGAAATCGACCCAACCAAGTCCCAGGCCGCCGCCGATTAGTCAAGCGTGGTTCTTTCATCCTCGGCTCGGTGGATCTCTGTTCTATTCGGAGCAGAGGATGTTTTTCCAGCTTTCTAATGGGTGGACTTGTCGGCTACGTGGATCTAACTAGGGTTTGGCTTCCCTGCATTACGCTTGACGTCGTCGCTCAAGACGATTGCTTCCGCAATTTCTTTCATCGACTTGCGCCGTTGGCGGCTTTGCCGTTGCAGCGTGACATAGGCTGCTTGTTCGCTCAGTTGCATATCCCGCTGCAGAATTCCTTTGGCGCGTTCGATAATCTTCCGGGTTTCCAATTGTTCGGAGAGCTCGGAGTTCTTACCCTCGAGACGGGCCATTTCGATCTCGGCGCCTACGAGAAATCCAATCGTGGAAATCAGGTGGATTTCGCGCTCGCTATAGTTGTGCGGCTGCCGGTGTTGCAGGTTTATGACTCCGACGAGTCTGTCCCGGGATAGCACAGGCACAGACACGAAGGCATGGTAGAGATCTTCTGGGAGTTCGTTAAACGATCGGAAACGTGGGTCGTGGAAAGCGTCGCGCCCGACGACCACTGGGCTTTTGTGCTCGGCAACCCAGCCCGTGATGCCTTGTCCGACCCGGAGCTTCAATCGATCTACAACTTCTGAATGCGGGTTTTTGGAAGCCCGCAGGACAATTTCATCCCCCTCAAGGACGTAGACAAAACACGAATCGCACTCCACAACGGCAGAAATAACTTCTACGGCCCGCCCCAAAACTTCTGGCAAAGGATCGGCGGCCGCGATGCGGTTGCCGATTTCATGAAGCATGTCCAGTTCGACGTTCTTGACCGATAAAGGACCGCTATCGTAATTCATAACCTATAACTTACCGAGTCCGGATAGTGCCGTCCAATTGAAACTTTGCGACCGTTGAATCGAAAGCAAAACGCCTGCTCCGAGCGGGCCGCTTGAACGGCCCGCTCGGAGCAGGTCGGAAGTGCTCATCAATCGGTTGACTTGGATGCTGACGCCGGTTCAGGGCGTGCCGCCTGACCCACTATCTGGTTCTTGTCCTTTGCGCTCCACCAATAGAAATCCAAAAGAAGTGCCTGCCGGTCCAGATACATGGAGTGCATAACCATTTCATTGTTCACTGACTCTAGAATCAGTTTGCTTGAGTCCAGAGGCTGTTCACTTCGCGATGCCATTGCGAAAATGAGGGTAACCGGGCCCACTTCCGTCTCCGGACGCAAGATAACCTGCACGATCTGGCGCGCGCCCTGGATCGCGCTGACAGATTGCAGGGTGCCCGTGGGTCCGATGGAGAATGTGTAGGCTCCCGCCGGAAGAATTCTCTTCCCCAACCGCGTATTCTTCGTTAGGGTGAACTTTCCAGCCACGGTTTCTTGGCCAAGGACCGGGCCTGCGGCTCCGCAAAGCGCCATCAGCCCCAGCAGGGCTACTTTCGCAAATATACTGCGATAAATCGATTTACTAAAAATATCTGACATTTCGTTCCTCCACTTGAATTGAGATACACGCCAAGCTTTGCTTGGAGCGTCGCTAAGTTGTTGCTATGTCCGCTTCAGACCACGAGGTCAGAGAACAACCGATTCAACCGAGAGGCTGGACGGGGCTTGTTAAAGAACTACGGAGTTCTCGTCGTACGTTGCAGCATGGCAATCGCGCGAACTGTACAACTTCACTCTTGCAGAATGTTCCCGGGGAGTCCAATCGAAAGAATTCATCGCCAACATGCGGCCCTTCAATCGATGCTACGCGTCGCTGGGCAGCAGAATCTCGAGGCATCCTCAACGCGGATTTTTTCTCGAATCTGAAATCTCAAATGTCTAACCACCGGAATATCGCTGCTCTTTCCACGGGTCTCCATACGCGTGATAGCCGTTGCGCTCCCAGAATCCCAGCCGGTCGTGATCGAGCAGCATGAACCCACGCACCCACTTCACGCTCTTCCATGCATACAGATGCGGCACGATCAGGCGCAGCGGCCCGCCATGTTCTGCTGTTAGTGGCTCGCCATCGTGTTCGAACGTAAACAACACATCCGAGTGCAGCAAATCCGCCAGCGGCACATTTGCGGTGTAGCCTTCCTCCGCCAGCACCAGCGCATACTGTGCCTCCGGCTTCCTCTTCACCAGCTTCATCACATCCGTAGACAGCACGCCTTTCCAGCGATTGTCCAGCCGGCTCCACCGCGTCACACAATGAAAATCCGAAGTCACTTCCGTCTGCGGCAGCGCCCGAAATTCTTCCCACGTCAGCCGCACCGGCTCTTCCACCTGCCCCGAAATCTTGAAGTCCCATTTCTCCGCCTCAAAATTCGGCACGCTCCGGTAGTGCAGCACAGGCCACTTCAGCGTCAGTGACTGCCCTGGCGGCAGCCGCCCTTCCGCCTTCGCCTTCTTCTCCAACTCTCTACGGTCGCCCAAATCCGAAAACAGTGCCATCGCCTTCCAGTCCCTTCTCTCGTTTGATCCCGAACACACGTCCACAAGAAATGACAATCTATTTGATGCCCTCGGTAAATCGAGGATGCGGATGATTCGAGGTTTGCTGCTGGCGAGACTCAGCCGCCAGAGTTCCATGATTAAGTTAGTTGATTTCTACTTCTAGCCCGCCAACCCAGCCGGCAACGAGATTGTACAGTGCCGCCGAAATGGCTCCGCCGATGCCTCCGATAGCGCCGTACAGTATGGGGAAAATAATGATCGAGCCAACCCCAAACCCAAATCCGAAACCTCTCGCTCCTAGCGCTCCCGCTCCGCCCATACTTCCCAAGGAGCCCATCAACATGGAAACACAAGCCATGATGACCCCAACCACCAAACCGAACATTGCATACAGCACAAGGCCGATTTTGAACGCAGACGCCGGACCAATACGCTTGACCGTGGCCATGGAGTTCCTCCTTGCGAACTTGGCGCGCATGCTACCAGACTGCGGCTAGGGGCGAAAGCTTTATATAAGTCCGATCGCAGGCCACCATTTTTTTCGTGTGCTATGATTCTCTCTTGCAACGAATCATCAGGTCGAAAGTGAGCCTCGCATGACCGCACGCATCCTCGACGGCGCTAAAATTCGTGACCAGATTTTCACCGAGCTGAAAGATGAAGTCCGCCTCCTCACCGCCGCGCGCGTTCGCCCCGGCCTGGCCGCTGTTCTCGTCGGCGAAAATCCCGCCTCGCAACTCTATGTCAAAAGCAAAATCGCCGCTTGCGAAGAGATTGGCCTCGCCAGCGCCCTCCTCACCCCGCCGTCCACTGTAACTACGCTTGAACTGCTTGCTGTCATCGAAGACCTGAACCGCGACAACGATGTCGATGGCATTCTCGTCCAACTCCCGCTTCCCCCGCAGGTTGACACCAAGCGCCTCCTCGAAGCTGTCGATCCCGCCAAAGATGTGGACGGCTTCCATCCCGTCAATCTCGGCCGCCTCATCAGCGGACGTCCCGGCCTGGTCGCCTGCACTCCAGCCGGCTGCATGGAAATCCTGCGCCGCAACCAAATCCGGATCGAAGGCGCCAACGCTGTCGTCCTCGGCCGCAGTGACATCGTCGGAAAGCCCATGGCCCTACTTCTCATGCACGCTAACGCCACTGTCACTATCTGCCATTCCAAAACGCGCGAACTCCCCGATGTCCTTCGCCGCGCTGACATCATCGTCGCCGCCATTGGCAAAGCGGCCTACGTGCAACCCGACTGGATCAAGCCAGGCGCTGCTGTGATTGACGTCGGCACAAACCGTGTCACCGACCCTCAGGAAGCCAAACGCCTTTTTCAAAATTTCCCTGACCGCCTCCAAAAATTCAGCGCCAAAGGCAGCGCTCTCATTGGCGATGTCCACCCTGATGCCATCAACAGTGCCGGAGCGCTTACGCCTGTTCCCGGCGGCGTTGGCCCCATGACCATCACCATGCTGATGAGCAACACCGTCAAAGCCGCCCGACTCCGCCGCGCCTCCCCCAAGTTTTCTGCCACGCAATCGACCGCCGGCGCGCGATAATCCACGATCATGCTCCGACTCGGTCTCACCGGTGGAATCGCCAGCGGCAAAAGCGCCGTCGCCGCCATGCTCCGCGAACTCGGCTTTTCCGTTCTTGACGCCGACTCCCTCGCCCACAAACTCATCGAACCCGGCCAGCCCGCCTACAACGATGTCCTTCAGGAATTCGGCCAAGCCCTACTCGCCTCCGGTGGCCGCATTGACCGCGCAAAACTCAGCGCTATTGTTTTCAACGATCGCGTCAGGCTCGACAGCCTCAACGCCATCGTCCACCCGCGCGTCGCCGAAGTCGTCTTCCGCCAATTTGACGATTGGCAGCGCAACGGCATGCGCGACGCTGCTTTCGTCGAAGCCGCGCTCCTCATCGAATCCGGCATTCACAAAAATTTGGACGGCCTTGTAGTTGCTTGGTGCGAGCCGCAACAGCAGGTTGAGCGCCTCCTCACGCGTGGCCTCTCCGAACCCGAAGCCCGCCGCCGCATCGCCGCCCAACTCCCGGTCGAAGAAAAACTCCGTCTCGCCACTGAGAAAATCGACTGTTCCGGCTCTCTCGATGAAACCCGCCGTCAAGTCGAAGCTCTCGCCTTCAAACTCCGCCGCAGTCAGACGGCGCGGTGACCTGCCTCGAGATTTTCCTTATACTATTGGCATCGAGTGAATCGGAAGGAAGGGACGACACCCATGACCTCACTAAACTCCTCTCACCGCGCGCGCATCATTCTTGCCGCGCTGGTGTTAATCCTCGGCGCCTACTGGGCCGGCGCGCGATTCGGTCAGCGCCAGCCTACCAGCGTCGAAGCCCTGCCTCTCGGCGGTTCCAACACTGCAACGTCGGTTGCGCAGCGCGACGCCGCCCTGACCGACGATGAATCCATCAACGTACGCGTCTACCGCCAGGCCTCCCCTGCCGTTGCCAACATTCTCACCAAGGCCACGGAATATGATTTCTTCATGGATCCCGTCCCCGTCGAAGGCGCAGGCTCCGGTTTCGTCATTGATCCTCGCGGCTACATCCTTACCAATTTTCACGTCGTCGAAGGCGCGCAGTCCATCGAAGTGGTTCTCGGCGATCAATCCCACTACCCCGCAAAATTCGTCGGCGCCGACCAGCGCAACGACGTCGCTCTCGTGAAAATCGATCCTAAGGGAAAGCATCTCGTCGCGCTATCTCTGGGAGATTCCGGCTCGCTCCAGGTGGGCCAGAAAGTTCTCGCCATCGGCAATCCCTTCGGCTTCCAGTCCACGCTCACCACCGGTGTAGTCAGCGCGCTCGGCCGCACCGTGCAGACCAGCCAATCCACTTTCATTGACGAAGCCATCCAGACCGATGCCGCCATCAACCGCGGCAATTCCGGTGGTCCGCTCATCAATTCGCACGGTCAAGTCATCGGTATCAACTCCGCGATTTACACCCCCAGCGGCACCACCGCTGGCATCGGTTTCGCCATCCCCATCAACACCGCAAAAAATATCGCTAACGACCTCATCACCGACGGCCGTGTCCACCGCGCTTTCCTTGGCGTGGAAACACTGGCCATCGGGGGCTGGCTAGCCGAAGCACTCGATTTGCCAGTGAAAGAAGGCTTGCTTGTCGAGAGAGCGACGAAAGGGGGCCCCGCCGCCGCCGCCGGCGTTCAGGGCGGCAATCGTGTCGCCGAAGCGGGCATGCGCAGGATCACCATCGGCGGCGACGTCATCACCGCCATTGACAACCAGAAAATCGCCAGCCAGCTCGACGTTAATCTCATCCTCAACCACAAGCGCCCCGGTGACAGCGTCAGCGTCACCGTCTACCGTGGCGGCAAAAAAATGGACATCCCCGTAAAGCTCGGCGAACGCACCGGGAACTGAACCCATTCCTTGCAGGGCGCAGCACGCTGCTCCCTTGCTTGGCAATACCATGGCGATTCAGTTGGTTTGTCTTTCTTTCGAGTTAAACCGAATTTTCCTGGACGAAATAAGGATTCGCCAGAATCTTCTTGCGGTCGCCACCAGCGTTATCTGCCAAACTCCCTGCGAAAGCTTTCTCGCTCCGCTTCACTCAACGAGTACCACCCCTCCGCAATATCCCGCACCCGCTCCAGTTCCCGTTGCATCTCCGCATGCTTCGCTTCCATCACTTTGACATTGGCGTCCGTTGGAACATAAATCGGTGGCGCGAACAGAATCGCCGTGCGCGAAAAGGGTGCAGGCAGCAGAAAGTGATCCCACGTTTTCTCGAACGTCTTCCCACGTTCCACCCCAATATGAAACACCATGATCGGACATCCCGTTTTCCGCGCCAGCATCACCGGCCCCGGCTTCGCCACGTACCGTGGCCCGCGCGGCCCATCAATCGTAAACGCGCAATCCAGCCCTTCTTCCAGCCGCCGCGCCATCACCGCCAGTCCTCGTAGTCCTCCTCGCGAAGAACTCCCCTGTGCTGTCCTGAATCCCAGCCACTCGATCACCTTGCGCGTCCATTGCCCGTCGAACGCCGTCGTATTCATCACCACCACGCCGTGATTTCGGTACCACCACACAATGGGAATAATGATTCGGTGCCAGAACGCCCAGATACATTGCTTCTTTGCAGCATACACTCGCTCCGCATGCTGCCATCCCAGCACCTCGTACCGCAGCGTCGGCCCCAGCGTTCGAATCACGCTGTACACTGCCGCCGCGATGATCGGAATCTGCACGCGCCGCGACCACGGCAAATCCGGCAGCCGCGTGTCGTAATGCACATTCACCGCGTCTTGCTCGGCTTTTTTCGTATTCTCGATGGCTGCGTCCGGTGTTGTCATCATCCCTATAGGCGGCTGCAATCACCCGACGTATAGTATAGGCGAGACCCTCCGCCCCCGTGACGGCCAGCATCACCAAATGACGGCCTTTTTCAACTCGTTCGCATACGCGCGCCGCGCCGCGTTCTCCGCCGCCTGCGTGGCGATCCTGTCTGCCGCGCTCATCGCTGCTGCCGCGCGCTCTGATCAACCGCCACCCGACTCCGTCGGCGTCATCGACGGCGAATCCATCTCCGTCACCGGGCCCATGAGCGTCGAAGTCATCCACGGCCAGACCAAAACCCTCCTCCGCAGCGGCAGTGACGTCCGCGTCAAGTCCGGCACCGCGCGCATCGAACTTACGGAAGGCGGTCAGATCAGCATTTGCGGTCCCGCGCATCTTTCCGTTCTCAAGTCCGGCGGCTCGCTGACCATCGCCCTCGATACCGGCACCATTCACGTGAACGTCCAGCGCGACTTTCCATTGACCATCTACACTCCCCAAATCCAGGCACAGACCGTCGCCATTGGCGATGGGCCGCAGGACGCCCTCGTTGGTTTCGACTCCTCTGGCGCCATGTGCATCCGCGCCAATCGCGGCGCCGTCCGCGTCGAGCAACAGTTGACCGGGCAGAGTGCCATCATTCCCCAGGCCGGCGACGTTTTCATCTTCAACGGACAGCTTTCTAACCTTCGCAGTAGCGCCGGACACTGTGCCTGCGATCTCCAGGAAGCGAAAGCCGCTCCGCCACCCGACCCTCAAGTCGGCCAGCTTGCCACCGCCGAAGAAGCGCGCAAGCAAGTCTCCCAACCAAAACCGACCTCGCCGTCCGCAACGCCCGAAACGCTTCCCAACAAGGAAGAGCCTGTCTTTCAAGTCTTCATGCCGCCGCTCATCTACGACGCCAAAACCAAAGTCCAGCCCGAAGTCGATCCAAGAATGATCGTTCTCGTGCGCCGCGTGCGCGTCCGGCCCACCCTCATTTTCCAAGGCCGTGTAGAAGGCGTGTCCGTAGCCGCCGTCACGCCGCCTCCCACGCCCTCGGCCGCAGCCAACACTCCCAAGCCTCCTGCCCCCCCCGCAACCGATTCCCTCGTCGACCGCGTCCGCAACTTTGTCCGCAAACTTTGGCCCTCCTCCTGACCAGAATCCTACTGATTCCCTGCAACTTTTCCTTGACTTTCCATAGCATTCTGGTATATTAGTTTATAGGTACATCTGCGAAACTTTCCTTTGATAGGCCATTGTCTCGGCGGTTCGACACCTCATCCCTGGCCCAACTAAGTCCTTTAGATGCAACACTTCTGGGCCCCCTCGTATGGGCATTAATATACTTGACTCAGTAAAGCGTTTCTGGTAGAGTTTTGAGAGTGAGGAACGCCATGAGCGCCAAACCAAAGACTCTCCAGCAAGCCATGGTCTACTTTGCGGACGTGGACAACGGTCTCAAATTCATGGT
>WNEZ01000158.1_pt1 | contig 62286 bp, 50 predicted proteins | sample 5400521 | NCBI WGS metagenome assembly WNEZ01 (sample SAMN13153339, study PRJNA577476) | soil metagenome | isolation source: 120 cm saprolite under Douglas fir tree site 2 hole 1 replicate 1 | place: USA:California | collected 2015-04-18
TCCACGCGCATGCGATCGACGAATTGCCCTGGATTCATTCGCGTTTCGCGGAGACAAACACGGGTGAAATTGCGTGAGCTCATTCCCATTCGTTTAGCAAGTCTTTCAACGCTTAAATTCTCACGCAGATTCTCGATCAGCCGGAGGTAAGTTCCGTGCTGTGAGCAATTATAGGCTACGCAGCTCTTTCCAGAGAGGCGCGAGGCTTCCGGACGTATCGTCGGCAATTCGGAAGTAAGCCAGGTAGGCGCCGGCGGATCGGTACCGGGAAGTCGGCTTGTGATTACCGGAAATCTGGCAGGGTCCAATCCGCGATTGTGGTCGGATTACGGGCAAACAGGAAAATTGCTCCGATACTCGAAATTCACTGGTCTGTGCGAGGACAAGGAGGCACGAACCGTGGGCAAAGAACAAGCAGGTGAGAGTTGAGGATACTTGAGCCGGTCGGGGATACCCGTTGGGCGAATTGGGCTATAAAAGTCTGGCACCAATTCGCCCGTTACTCGTCGCGTAAACCTGTGCTGAGACAGGTTTTAGAAATGGTTGCGGGGGTCAGATTTGAACTGACGACCTTCGGGTTATGAGCCCGACGAGCTACCAGGCTGCTCCACCCCGCACAACCACTATAGCGGACGTGCGCGCCCACGTCAAACCACGGCAACCTACGCCAGCTATCTCGGAAGATTAGCAGTGCGGCCGTGAGGCAAGCTGAATCTAGTGGCCTTAGGGCACCTTCTGGAGTCGCAAGGTACAGGCGCCTATTTTCGAGTGACGAAGTCCCGAGGGCGTGGTGCCTGCGGCGCGAGCGCAACTGTGTAAGTAACGACAGCGGAGGTGAAGGGGCGGTGGAGCTGTGCGTCAACTGCTATCCGCACGTGTAGGTCGGGATAGGCTGAGCCAAAGCAGATGAACAAACTCCATGGCGGTGCGGACCGGATGCGTGCCGCGGCGCAGATAACGCAAGCGATAGAGCCGCTCAATGGTCAACGCTAAGCTGGTGAGTAACCAGACGATCAGCAAGCTGTTGGGGTGATGGTGACACATGTGCCCTAGATCATGGCGGTTCTTGGCATCATTAAATCCTTGGTTTTCGATTTCCCAACGGCTTTTCGCGCGATGATAGAGCACCCGACTGCTGACTTCTTCTCCAGGAGAATCCGTGAGCCACAAGGCTTCGATCACCTCACCGTTTGGTTTCTGCTGCCGATAGCACAACACGCGCACGGTTTTCCAACGCAAACTCTCCCAGGGGTCGAAATCTTCGGCATCCCAAAGTTGCACCCGATCCGCGCCGTTACGGAAGGTCAGTTTTGGAGGTTGGCCAGCGAAGCGCTTCTGCGCCGCGGCCAACAGCTCAGGCAAGTTCGCTTTCAGGCGCGCCACCACCGGCAGGCCCAAATCACCAGCGGCATGGAGAAAAGGAGCGGTGGCAAATTCTCCATCCACGACCACATACGCAGCAAAGCGGACACCCAGCCGTTCGACGGCCCGCCGCAACAAGCGTTGTCCGGCGGCGTATTCACTATCGCCCGGTCCGTAGGGTTCGACATCACAAGGCAGAAACAGTCCCGTCCCCACCACACTGGTCAGCACCAAGTGGTGTCGATAGCCTACGATCTCATGGTCCGCATTGCGATAAGGACGACACAGTGGACAACCCTGGCTGGTGCACCGTCCGACGGTGGTTCCATCCACGGCCAGGCCGATGCCGCCGCTGGTTTCAAAAGCCTTGTTGCGCTTGGCTTGGCGCAGCACCCGCGCCAAAGCGGCCCGGGTGCAAGTGGGATCTAAACGTTCAGTGAAATAGGCCAGAGCGTCATCGCTGAACGACTGGCCCACCGCCAGTGCACGGCGTGCGGAGGAGCGCACCAGCCTTTCCACGGCCAGGAAATTACAAACCCGCAGCAGTTGGCCGATCAGCAGAGACCAGAGCAAGGCTCGGGCGGGAATTTGTGGTTGAGGCCGACCGTCCCCGGGAGAGCGGAAATAAGATCGCAAACCCAAGCACTGCGTGACGTAGGTCCACAGGCGGCGTGGGGTGGGGCCTTTCACCGGTGGCGTTGTTTACGGGCCAGGACCAACAGTTGCGCGTTAGCGGCGAGTACCTCGCGCACAGCATCCTGAAATTTACGGCCCGCATCGACTTGCTTTTGGACTTCCGCGACCCACTCTTTGGGGATGCGCTGAGCGTGTCTCTTTCCGCTGGCCATGAAGACCAGCGACCACGCCGCATGGCCCTTGCCTTTCGCACAGTGGCAAGAGGGCTTCCCGCAGCGGGTGTAGTCGAGGACCAGGGAACCAGGGAGGAGGTCATCAGGGATCGGGAACTGCCGGAGGAGTTCAAACTTGCGCTGACGCAAACGAGAGGCGAGGGAACCTTTGGGGGCAATCTTCATCTTGTATATATATTTACACAAGAAGCGCACAAATGCAAACTACTTTTACGAATGCGAAAATAGAGTGGCTGCCGAGAAAGGTCAAGCGTCGGCTAAGAACCCCGCTGAATCAGGGCAATCGCGGGTGCTAGCCATCAATGTTCCGAAACGCCTGAACCTACGCACGAGCCTTCTTGATTCTGCGAAACAGGTGGGAACAGCTACCACTCGTTGTACGGCGTGCTTTCGAACGGCGAAACACGTGGCGAATTCGAATGGACGTCAACCATGCCCGTACTCGTTTGCTCCGGGCTCAGCACAACACTATCGTATTGCGGCACCCAGTCCTTTGCGCGTGTCATCGGATCAGTCGGGACTGAACGCAGATAGCCGGCCTGCACAAGGTCCTCGAGAGACTGTGGCGCCGCCTGCTTGTCGAGAGTGTAATTGTCGATCGAGGTTCGGATAGTCTGGAGGTCATGCCTAAGCACCGCTTCGTTTGCCTTCTGAACTGACCTGTCATAACGCCCCACTGCCATGCCAATCAGGATGAGGATGATCGTAATAACGATCATCAGCTCGATGAGCGTGAATCCTCCCGCCTGCAGCGCCCCGCGGCGCTTCCGCAACGCTGACCTGCCAACCCGAATTGGTGAAACCATTTTCAATTCGAGTCCTCGTCCGCTCTACCAATCCGAATACTTCGTTCCATCAAGCGCCGTGCCCGTCGACTTCGAGTATACGTCGAACACATTCTTCCCGCCCCAGCTTGTCGAATCCGGATCGTCCTGAACCGCACGCAGCCCCCAGTCGGCCCGCCCGGTCATGGGGTCCACCGGAATTTTCCTCAGAAAACGAATCTTCATATCGCCGCCGGCGCCGAGCTGTATGGGTTTCACCAGCGTTTCCAGGTCCGGCGGATAGCCCTCGCTCCCGATTTCCACGCGGATCTGGTTCCGGTCGGCCGCGTCCTTGTAGCGGTCAATCGCATCCTTCATTTCTCTCAGATCGCGGCGAAGTTCCGCTTCTTTTTGTCGAATGATGCTGTATTTCGCGATGGGCAGTGCGGCGGAAGATAGAACCAGCAGGATGGCGCAGGCGATGATCAGCTCCAGCAGCGTCATCCCAACTTCAGACGAAAACGGTTTCCGTTGGATTCGTCCGCCGATTGGCCCGTAGTATGAAGTCTCGCGCAACACCGCTTGCACCATCCCACTACTGCTGGACTTGCACCGTAGCTTCGCTGGTGACCAGCGCTATCGGCTTCTGCTGCGAATCTTTCGCGTTTACTTGCACGATCGACAGGTTCGATGAGCCGGCCGCCAGCGCCTTGACCACGATGCCAATCAGCGTTCCGCTCCCGCTCACTCCCGGCGTATTCGGCTTGCGCGTCGCGGAAATAATTGCTTGCCCTTTATCCTTGAAGACCTGCTGCACGATGGCGATTTCCTGCGTTCCCCCGGAAAGGAATCCGCCGTGCCGCACCTCTTCCACGCTGATCACCGCCGGGTTGTACTGCAACAACATGGGGATCGAGAAGAGGTCGCTCACGTTGTCAACCACTATTCCGATCGTGGCCGTCTGCCCGGCCTTCAACGTCAAGCTCTGCGGTTCAAATCGAATCTTGGCCGCGGGTGTCGTGGCGTCCGGCGCAGGTGTGGGCGTGCCCGCCCCCGTGTTTTGATTCGACGCCGGCGGCTGCGCGGGTGTCGCAGGAGCCTGCTGCGCGGGTGCGCGCATTTCGCTCTCCCGCTTCACTTGTACGTTCGTCTCCGAGCCCGAATATATCGACCGCAGATTTGCTTTCGTCCATTCCGGAATTCGCACAATCCGCGGTGTCAGGATGATTAGCACTTCGTCTTCCTGGATATCCTTACTATTGGTGGAGAAAAGGTAGTGGAGCAGTGGAAGTTTCGCGAGCCCCGGCCAGCCATTCAGCGACTTTGAGTCGGTTCGCTGTACCAACCCGCCGAGAATGCTGGCTTCGCCTTCCCGCAGCCGGATGTCATGTTCAATGACCCGCTGGCTGATGATTGGCTGCGTAATTCCACCAATCGTCTGATCGCCCGTGTGCGAAGAGACCTCCACCTTCAATTTCAAGCTCACGTCGCGATTCGGATGCACATGAGGCGTCAGGTCAATATTTACGCCAACATCCAGGTAGGTGAACTGAGTATTCACCAGAGGACTTATACCTCCCGCGGTTCCTGCCGCCACTCCAAGGCCGGACGAAAAACTCCCTGTGGCGATAGGGATGCGATCGCCGATGCGCAGTTTGGCGGTCTGCCCATCAATTGACCGCACTTCCGGATTTTGGATAATCTTTGTGTCCGTGTCGGTCAAAACGGCGTTCGCTGTAAGGCTCGGCAAGGTCGCGACGTAGTCGGATGAGTTCAGGTGTCCCAGTTGCTTTAAAGTTGTTCCGGTGTTGGTCGTCGCGGAACTGCTGCTCGTTGTGCCGGTGTTAGTGTTGATCGCAACACTAGCCGTTTGGCCTGGAAGGATGCCCAGGTTCCGTAGACGATCGGTTCGCGCCTCCAACACTTCCACCTGCACCACCACCTCAGACTTGGCTTTGTCGATGTCGTGAATCATCTTCTCCGCTAGGTACAGCTTGTCCGGTGTGTCGCGCACAATGATTGCGTTCTGCGAGTTGATCTGTTGAAGCCGCTTCAAATCCAGCAATTGCCGTAGCCCGGTCACGATTTCCGTCAGATCCTGCGGATTGACCGCGTTCGAAATGTAAATCGTCTTGACCACTTGCTCTTCGTAATCCCTCCGCTTTTGCGGCTGATCCGGAATCACGAAAATGATATTTTCCGTCACTGGCTTCACGAAAGCTTTGCTTTCCAGCGAGGCTATTTCCAGCGCCTGTTCTGTCGTCACGTTGTTCAAATCCACGGCAATTCGCCTTGCGGGGAAGTCCGGATCATAGACCACCGTCAGCCCCGCCAGTTTCCCGATCGTGTCGAACACGATCTTCGCGTCATTGGACATCTTCAGACTAAAGGGAGCGCGCAACGTAGGTTTCATCTCCGGCGGCAGGGAGGCCATCTGCTGGTCGTTTGGATCGGCCGGTGGCTCGGCGGCAGCGTCCGTTGCGCGGTTCTTCTCCGCGATCATTTCGAGGGTCCTGCGAAGCTCCTGTTCAGCCACTGGGCTCGCGGGATCGATCGCCTGCGCCTTCTGGAACTGCGCTGCTGCGCCTTGCAGGTCGCCCTGTTTACGCATCTCCACGCCATGCTTAACGTGCAGCTCGCTAGCTTCGAACCGCGCCTGGTTCAGCTTGATCTTGTAACCGGCGTTGTATGGGTCGGATTTGGCTGCTTTTTGGTAGAACTCGTACGCGGCGTCGTAGTCCTGAATTGACTCTGCTTTTTTACCCTGCTTAAAATCGGGTTGGCCCTTCGGGCAGCCTGCTGCGAGCAGTCCGAATCCAACGCACAGAAATACGCTTCCCCAGCGGCGCATGCACTCTCCGAGGCCTCGACACGAAGCCCATGCAGTCTATCATTCGCTTTAGAGGCCCGGCAAGGATGCTAAGGTTGGCCGCCCCGAATGAATAACCCCGCTTGAGTCGAGAGTGACAAGTTTTCACACTGCGGTTATCATGACTAGTTGTGGCCAAGCCTGCTAAAAAATCAGAGAAGTCCCCGAAATCCGGCGAGCAGATCGTCGCCCAGAACCGCGCGGCTTCCTATAACTACCATATTCTTGAGAGACATGAGGCCGGCCTGGTCCTCCACGGTACTGAGGTCAAGGCCCTCCGCGAAGGCAAAGCCAATATCCGCGACGCTTACGTTGACTTCAAGCCTTCCAGCGCCTGGCTCGTTAACGCACACATTGCACAGTACTTACCGGGCGGTCCTTGGAACCACGAGCCTTTGGGTTCCCGTAAGCTCCTCCTCCACAAACGCGAAATCGAAAAGCTTTCCGGACGCACCGAATCCAAGGGTTTGACCGTCATACCGTTGAAGATCTACTTTCGCAACGGCATCGCCAAGGTCGAAATTGCCCTGGCGCAAGGCAAAAAGTCCTGGGACCGCCGCCAGGACGAACGCACCAAAGAAGCTCGCAGGGAAGTCGAACAATCCATGTACAACAATCGGAGGCGATAAGGGACCCATGCAGATCACGCTCGCAACCCAGCCGTTCTCAGCACTTGAAACCGACGCCCTGGTTTCGTATGTCTTTGAAGAGGCCGACCCGGTTCAAGGCCGCATCGCCGAACTCGACAAGGCCGCTGCAGGCCTGCTGCAAAAGCTCGCAAAAAGCGGCGAATTAACCGGCAAGACTCTGGAATTCACCCTCGTTCACGTCCCGGCAGGCCTCAAAGCCGCCCGTTTGCTCCTCGTGGGAGCAGGGAAGCGCGAGCAATGGAATTCCGCGACCCTTCGCAAACTCGCCGGTGCCGCCCTTCGCTATCTAAAGGCCCGCTCTGTCAAGAACTTCGCTCTCCTCCTTCGCGAAGGCCACACCACCGATGAAACCGCCCAAGCGGTCGCCGAAGGCGCGCTCACGGCAAATTTCGAAACCGACAAATACAAAACCGACAAGAAAAACGACAAGAACATCGAATCAGTTCAGATTGCTGGCTATTCCGACGCCGAATGCCCCGCCGGTGACAAAGGTCTTTCGAAAGGACGCATCATTGCCGATGCCCAAAACTTTGCGCGCGATCTTATCAACGAGCCTTCCAACAAACTCACCCCGCGCATCCTCGCCGAAAAAGCTGTAGCCATGGCCAAGCAAGCCGGCCTCGCCGTCGAAATCCTCGACGAAAAGAAAATCGCCGACCTCAAGATGGGCGCGCTCCTCAGCGTCGCCCAGGGCGGCCCCGAGCCGCCCCGCGTCATGGTCGTCACCTACACGCCCGCGAAACCCAAGCCCGGCGCGCCGGTCATCGGCCTCGTCGGCAAAGCCGTCACCTTCGACACGGGCGGCATCTCCATCAAGCCCTCCGAAGGCATGGAAAAAATGAAGTACGACATGGCCGGCGGCGCCACCATGCTCGGTGTCATGCGCGCTCTCGCCACTCTCAAGCCCAGTGTGAAAGTGATTTGCGTCGTCCCTTCTACTGAAAACATGCCCGGCGGCACAGCCCAAAAGCCGGGCGACATCCAGATCGCCATGTCCGGCAAGACCATCGAAGTCCTCAACACCGACGCCGAAGGCCGCCTCATCCTCGCCGATGGCATCCACTACGCCAAGCAACTCGGCGCCACCCATCTCGTCGACGCTGCCACTCTCACCGGCGCCATCGTCGTCGCCCTCGCCAACGTCAACGTCGGCGTCTTCGGTTCCGACCAGCCCTTCACCGATAAGCTCCTCGCCAGCGCCAAGGCCGCCGGCGAAAAAATGTGGCAGATGCCCGTCGACGATGACTACCGCGAATTCATCAAGGGCACCGTCGCTGACATCCAGAACATCGGCAGTGGCAAAGGCGGCGGCGCCATCACCGGCGCCATGTTCATCAAGGAATTCACCGGCGACACTCCCTGGATTCACCTGGACATCGCCGGCACCGCCTGGAACGACGACGCCAAGCCCTGGCTCGCCAAAGGCCCCACCGGCGTAGCCCTCCGCACCCTAGTCCATCTAGTCCTGTCGTATTAGTTGATGAAGGTTTGTTCTTTGTAGGGGCGCAGCCTCGCTGCGCCCTTTGTTGTGAGAGAGCTACATCTTTTCCGGTGCCTCAATCCCCAGCAATCCCAGCGCCCGCACCAGTTGCGCCTCCACCAACTCCGTCAGCCGCAGCAAAAACGCCCGCTTCTGCTCATCCGCTTCCGACAAAATATGGTGCTTGTGATAAAAATTGTTAAACGCCTGCGCCAGTTGAAAAGCGTACTTCGCCATGAACGCCGGCTCCTGCGTCGCAATCGCCGCATCCACCGCATAATCCAGCGACCCCGCCGCCACGAGCAATTCCCAAAGTGAATTTCCCTCCGCACCCGAAAGCAATTGCCCGGCGGATTCCTTCGTCACCGCGGCGTTCCTCGCCCCCACCTCCGTGCCCTTCCGCCGAATCCCACGAATTCGCACCACCGCATACTGGCAATACGGCCCTGTCTCGCCCTCAAAGCTCAGCGCATCCTTGAAGTCAAACGCGATAATCGCGTTACGCGTGAACTTCAGAAGAAAAAATCGCAGCGCCCCCACCGCGATCGCATCCGCCGTCAACTTTTGTTCCTCGGCCTTCATATCCGCGTGCCGTTGCTGCACTTCCTCCAGCGTCGCCGCCTCCAGCTTGTCCAGCAAGTCGTCCGCTTTCACGCCAAAGCCTTTGCGCCCGCTCACCTCCACGTACGGCTTCTTCGCCTCTTCCGGCGTAAGCTCGTAACCCATCTCCACCGCGCATCGCGGAGTCAACGCCACAATCTCGTACGACAAGTGAATCGACTGTTCCGCCGCTTTTCCATGTCCCAACGCCCGCAGACCCGCAGCCACCACCTGCTGCAGATATGCCTGCCGCGCATCAATCACGTTGTAAACGCTCGAAGCCGGCTCCCCAAAGTGCGGCGCCTCCGGAGCACTCGCCCCGCTCGTAGTAGCCCAGACTGTTTGGCCCTCGGGCGGATTCGGCCATTTCCGGTAACGAAAATCCTTCCCCAGCAACCCGAATTTCCAAAGCTGGTAAGCAATATCCTTCCCGACGTAAGTCACCGTCCCATTCGACCGCACAATAATCTTGTCCTGAGAATTCTTCCCCTCCTCCTCCGTCTTCTCTGTGTCCTCTGAGCTCTCTGTGTTGATTCCCCCCGTCTCGTTCGTCTCTTCGTCTTTCCAAGGCATCACCCAGCAACCCGCCATCTTCCCGCTAGCCGCCAGTTGAATCGCCCCCGACTTCTTCAACATCTCAAACGCCGCATCCCAGAACTTCAAATGCAGAATCTCGCTCTCCCGCGCTAGCAACTCATACCCGATATCCAGCCGAGCCATCGTCCGCAAGTGGCACCGGACAATCGCGTCCGCCACCACTTGTGCTACCTCCGCATCCTCCCCCTTGCCCTCCTCGATCGCCCTCAGCGTCTCCCCCCTCAACTTCGCCGCCCGCCCCTTGTCTCCCGCAAAAAAATTCGTCGCCTTCGCATACAAATCCCAGCAGTAGTAATCAAACTTCGGCTCCTGCGACATCATCTTCACGCCGATGGGCGTCCGTTGTTCCATCTGCAAGAATCCGATCACTACGTCCGCCACTTGCACGCCGGTGTTATCAATGTAATTTTGAATCTGAACCCGCTTCCCCGCGTGCCGCAGGATCCGCACCATCGTGTCGCCCAGCACCGCATTCCGCACATGTCCGATATGCGCCGCCTTGTTCGGATTAATGCTCGTGTGTTCGACAATGATTTTCTCTGACGGTAGCGCCGGCATACCTGCCGCCTCTTTTTCCCCCGCCCGCCGCAGCGCCTCCCAAAATGCCGCTCGATCAAAATACGCATTCAAATATCCGCCACCCGCCACCTCTACTGTCGCGAACCCCTCAACCTTCCCCAATCCGTTCGCGATCTCCTGCGCAATCAACCGCGGCGCCTTCTTCAACCTCTTCGCCAACTCAAAACACACCGGTGAAGCCGCCTCCCCCATCTCAATCTTCGGCGGCCGCTCCAGCACAATCGCCAGCTCCACCCCATATTTCTCGCGAATGTGCCCCGCCAGCGCCTCGCGCAACCGCTCCGTCAGCCTCTGATACATGATTCTCCGTTCTTTCCCAAGCCCATCGAGTATAGGAGACTCGCCCGACGGAACACCAGTCTCCGAAAACCGTCCTTTTCAATTCACGCCTGTCTGGATTGAGCCCGTTGTGCGGGCCATTACCGATCTTCTAACGAGAGTACTTCCTGATCGTTTTTTTTCTTGACGATCCCTTCTTCATGGGTTATCATGTTTAGTAGTTAAAGGTGTAGCTAGACTGCGGTTGGTATTGGCCGCTTTTTTCATTTCCTGTCTGTGCCGTCTCTTGTTTCCCAAGGCGTTTCCTTCCCCAGGGAACGCATCGCAGTATCTCCTCGATTCTGCACAATTTTTGTGCAATGTAAGCCCCTTTAGAATCAACATTTCCAAAAGTGTATCAAAACAAACAACTTTAACTACCTTTAGAATGAACACTTATGAAAAAACAGCCGGGTGGGGGAGGGGGTAACAACAACGATTATTCCAATTGTTGTAGCTTACCTTTCGAGAGCGCGCAGCTTTGCGCCCACGGCCCGTCAAATAGCCTTCCTCTCCCAAGTCGCCCCGCTGTTTGACACGCCCTGGCCACGCCGATAGTATCAATCTGCACGCGGCAGAGAGACATTTCCATCGCCCAGTCCTGCCGTTCGGCCATCGCCCAGTCCTGCCGTTCGGCGTCGGATTCCCATGAAACTTGCTTATTTCGATTGTTTTTCGGGCATTAGCGGCGACATGACGCTCGGCGCCCTGGTGGACGCCGGCTGCGACGTCGAACACCTGCGCGCCGGGCTCGGCGGCCTCCAGGTCCCCGGCTGGGATCTGACCGCCGAAAAAGTCTGGAAGAACGGCATGGCCGCCACTTACGTTAAGGTCAAGACCGAAGATCAGTCCAAGCATCGTTCGCTCAGCGCGATTCTCGAAATCCTTCAAAAATCGCAGCTTGCTCCCGAAGTTCGTCACCGCGCCGCGGAAATTTTCGTCAAGCTTGGGGAAGCCGAAGCCCGCGTCCACGATGTTCCCCTCGAAAAGATTCACTTTCACGAAGTCGGCGCCGTTGACGCCATTGTGGACATCGTCGGAGCCTGCATCGGCTTCCACGCTCTCGGTATTGAAAAATTCGCCTGCTCCGCGTTGAACGTCGGCGGCGGCACCGCGAAAATGGCCCACGGCGTTTTGCCTGTTCCCGCACCCGCCACGGCAAACTTGCTCCAAGGCAAGCCAACGTACTCGAACGGCGTGCAGAAAGAACTCGTCACGCCCACTGGCGCTGCGATTGTCGCCACTCTCTGCGATTCCTTCGGCCCGCAGCCGCCCATGAGTGTCACCGCCATTGGCTACGGCGCGGGCACGGCCGATCTCGAAGGCCAGCCCAACGTTGTCCGCATCATGATCGGCGAAGCCGCGGAAAAATCCGTCGCTGGCTTCGACGAAGAAGTTGCCGTCATCGAAGCCAATCTCGACGACATGAACCCGCAAATTTACGGCTACTTCTTGGAAAAAGCCTTGGCCGCCGGCGCTCTCGACGTTTACACTACGCCCGTCCAAATGAAAAAAAATCGCCCCGGCACGCTGCTCACGGTTTTGTGCAAACCGCAGGATACGAATGCGTTGATGTCTTTAATCTTTGCCGAAACAACCACCTTCGGTGCGCGCACCTATCGCGCCCAGCGCCGCACTCTGCCCCGCGAATTTCTGAACGTTGCCACGTCGTTCGGCGAAGTTCGCATCAAGGTTTCGCGCGTCAACGGCCGTATCCTGCACGTGACGCCCGAGTACGAGGACTGCCGCAAACTAGCCGTCGAAAAAAACGTCCCTCTCCAGCGCGTCATCAGCGAAGCTTTACGCGCCTACGAGTCGACCGGTTGATTTTTCTTTGTAGGGGCGCTCCGACCAGGTCGGAGCGCCCTAGCTTGGCAGGGTTTCGCGAATAGAGAGGACTTGTAGCCGCGGCGGAATTTATCCCGACCCGGTCGGAGACGCCGCCAGTTTTTTCTTACTGGGAACTATAAACTGAAAACGAAACGATGCCCGACAAACCCAAGTATTACCTGACCACGCCGATCTATTACACCAACGGACTGCCGCACATCGGCCACACCTACTCGACCATCGTGTGCGACACCATCCGCCGCTACAAACGCATGCGTGGCTACGACGTGGTCATGACCACCGGTACCGACGAACACGGCGTTAACGTCGAGCGCTCCGCCAAAAAAGCCGGCGTTCCTGAATCCGAATTCGTCGCCAAAATGGCCGCCGAGTGGCGCGCCCTCTGGGACGAACTCGGTGTCCAGGGCGACGAATTTATCCGCACCACGGATCTGAAGCACGCGCACACCGTGCAATGGCTTTTCAAGCAGTGCCGCGATAATGGTTTCGTCTACGCCGGCCACTACACTGGCCAATACTGCATCTATGACAACGCCTACGTCGACGTGAAGCCCGGCGAAAACTGCCCCGACTGCGGCCGCCCAACGGAAACCGTCACCGAAGCCAATTTCTACTTCAAGCTCTCCGCGTTCCAGAAGCCGCTTCTCGATTGGTATGCCAAGCATCCCGATTTCATCCAGCCCGAGGCCCGCCGCAACGAAGTTCTCAGCTTCGTCGAAGGCGGCCTCCGCGATCTCAGCATCACTCGCACTTCGATTCGCTGGGGCATTCCCGTTCCCGGCGAAGAGCCGCACGTTTTTTATGTGTGGTTCGACGCGCTCACCGCGTATCTCAGCGCCGTCGGCGGCCCCAATTACAAGAAGGTCGGATATTGGCCCGCTGATGTTCACCTGGTTGGAAAGGAAATCATCCGCTTTCACGCGGTCTACTGGCCCGCGTTCTTGATGGCCGCGGGTTTCATGCCAGAAGAGATGCCGAAGCAAGTTTGGGCGCACGGCTGGCTGCTCATGGACAGCGCCAAGATGAGCAAATCGCTCGGCAACGTAGTTCGCCCGCGCCCCATCGTGCATGTTCTCGGCATGGACGCGCTTCGCTACTATTTGTTGCGCGAGATCGTCTTCGGTCAGGACGGCAATTTCAGCTACGATGCGCTCGTCCAGCGTTACAACAGCGACCTCGCCAACGGCCTCGGCAACCTCGCCAGCCGCACCGCGGCGATGATTGAGAAATACTTCGATGGCAAGATTCCGAATGCAATTCCCGGGGACGACGTTCGTTACGACACCTTACTTCACACGGCCCTGGCCGACATTCCAGACGTCTGTAACTACTATGATGTTTTCAACTTTTCCAGAGCACTTGATCGCATTTGGAACCTAATCTCAGAGGTGGACAAGTATCTCGTTCTCCAACAGCCATGGACCCTAGCTGAGGATCCTACGCAGCGCGAAAAACTGGCGAGAATACTTTATGGTGCCGCTGAGACACTCAGAATTGTCAGCGCCTTAGCCCATCCCTTCATTCCGGAAAGCACCCAAAAGATTTGGAACCTATTGGGAAATAAAACAAACTTGAGCCAGCTGAGCTTGGACGAACTGACATGGGGTCAACTCAGGCCTGGGACACAACTCGGCAAGTCACAACCGCTTTTCCCGCGCATCGAAAAAGCAGAAGCAATCGAGAGGATGGAAGCCATGGAAAACGAAGCACAAAAACAACCGTCGCCCGTTACTGCACCCGTGGCCGCGCCCGCAAGCGCTCCCGCCCCAGGCGGCGCTGCTGCTGCCGCTGCGCCACAAACCGCGCCGGAGAAAATCGGCATCGAGGATTTTGCGAAAGTCGAGATGCGCGTCGGCCAGATCAAAACCGCCGAACGCATCGTTGGCGCGGACAAACTGCTGAAGCTCACCGTCGATATCGGTACCGAGATTCGCCAAATCTGCGCCGGCATCGCCCAATACTACGAGCCGGAAAAACTGATCGGCCGCAAAGTCGCCGTCGTCGTCAATCTCGCGCCCCGCAAACTCCGCGGCGTCGAATCCAACGGCATGATCGTCGCCGCCTCCGTTGGTCCCGAAGGCCGCCCCGTCCTAGCCGGCTTCCCCGACGAAGATGTCGAAATCGGCGCACGTTTGAAGTGACCTTCTAACTCCCCCCGAAGGCGTGACGTGGCCAGTGAGAGAAATTTACGAGAGGCTATGCAGAGACTGAACCGGAAATGACCTTCGCCAAAGCAATCGACGACAGACTGGCGCAGTCGGCCAATCCGACATGGTGGAATCTCGCGGTAGTCGTGCCTTGGACGCTCGGATTGGTGCTTTGTATTCATGGATGGCAGAAGGATCGAGCGATTGCCTCGCGAGAGAAGAAGGCCCCGGCGATTGTAACTGCACATGAACCAAAGAACCACAATCGATATGGCTACACTTTTCCTGCGGATGGATATCTTTACACGGGATGGGACACCCCTCGGAGTGTTGAGCCTCAAATTGGGCAGGAAATCTCCATCTATTACGATCCTCGGGATCCAGCCACCAATTCAATGGCTGATTTTTCTCAGAACAGTCTCGATAGCTTCGGGCCTGTTCCCCTAGTGCTGTTCGGAATCGGGGGTGTCACATTATTCGTTTTTTGGAAGCGGCGAATTAGCACATCCAGGCAGCGGGCTTAGAGCAAACTTCGGCCTGTTGACCGATCTCATGGGTGTCATGTCGTAGTTTGTTAACGAGGTAGTTTGGGTGGAACTAATCGATTCACACGCGCACATTGACTTTCCGCAATTCGCGGAAGACCGCGAAGCCATGCTTGATCGCGCGCGTTCCGCGGGTGTAACGACGCTCCTCGCCATCGGCACAGGTCCCGGTCCCGAGAAGCTCGATTCGGCGCTGCCTTTCGCCGATCAACACGACTGGATTTACGCCACCGTCGGCATACATCCCCACGAAGCCAAGGAAGTCACGCCGCAACATTTGGACGAACTCACCAGGTTGGCAAAACATCCCAAAATCATCGCCTGGGGAGAAATCGGTCTCGACTATTTCTACGATCATTCTCCACGCGACGCGCAGCATCGTGTCTTCCGCGACCAGATGTCACTGGCGCAGCAAGCCAAACTGCCCATCATCATTCATTGCCGCGATGCCTGGACGGATTGCCTGAGCATGATCGAAGAACACTGGCGGCCGACTGGACTCGGAGGAATTTTGCACTGCTTCACCAGCACGCTCGAGGATGCGCGACGCGGCATCGAAATGGGTTTCCTCATTTCCTTTGCGGGGAATTCGACCTATCCGAAAACGCAGAACATTCGCGACGTTGCGAAAGCTTTGCCGCTTGAGAACATTTTGATTGAAACGGACTCTCCGTACCTCGCGCCGCAGCCCTGGCGCGGCAAGCGCAACGAGCCTGCCTACGTTGCGGAAGTGGCGCGCACACTCGCGAGTGTGAGAAACTTGTCGCCGGACGAAGTCGCCGAAGCCACAACAGGGAATTTCCGGCGATTCTTCGGGCTCGCCCAGCCGGCGAGTTTTTCGGCCTGTGGTTTCTCGAAAATAGTTCAGGCAGGAGACACGCCATAGCGCTGCTCACGGCTAAAGAGATTTTTGATCTTGTCCGCGACGACCTTCTTTTGGTCGAGGAAGAGCTCGCGCGCCAGAGCGATGCCGCCTTTCCGCCGGTCTCCGAAATCACTACATATTTGCTCGGCGGTGGAGGGAAGCGCATGCGTCCCGCCCTTCTGCTTCTCTCTGCAAGCTACGCGGGCCGAAAAGATCGAAGTGCGATTCGCCTTGCCGCTGTGGTCGAACTCCTGCACAGCGCGACGCTGATTCACGACGACGTCATCGACAGCGCCGACACGCGCCGCGGCCGCCCGTCCGCTAATTCGAAATGGGGCAATCATCGTAGCGTGCTCACCGGCGACTGGCTGTACATGCAGTCGTTTCAGATGGCCCTGGAAGAACGCAATTTTCGAATCCTCGACATTCTGATTGACCTGACGCAAAAAATGGTCGAAGGCGAACTGATCCAGCTCGCCAAAATAGGACGCATCGACGTGACCGAGGAAGATGCGCTGCGGCTCGCCACGTACAAAACCGCATGCCTCTTCAGCGGCTGTGCGCGGCTCGGCGCGGTGCTCGGCGGCCTCGAAGGCGAAGAAGAGCAAGCTCTTGCCGATTACGGCCGCTATGCGGGCTTGGCGTTTCAACTCGTCGACGATCTGTTGGATTTTACGGCATCAGCCGAGCAGCTTGGAAAACCGGTCCTCAGCGATTTGAAAGAAGGCAAAGTCACGCTGCCGCTGATCTACGCGATGGAAAATGGTCACCGCGACGCGCGCGAGCTGGTCGCGCGCGTGCTCGCGGAAAAAGAATTTATTTCCGTCCGGCCCGAAACCATTGTTTCGCTCGTTCACGAATCCGGCGCGCTCGGCCGTGCCCGCGCGCTTGCGCAAGATTATGCGCAGCGCGCCAAGGCATGCCTCAACGGCGGCCCCGATTCCGAGTTTGCGCGCGCCCTCGCCACGCTCCCGGATTTTATTTTGGAGCGAGAGAACTGAAGAAAGTTGACAGTCGACAGTTGAAAGTAGACAAAGAGAGAAAAACAAATAAGTAAGTAAGAAAGTAAGTAAGAAAGAAATTCTGATTCTGGTTGATGACAGCGCTTCTTCCATTCAAGCTCGTTTATCACGAGCGTTACGATTTGAATCTCGGGCCGCACGTTTTTCCCTCACAGAAATTCCGCCTCATCTATGAAATGCTGCTGCGCGAAGGCATCGCCACGCAGGAAGATTTTTTGCGTCCAGATCCTGCGAGCGACGAGGACTTGCTGCGCGTGCATACCGCGGACTGGGTGCGCAAGCTGAAGACCGGAACACTTACCGCCAGCGAGGTGATGAAACTGGAAGTGCCGTATTCGAAAGAACTAGCCGAGGCGGTCTGGCTTGCGGCGGGCGGAACGATTCTGGCGGGGCAAGCGGCGCTGCGCGATGGGTTCGGCTCGAATCTGAGCGGAGGATTTCATCACGCGTATCCCGGTCATGGTGAAGGATTCTGCGCGATTCATGATGTGGCGGTGGCGATTCGAAAGCTGCAGGCGGACGGCGCAGTAAAAAAGGCGATTGTCGTTGATACGGATGTGCATCACGGGAATGGTACGGCGGCGATCTTTCGAAACGATGCGACGGTCTTCACGATTTCCATTCATCAGGAGAATAATTATCCGGCACACAAGCCGCCTTCGAGCATGGACCTTAACATGGCCGACCGCGTGGATGACGATGAATATCTAGGCACGCTGATTCCTGCGGTGCAGAAGGCGCTCGACGAATTTCAGCCGGAAATACTTTTTTACGTCGGGGGCGCCGATCCCTACTGCGAAGACCAGCTCGGCGGACTCTCGCTTACGAAAGCAGGACTGAAGCAGCGCGACCGACAAGTTTTTGAGGAAGCACGAAAAAGAAAAATTCCAGTGGCGACAGCACTTGCGGGCGGCTATGCAAGGAAGGTGGAAGATACAATTCAAATCCACGTCAATACGATTCTGGCCGCGCGGGAAGCGGCGGAGAGATATCCCCAGGTTTCATCGAGGGCTGTCTAGGGCTAAGCACGATTAGGGCGCGGGGTTTGTGGCTGGCGAAGAAGCGCTGAGTGGAGCAAGCGCGCGGCGGACGGCCGCCGTCAAGTCGGGTTCGAAGGAATCGGGATCGAAGCCATTCGAGCGATAAGCAATTTTGCCAGCGCGGTCAATCACCAGTACGGTCGGGAAAGAGTTGACGGTGAAGAAGCGATCGAGGCCGTCGGCGAAAACGACCGGCGTGCGCGGCTTAGCTTCTTCAAGGTATCCCTTCACCAGCGATTCATCCTCATCGCAGTCGGCGGCGAGAAAAAACGCATCGGGATTCGCGAGGAAGTCTGCGGCCACGCGAGCGAAAAGTGGTTCCACCGCGTGGCAAGGGCCGCACCAGGTAGCCCAGAAATTCACGACGAGAACTCTGCCCTTCGTATCTTTCAGCGAGTAAAGAGTTCCGTCCGGGGCTTTCCGTAAAACAAATTCCGATGCTTCACGGGCGTCCGCATTCTTTTTGGGGTTTGACGAAGTGGAAGTTTTGGAGACTTCATCAAAAGTGAGGAGCAGATACTCGCCTAATCCGAGGTCAGAGCCGTGGGCAAGCCGCCAGACATTGCCGAGTTTCTGGCGGATCTCGCGGGGGCTGGCGGCGCCGTTCGTTGCGTCGGCCAGGGCGAAAGCACGGGCGTATTGCAGGATCGCGCCGTTGGAATCTTTTTTCAGCTCGGCGATCTCTCCGAGCTGCTCGGCGGCGGTGGAGCTGGGGAGAATGGTGTAACTGGCCGCGAAATCTTTTTGAGCCGCAGTGGTATCCTTCAATTTCAATTGGAGTCTTCCGCGCAACGTCAAAACGGACATGCGATCGCGCTTGTTTTCCGCGGCCCACTCTTCCCGGGAAATCTTGGGCGATTTTGCACCGGAAGAGCTGGCCTCGACAAATTCGAGGACGCGAGTGGCATAGTTGATGGCGCGGTGGAGAGCGGCTTCGTCGCCAATGCGTTCCAGCAATTGAACAGTGAGGATAGTCATGGAGATATCGCCGGGGTTGAGCGCGATGAGGCGTTCGGCGTAGTTGGCGGCGCGGGTGTTGTCGCGCAATTGCAGGCTAGCTTCAACGAGCGCGCGATAAATCTGAGGACGCTGGCGCGAGTCCGGAACTTCCTTGAGGAAGGTCTCCAAATTGCGAACTAGCGCGGCGCGGTCGTTCCCGGCATTGTTGATGGCTTGCTGCAACTGTTCTTCGGCAGAAGGTTGTTTGGGGGGAGCGGCAAGTTTCGAGGAGGGGTTCTGATTCTTTTCATTTTGCGCGGAGGGTTGAGCACCGATTGGCGAAGCCAGAGTGCAAAGAAGAAGAATTGAAATCGCGCACGTGGTGAGAGGCTGCAAAGCCATACAAGCGGGATTCTAATGGTATCGGGAGGAATTGTCGCTAGTTCTTAGCCTTGATTCTTCGCTGACGAAAACCTGGCTGCGCACGAAACTATTTCGTGCCGCTTACGTGAATTTCGCCGGAGACGGTGTGCACGTCGACGCGCCCGCCACCGTTGCCCATGTGGGCGCGAAGAGAATGCTTGCCTTGCTCCTCGACGACGATGGGAATGTCGGTGCGAATTTCGCCGGAAACTGCTTCGGCGGAGAGATGAAGATTTGCGGAAGCCGGAACGCCTAGTTGTACACCACCCGAAAGCGACTTCAGATCCCAATAGCTATCGGCGCCGGGATTGCCTTGTACGGAAACACGCCCGGAGACCGCATGCGCCTTCACGTTATTTGCCGCGCCCTGAATCGCGACTTCGCCACTGGTGGTATCCGCCTCCACGCGAGCTCCCGGCTTGTAAACGTGAATGACGCCGGAAATGGCATTGACGACCACGTCGCCGCGAGTGTTCGAGACGGTTGCGTCGCCCGAGGCGGACGATATGCGCACCTCGCCGCCAATGTCAGTGGCAGAAACCGATCCGCTGGCAGTAGAGAGTTGAACGTCGTGCTCGATTTTCTCGACGCGAATGCTCCCTGAAGCGGCCTGTACTTTGACGGGGCCGCGCACGCCGCGAATCGTCTGCGTGCCGGAAGCGACCGTGGCGCTGATTTCCGTGTCGTGCGGAACCTGAATGGTGTAGGAGATGCTGATGTTGCGTATGCGAGAAATTTCCTTGCCGACGCGAAGGGTGTCGCCTTTTTGTTCGATGGGGGGATTCGCGAGGGTATCGTCCAGGCGCTTCTGCGGATTGTCAAAGCCGAATCCTGATGCGCGCACTTCGCCGCGCACGTGCACTTTTCCGTCGCCGCTGCCGGTGATGTCCACATCGCCGGAAGCGTTAGTGATTTCCAGGCGAACCGGACCGGTCACGCTATAGTTGCGATCGAAGGTGCCGCTAACCGATGGTCCGCTATTGCAGCCGGCCAGAACAACCACGACTGAAATGAGCGCGAGCGGTAAACAAAGAATGCGGTGACGCGACATTCATCCTCCGTAACGGTGGAGCGACTTGCTCACGGCCGTTCTACTAATAGCTACGCAAGAGCTGGGAATTATGTTCCCCGAGTAGCCTTGGCTGAACGCTGGCCGACGGGGGAAAGACCTTCGTTGAGAGAACCCTGGCGATACCCCTCGAGGTCCAGGGCAACATACGTAAAACCGGCGGCTTTCAAGCGGGCGGCGATGGCGGCAGCCATTTCTGGCGCGAGGGCGCGAGGCATTTCGTCGGGGGAAATTTCGACGCGCGCGAGTTTGTCGTGGAGGCGAACGCGGAATTGGCGAAACCCCAGGGCGCGCAGTGCGGCTTCGCCGCGTTCGACGAGTCCGAGGCGCTCGGGCGTCACTTCCGTGCCGTAGGGCAATCGGGAAGCGAGGCAGGCGGAGGCGGGCCGGTCCCAAGTGGGCAATCCGGCCCGGTGCGAGAGAAAGCGAATCTCGGCTTTGCTCAGGGCAGCATCCAGGAGCGGAGCTAAAACCTGGTGCTCGGTAGCGGCGCGATGGCCGGGGCGAAAATCGAGGGTGTCATCGGCGTTTACGCCATAAGCGATGGCGGAGAAATTGCGCGCGCGGGCTAATTCGTCAAGAGCCGAGAACAGTTCGTCCTTGCAGAAATAACAACGGTCGGCCGCGTTTGCGCGGTAGGCGGGGTTCTCCATTTCGTGCGTTTCGATGAATTCGTGGTGCAAGCCCAACTTGCTAACAAATTCTTCCACGATCGTGCGATCGTGGGCAGAGTAACTTGGCGAAAGCGCAGTGATGAAGAGGGCACGCGGCCCCATCACTTGGTGCGCTGCCCAAGCGAGATAGGCGGAGTCTGCGCCGCCTGAGAGTGCCACGATGAGGAAAGGAATTTCAGAGAGGCGAGCGAGAAGGAGATTTTCCTTTTCTTTCGCGGAAGTTGCGGCGCCCTGTGAATTGCGAATATTGATCAGCTCTTTCATCTCAGGGGTGAGTATATCTCAGAGTGGCACCGCATCGCAGATTGCGCAGCACAAAAACTTACTTGAAATCCAGGAGCACATCCACGGTGCTCCTGGCCGCATCCGTTTGCAGCCAATGGCCGACGTTATCGTAATGCACCGGTAACTCGCCGAAAATCTGCTCCTGGTGCGATTGTAGCTTTGCGAGGAGGTCCTCGAATTTTGCTTTGTCGAAAATTGCACCGGCGGGGAACGGCCAGGCGGCGTAAAGCTTGCGCTCGGCAGCCGGAGAAATCCCCGTGAGGATCATTTTGCCGAACCGGTATTGCTGCCCTTCCTGAATGCTCACCGAATAGGAAACGGTATGCGCGTGATCGTCATAAGCCGGCGTCACGACGGGCTTCGCGTCGAGGTAGCCGTGGTGAGCGTACTCTTCGCGAACGCTATCCCACCCTGCTTCGATTTTCATGCCATCGGCGATATCGCCGGGCTTGAGCCCAAGGAGGCCGCCCAGCGTGAATTCCGACACGAGAGCGTTTCCTGTCCAATGAGCTTCCTTCCAGCGATAAATTTCGCCGGGCACGACCGGAATATAGACTGGAATTTGCGAGGGCAACTTCTGATGGGGATCGCCGGTCAAGCGCACCTCGGGTGGCCCCAGTTTCACGCGGAGGAATCCTTGCTGAAGGTAGACAGGCTTAACCGCTTCCGAGAGGAAGAGATCGATGGTCATTCGGGAATAGGGCTTGCCGAGTATCTCCGAAAGATGCTGTTGGACGGCTTTGGAGGCTGAGAGCGCGGGGTCGCTGAATTCGAGCTTTGAAATTTGAAGTGCGGCGCCTTCGATGTGAATTTCCTGCACATTGCCGTCGCCGTTCGGATTGGCTAGCAGCGTATGTTCGAGTGAACCTTGCACTCCGCGCGAAGAGAGCAGTTCCTTCACGGCATCAACGGCTTCATCCACCGCGGCTCCGCCTTCGGGTAGGGTTCCATCAAAAAAAGGAGATTTAGTGCGGATGGCATCGCACAGTTCCGAATCCGTGAACCAAGGAATATTCTCGAAGTAGACGGGGACACGCGAGGCTTCCTCAACGTGAAAGGTGACCAGGACGCCGGCGACTTTTGTTTGGAAGTTGTAACTCACCTTGGCGAAGAGCCCGCTTTGGACGAGCTTGTCGGCGGCAGTCTGCAAATCATTCTTGGCAATCTGCGCGCCGGGGGTAAGACCGGTTATGGCAATGACCTGTGCCTCGGTGAGGAGTTTTTCGCCGTCGGCGTGGACTTCGCGCAATGGCGCCGTGGCGGCGTCGTCGGGAGTCTGCGCCCGGGCAGGGAATGCTGGGAGCAGCAGAGACAAGAGTGTTCCAAGGCCCACGCGAAAATAGCGAAACATATTCCTATAGTAGCGGAAACGGGCCCGACTACTCCACGGTGACGGATTTCGCCAGGTTGCGCGGCTGATCGACGTCGCAACCCCGGCGCACCGCGATGTGATAGGCGAGCAACTGCAGAGGAATGATTTCCAGTAACGGAACGAGTAACTCCGGCGCGGGCGGAAGTTCGATGATGTGATCCGAGGCTTCGCGGGCGAGATGATCTCCGTTGGTAACGATGGAGATGACGATGCCGTCGCGCGCTTTGACTTCCTTGATGTTTGAAACGCTTTTCTCGTAGCGCGTCATGGCGTCGGGGTCGGACTCGTCGCGTGTCGCCAGGACAACGACGGGCAGATTCTCGTCGATCAAAGCGTTGGGGCCATGCTTCATTTCGCCGGCGGGGTAGCCTTCGGCGTGGATATAAGAGATTTCTTTGAGCTTTAGGGCGCCTTCGAGAGCAATGGGATAGTGAATGCCCCTGCCCAGATACAGAAAATCGGAATAGCGAAAGAATTGACGCGCCAGATTTTCGTAGAAACCGCCGGCGTCCGCTTGAAGGACGGTTTCGATCTTCTGGGGGATGCGCGTAAATTCCTGCATCAGTGTTCTGGCGGCGGGTTCGCTCAATTTTCCACGAACCTGGCCGAGGTAGGAAGCAAGCAGAAGCAGGGCGGTCAATTGTGAAGTGAAAGCCTTTGTGGAAGCGACCCCGATCTCCGGGCCAGCGTGCGTGGGAATCGTTCCGTCCGCTTCGCGGGTGATCATGGAACCAAATACGTTGCAGATCGCCAGCGTGGGAGAACCTTTCGATTTCGCTTCACGCTGGGCGGCGAGAGTGTCGGCGGTTTCGCCGGATTGGCTGATGCACACGGTCAGCGTTTTGGAATCGACAAGAGGGTCGCGATAGCGGAATTCGCTGCCGTAGTCGACTTCGACCTGAAGACGGGCAAGCCGCTCGATCATGAATTTTGCGGCGAGAGCGGCGTGCCAGCTTGTGCCGCAAGCGACGATGCGCACCTGGTGAAATTCGCGGAACTGTTTTTCTGTGATGGCCATCTCGTCCAGGAAGACTTTTCCAGTGTCCTGGGAGATGCGGCCGAGCATGGTATCGCGTACGGCGCGGGGCTGCTCGAAAATTTCCTTTTGCATGAAGTGCTTGTAGCCGCCCTTTTCCGCCATGAGGGGGTCCCAGGCGACGTGGTGCGGGGCCCGCTGGACGGGGCGCCCATCATGGTCCATCACATGGACGCCTTTTGCAGTGAGCACGGCGATGTCGCCGTCGGCGAGGAAGAACATTTCGCGAGTGTGCTCAAGAAGGGCGGGGATGTCGCTGGCGACGAAGTATTCTCCCTCGCCGAGTCCGATCACCGAGGGTGGGCCCAGGCGGGCGGCAACAATCTTCTGAGGATCATTGGCGGAGAGGAAAACCAGGGCGTAGATGCCACGCAATTCCTTCAACGAACGGCGGACGGCTTCTTCGAGCGGGACGCCGCCTTGCGAATTTTTTTCTACCAGGTGGGCCACAATTTCCGTGTCGGTTTCCGTGGCGAACTTGTGGCCTTCCTTCTGGAGCTTTTCCTTGAGCTCGAGGTAGTTTTCGATAATGCCGTTGTGTACGACGACGATTTGGCCGGTGCAATCGCGATGCGGATGGGCATTTTCTTCGGTGGGGCGGCCGTGGGTAGCCCAGCGCGTGTGGCCGATGCCGTAGGTGCCGTCCAGCGGGGACTTGGCGATGACCTCTTCGAGATTGCGAAGCTTGCCAGGAGCGCGGCGGATTTCCAGCTTGCCGGACTGCGGCACGACGGCGATGCCGGCAGAATCATAGCCGCGGTACTCGAGCTTGCGCAGGCCTTCGATGATGACCGGCACAACTTTTTTGGGGCCGATGTAGCCGACTATTCCGCACATGCGCGGCGTCTCCTCAGAGAGTTTCTAGCAACGTAGCATGCTGCTGGTGTTGACAAGACTAACTCGCCAGGACGTGTCCCGAATTCGATTGCGGCTGGGAGGCAATGAGTGCCACCGTCACCAGCTCGCAGGGCTAAAAGTTGCTGCCAGCATCAGGGATAGGCATCTCAGTCCACGATCTCAAAGCGGTATTCTTCGATGACGGTGTTGGTGAGCACTTCTTTGGAAATGTGCTCGAGCTGTTTCTGCGCCTCGTCGCGGCCCCAGCCATCGAGATTCAAAACGAAGAATTTGCCCTGGCGGACGTCGCGGACGGCGGAGTAGCCGAGGCCAGAGAGGGCATGCTGGATGGTTTGCCCCTGCGGGTCGAGTACGGTGCGTTTTGGCATTACCCAGACGTGTGCTTTCATGGCGTCAGTATAACATTGCCTTTGACTGCTTTAATCGTCGTTGCGCCCGCCGGCTGGAAGAAAAGCGTGTTCGAAACCCATCTCGACGATGCGGGCCAGCTCGTCCTCCTGGAGGCCCATGCGCGCGGCGTTGGCATACTCTTCGTGAAGGGTGGTGTGAAACATGGCAGGGTCATCGGTGGAGAGCACGATGGGAATCCCGTGGCGCAGGAATTTGGGCAGCGGATGATCTTCGATTTTTGCGTTTTCTCGACGGAGCTGCCTGGCGAGGGCGGCCGTTCTTATGTTGCTGGCCGGGCAGATTTCCAAAGGGATTTTTCGCTCTGCGAGCAAATCCATTACCGCAGGATCGTGGATCGCGGCGATTCCATGGCCGATGCGCTCAGCGCCTAGCAATTCGATGGCTTCGCGAATTTTCTCTGGGCCGCCGACCTCACCGGCGTGCATCAAGCGGTGCAAACCGATTTGGCCGGCGCGATCGTAAATGGGGCGAAATTCATCTGTCGGAACGCTGAGCTCGTCGCCGCCTACGCCCAAGGCAACAATCGCTTTCGAATCGCAGCGCTTTGCGCATTCGACGACTTCCATTGCTGCATCAACGCCGAATTGACGCGCCGCATCGAACACCCATCGGAAGCGAAGCCCGCGGCTTTCGAAGGGCTCAGTGGCGCGGAGGAGGGCTTCAAAATTTGCTTCCGGGCGCTGCTTTCTGAGGAGCATCACGCCGATGGAGAGGGTTACTTCGGTATAGACCACATGTTGCGTGAGCAAGTGTTCGGCGAGGTCGCGGGCGATAAGAGCGTAGTCCTGGGGATCGCGCAAAAACGAAGTGACCCATTTGAAGGCTTCTATGAATTCGGGAAAGTCGCGGTAGGCGTAGCGTTGGCGGACTTCCTCTTCGGTCATGACGGCGCCGTGACGCGCGGTCAGCGCGCAGACCGTTGCAGGCAGGATGGAGCCTTCGAGATGGAGGTGCAGCTCGGCTTTGGGCAGGGAAGCAATCCGGCTGGAGAGCAAGGGTGGCGTCATGCGCGGAAAATCAGTGCGGCAATTGCGGCCGGCCGGCGTTTACCCACGCAGTGAGCCAGAAAGAGCCCACGTCGGTAGCCGCGTCGGAGAGCTGGCGAATCAGAATGGCCGCGGCTTGATTGTAGAAGCGGTCGTAATACTCGTCGGTAAAGGAATTCTCTCCATGACGCGCTTTGCGATCGGCCATGAGGATGGTTTCCAGCCAACTATGGGAACCGAGGCATGCCTCGAAGGCACGGTCGGTGGGATCGCTGACAAATACGGCATCGTTCGGACGCATGGGAAAAAAAGATGAAAAACGATCGATCAGCGTGGTCCCGAAACGCTCGTTGACTCCCGGCTGGGCACTCAGGCGTCCGTCGAAATTATCCGTGGTGTTGAAGGGATCGTGCGCTTCAGCGACGTAGTTCGCGAGGATTGCCGCGTCCAGCCGTGCCTCTTCCCACTTTCCAGTCTTCATCGCTTCGGTCAGTTTCTCGCTGTAGACGCCGATCTGCCAGGGAAGAAGGCCGTTGGTATCGAGCTTCGCTTTGCCGAATTTGGCTACTGCGGCTTTGTAGTTGCGCGGCAGAGCCTCGAACGGGAATCGCCCATATTTGTCGAGAAGAATGAAATGGTTGTGGCGTTCAGCCGGGGACTTGGCGATAGCATCCAGTGGATCGGTAACATGCTGGGAGAGCAAGGCGAGGTTGGATTCGAAAAACGGGCGGATGTCCGGGGGCAAAGTTTCGGAGGCTTTGGTCACGACCAGCCGGTGGCCGTTCCTTCCCCAAGCCAAGGAGTGAGCAGGCATGGCAAGACAAAACAGGGCGCAGAAGACGATCGCCCCAGTTCGCTGCCACCCCGCCTGTGTGACCGCTCGACCCATCGCTCGAATCCTCTATACCCGGTTGGCCGTACGCAGTGTGCTGCGTTTGCGGCCGTAGTTGTAGTAAATCACAAGACCGATAGCCATCCATACGAAGAAGCGGATCCAATTCATGATGGGGAGGCCGGCCATCAGTAGGAGGCAGGTAAGAATCGTCAAGATCGGAGCAATAGGCCCTCCAGGAGCACGAAAAGCTCGATGACGATTCGGCTCGCGATAGCGGAGGATCAGCACGCCTCCGGCCACTAGCGCGAAGGCAAAAAGCGTTCCGATGTTCGAGAGATCGGCGAAGGTTCCGATGTCGAGGAGCCCCGCGGGAATGCCCACAACAAAGCCGGCCATCCAGGTGGAGAAGTCGGGAGTTTGATAACGCGGATGAACGCGGCCAAAGATCCGGGGAAAAAGGCCGTCTCGGGACATGGCGAACCAAACGCGTGCCTGGCCAATCTGAAACACGAGTAGAGAAGAGATCATCCCCATTAGCGCGCCGATAAGCACGATCAACCGTATGTTGGAGATGTGGAGCTTCTTGAGCGTGTTGACGACGGGAGCGGCATCATCGACAAGAGTATCCCAGCGGACTAGCCCTGTGAGCACGACAACGACGGAGATGTAGAGCAGGGTACAGACGACTAGCGTAGCTATGATGCCGATTGGCAAATCGCGCTGCGGTTTCTTGCATTCTTCCGCGGCCGTGGAAACCGAATCGAAGCCGATATAAGTGAAAAACACGATTGAGCCGCCGGTGAGAATGCCCGGCCAACCGTTGGGAGCGAAGGGATGCCAATTGGATGTATGGATGAAGCGCGAGGCGAACGAGACGAACACAAGGATGGCAATGATTTTCAAAAGCACCATCACGTTATTGGTCTCCGCCGACTCGCGGATGCCCCGAACCAAGATGACCGTCAGGAGCATCACGATTATGAAGGCCGGCCAGTTGAAGCCGAAATGCCATCCGGGACCGTAGAGTACGTTGCCTTCCAGATCGAAAAGTCCGCTGGGGAGATATGCGGGTGAAATCCATCGAGGGTTGGGATGAACCCCGAACCAGTCTAACAAGTTGACCAGATGCTGTGAAAACCCAACGCTGACGGCCATGTTGCTGACGGCGTATTCGAGAATCAAGTCCCAGCCGATGATCCAGGCGACAAGCTCTCCCATGGTGGCATAAGTGTAAGTGTACGCGCTGCCCGCAATCGGAATCATAGCAGCAAGCTCGGCGTAGCACACCGATGCGAAGCCACAAGCGATTGCGACCAGAACAAAAGAGAGGGCGATCGCCGGGCCTGCGCCGGGGCGTCCAAACGACGCCGAGCGGTGAATGAGGTATTCAAGGAGGGGGGCGTTCAAAATTGAGGAGGCTTGAAATTTTTGACCGGCGATGGCCGTGCCGACAATGGTGAAAATTCCCGAACCAATGACGGCGCCGATGCCGAGCGAAGTAAGGCTCAACCACCCCAGGGACTTTTTTAATCGGACTTCAGCGTTTTCTGAGTCCGATATCAGTTGGTCGATACCCTTGCAGCGGAAGAGTTCTGACGCCACCCATGCACTCCGATCGCATCCGGGCAAACCGGAAGTCCAAAATTACCCAGTACGCTTTTGAGGAATGAACGCGCCTCAATGTACCCCGAGAAGCGCTATCACGCAACTTGTCGGCACGAACCACCAGCTCATCCGCGTGCGGGAGTAAATTCGCCGCCTCATGCCTGCTCGAGTTGGGCGTAGCGCTCGATGAATTTTTTTGTGCCGCGTCCGGGGAAGCTGACGGAGACACGGCGGTCTTCGTCGTCGCCCTCGACGCCTACGATGGTTCCGACACCGAAGTTTGGGTGACGAACTTTGCGGCCCAGCATGGGATTGGCGTCACCGCCGCGTTTTGCAGCGGAGCGCCCGAAGGAACTTTGAGCCGGTTGGCGGCGTGGCGGAGCCGCTTCTGATTGCTTCGGCCCACCGCGCACACGGCGCAAGAATTCTTCCGGCGAATACGAATACTCCGGGTCAGGCTCGTAGCGGCGCTTCTCGCCGATTTCCGCCATGGATCCGCGAACTGTTTCGACTAACTCGCTCGGAATCTCCGCCAGAAAACGCGATGGCAGGGAAGCGCGCAGTTGCTGCTCATTGCCGAAGATGCGCCGGTACACGGCGCGCGTCAGCGTGAGCGATTGCCGTGCCCGAGTCATGCCTACGTAAACGAGACGCCGTTCCTCTTCGATTCCTTTTTCTTCGGTTACGGCGCGGCTGTGAGGGCAGATGCCTTCCTCCATGCCCGTGAGGAACACGTGATCGAATTCCAGGCCTTTGGTGCTGTGCAAAGTGATGAGAGTCACGCCGGGCTTGCCTTCGAACTGATCCGCGTCGCTTACCAGCGCGGCGGCATCGAGGAAATCGGTGAAGGACTCTCCTGCTTCCATGCCTTCGGCGACTGCACGCGTTAGCTCTTCGAGGTTCTCCATTCGCGCGACGTCCTCGGGAGCGTTGCGGTCCTTGAGCATGGCCATGTAGCCGGATTCCTCAAGAACGGCATGCAGGAAGCTTGGGGGTTCCTGAGTTGCAAGAGCATCCTGCAACTTGCGGATGAGTTCCTGGAACGCACGCAAAGGAGTTACCGCGCGGCCCGCTGAGGCACCGGAGACAAATTTCTCGATGGCCGCCCAGAGCGGTGCTTCGTCCAGACGCGCGGACTCGCGGATGGCGTCCACGGTGGTTTTGCCGATGCCGCGCGGGGGCACATTCAAGACGCGGAGCAGCGAAATGTCGTCCTCCGGATGCATGGCCAGGCGCACGTAGGCGAGCGCATCCTTTACTTCAGCGCGATTGTAGAAGCTGAATCCGCCGACAAGCTTGTAGCGCAGGCCGCGGCGGCGGAAAGCTTCTTCGAACGCGCGGGACTGGAAATTGGTGCGGTACTCGACCGCACACGTCTGGTCCGAATCGTCATTCAGAATACGTTCGAGCTCACCGGTGACAAATTCCGCTTCGGCCTGTGCATCCCGGCCTTCGAAATACTTCAGATTTCCGCCCGAGCCCTTCTCTGCGCTCAGCGACTTGCCGAGCCGCTCCGGGTTGTTGGCGACGACCGCGCCTGCGGCGTCGAGGATATTCTGCGTCGAGCGGTAGTTGCGTTCCAGTTTGACGATGCGGGCGGTGGGAAAATCGCGCGAAAAACCGAGAAGGATCGAAACGTCCGCGCCTCGCCAGCGGTAGATAGATTGATCTTCGTCGCCCACTACACAAACGTTTTGCTTCGGCCCAGTCAGCAGGCGCATCAGTTCATATTGCACGCGGTTGGTGTCCTGATACTCGTCCACATGAATGTACTGGAAGCGTGCTTGCCACTTCTCACGCGTGGCCATGGATTCACGCAGCAAACGCGCCGAGCGGAGGAGCAGGTCATCGAAATCCAGAGCCTTGCTGTCGTGCAGGAGCTTTTCGTAGGCCGCGAAAATATCCGCGGTGCGGCGCCCGTTTTGATCGAAGGCTTCGGCGCGCAAGTGCTCCGCGGTCTGGCCGTGATTTTTGGCGTAGCTGATCCGGCCGAGAACATTCCTTGGCGTCAGGCTGTCGTCTTCGATCTGCAATTTCGTCATGGCCAGCTTGACCGCCGCCAGTTGGTCGTCGTCGTCGTAAATCGCGAAATCTCGTGGAAGACCGGCGGCGGCCGCTTCACGCCGGAGAAGGCGCGCGCAGAGTGAATGAAACGTGGAAAGCCAGGGCTGCGCGGGGGGGACGCCCGCCCGCAACAGCAGGTCCGAAACGCGATTGCGCATTTCTTCCGCGGCTTTGTTGGTGAAGGTAACGGCAAGGATAGCTTCGGCGGGCACGCCATTGGCGATCAGGTTTGCCATCCGAAAGGTAATTGCGCGCGTCTTGCCGGTGCCCGCTCCGGCGAGGATCAGCACCGGACCGTCTGTGGTTTCGACGGCCAGCCGTTGTTCGGGGTTCAATTCATCGAGAAGAGCGAGCATTTTTCCGGGATGGCTGGAGAAAGTTTGCACAAGTCATGTTAGCCGAGGGCGGCGATACGCGCAAACAGGCAAAACTCCCGCTCAATTGGATTGGTCTAATGTTCAGCAGTCCGGCTCAGATCAATTTCAAAATACATGAGCCCGCGACTCTTTTCGATGGCCACGACCTCCGGAACATAGAGATGCGCGGCATTGAGTAGCTCGTATTGGCTTCGCAGGTCGAAATATAGGAGTCCTTGCACCGTGCTATGAGGCGCGACGACACTGGACTGCACGGCCGCGTCCTCCAAGGACTTCTCCACTTCCAACCATTTCTTGTCGTGCCCGACCTTCGGTCCTCCGAGGGGAATGGGAAACCTCTTCATAGTGACGTTTTTCGATCCGGGATGCGTGATGACGTCGGCCGCTTCTTCGGACGACAGGGGATAGAGTGACTGGCGATCTTCCTGCGAGAGCGTGACGTTCAGGCGAATACGCTCCAGGTTGATCTTCATGCTCTCTTCGGAATCATTTCGAAAGACGACCTGTACGGCAATGATTCCTGCGGCATAGGGCGACTTCTTCGGGAACTTCTCCTTATAGGCCGCAGGGTCGGTCCACGGGCGCGCCGTAATGGTCATGCCTTCGTGAGATTCTAATGATGAGGTCTTGAGCGAGGACTGCTGTTGGGGGGCTACCTGTTGGGCAGGCACCAGCGGGACGGCGAGAAAGGGAAGGATGAGGGTTAGTTTTCGCATCGGGTTATAATAGACTTTTCTCATCTTGGGGCCTTCGATTCCTGGGGGTTGCGCAGGGTTGCCCTGCGTTCATGCACCGCCCGCTGCTGGCGGAGCACGTACAGACCGGAGCCACGCGTAGTGTATTTCATTTATAGCTTTCTCCTGGGCCTTGCGGCCCTTTTGCTGGCGCCCTATTGGCTCGTCCAGGGACTGCGCCACGGAAAGTATCTTTCTAACCTTGGGGAGCGACTGGGATTCTCGTTTCCGGCGCTTGAAAAGCTGCCCGCACAAACAGGGGGCGCGATCTGGATTCATGCTGTGAGTGTCGGCGAAGCTCTTTCCGGGATAACTCTTGCGCGGCGGTTGAAGGAAGCCTACCCGAATCGGCCTCTCATTATTTCGACAACCACGCAAACGGGACAAGCACTGGCTCGCGAACGCATGCCGTTTGCCGATGCGGTCATGTATTTTCCATTGGATTGGGCCTTCTGCGTCCGGCGCGCGCTCGATGCTGCGCGCCCCTCCGTTGTGCTGGTGCTCGAAACAGAGATCTGGCCGAATTTTCTTCGAGAAACCGGACGACGTCGGATTCCGGTACTTTTCGTGAGCGGACGGATTTCGGAGCGGTCGTTTTCGCGCTACCAGAGCTACCTTGGCATTTTTGGTTTTTTCCTGCGGCCTTTCCTGAATAACGCGCTTTCCAACGCCAGCGGTTTCCTCATGCAGAGCGAGAGGGATGTGGAGCGCATGCGGGCACTGGGCGCGCCGGCGGAGCGCGTAGTGGTCAGCGGGAATTTGAAATACGACTTGGAGCTTCCTGCCCCAACGCCGTTGTCAAATTGGCTGGCGACTGAACTCAAGCGCAGCGGCCGCTCCCCGCTCATCGTTGCTGGCAGCGTCGTTTCGACCGAAGAGCCGCACGCGCTCATTGCCTTTGGAACTTTGCAGGGCGAGTATCCAAAAGCGCTGCTTGTGCTTGCGCCGCGCAAGCCGGAATACTTTGATGCCGCCGCGGAGTTCATAGATGAATCGCACCGCAAATTCGTCCGGCGGTCGAAATTGCCGATTGCCGGGCCGGGCTCGAAGCACTCTGACGGGAACTCGAACATCGCCACGATTTCGGATGACGTCACCGTTCTTCTGCTCGACAGCATTGGTGAGTTAGCTTCTTTGTATGGACTAGCCGACGGCGCGTTTGTGGGAGGCTCGCTTGTTTCATCCGGAGGCCACAATATTCTGGAACCGGCAGCATTTGGCAAGATTCCCGTGTTTGGCCCATCGATGGAAAACTTTGCGGAAATTGCATCGCGCTTTGTTTCTGCAGAGGCGGCTATTCAGGTGGAGAGCCCGGAAGACGTGGGCGTGGCCTGGATCGAATTGTTTCGCGATCCGGAGCGCATGAAAAAAATGAGCGAGACGGCGCGCCGGTTGGTGGCAGACTCGCGCGGGGCGACGGATCGCGCTGTGGCGGAAACTGCGAAGCGGCTGGATGGCGCTGGGCGATGAGACTTTCGCCGCTATTACGGACGCTTCTTTGGCCGCTGTCGGTGCTGTATGGCGCCATAGTTCGCACGCGGACTTGGCTCTACGCGCACGGCTGGATGAAACAAAAGCGGCTGAAAGGAACGGTCATAAGCGTCGGAAATCTCACCGTCGGGGGCACAGGAAAGACTCCTATGGTGATTTGGCTCGCTGAAAAATTTCTTGGGGAAGGGAAGCGCGTGGCGATTCTGAGCCGGGGCTACAGAGGCGCAAATGGCACCAGTGATGAAATCGAGCTGATGAAATTTCGCTTGCAAGGCCGCGTCTCATTTGGTGTCGGAAAGAACCGGTTCGCTGAGGGCCACCGGCTCGAATCGCAGCAGTGCATTGACGTTTTTCTCTTGGATGATGGTTTTCAGCATCTCCAGCTCGCTCGCGACCTGAACATTCTCTTGATGGATGCGTCTCGGCCGCTTGGTGGTGAGGCGTTACTACCGGCCGGCAGGCTTAGGGAGCCACTGACGGCGATGAGCCGGGCAAATTTGATCATTTTTACTCGCGCGGAAACGGCATCGGGAACGCTCGAAGCGATCGGGAAGCTCCATCATTATCCGGTTTTCGCTGCTTCCACGCTGTTACTTGGGTTCCGCCGGTTCGGCGGCGAGGTCACGCTTCTTGGCGCCGACGAAATCGGCAGCGGGCCCTTTTTTGCCTTCTGCGGTCTCGGCAATCCAGACGCGTTCCTCCGCGATCTTGGAAATTGGGGGCTCGCCATTTGCGGCCAAACTATTTTTCCTGATCACCATCGTTACACCAAACTGGACATTTCGGCCTTCAAGCAGGCAGGGAAGCAGGCAGGTGCGAACGCGTTTGTGACGACCGAAAAAGATGCACAGAATCTGCGTGGTGTTAATTTCGAGGACGCTCCTCTGTACATTGCGGTAATCGACCTGGTGGTGACTCCAGAGGCTGATTTCCGAAATGTTCTCAATCAAACGCTGGCAGCGAGTGCAGGAGCAGCAGCGTGAAGGTTCTTATCCGCGCGACGAACTGGGTCGGGGATGCCGTCATGGCGATGCCGGCGATTCGCGCGGTCAGGAAGCGGTTTTCGGATGCGGAGATCGCGATTGTCGCGCGGCCTTATGTCGCGGATATTTATCGCGATCAAGAGATCTGCAATCAACTCATCCCGTATGACCCGCAAGGGCTGCACGCAGGGCTTTCCGGCCGTGAGAGGTTGGCAGCGGAACTTCGAGCGCAGAAATTTGACGTGGCTTTGCTGCTGCAAAATGCGTTTGATGCCGCGTGGCTGGCCTGGCGCGCGAAGATTCCCGAACGCATCGGCTACGCGCGTGACGGACGCAGCTTTTTTCTGACCAAGGCTGTGCCTGTCCCACTTCGCGGAGAAATTCCTGCTCATGAGAAGTTTTATTATCTGGAACTGGTGCACCGCGCCGGATGGACGAATTCTGCGCAGGACGAGTCGTTCATCGGCCTGAACGTTCCAGAAGAGAAGCGAAGGAGCGCCGGCGAGTTTCTATGCAAATCCGGCGCGCGCCCGGGCACGCTAAGAATTGCGATCGGTGCCGGTGCATCTTACGGATCGGCAAAATGCTGGCCGCCTGCGCGGTTTGCGCAAGTGGCGAATCGGTTGCAAGGGAAAGCGGAGGCCGACGTCATTCTTTTTGGAACTGCCGCCGAGGCAAGCGTCTCGACAGCCATCTCGGCGGAGATGAGACGGCCTCCAATTGATCTCACGGGAAAAACGGCGATTGCCGATCTGCCTGCTCTGCTCTCGCAGTGTCATCTCTTTGTCGGCAACGATTCCGGGGCGATGCACATTGCCGCCGCGGTTGGTCTGCCCATCGTTGCGGTGTTTGGTCCGACCGATCCGCTAGGAACCGCTCCTGTAACGCCGAGTTGCAGCATCGTTCAGGAAAAGTCCTATTGCAGCCCCTGTTTTCTTCGCCGCTGCCCGACGGATCATCGATGTATGACGGCAGTCACGGCCGACATGGTGGAAGCCGCAGCGAGGCCCTGGCTGTCGTCGATCCAGGTACAGCGTGCCTGAACTAGCTCACTGGCACTCGGCCGTTTTTCTCGACAGGGACGTTGCAATCGTGAGGGGAGCGCGCTACTTGAATCATGCCAGCCGATTTCGTATGGTTCTCTTCGTCGCGGACAATCTCATGCAGGCGGCAGACTGGATCCTGAGGCAACAATGAAACGTTCGCCAGCACGAGAGCCGGTGTCAACTTCCGTCGACCTCCTTGCTTTGCGGGAGTGCGTCGAGCAATTCAATACGAAAACGATCGTTCTCCTTGGTGATTTCGTCGCCGATGAATTTCAGTATGGCGAAATCTCGCGCGTATCGCGCGAAGCGCCGGTGCTGATCCTCAAACATCGCGAAACTCAGGTTGTTCCTGGCGGCGGAGCCAACGCTGCCAATAATCTAGCCTCGCTCGGTGCGAGGGTCCTGCCCGTCAGCGCCGTGGGCAATGACGCGGCAGGTGCTTCGCTGATCGCTCACTTCCGCCGCCTGAGAATCAGTACTTCCGGCATTTTCCGAGTGAAAGGATGGACCACGCCGACCAAAAGCCGATTTCTCGCCGGCTGGGCGCACACGGTGGGACAACAGGTTCTGCGCGTTGACTACGAACCAGAGTCGGTATTGCCGGTCACGATTCGAAGGAAACTCGATCAACGGCTTTCTGCAAGTCTGCGCACGGCCCATGCACTCGCTGTTTCCGATTACGGGTTTGGCATAGCGACTCCGGAGTTTGTGCAGAGGGCATCCGCAAAGCGCAGAAGTGCGCTGCTTGTCACCCTCGACGCGCGTTACGGGTTACATCGTTATGCGAAAGCGGGGATCTCTGCAGCAACGCCAAACGAAGCAGAGTTGGAGGCCGAGCATCATGCGAACATCGGGCAAGACACTCGCGAACTCACGCGCGCAGGACGCGTGACGCTTTCGGAGATGAAACTGCAGTCGCTTCTGGTCACTCGCGGACGTCACGGTGCGGCTCTTTTCGAGCCCGGCGATCGCTTGACGCAGGTCCCGGTCCACGGCAGCGATCAAGCGGTAGACGTCACGGGTGCTGGCGACACGGTTCTTGCCGCGTACACTCTGGCGCTCGCTTGTGGCGCAACTCCTATCGAAGCCGCGCACATCGCCAATATCGCGGGTGGCCTGGTGGTCATGAAACGCGGGACGGCGACCGTCTCGCGCGAAGAGCTACTCGACGCCATCCGTGGCGAGGCATCCGGAGCTGCCTCTTAAATCATGCGCGAGGCCGCTTCCAAAATCGTCGCGCGTGATGTGCTGCGCACGAAACTCGTGGATCACAAACGCTCGGGCCAGCGCGTTGTTTTTGCCAACGGCTGCTTCGATACGCTTCACGTCGGGCACATTCGTTATCTCGAAGGCGCCCGGCGCGAAGGTGACCTCCTCGTTGTCGGAGTAAATGACGATTCCAGCGTTTGCAATCTCAAAGGGCCCGGCCGCCCGATCCTCGATGAAAATGCCCGTGCGCAGCTCGTGGCCGCGCTTCGCTCTGTGGATTATGTCGTGCTCTTCGCCGAGCCCAACGTCGAAACTCTGCTGGAGGCTCTGCGCCCCGACGTCCATGCGAAGGGCACCGACTACACGGCCGAGACTGTGCCGGAACGCGCAGTCGCCACGCGGCTTGGCATCCGCGTGGCCATCGTCGGAGACCCCAAGGGTCACTCCACTCGAGAATTGCTTGAGTCCGTCCGCAAGGCGCCGCATGCCTGAGCCACGCTTCCTGGTGGTACGTCTTGGCTCACTCGGAGATATCGTCCACACCTTTCCTGCCGTCGCCGCTTTACGCGAATCATTTCCGAAAGCAGAAATTATTTGGCTGACGCATTCGCGATGGAAAGCGCTGGTCGAAAGTGGCGGGCTGACAAATGATATTTGGGAAACGGAAACTCGCTCCTACCGATCGCTACGCGAAATCACCATACGAATCCGCAGAGGACAATTTACGACTGCAATCGATTATCAGGGATTGTGGAAGTCCGCTGCACTGCCGTTCTTCGGGAGCGTCCCGCGCCGGATCGGGTTCTCCTCGGAAACGATCCGCGAGTTTGGCGTGCCGATACTCTATACCGATCGCGTCCGTTCCACTCAGACGCACATCGCTGAACAGAATGGCGAGCTGTCACAGCGTGCAGGTGCATTCAACGGCGTCGCGTCCGTAGCTCTCGCCGTACCATCGATTCAGGAAGTTTTCGTATTGCAGCTTCTAAGAGGTTTTGCGATTGAGCGCTATATCGTTTTGAGCCCCGCTGGCGGCTGGCGCTCAAAATGCTGGCCACCGGAACGCTACGGCTCGCTCTGTCGGAAAATCCGTGACACTCTCGGACTGCGTTGTGTTGTGAACTATGGTCCCGCGGAGGAAGATCTGTTCGCTGCAATTAAAGGGGCCAGCGGGGAAGCGGACCCCATCGCATACAATGGTTCACTCGGCCAACTCATGGCTCTTCTGCGCAGCGCGGTATGCATCGTCGGTGGCGACACCGGGCCGCTGCATTTGGCTGTTGCCCTTGGAACACCTGCGGTGGCCATCTTTGGTCCCACTGATCCGGCGCGCAACGGTCCTTATCGTATGGAAGATCGCTCTGCCAGCGAAGCTCCTGCCGACATCGTTCTGCGCAGCCCGCACGCAGTGACCACTTACAAGCGAGGCGACCACGCCGATCCCTCGATTCTCGAAATTGAAGTCGACACGGTCTTTGACGCCGTTCGCTGGCAAGTTGAGGCTCACCGATGAGTGTCGCGGGCAATTTTTTCGTTCGCTGGCGCGTACGCCTCGGATATCCGTTGGCGATTGCCGTTCTCTATTTTTCCCGGCCCACACCACGCAGTATCCTATTTGGCGCTCTCGTGGGAATCATCGGTCTTTGGCTCCGTGCGTATGCAGCCGGGTATCTTCACAAGCAGGAAGTCCTCACCATCGCCGGCCCTTACGCGCACACGCGAAATCCACTCTATCTTGGCAGCGCCATTCTCGCCCTGGGTACGGGCATTGCCACTCGATCGTGGATCTCCGCCTCAATTCTGATCGTGTACTTCGCTGTTTTTTATTCCATTGTGATGCAGCGCGAAGCGAAGGAACTTCACCTCCGACACGGGACATCTTTTGAGGAATACGCGCGTGCCGTCCCGCTCTTTATTCCTCGCCTTACCACCGCGAAAATATTCCCGGATTCGGCAGGCGCGTTCTCTCTTGGTCAGTACAAAAAGAATCATGAGTGGCAGGCCGCCGCCGGTTTCCTATTTCTTCTTGTTGTGCTGCTCCTACTCTGGTTTCTCCATCCTCTGCATGGCAGATGAGGCGCTGACCGCTTCAGGGCAAGCTACGAAGCAAGTGATCTCCATCCGCTTGCCATCCGTCATCACATGCACGGCGCCGTCCCGATCCGTCCTCAAAATGCGCACGCCCGCATTCTCCAATCGTTCGAGTAGCTCCGGATTCGGATGTCCGTAAGGGTTGTCCTCGCCAGCGGAAATGATGCCCGCAACTGGCTGCACCTCGGCGAGGAACTCCGGGATGGTGGAATTCTTGCTTCCGTGATGGCCAATCTTCAGCACATCGGCATGTACCTTTTGAGGGATATTCTCCGAAACAATCTCTCGTTCTACCTCTTTTCCCGCGTCCCCTGGCAGGAGGATGCTGCGTCGGCCGTAGCGCAACCGCAGCACCAGAGAGTCATTGTTCTTCGCTGAAGGAGCGATTTCTTCCGCAGCGACCTCCGGCCACAAAAAGTCGCCCTCGACTCCATCCCAGCGAAAAGACTTGCCGCGCAATTCGTGTTCGATGGGGATTCTTCGTTCGCGCGCAAGTTCTTCCAGTCTCACAAGGGACGGAGAGGATACTTCACGCCCGATCCGGAGCCTTCCCACGTGAAAAGTTTCCATGATGGCCAAGAGCCCGCCCACATGGTCCTGGTGCGCATGCGTCAGCGCAACAACATCTAGCTTCTGAAATCCCCGGGATCAAAGATATGGCGACACGGCTTCTTCACCGGGGTCGGCGCCATAGTGTTCTTCGCTCCCGGGAAACCCGGCGAACGCTCCGCCTCCATCGATCAGCAGAGTTTTGCCCGGGAGAAACGACAAAAAGCGAATCACCTTGGCCTACATCAAGAACCGTCAATTCCAGACTGCCCTGTGTCCACCTGGCTCCAAAAGGATAGATCGTCATCGTCAGGACACACGCAAGGAACGTCATGCCCAATCCGCATACCAACGCCTTCCGAAACGAATGCTTCAACCTTATCTCTGTGGCGAGAAGAGCTGCCGCGGCAAAGAACAACACTACCAACCAGAACGGTGGCCTGGGAATCCGGTAACTCCACCACGGAAAATGCGCGAACCACTGCACAATCTGCAAAAGTAAGCTGGTCAGCCAGGCAAGCGGAGCAGCGAAGAGTTTTCCAACTGAAGGGAGAATCAATCCGCAGGCCAGAGTCAGAAACCCGAGTGGGACCACAATTCTCGTCAGCGGAACCGCGGCGAGGTTCACTATCGGAGCCGATAGTGTGATGCGATGAAAATCGCGTGCCATCATGGGGAGCATGCCGGTTTGCAAAGCCAAAGTGATCACCAGCAACTCCCAAATTCGTAGAGTCATGGACAATCCGCCAACCAGAAGGTCGCCCGTTGATCGGCCCAGCCGCTGAGGCAGTTTTGCAGAGAGCCACTGGGAAAGCGAACGCAGGTCGATTCTGAATTGGATGGCACGCGGCTCGTGAGCGGCGTCCCGCGACACGTCTCGCCATCCCCTGAACGCCCGCACATACGGCTGCACCGACTTCTCCAGCCACGGCAGAGCCAGCCCCGCGATACAGCCGATGGCGACAAAGGTCAATTGAAAGCTGGAATCACCTAGTGCAAGCGGTCTTGCTACAAGCAGAATCAGCGCTGCCATGGCTGCAGAATTTGAGCAACTCCACTCGGCGATAGAAAAATCCGCCACCCACGACAATTGCCGCCATCATTGCTGCCCGCAAAACGGGAGCCCGCTGCTCGACGACTGCCACATACGCGGAGAGCAAAGTGAGCGTGAATAGCATGGTCCACACCCGCGACAGCCGCAGCTTCCTTCCTACCCAGGAGAGCGCGAAGGCAAGAGCTCCTACGCGCAAACCCGCGACTACCAGCACGTGAAACACGCCGGTCTTCTGAAAATCGGCCGCTTCGGCGCGGTCGACAAAGCTGCGGTCACCCAGGAGCATCGCCCGCAAAACGCCGGCGACCTGCGGAGTGCCTGCAAAGAGTATATCGATCTCGTCGCGCAAATGCCTTCGCGTTCGTGCGAGAACCGTTCCGACTGTCGGAATTGGCGAAGCGATTCGTTCGATCAATTGCGGCGCTCTCAGAGTGGCCACCAGATCGATGTCGTGTTGAGCAAGATACGCGCGCCTGTTGAACGCACCGGCCTCTTAGCTTCCGTCAAAACGGCCACTTCATCTCCAGCATGAAGATCCGGAAGCGGCACTCCTTCCGGATGCGCGGTGAAGCCGAGGCGCAGTCCTCCTCGCGCCGGATGTAGAATGCCCTCGAATTCGACGCCAGAGAGCTCGATCTCGTATCCAGAACCCCACGGCAGGCGCGACGGCTCATCGCGCAGCCTGCCGTGCCAGTGCAATGGTGTCTTCAAAGGGAGGCGTCCCAGTTCCACGAGCGAAGTTACGTCGTTGGCATCCCGCGGTTGTTCCGCAACGCAAGCTCCCACGAATCCGAGCATCACCCAGCTAAGAAGAGAAGCAACAGCGGCAAGGAGGACGCGCCCAGTTCTTGCCAACAGGATGCCTGCCAGAATGAGCAAAGCTATGGCTAGGAAAGCAGAGGAGAGCAGGAGAAGTGATGCCGCGTTTCGTGCGACTGCGGGATGCAGGCCAGGTACGATGCCGCAGGCAAATGCCACGGCAACCGCTACGGCCGGGAGCTTCATGGCAATCTTCGCAACCTCACGAGCGTTTCGATATGAAATGTCTGCGGAAAGAGATCGAACAGGTGCATTTCCGTGATTTCATAACGGATGTTTGGTCCGGCAATTTCTTTCGGTTTCCGGGGTGAGCCTGTCAACACCGCCAAATCGCGAGCCAGCGTGGACGGATCGCAGGAAAGATACACAATTTCGCTGGCGCCAAGATCCGCGAGTTTCTCTGCGGCTTCCGCACCCAATCCTGCCCGCGGCGGGTCCAGCACTACAAAGTCCGGCTTTTCATCGGTCTTTTTCAGGAATTCTTCCACATGTTCGTTGTGCGACACGATAGCGACGCCCGCAATCTCCGCGTTAGAGTAGAGATCGCGCGTCGCGGCAAGATTCGCGTCCACGCTTACTACTCTCCGAAATGTCTTTGCCAACGGCAACGTGAAGAATCCGACTCCTGAATACAAATCCAGCGCCAGCGTGCCATGCGCGTTCGCCGTCACGGTCTTCAGCAAATCCCCAATCAGGAAGCGATTCACCTGAAAGAACGAAAGATGGCTGACGCGGTATTTGTAACCACCAGCTTCGTGCGTCAAATATCCCGGCCCGGTCAATTCAAACCGGTTTTTCTTCTGGTCCAGTAGCAGTAAGCTTTCGATTTCGGGCAAAGCCGACCGGAAAGCAGAGGCCAGTTCCGCCGCAGGCTTGGGGAATTTTTCAAACGCCACGTTCAGCGCAATCTTTTCGCCCGCCGAGTCGGCAAAAGCTTCAATCTCTTGGATGCCTTCGGGTAGCCTCCCGGAGCGCGCCATCTCCTGAAGCTGCGCGAACGTGTGCGCGAGACGCGGGGACAGGACCGGACACTCATCGATCGGCACGATCACGGAGCTCTCCGGCAAGAAGTATCCCAGCGCCCGGGGCATCCCGCTTCGCACTGCCCACTGCGCGCGGTTGCGATATCCGTACGGCTCCGCAGAATGTTCCACGATCGGGCCATCCCACGTCACTCCACCGAGCCGCGAGAGCGTTTCGCGCAGAATCTCTTTCTTAAGCCTCAGTTGCTCCGTAGCCGGAATATGCTGGTAGTGGCAGCCGCCACATTTTTGAAAATGCGCGCATTTTGCCTTTCCACGTTCCTTCGCCGGTGAAATGACTTCCAGCAATTCGGCCCAGACCAATTTCTTCTTTTTCGATTTTGCGTTCGCGCGCACTTCTTCCCCGGGAAGGACATAAGGCACAAAGACGGTATTTCCGTCGGCGTGCGCCAGGCCATCACCTCCGTAAATGAGCTTCTCAATCGATAATCTTAACTCATCAGCCATACTGTTGTCCTATTCTAAGACACTTAGTGATGTAGGTGTGAAATGAAATCGGTCTGTCTTGTTTGCGAATGCCGGGCAATCCTGCGACCAACGCTACATCAAGTAGAAAAGACTGAGGCGCGGAATTTCAAATTCCTCCAAGAGCCGTTTCTGCATATATTGCTTCTCGACCATCGCGAGCTGGTGCGCTTTCATCTTCCGCCTGTACACTGTCAATTGACCATCCACTTCGCGCCGGATCTTCAGCATGAGCTCTTCTGGTGCGTGACTCGTTAGCAAAGCTTGTATCTTCTCATCCAAAATCGTCAACCGGCGCTCTAAATCTTCCAGGTCCGGGGTCCTCGGCGTTTCAAGGAGTTCACCGTTGGACTCTAGCGATTCCGCAATTTCAGTCAACGGGCCAGCGAGCTCCGGGAGGTGCGGCCCGCTCTTTTCTGCTGCACGCTTCAAACTCGCCACATTCTTCACGAAATACGTTTTCAGTTCCTCTCGCGAAAATGCCTCGCTCGCCGTCGCTCTCGCGGCTTTCGGTGAGCTCCCGGCAGCCGCCTCCTGCTGTTCTTCAGCGGCCTCCAGCACTGCGTCCGTGCAATACGCCAGGTTTTTCAATGGCTTGCCCGCTCCCCGCCGTGACCGCTGATAACTTTCAAACGCCTTGTCGATCCCTTTCAGCGCGGCATCCAGAGGCACCCCGGCTTTCTGCCACGCCTCCATGATCGCCCAGTCCAGCGGTGACACCAGCAGATGGGCCCCTCGTTTCTTCCAAAAATATTCTTCGATTTCCGTAAAATAATTGAAGTAGTTCCAGCCGTCCATTTTGTTAGTGGAGGCTCCGTCGGGCGTCCTGGCGGTGGCCTCGTTCCCGCCTGAGTTGTGGTTCTGCGCGGCTTAACTCTGCGCCTTCTTCGCTGGTGCCGCGGTTGCGCTTTTGCCGTGCTCGGCCGGCTGGTTTTTCTCCCAGATCAATCGCAGCCCTGTCAGTGTTAGGAATTCATCGGTGTGTTGGATGTGTTTTGAGCCTTTCGAGACGAGCCGCGCCTGGCCACCGGTCGCAACCACCTTCGCATCCTCGCCTAATTCCTTTTTCATCCTCGCGAGCATCCCATCCACCATATCCACGGCGCCGTAATACAAACCTGCTTGCATGTGCGTGACGGTGTTCGTCCCGATCACTTTTCCCGGGTCCTTGATCTCCACGCGCGGCAGCCGCGCGGCCCGCGCAAACAATGCCTCTGACGAAATCCCTAGCCCGGGCGCGATTACGCCCCCGAGATATTCGCCTTTCGCGGAGATGGCGTCGAATGTAATCGCCGTCCCAAAATCCACCACGATGCATGGCCCGCCGTACTGATGATACGCCGCCACGCCGTTCACGATGCGGTCCGCGCCCACCTCCGACGGATTGTCTACCAGCACGGCCATCCCGGTCTTCACGCCCATTTCCACGAACAGCGCCTTTTTCCCAAAATAAACGCGCGACATTTCCGCAAGTGTCCGGTTCACCGGCGGAACCACGGAACTAATGATCACGCCGGTGATCGCATCCCGGTCCAGCCCCGCCAGCGTGAACAAATTCCTCGTCAGCACACCGTATTCGTCAATCGTCTGCTCGCGGGCCGTCGTCAAACGCCAATTCGCGACCAACTCCTCGCCGCGAAAAACGCCCAACATTGAATTGGTATTCCCCACGTCAATGGTCAGCAGCATCTAGCGTGCCTCCGTGACGTCGCCCGAAATCACTGCCGTAATCCTTCCGTCTTCCCGCTCCACTTGCAACAATCCTTCCGGCCCCAGTCCTGCGGTCGTCCCCGCGTAGCTCTCCGTTCCGTTTGTTACACGCACGCGCTTGCCCTTCGCGTAACTCGATACCGACTCGAAGCGCTCAACAACGCCGGCCACGCCTTCCCGCAGGAAACGATTGTAATCGCTCTCGAATTCGCGCAGCAATCGCACCAGCAGTTCCATCCGCGATTGCGGTTTGCCCGTTTCCGCGCGCAGGGAAGTCGCGATGTTGGCAAGCTCACCGGGAAACTTCTCCTGATTCACGTTCAGGCCAATCCCTACAATCACGAACCTCACTTGATTTGGCTCAGCGTGCATCTCCGTCAGGATGCCGCCCAGCTTCTTCCCGCGAACAATAAGATCGTTCGGCCATTTCAGGTCCACCGTCAGTCCCGTCAGAGCCTGCACCGCGGAATGCGCGGAGAGGCCGGCCATCATGGTCAACAAGGGAGCCTGCACGGGAGCCAGTTTTGGTCGGAGCAGCAACGTCACATAAATGCCCGCCGCGCGTTCAGAATGCCATTTGCGTCCTGCCCGGCCGCGCCCCGCAGTTTGCTCTTCCGCCAGCACCACGGCGCCTTCCGACTCGCCGGCATGTCCCAAATCGAGCGCCACGCGATTCGTCGAATCCGTCTTGAAAAAATGGAAAATGCGTTTTCCGAAGAGGCTGCCTCTCAGCCGCCGCTTCAGCATGTCCGGAGTCAGAATATCGGGGACCTGCTCCAGAAAATAGCCGGCGCCCGGCTGGCTTTTTACTTTCACCCCCAATTCACGCAATCGTTCGATCCACTGCCACACCATGGACCGTGAGACGCCAACTTCTTTAGCGATGCGCGCGCCACTGATCACGATGGTGGCATTCTCCGCCAGCAGTGTGAGCAAACTTGCCAGCCGCCGGTCCGTCGTGCCCGGTAAGGATTCTTGAGTCATCGGAATGTTGCCGCGCCCTTCGCGCCGCCCTAGCTTACGTTTCCTCGATGCTGTCTACAAGCAGGCTGAGGTTCGCCGCAGGCGCTGAGTGCGTGAGCATCCCGGAAGAAAGAAAATCCGCGCCAGCCTCCGCGTAAGCGCGCGCGTTGTCGAGTGTGATCCCTCCGGATATCTCGATTACACACGCCGCGCGAATCCCGCGCGCAATCTCTACGCATTCCGCTGCGCGTTCCGCCGACATATTATCCAGCAGTACCGCCTCCGCCCCCGCTTCAAGCGCTTCAACCAATTCCTTCTGATCGCGAACCTCGATCTGTACCGGCAACGGTCCCGGGCCAACGACTTCCGGGTCCAACCCCGCTGCATCGTAGGCGCTCGCTGCCCGCGGTGCTGGCACTTTGGGGGATACGTAAGAATGCGCTTTGTCCAGCGCTGCTTTGATCCCCCCAGCCAGCGCGATGTGATTTTCTTTCAAGAGAATGGCGTCGTAGAGTCCGAATCGGTGATTGTTTCCGCCGCCTGTCTTCACGGCATATTTTTCCAGCCGCCGCAAACCGGGAGTCGTCTTCCGAGTATCCCGGATTCGCGTTTTCGTCCCCGCCAATTGTTCCACGAAGCGCCGCGTCACCGTGGCGATTCCGCAAAGATGCGCTAGAAAGTTCAGCGCTGTTCGCTCGCCAGTCACGATGGCTCGGGCATTGCCCCTGATCCGCACGATCTCTGCGCCTGGTTCCACAAACGAGCCGTCGTTGTGCGGAAACGTGACGCGAATCTCGGGATCCAGTGCGCGGAATAGTTTTTCGGCGACCGGCAATCCCGCACAAACAAGCGTCTGCCTGGCAAAGATGTGAGCCTGTGCCGTCGCGCGCGGTGGCACTACGGCCGCGGATGTCGCATCACCAGTGCCGACATCTTCCTCCAGCGCCCGACGCACAAGTGCATCAATGTGGTGAGAATTCCAATCCATACGTCTCCGAACGACTACGAATCCTTATCGAGCTGCGACAGTCGCTCCCGAAGTTTCCGCAATTCTATTTTCTGCTCGGTGAGCGTAGCTTCCAGCCCCTTGATGATTGTCGCCGGCGCGCGGCTTCGAAACGTCTCATTCCCGAGCTGTCCTTCCTTCGACGTGATCGCTCTCTGCAAGCCTTCGCTCTCTTTCTTCAGTCGCGCTTTCTCCACGACTGGATCTACTGTGTCGGAATACGCGATACGCACGTCAAACTTGGAAGTGGAGCGCACCGCCCCGCTTTTCGCCTCGAACTCCTGTCGTGGCACGATGCGAAGTTCCGTCAATACCGCGAATCTTTCAATCGCCCCACGGTTCGTCTGAACGATCTCACCCGCGCCGGAGTCGTTCGTTGAGAACTCCGCCGCCACTTTCTTCTTTGGGTCAAGTTTCAGTTCGGCGCGAATGGTGCGCAGCGCCGTGACCACTTCCCGGATTGTCTCTACGTCAGCCATCGCCTTGGCATTCTTCCAATTCTTGTGCGCCTCCGGAAACGCATCCAGGGCAATCGATCTCGCTCCCGCCTTTTGCGGCAAGCGATGCCAAAGCTCTTCCGTCAAAAAGGGCATGAACGGGTGCAGCATCCGCAAAGCCGCATTGAAAGCAGCGAACAAATTCTTCCATGCCACCGTTGCCCGCTCCCGGTCGGCGCTCTGCAGTTCGGGTTTCACCCACTCGATGTACCAGTCGCAGAAGTCTCCCCAGAAGAATTGATACACGCCTTGAGCGGCCTCATGAAACCGGCAATTTGCCAGCGCTTCATTCACCAATTTCACTGTTTCCGCCAGCCGCGCAAATATCCAAGCGTCTACCAGGGGTACGTCGCCACGATATTCATATGGTGCCTTCGCACGCACCTCCGGTGCCGCCAGCTCATCCAACTTCGCTCCACTCTCCTCAAACTTGTCTAGATTCACAAACAAAAATCGCGCCGCATTCCAGATTTTATTCGCGAAATTCCGCGCGCTCACCAGTTTGTCTTCGGAGAGCACGATGTCTGTCCCCGGCGCCGCCATGGACGCCAGGCAAAATCGCATCGCATCCGTCCCGTACTGCTGATTCAGCGCCACCGGATCGAGTCCTGTCCCTTTGGTCTTGGACATCTTCTCGCCGCTCCCCGTGCGCACCAATGAGTGCAGATACACCGCGCGGAAGGGAACTTTCCCCGTAAAGTGAATTCCCATCATGATCATTCGCGCCACCCAGAAAAACAGGATGTCGTACCCGGTGATCAGCAGGTTCGTCGGGTAATACGTCTTGAAATCCGCGGTATTCTCAGGCCACCCCAGCGTGGAGAACGGCCACAGCCCCGAACTGAACCACGTGTCGAGAACATCAGGGTCCTGCTCAAGATTCGTCGACCCGCACGTCGCGCAGTTCGCTGGCTTCTCGCGCGCCACGGTGACATGCTTGTTCTCCTTGCAGTACCAAGCCGGAATCCGGTGCCCCCACCACAGTTGCCTCGAAAGCGTCCAGTCGCGGATATTCCTCATCCAATTAAAATATTCCTCGCGACGATTATCCGGCACGATCTGGATGGCACCCCGCTCCACCGCCGCAATCGCCGGCTCCGCCAGCGGCTTCATCTTGCAGAACCATTGCGTCGAAGCCCGCGGCTCGACAATCGTATTGCTACGCTCACACAGGCCAATCGCGTTCGTGTGCTCGGTGATCTTTTCCAGGGCTCCCAGCGCTTTCAAATCCTCCACAATCTTCTTTCGCGCCTCAAAGCGATCCACCCCTGCATAGGGGCCCGCCGACCCGCTCATTTTGCCGTCGTCGGTCATCACATCGATTTCTGCAAGTTTGTGGCGCCGCCCCACCTCAAAGTCGTTCGGATCGTGCGCCGGAGTAATCTTCACCGCGCCCGTCCCAAACTCCCGGTCCACCATCGCGTCCGCAATAATCGGAATCTCCCGGTTCATCAGCGGTAGCAGCGCTTTTTTGGCAACAAGGTGCGTGTATCGTTCGTCTTCCGGATTCACCGCCACGGCGGTATCGCCCAACATCGTCTCCGGTCGCGTCGTCGCAACAACGAGAAACTCATCTGTCCCCACCACCGGATACTTGATGTGCCACAGGTGCCCCTGCCGCTCCTCGTGCACCACCTCCAGGTCACTGAGTACTGTCAAACAAACCGGGCACCAGTTCACCAGCCGGTTTTCGCGATAAATCAATCCCTCTTCGTATAGCCGCACAAAAACTTCGCGCACCACCCGCGACATTTCCGGTGAGAGAGTAAACTTCTCCCTCGACCAGTCGCAGCTTTCTCCGATGGCCCTCATCTGCTGTGTGATCTGACTGCCTGCTTCTGCTTTCCACTTCCAAACCTGCCTTTCAAACCCCTCTCTTCCCAGCTTATGGTAGTCAATGCCCTGATCCATCAGGTGTTTCACCACGACGCGTTGAGTGGAGATGCCTGCGTGGTCAGTGCCAGGCAGATACAACGTGTTGTACCCACGCATCCGGTACCAGCGGGTGAGAATATCGATCTCCGTGTGCTCCAGCATGTGCCCGATGTGCAGCGACCCCGTCACGTTCGGCGGTGGAATGACGATTGAAAACACCGGCCCCGGCGCATTCGCCTCCGCTTTGAACAGCTCTTCCTTTACCCAGAAGTCTGCCCATCGCGGTTCGATCTGCTGTGGTTCGTACGCCTTTGATATCTCGCGAGCCATCCGGTGCACGTCTCCCCTGTCGGGGCGGGCCTTGGCCCGCCTGTTCTCGAACTGTTCCAGTCGTTCGGAGTAATCTTCGACTATACGAGGGAAAAAGCGGCTGCGTCAATTCGGCTGGACGAAGTCTGCGCAGAAAGATGGAAATTTGCTGAATATCAGGTGCAACTGTGTTTTCTTAGCAGAGCGGGAAGGGAATTACGGCTTCTTCGACTTCATTTCCTCTTTAACCATCGCTTCCACGACGGGCTTCAGAATCTCGCGCGTAACTGCCTGCAGAACGTCGGGACTCAGCTTTGCCAGCACTCTGGCAACAAGGTCGTCCATGCTCGGCGCCGCACTTGGTGCAGCAGTTGGTGGCTCTACAAGTCCCTCAGGCGCGTAATAGCCTTTTCCGTCCGCGTTTTGTTGCTCCGCGGCGTGTGTCGTATCTTCGGCAAGATGAGCGGCTTCCTCGCGAATTGCTTCGACAGCCGCGGCAGGCAAAGCCGCTTCTTCAATCGCCTTCTGCGTCGGCTCGCTTACGGCTCCCGTAGCCTTTTCCGTTCCGTTGCTTGCCACCGGAGGAGTAGATGCCGGCGCTGTGGCATCCCAGGCCGAAGCTAACCGGTTCGCCTTCTCGATCTCGGCGTCCCAGGGGTTTGCTGGAACAGAAAACCAAGGTTCTTTGGAAGCCTTCGTTTGCGGCTCTCCTTGCGTCGCTTCGGGTGCGCTGGCAGCCATCGTTCCCGGAGAAGATCTTTCGTGATCCAAACGTGTTACTTCTTCCACCGCCGTGGCAGTTTCCGCAGAACCTTTTTCTTGCGCTGCAGGCGAACTCGGCGTCGCCCACGCGTCGGTCGCAAAAGGCGTAGCTGAAATCGCCCCCGTGGTCGGCACCGCTTCAGGAATCGTGGCTGGGGCAGGGGGTCCTTCCGCTATGGGGTTGCTCGCTGCAGGAGCCGGCGCAACCAGTTCCGATTTGTCGTCCGGCGGTTCCCACGATTCCGCCTGGGTCTTCCTTGCTTGAATCTGTTCGAAACCACCGGTGCGCCAATCACTGGCCTTGCTGCCGGATCCGGAATCGGTATAACTCTCCGCTGCCTCGGGCCGCCATGGCGCAGCGGGCTTATCGTCCTCTTCTTCCTCGTCCGATTCCGCTCCATCCACATCGCGCCAGTCGCGCTCTGGAGCCAATTCGGCATCCGCCCCCGGCATAAAAGCAATTTCGTCTTCCTTCTCCTCCGCAGGTGTCTCCAGCAGGCTACCGAATGCTACCGTTTGCGAATTGCTGTCAATCCTCACAGGTTCCGGACGCTCCGGAACTTCATCCACAAAGCTTTCCTGAGCTAAGGCCGCAATGACAGATTCGTGCCGCGCTGTCTGCGAACGGGACCCGGCTGGTATCGGCGCGGGCACACTATTGGGAGTAAGGAGGTCTGATGCACGCAAGGCTTCTGGCTCTGGAGCTTTCGCGGTGCTGGAGGTCCCAAGAGCCACTCCCGCACGTTGCAGCGCGGACTTCACCATAGAAATCAGGGGATCCGGTGGAACAAACGGCTTCTTCAAAACGCCATCTGCTCCCACTCGCTGCGCTTCTTGCTCATCTAAAGGATCGAACGCGCCCACCAGCAAGATCACTGGGATGTGCGCCAGCGAAGGATCCATCTTCACGTACTGGCAAACTTCATATCCATTCCGGACCGGCATAAACACGTCCGCGAGCACCAGGTCGGGGCGCAAATCGGAGATTTTCCGCACCGCTGCTTCACCGTTGCCAACAGCAACGACATCGATGCCCTGATCTTTCAGGGCCAGTCCCACCATCTTCTGGATGTTACTGTTGTCGTCCGCAACCAGAATCTTGGCCACCGAACGTCCTCCGACAAAAGTCTACCCGCGCGGTCACACTTAGCGCGCGGCCTCGCAGACGGCCTACACAAAACTATTGGAGCACCCGCCGGAGTGCGCGTCAATCTCAACAGGGTGGGTATGTGTCGGAAATGAATACTGCAGTTTTGGGCCCCGGCCAGTTGCTCTAAACACAAGGATACGGCCCCGCCGCCCGTACCTTTGATGTTTCTCCTGGTCTTCGCCCTATTGCAAAAAAACTCACCAGGGGACGATTTTCCTCAAACCCTTCTTTTTCTTGCTGGTCGATTCTTTCTTGTTGTCGTCGTTGCTTCCATTTTGCGTTCCGCCTTGCGCGGTCGGTCCGTCCGTCTTGGCAGCGTCCGTCGTCTGACCGCCAGCGGCCGGTGTTGCATCGGTCTTGGGCGTTGTTTCTGCAGTCCCCGCCGCCGCACCACTCCCGGGATTCTCCGTTGCTGTTGCCGCGTTTGGATCCGGTTGCGCCGCCGCCGGATTTGCTTCGCTCCCCTCTCCCGCGGGAGTCACGGTCTCCACACCGCCCGTTGTCCCACTCGTACTTCCCGGCGTAATCGTCGCGACGATTCCCATTCCGGCAGCGCCGATTCGCGATTGGTTCCCGCCTGTCAATACATCAATTCCCGCTTCGCTCTCCGACTCTTGGGTCATCGTCGGCTTTCCGAATTTCGCCGCCTTGTCCATCTCTTGCTTTGGGCCGGTACGAACCAAAGACATCGGTTTTTTGATGAGTGTCTCACGTTGCCGCGGCGCATTCAGCTCTGCCGTCATCCACGCAACTGCCTGCGGGTCAGGCTGCGGCACCGGCGCTCCAAGTGCCTTCAACCGATTCTTTGCCTCGGGGACCAAAGGCGACAGCGGATAATTCCGGACGATCCGGGCGTAATACGGAACGGCAAACTCCCTTTTCTCGGTGCCTTGCCATATGCTCCCGAGCATCCAAAGAGCCTGGTCCGACTTGCTGTAAAGAGGATAGCGGTTTACCACGGACCTCAACCTGGATTCCGCCGCCTTCTTGTCTTCCTTCACGTAATAGTAGTAACCGATACGGAAGTCGCCTTCCGCCAGCAATTCTTGCACTTCGCGCAAATGCTGCTCCGCCTTGGGCGCCAGCGGATCATTCGGATATTTCGTCAAAAATGTTTGGAACTCTTCTTCCGCCGCGCGGGCGTGCGTGCGGTCGCGGTCCGGCTTCTCCAACTGCTTGAAATGCGTCATCGCCACTTGCAACTGTGCGTAAGCAGCTTCCGGCAGCATGGGGAAGAAGATGTCGAAATCCTTGTACGCCTGGACTGCCTGCGTCATATTCGCCGTCCCGCCCTCTTTGTAAAATGAATCGGCGATGGCCAGCTTGGCTTTGGCAAGGTATTCGCTGTCCGGATAGGTGTTGATGAGCGTCTGCAGGTTCAGCCGGCCCACCTCGTGCCGCCCGTGCTTGATGTCTGCCATCGCTCTGTCATACAGGATCTTGTCGGGCTCCGCGGTATTTTCCGCGCTCGTCGACTTATTAATCTTTTTTTTCTTGTGAAAGATTTGAGCATCGCACTTCGTAGCGCTCAGCAGAAACAGTCCGGTCATTGCGAATAGAGCCGACCGTCTTACGGTCGCCAGCAAAGAAGTTCGCTGCAAACTTCACCTCTCTCTCGAATCTGGGGTTCCTCACCGCGGTCTCCTGAAGCCTTGGGCGCTTCCTGACTCCCCGCAGTTTGGAACGTTCGATTATACCCTGAACGAAAGGCCAGGCCGAACAACTACTTTGCCCCTTCAGCCGCGTTCCAGCCAGACTACCCCTCTCTGTGATGCCGCCTGTCCGCACATAAGGTTGCCTTCGCTTTCGCGCTCTTCCGAAGTTTTTTAACTCGCCTTAACAATTGCTTGCCGTTTTTTCTACTACAATGCCATTATCCGCAAGTCAGCGGCGAGGGCCTGCGTACTTTCAAAATGGACAAACGTAAATTCCTTTTCGTCTCGCTCTCAGGACTCATCGGCGACATAGCCTGGCAGGTGCTCAAGGAAGGCCACGACGTTCGTTACTACATCGAAGCCGAAAAAGAGCGCGACATCGCCGATGGCTTCGTCCCGAAATCCAAAGATTGGGAAAAAGACGCCAAGTGGTGCGACATCGTCGTTTTCGACGACACTCTTGGCCAGGGCGCTAAGGCTCAGGCCCTACGCGCCTCCGGCAAGCCTGTAATCGGCGGCACACCCTATGCGGACCGCCTCGAAGACGATCGCTCCTTCGGCCAGGAAGAACTCAAATCCGCTGGTGTCACCATCATTCCCTACGAGGATTTCGACTCGTTCGACCCCGCCATCGAGTTCGTCAAGAAAAATCCCGACCGTTACGTCATCAAACCCAGCGGCGAAGCGCAAAACGTCAAGCGGCGCCTGTTCGTTGGCGAAGAAGAAGACGGCGAAGACGTCATCCGCATGCTCGAGGCTTACAAAAAAGCCTTTTCCGACGAGATTAAGGTGTTCCAATTGCAGCGCCGCATTAATGGCGTCGAAGTCGCCGTCGGCGCTTTTTTCAACGGCAAGAAATTCGTCACTCCCGTCAACATCAACTTCGAGCACAAGAAACTTTTCCCCGGCGAAGTTGGCCCTCCCACCGGTGAAATGGGCACCGCCATGTTCTGGAGCGAGCCCAACCTGCTCTTCCATCGCACGCTTCTAAAAATGGAGTCCAAGCTTGCTGAGGAAGGCTACGTCGGCTACATCGACCTCAATTGCATCGTCAACAACAATGGCATCTACCCGCTCGAATTCACGTCCCGTTTTGGCTACCCGACCATTAGCATCCAGCAGGAAGGCATGCTCACCCCCATCAGTGACTTTTTCTGGGAACTCGCCACTGGCGCGGAACCCAAGTGGCGCACGCGCAGCGGCTTTCAAATCGGCATCCGCATCGTCGTCCCGCCATTTCCCTTCGACGATGACGCCACGTTCGAATCCTTCTCCAAAAACAACGCCATCGTCTTCAAGAAGCCCAACATGGAAGGCATTCACATCGAAGACGTAAAAGTAGTGAACGGCCAATGGCTGATTGCCGGCACTTCCGGCGTCGTCCTCGTCGTCGTTGGCATCGGCCAAACCATGAAGCAGGCTCAAGCCCAGGTCTATTCCCGCACAAAAAATATCCTCATCCCTAACATGTACTATCGCACCGACATCGGCGACCGCTGGGCCGAGGATTCCGACAAGCTTCACAACTGGGGCTACCTGCGCTGAGGATTTTGCGTGCCCCTTGTGTCAAGCAAGTTTGCTTCAGTCCGCCTTTTTTTCCTTCTCGGCGCCTCGCGCTTCCACATACACTAGTTGAAACAGGCTCCCTTGCCCATTCGGCTGGATTCCTACGACGTGCTGCTTTTCCTTCGTCCCCGCCTTGAACACCAGCCCTCCCTTTTCCGGCTTGTCATCTCCGCAGTCAAGCTGGTTCGGCGATTTGCTCTTCTCCTTGGTACTTGCTTTCTGCGATGGATCCGAGCAGTTCAGAACCGTGCCGTATTTCGCCAGCGCCTTCTTGTAGAATTCCGCAATCTTCTCGGGCGCATCGTTAGACTCCATCTTCATCGCCGCCAGCTTAAATCCAAACGAGCCGCCCCACAGCCCCATCTGCACCGACGCCGAATCGTTCTTCTCGTCCTTACGCAGCCTCGCCCCGGGGTAGACAGGCAGCCCCACTTCTTTGGAAGTCGCCTGCTTGCTGATTGTCACGCCAGCCCCGTCTTTATCCTGTGCCCCCCGGAAGGCCCCCGCTCTTGCCGAACCCCCGGCCATCAAGGCCAGGATGCCAAGCACACTGCAAAATGTTCCAAGTAGCGCGGGACCCCTCAAGGCCCCCGCTTTGCACCGAAACTCTGCCAAATTTCGATTTCTTAAGCTTTTTGAGTTCACAAGTCCTCCCCGTACTTAGAGATACGCGGATACCACCAGCGAAGTTCCTCCCATTCCTCACGCGCAAGATTCTTGGAATATTTTCCCCATTCCAGTGGTACTAACAAAGGGCAGGGTGTACGCTCTTCTTGCCGCTCGTATCCCGCTTCAGATGGGAGATTCTCCATGAAACGCAAGATCGCTCTCGGGCTTCTGGTTGCCGCAGCTCTCTCAGCAGCTCCCGTTGCGCCACATTCCGGTAAGTCCGAAGTCGCCAAGATGACCCTCAAAGTCGGCGACACCGCCCCCGATTTCACTCTTCTCAGCGATCAGTGGAAAACCGTCAAGCTCAGCGACTACCGCGGCAAGAAAAACGTCTTCCTCGCCGTCTATGTCCTCGCCTTCACCGGCGGTTGAACCAAGCAACTTCAGGCGGTCCAGGCTGGAATCGCCTCCGGTAAGATTGACACCACCGATACTGAAGTTTTCGGAGTTAGTTTGGATAGTCCCGCCGCCAACGCCGCCTTCGCCAAGCAGATCGGCATCAACTTCCCGCTCCTCAGTGACATGAACCGCAAGATGCTCAAGACCTACGGCATCCTGAAGGGTTACAACGTCCAAGACGAAACCTACGAGTGGGCTCTGCGCGCCAACATCGTCATCGATAAGCAGGGCATCATCCAATTCGTCGAAGAAGGCGACAGCGCCGTCGATCCCAACACCGCCCTGACCATGTGCACCACCCTGCACAAAAAGGAACCCACAAAGTAGGTCTCAAGGTTATCGTGCTGGGCGTGTGCGGGCTGCTGAGAGACCGGCTCAAAAGGAAGAGCGGCAGCCGTATCATCGCCAGTGGCGGTTCGATTCAGATTCCTCAATTCGCAACGGTAAGCTCGATCGTGGAAGTCGCCGGTATCCGCGTGCCGCTCATTGGCGACTGGTCAATCACCGCGCCACGTGGCCATTGCGGCGCCGTTACGTAGTTCACCTTCCTCCGCATCTGTGCTGCGTCCAACCGGTGCTGGGCATCGATTTCATTCAATCCCGTCAGGTGCGGCATCACGAAGGCCGCCTCGCGCGGCCCTTGCGAAACCAGCACGTCCACTCGCGGCGTCGCCGCTCCTGCCCCGGGCTTCGGGTTCTGAATCACTACCGCATCCAGAGGCTGGTCCGGCATCGTCACCGCGGAAACTTCCCCCACCTGCAATCCCCCCCTGAGCAGTTCGATTCGGGAAGCCCGCAGCGAATTGCCTTCCAGCAGCGGAATCTGCAGTTGCCGCTGTCCCAGACTCAGCACCACGTGCGCCTGCTGCGACACTTTCATCAACAAGCCCGAAGTCGGCGTCTGCCGCACCACCACGTTAATCGGCTGGTCGCTGTAAATCCGGTCGGCCACGCGCAACACCAGCCCGCGCGACTGCAGCATCTGGCTTGCCTCCGAAACGCTTTTGCCCACAAGATTCGGCATCGTCACTTCGCGCCCGTGAATCGCAATGCGCATCGCCGTGATCGCGCTCAAAAACGCCGCCGACGCCAGAATAAACACCAGCAGCGTCATCCGCCCCAGCCATTCCAATCTCTCGCGCAGTGTCATAACCACCTTTAGGGTCCGCCTGGCGCCTGCCCCGACCCGGTGGGGGAGGCAGGCCGCTCTTCTTGCTCTGTCGCTGCTAGCTTTGTGCGCCCGCCCTTCCGGCTAGGCCGCACCCCGGTTTTGTAGGGGCCGCCTTCTTAGGCGGGCCGCCACCTTACGACTCACCTAGAGTTTCGAATTTCGGTCTCATTTCGTCAACGGTTTTGCGCCAGGGTTGTCAGTCTGTTGCGCGCTTCTTTGTAGGGGCGCACAATGCTGCGCCTTGTTCAGCAAGCCGCCAGCCCTTAATCGCATTTTACACGTGAATATGTCATTCGATGCCAATCCGCTAAATTTCGCAATCGCGGTTTCCGCCAGCACGGGACTCAGACTCTCTATTCAGGTTCTCCGGCTCTCGTTGTTCGGAAGTGCGTCAGTTCTGAGTTGCCGACATTACGGGAGTTAGGAATTGCAGTCGATAACTTTCAAGGACCGTATTACTGCATTACCGTCGCGATTCCGGCGGAACCAAGTTGTTCGCGCGGTAGTAGACGACCAGCTGGCCGAAGTGCTCGGTGCTGTGCTCGATGGCGGTGATCCAGATGTAGGAATTGTGGACCACATGTTTCCCGGTTTCCCACGCAAATGGCGTCGTTTTGTCCAGGCTGGCATCGCCCTGCTGTTTGATCACCGCCGCCCCGTCGGTGACGGCCTGCTCGATGAGTTTCACCACGTCGGCTTTCGTCTTGTAAACGTCGCGCGACGGGTTGTGCTTGTCCTTGCCAAAGTCGGGACCAATGTTCGATTCGGAAACCCTGCGGATCAGATCGTAATCGACGGCAGCGACGTGTAGAAGATTCTCGGCAAAGGTGCGCTCGTCTTTCTGTACTTTGAAATCGTACTTGTCTTCAGGAAAATCCTTGGCCATGGCGATCAGCTTATTGCCGATCTGGTTCCACCACTCGAGGGTCTCGTCCGCCCGAGAACGCGCGGAACCCATGGGTTGATTCTGCGACTGGCCCTGAGCGTAAAGACTCGTGCCGGTGAGGGCGAGCAGAGTGACCGCAACTAGCATGAGCGAAGACCGCTTCATCTTTATTTTCTCCTTTGGATTGATCTGCTTCCTGAAACTCACAGATGCGCTGTGCTTAGCCGCTCCGGGAGTGGAGGTTGCGCCTTAATGCGACGCAAGATCACTCCTGACCAACTGGCCATCCTTCATCACGAAGCGAACGCGCTCGAGCTCGGTAATGTCGGCGATCGGATCTCCAGCAACGGCGACGAGATCAGCAAATTTCCCGGGCTCAACCGCGCCCACACGGTCCTGCCAGCCCAACATTTCCGCAGCATTCGTCGTGATGGCGCGAATAACGTCTAGCGCCGGCATCCCCGCTTCATGCAAGGTGGGAAACCTTGTTGCCGTGGCTTGGCCGCGCGTTTTTCCCGGATAGAACCAGCACATGTCAGATCCGGCCGCGAACTTCACTCCCGACTTCAATATTCGCTGAACCAAACCGTTGTATCGCTGCCGCCCGCGTTCAACGCCGCTGGTGTACTGAGAACGAAAGGCTGGAGACATCACGATGCTCGCGTCGAAAATTGTCGGAAGGAAACCGCCATAAAACGTCGGCGTTAAGTCGAAGAAGATTCCTTTTTCACGCATCAGCTTCAATTGCTCGTCGGTTGCGTCGTTGCCGTGTTCGATGGAATCTGCGCCTGCATCAATCGCCGTTTGAATGGCAATCTTGCTTTGCGCATGGACAGCAACTTTCTTGTGCGCGCTGTGAGCTTCCTCGACGATTGCGGTCAGCACCGGCACCGTGATGCCAACGCCGTCGTCATCGAGTGCGACGTTGATGAGGTCGACGTTGTAGAAGAGATCCTCATCCACAGCCCGCCGCCCTTCGTCAGCATTCCCTACCTGCAGAAACTCCTGTTGTACGATTGCATCGGCGACAGCCGGATTGAGCGCCTGGAAATAGCCCCCGGGCGGCGTAAGTTTACGTGCCGCCGCCAAAATTCTCGGACCGAGCACGCGCCCGGCGTTAATGGCGTCCCGCAGCGCAGCATCGCCATCAATGCCGGAGTGCCCCACATTGCGCACGGTAGTGAAACCACTCTCCAGGTCTTCGCGCGCCATTTGCGCGCCGAGCAACACTCGTTCGGCTGGCGATTTTGCCGCCACTGCCAGCAATAACCCTGGAACAAACGCCCAGTAGCGCGTGATCTCGGCTTCCCCCGGCACAATTACGTTGAGAAGCAGGTGAGTGTGACTATCGATCAGCCCGGGCAGCAACGTCGCGCTGCCCAGATCAATTATCTTGGCGCCCGCCGGCGCGTGAGCCTGCACCTGAGCAGGTGAACCAACTTCCTTGATCTTGCCGTTTTCAATCAGCACGGCTGCGGGCGAAAGCACATTCCCAGTCCGGGGGTCGAGCAGCCGGCCAGCCTTTACTAGAGCGACGGGAGCGGGCGACTGGGCGGCGAGCTGCCCGGCTGAAAACAGAACGAATAACGATGGCACCAAGAGCGTGGACAGCTTACGCATTCGAAAGAAGATTCGTATTTGTTTCATTCGAGTGACGCTCCTCAATTTGTTCGAACTAGAAAGATCTGGATTTTCAAGTACCAGCTTGGGAGCCGAAGTCACGCCCTCATTAATGGGCCGCACCTAACTTCTTGAGTACATCCTGCAAGCCGCTGCGAATCTCACCGCGCCGCTGCTCCGTATCGGACCATGACGACGCAGGCATGGCATGAGAATCGAGAAGCGCCAACCCTTTTTCGGCAAGCTGCCGCGCCAGATCTTTTTGTCCATCGTTCAAATAGGCGTCGGCAAGATTATTGTGCGCGTCGGCGGAGTCCGGATAAGCGAGGAGGTTGAGCTTGAAGACTTCGATCGCTTCCTTTATCTCGCCCGCGCGCAAATGGTCCGCGCCGATGATGTCGACGGTAATTTCCGGCCACAACTGCACCTGGGGATCTTTTCGACGGGCTTCCATCAGTTGCTGCGTCACCTGGGCGACTCCGCCGGGCAACCGGATTTGATTGAGGATCGCGGCAGATGCCACGGTGTCCGCTGGCGCGTGCCCCGGCGTCTTGATCAGCGTGGTCACAAACCAATCGACGATGATGCCCGGCAGCTCTGGATGGATTTTGAACATGTCGGTTCCGTGGCCGCCGTTGGCGGGAACTTTGCTGATGTCGCTGGTTTCATACCATATCCAGGGCGCGTCCTGTGCAGCCGAATAGTGCACGAACTTCTTCCCCGGGTTGGAGGCGGTGATGTAGAGCAATTCCATCGCCTCTACCGTGGGAGGGTATTCGTCGTCGTCGGCCACCACGAACAGTCCGGGCAGTTGTGACGCCTGCCGCATGAATTCCAGGCCGTCTTGGAGGGTCTCTCCGGAAAGCAATACCAGCGACTTCACCTCAGCAGCGTGTTGACGCGCTACTTCGACGGAAGGAAGGACGCCGAACCACCCGGCTCCTCCCACGCCGATGACATCGCGCTTCACGCCTGGCTGCGATACCAGGTATTGAAATGCTGTGTCAATGTCGCGTGCGTTCGTCAGTCTGTTATAGGGTTTGGGTTTGCCGCCGCTTTCGCCAAATCCGCGCATATCGAGCGTAAGCGTATTGATTCCAGCCGCCGCCAGTTGTCCGGCTAGATCATCCCAGACCTTGCGCTGCCGGTTGCCCTGATGCAGGAGCAACACACCGGGGCCTGGCTTTGCCGCGGCAAAGTAGCTTGCCTTCAGGAGGGTGCCGTCGGACGCCTTCAGGTCAACTACACGTGCCGCCGGCGGCGGCTGCGACTGTTGCGCTTGAGGCGCGCTCGCGGCTGCGGCGCTTTTTGTGACCCGTACCCAGGCGGTCGCGGCAAAGATGACTACTGCCAACAGCAAGAAGATTCGTATTTGTTTCATAGAGGACTGTCCCCAATTTGTTCGAACCCAAAAGATATCGGCTTCCAATCATCCCTACGGCCTGAGCTATTCGTGTCTCAGCGCGACCAGCGGATCGACGCGGATCGCGCGCCGCGCCGGAATATAACAAGCAAGCACCGCGACGCCGATCAGAAGAAGCGCGACACCTGCAAACGTCAGGGGGTCAGTTGGCCTCACGCCGTAAAGCAGTCCGGCCATGAAGTGCGACACGATCAGCGCACAAACCAGTCCAACCGCAGCACCGGCAATGGCCAGCCCTAATCCTTGACGCAACACCATTCGCAGGATGCTCCTGCTTTCTGCGCCAAGCGCGATGCGAATCCCGATCTCGTGCGTCCGCTCGCTTACCAGGTACGAAATCACTCCGTAGATTCCGAGCCCAGCGAGAAGCAAAGCCGTCAAAGCGAACAGCGCGACGATTTCCATTGAGAACCGCCTCTCAGCCAGAGACGCGGATACTGTTTCGTTGAGCGTCTGCGCGCCGAAAACGGGAAGCGTTGGATTGACGGATTGCACTTGCTCGCGCACTGCATCTGGAATCGCAGCGGTGTCCATATTTCCGCGCAGAAATATCGCCAGGCGTTTCCCCCCGGTCTGATACAAGTCCAGGTAGATTTTGGGAACGCCCGCTTCCGCCAGCGATTCGGTCCTTGCGTTCGCGATCAGGCCGACTACGGTAATCCAGGGCGAATCCGCTCTGGCTTTCCTGAAACGCTTGCCGACGGGATTTTGGTTTGGCCAGTACGTCCGCGCGAAGGCTTCATTGATGACCGCGACTTGCGGGGCCTTATCGCTGTCCGATTCGTCGAACAAGCGGCCGCGCAGCAAAGGCATTTTCAGCAAATGAAAATACTCTGGGGTAACGCTTGACCGTTCTACCACGGCAGGCCCGTCGCTCTGTCTGTCGCTTCCCTCGACTGCGAATAAGAACTGGCCCTCGGATATCAGTTTTAGATCTCGCAGACTCTCGTCCAACGGAATAGACGCCGTATCTCCGAGGGCTGCTTCTTCGACTTTCGGCAGCGCTCCACTGCGGCGAAGCAATTCACGAAAGAACGGCGCCTCTTGTGCAGGGGTTGCGTAGGTGTCGGTCTTCGGATCATTGGGGTAAGGCAACCTTGTCCGGACGGCCATTACATTCTGTGGAGTGAATCCGAGCCGCACATTCACTAAGTCCCGGAAACTGCGTAGCAGAAGACCGGCGGCAACCATCAGCACCAACGAAAGCGCAAATTCGATTACCACCAGAATGCGGCGAGTTTTCGCTTGCTCCCCGGAGCCGGTCGCGCCGCGCCCTTCCTGTTTGAGCATATGAGTCAGATCCAGCCGGTCCGCCTGTAAAGCGGGAACCAAGCCGAAAATCGCGCCAGTGACAACAGAAGCGCCGAGAGCGAAAAGCAAAACGGGCAAGTTAATTGAAATTTCATTGAGCCGCGGAAGGCTGTCAGGCAGGAGCCGCAGCAAAAATCCTTTGGTGCAGAAAAGAATCGCCAAACCGGCGATTCCACCGAGCAAGGAGAGGAGCACACTCTCGGTCAGCAGCTGCGACATCAGCCGCTTTCGCGCGGCCCCGAGCGCTTGGCGAACGGCCATTTCGCGTCCTCTCGCGCTGGCGCGGGCCAACAGCAGATTCGCAACATTGACGCTGCCGATCAGCAATACCAATCCCACGGCGCCAAGCAGCAGAATTAGCGATTGTCGAATATTGCCGACTACCCTTTCTTTGAGCGGCAGCAATCGCACGGTCCACGCGCTCTGCTTCGGATAATCCTCCGGGAATTCCTTCTGCAAAGCGGCGACAAGCGCGTCCAGTCGGCTTTGCGCCGCCGCAATCGTCAGTCCAGGCTTCAGCCGGGCGACTGCTGTCGGGAGGTTTCTCCCGCTCCGCGGCGGATGATCAGACATAGGCGGGCCGTAAAAACTGGTTGCGGCCCAGACTTCTATGTTTCTTTCTTCCGTTGTTCGCCCCGGCGCGTCGAAACCCGGTGGCATGACGCCGACGATCCGGTACAAGTCGGTGTCGAGCCGGATGCTCCGGTTCAAAATATTCGGGTCGCCCCCGAACGCACGTTTCCACAGGCCGTCGCTGATGAGGACTTCCAGCAGAAGCCCCGGCGAGTGATGCTCGGGATGGAACGCTCGGCCTAATTGCGGTTTGACGCGGAGGAGCGCAAAATAATTCGGCGCGACGATAAGCAAGCGAACACGCGCAGGTTGCGATGAGCCTGTGAGATTATTTTCGTCAAACCACGTCGGCGAAACGTATTCGAAGATTCCGGAGCGCTGAAGGTCCTGCCACTCGGGTTCGGACATTCCTGCATCCTGGGCGCCCACGCCTGGAAGATCATCCTCGACGCTTACGAGCTGTCCCGGCTGGGGATAGGGCAACGTGTGCAACAGCGTGGCATCGACGACGCTGAAAATAGCGGTTGTGGCTCCAATGCCTAAGGCAATCGTCAACGCCGCGATAGCGGTGAAGCCCGGAGATTTGCGCAGCATGCGCAGGCCGAAGCGGATGTCGTGCCAGAAATGATCCCACCAGAGCCACCGGCCGGATTCGTAAAAGCTTTCTTCGGCTTGCATGACGTTGCCGAATGAGCGACGTGCGGCGGCTCGGGCCGCCTCTTCACTCAGCCCCTGCTCCCGCAAGCGCTCGCTCTCGAGCTGTAG